>Ga0209061_1003399_pt1 | contig 17336 bp, 15 predicted proteins | sample Coa_R1_10_FD_187157 | JGI IMG/M metagenome (GOLD analysis project Ga0209061, IMG submission 187157) | Surface soil microbial communities from Centralia Pennsylvania, which are recovering from an underground coalmine fire - Coalmine... | ecosystem: Environmental > Terrestrial > Soil >...
AGAGGAGGGTGTATGTGGAGAGGAGGGTGTATGTGGAGAGGAGGGTGTATGTGGAGAGGAGGGTGTATGTGGAGAGGAGGGTGTATGTGGAGAGGAGGGTGTATGTGGAGAGGAGGGTGTATGTGGAAAGACGGGGGCAAGCCCCGTCTCTACATTTCCAACGTGTAGAGAGGGGGCTTGCCCCCGTCTTATTGCCGGGCCATGCCGCGCAGTTCGCGGCGCAGGAATTTGCCAGTGGGAGTCTTGGGCAGCTCCTCCATGATTTCGACGCGCCGGGGGTACTTGTAGTTCGCCATGCGCTGCTTGCAGAACTCGATCAGCTCTTCCGGCGTCACCTTGCCTGCATAGCCGCTTTTGAGCGAGACATAGGCTACAACCGTCTCGCCACGGTAGGGATCGGGTGCGCCAACGACGCCGGCCTCGCGCACCGCCGGATGCTGATAGAGCACATCTTCGACTTCGCGCGGCCAGACCTTGAAGCCGGAGGCGATAATCATATCCTTCTTGCGATCAACCAGGTAGAACCAGCCATCGGCGTCCATTTTTGCCACATCGCCAGTATAGAGATAGCCGTCGCGAATGGCGTAGGCGGTCTCCTCCGGCTTCTCCCAGTATCCTGCTACAACCTCTGGCCCCTTCGTTATCAGTTCGCCGACCTCGCCGGGGGGCAGATCCTCGCCGGTAGCAACATCGACCACGCGGCAGAGCGTGTTGGGGATAGGCACGCCAACCGAGAGCGCGCCCGAATCGGGATCAACGGGCGCACGCGCGCCCATCGGCGTCGCATGTGATGGCGATGTGGTCTCGGTCAGGCCATAGATATTGTGAATATAGGCCCCTGTCACCTTCTCAAATTCCTCGACGATAGCCGGCGATACGGGAGCGCCTCCACTGTACACTTTCTTGAACGCCGAGAGATCGCGCGTCTTGATGTCGGGATGGTTCAGCAGCGCGATGAAGACGGTGATGGCGGCGACGGTGAAGGTGCCGCGCCATTTTTCGGTGAGCCGCAGCATCTCCGCCGGGTCGAAGCGGTAGAAGGTGATGATGGGCATCGCTGCCAGCGCGGCGACGGTGAGATGGGCGATGAGGCCGGTAATATGGAAGAATGGCGCTACGCCTACCACAACGTCGCTGCTGTCGAGTTGCATCCACTGCTGGTAGACGGTGGAGTTGAAGACGACGTTGGCGTGTGTGTTCATCGCGCCTTTGGGCCGTCCCGTCGTGCCCGATGTGTAGGTAAGGAAGGCGGTATCGTCTGGTGCGAGCGTAGTCGGCTCGACGCCAGCGCCATCGAAGCGAGCAAGCAGGTCCAGCAGATCCAGCGTCTCATCAAAGCGCTGCTTCTTTGAAGAGGCGAGCAGCGCGGGTGTCGCTCCGCTGCCGAGCATGTCCAGTTCGCTCGTCGTGATGACGAACTCGACCTTTGTCTGCGTAACGACCTCGTGGGCGATGGCACTGTACAGCGACTCAAGGCAGATCAGGCCCTTCGCACCGGAGTCGTTGAGCTGATAAGCAAGCTCCTGCTGCTTGAGCATCGGGTTGCAGGGCACGACGATGGCGCCAACCTTCCATGCGCCGTACATACCGATAAGAAACTGGGGAACGTTCTGCAAGTACAGTGCGATGCGGTCTCCACGCTGCACGTCGCGCTCTTTCAGGGCGGCGGCCAGCGCGCTGCTCTGCCTGTCGAGGTCGCCGTAGCTGATCGTCTGATCGAAATAATAGATCGCGGGCTGTTCGGAGCGCGCCTTTACCGTTTCCAGGAACATTTCGAGTCCGCTGGCAAAGCGTGGCGTAAGATCCGGCGGCACGTAGGGGGCGTAGTGCTTGAGCCAGGGGCGGGCATCGTAGCTCCCCGCAGCGCGCGCTGCTCCGTGGGCGGATGTATCGGTCATAATAAATCTCCTCCTGAAAAATAGAGTCCAGAGGCGATAGTCCCTGGTGGGCCATGGGGTGTTCCCTGCTTCTTTTTCCGCTGCCGCATCGATGGATGATATGTGATGGTAGATGCGCTTCGCGTATCTACCATCACATATCATCCATCGGGCGAGCGCCGCAGGCGCGAGTATGCAGAGGTGTTGGGAATCAGCCCCGCTCTAAATGTGATGGTAAGGCTTGAAATAATATGATACAGAAAGATATATAACATAAACAGGGAAGCATGTACAGAGTTGATTGAGACCAAAAAGAAAGGGTTAAGAAGTAACTTATGCCACGTTAACAGCCAGCCGAAAATGTAGTTTGTATTGCGGGGCAATGCACTTTGCGCATTGTCCCGCAATACAACTATGTCGGGCGGGCGTCGCAGACGCGAGCACGCGAGGGTGGGGGATATCGGAAAGCAGGGATGATTAGCGTTTTACGGGGAAGATGTTGGGGATGCGCATTGCCAGCATCACATCGCCTGCCGCCTTCACTTTACCTGTCATGAACGCATTCATCGGATCCAGCTTACCCTCGGCGATGGCAAGCCAGTCTTTATCGCTCATGGACATCGTGAGATCGGGTTTCTCAACGCCACCGCGGATTAACTCGCAGGTCTGGTTGGCGATCTTGAACGCCCACTTACCCGCCTCGTCGCCGCTAATGTCCCATTGGATGGTCTTATTCATGTTTCCAGCTGCCGCAGGGTTGAAGAGGGTCTGCATGGTCTCGAAAGTTTCGGCCACCGTCATTGTGCTTCTGCCTTCCTTTCATACGATAATGTACCGGGGCTGCCTATCCACCATAGATTGGCCCCGGTAGCTCTACGACTATAAATCTTCCAGAAGTGCATGTCCCCATCAAGGGGGAAAATAGCCGTTTAGCGCACCCTGAGCAGTTATCTAAAGTTCTGCTTATGAGTGCAGAAGAGGCTCCGGGTGGCGCTGCTATAGTATAGCATAGATTCTTTCTTCTCGTAGCGCAGCCACAGGCGGTCAAGTGCATACCTGATTTCTCTGAAGCCTGACTCTCTTCCATAGACTCGCGCGGCTGCTCCGCGCAGGGGAGATACTTTGCTTGTGGGCCTGGTGCGAAGCACCAGGCCCACAAGCAAAGTATCTCAGGCGAGCGCCGTGGGGGCGAGCGAGCGCGGTTACAGATAATTGGATACACGGGCCAGGCCGCACCGATGGGCAGGGGCGAGCGAGCGTGGGTGCAGGCGATCAAATACCCTCCAGGAGCGATGTGTGTATATAATGATGGAAGACAAAAAAGGAAGGGTCAATAGCACGGCTGCCCTCCCGATGAAGAAAGGATATCCAGGTGGCTACTACAAAGAAACATCTGCGTTTCGGTATCAAAACCGCTCCGCAATTCACGACTTACGAGGATATTTTGCGCGTCTGGCTGGAGGCTGATGCTCTGCCAGTCATGGAGCATGCCTGGGACTTTGACCATTTCCTCTCACTGGGCAAAGATCCAACCGGCCCATGCCTGGAGGGCTGGACGCTGCTAGGGGCGCTGGCGGCGCGCACGCAGCGTATCAGGATCGGCGTGATGGTCACAGGCAACACCTACCGCCATCCTGCCGTACTGGCGAACATGGCAGCAACCGTTGATATCATCTCTAACGGGCGGCTCGATTTCGGCATCGGCGCGGGCTGGAATGTGCAAGAGCATACAATGTACGATATTCCCTTCTACACAACCGGCGAGCGTATCCGGCGTATGGGCGAGGCGTGCGAGGTCATCAAGCTGCTGTGGACCGAGCCGGTGGCGAACTTCGAGGGGCGCTACTACCATCTCAGGAATGCCCTCTGCAATCCCAGGCCGGTGCAGAAGCCGTATCCCCCTATCGTCATCGGTGGAGGCGGCGAAAAATTGACGCTGCGTATGGTCGCGCGTTACGCTAATATCTGGAACTGCAATACCTCCACCGCCGAGGAGTTTCGCCACAAGAGCGAGGTGCTGGACCAGCACTGCGCCGCGATTGGCCGCGATCCGGCCAGCATCGAGCGCTCTATCCAATGGCGCGTGCAGCCGGACGACCTTGAGACGACGCGGACCGCGCTGCGCTCTTTTATCGATGCGGGCGCGAATCATCTGATCCTGAACCTGGTCGCGCCGTATCCCGAAGGCATCGTGACGCGTCTGGCGCGCGAGGTTGCGGAGCCACTTAAAGCGGAGTACGAATAATAGCGGAGGGACGGCCATCCCCTTTGCTGAGCGTTCGCGCGGCTCCGCCGCGCCAGGTATGTAAATTGTTGTGTGAAAAATGCGCGCAGCGCATTTTTCACACAACAATTTACATACGGTGAGCGCCGCAGGCGTGAGCACGCGATAGAGTTCGAATCAGACATAAAGTCGAGATGGGAGATGTTTTATGGCAAATGAGCGCATCATGCGCAAAGTGAAGATAGAGGGCGGCAACCTGAATTTCAGCGCCGCGCACTTCATCACCTACGGAGGAAAGTGCGAGCGGCTGCATGGTCATAACTACGGTGTGCTGGTCGAGATCGAAGGCGAACTGGGCGCCGATAAGCTGGTCTTTGACTTTACCATCCTGAAGCGACTGACCAGGGAGATTTGCCAGCGGCTCAACCACCGCTTCTTGCTGCCGCTGCACAATCCTCACCTCACCTTGATTCCGTCGTCCGACAACTGGGAGATTCGCTTTGAAGAGCGGCGCTACAACTTTCCGCGCGGCGACGTGGTAGAGCTGCCCATCGATAACTCGACGGCGGAGCGCCTGGCCGAGTATATCTGTAGCGAACTGTGCAAGGCGCTTGCCGCGTATGATAGCGCTCATTTGCACACCATCATGGTCGGCGTTGAAGAGGCTCCGACACAGATGGCGTATTATCAGCGGTCACTGCGCGAGTGAAGCCGGATCCTTTAATAAGGGTCCAGAATCCGCCTCCGGGAGTACTGCCCTTCTCGGTCAAAAGTATGAGGCAGAATCCGGCTCGCGGACGATCCCTTTCATCTTTTTCCCATCTATACTTCGCTCATGAAATACATCGTTCACCACTCATTGCTCCAGCGCCGCCTTCGTGAGAAGGCAGGAGCCGTGGGAAAGAGGTGGACGTGCGAGTATAGAAGGGAGTCTATCATGAACCTGCTGAAACGTCACCCCATCCTGGCTTTCTACCTGCTGACCTTGCTCATTTCGTGGCCTATCAAAATTCCTGTCTCGCTTTCACTGACATCGAATATCCTGCTGCGCTTTCTCCCATCGCTTATGCCAGCGGTTGCGGCACTGGTGATTACAGCTCTGATCGCAGGCAAGCATGGGATATCAGCTCTCTTGCGCCAGCTTTCCCCCGCGAGGACATCGCTCTGGCTCTACCTCGCGGTCATCATTGGCCCCATCATTCTTGGCGCCATTGCACTGGGGATCAATCTCCTGTTGGGGCAACCTGCACCCATGTGGATCAATCCCGGCCTGCGCCTGCTGACATTCCTCCCCGGGCTATTCTTTGCGATTACGGAGGAACTCGGCTGGCGCGGCTTTGTCCTGCCACGTTTGCAGGCACGCGCCAGCGCGCTCACTTCGTCCCTCATCGTGGGATTACTCTGGGCGCTGTGGCATTTCCCCGAGACGCTTCAAGCGTTTCCTTTGCATCTGTCCTTGATCGAGACGCTGAGTCTACAAGGGGACTCACTCCTGCAATTTCTGGCTCTGTCGATCCTCATGGCCTGGACATTCAATAGCAGCAAAGGACGCATCGCGCTGGCTTGCATCTTGCACGTCAGTATCAGTATACTACCTCGTTTCATGCCTGATACCTATGCGCAGAACGGCACCCTCTTCTCGCTGCTTTTCAATCTTCTGCTCTGTGTTGCTGCTCTGGCACTCCTTCTTCTTCTGGGCGCAACCAATCTGTCACGAGAGCCTCGAACGGTGATCGGACCTGAAGCGGAAACACGCACGGGAAGCGAGCCCGCTTATGAGTCCCCACAATGATGAGGAAGGGGCTAATGAGCTACATGATGAAACCGAGGTCCAGATGGTAGAATGAGGCAAGCCGGCATGAGAGACACGAGGCGTATCTGGGGAGACTTCGGCCCGACTGGATCGCAATACGGAGAGGAGACGGTTTGAGGCGGGTTCCTGCTCAACGGGAGGATGATATGAAAGGCAAAGCAAGCCCTGGCAAACAAGGCATTCGCATAAGGCAACACGCTTTCAGGTGGACGGGACTCCAGGCGCGCATGACCATGGCGTATGTCCGGGCGACTATCGGGCTGGTCCTGCTTTTCGTGGCTCTGGCGTGGCTGGCGTTTATAGTAGTGGCGACCACCTTTGTTGCCCCCTTTGTCTATACTCTGAGAGCGCGCGAGCTGGCTGAGCGCTATGCATCGGCTGCGACGCTGGAGGCCAATCCGTCGGGCTTGAATCCTCACGCGACCTTTCAGCCGCATCGCCCTGGCACGCTCATCCTGCCGGGGATGCCCTCTGCCTCAGAGGACGTTCAGATCCCCTACCTTGCAGGCCAGCAGCCCGATACCCGGCGCCTGGCCTTTGCGCTGCTCGTTACCCCGCAGAGCCGTGTACTTGCCAGTTCGTATCCAGCGCGCTATCCCGCCGGGGCGTCGATCCCGCTCCTGCTGCCCGAGCGAGCGCGTCTGATCACGAACGCCCTGGCAGGAACGGCGGCCAGCGGAGGCGACCGCAGGAGCGTCTATGCGGCTGAACCTGTCTGGAGCCGGCAGCGGCAGCCGATTGGAGCGGTCTATGTCCAACTGCCAGGAGCGCCTTCAGTGCTGGATCTATTGGGGCAGCGGAGCTGGCTGTCCGTGGTCCCTTCTCTGCTCATGATAAGTCTGCTCTTGCTCATCATCATCACGCCCATTGGTGGGATTTTCGGGCTATTGACCACCCGAGGGGTAGTCCGCCGGATACGCTACCTCGCCACGGCCACTACCCAGGTTGCCGCAGGCCACTACACGCAGCGGATACCCTTCTCGCGTAAGGATGAGATCGGAGAGCTAGAGCAGCACTTCAATCGCATGGCTGAGCAATTGGAGGAGAGCCGTGAAGCGCAGCGCAAGCTGACGGAACAGAATGCACGGCTCGCCGAACGCGAGCGCATCTCGCGCGAATTGCATGATGCGCTTTCCCAGGAGCTGTTTTCGTTGCGGATGCTCGCCGGTGGCCTGGAGAGCGCAATAGCTACCGGCTCTGATCTGCATCCCTACCTGGAAACCTTAGAGCAGGCTACCGATGACATGCTGCGTGACCTGCGGGCGCTGTTGTTAGAACTGCGCCCGGTGCAGTTGGAAAACCTGGAATTGTCCCAGGCGCTGGAAGATCTGGCCCTGACCTACCGGACGCGACTGGGAATCAACGTGCGGGCTGAGATCGAGCCTGTCTCCCTGCCTGAACCAGCCCGACAGGCGTTGTTTCGCATAGTCCAGGAGGCGCTGACTAATGCCATCCGCCACGGCGAAGCGACCACTATAACTCTGGTCCTGCATGCCACTGCCGAGCAGGTTGAATTGATTATGAGCGACAATGGGAAAGGATTCGAGCAGATAGAAGGAAGGGCAGGGCAGGGACTCGGGTTAAGTCTGATGCAAGAACGGGTCCAGCAACTCGGCGGCAGACTCTCCGTTGAGTCCACGCCGGGAGCAGGAACGCGGATCGCCATTTGTATCCCCAGGGAGAACCGATCATGATGACACTGATTCTTATCGATGATCATGTTGTGGTCAGGAAGGGTCTGCGCCTCCTGCTGGAAGAGCAACCGGAGATCAGTGTGGTTGGCGAAGGTGGAGATGGAGCAGAGGCGATCCGGTTAGCCAGCGAGTTGTTACCGGATGTGGCACTGCTGGATCTGCTGATGCCAAAGGTAGACGGGATCACCGCTGTGCGAGAGATCAAACGCCTCACCCCCGCCACGCAGATCATCGTGTTAACCTCCTCCTATGAAGAGGAACACATCTTTGGCGCGATCAAGGCCGGAGCATTATCCTATCTGCTCAAGGATACCCATCCGAAAGACCTGATCGCCGCAGTACTGGCTGCGGCGCACGGAGAAAGTAAGCTCCATCCCTTGATCGCGGCTCGCCTGCTACGAGAAGTGCAAAAGCGCGACCGCTCGCCGCTGGCTGAGCTGACGCCCCGGGAATTGGACGTGCTGGGACAGATCGCCCGAGGGCGCTCTAACCAGGAAATCGCGGCTGAACTGGTGGTGAGCGAACGCACGGTGAAAACGCATGTCTCCAACATATTGTCAAAGCTGCACCTGGCAGATCGCACTCAGGCGGCCATCTTTGCCCTACAGCAGCGCGTAGTGCCTTTGAAAGACGCCCTGGGGCGCGAGGAACAGACCTGATGCAAGTTTTTTGCACACCATCATAGTCGGCGGCGTTGATGGCGTATTATCAGAGGTCGCTGCGCGAGTGATGAACGTTAACAATCCAGAAACGGTAACCGGGCCATGTCATGCTGAGCGGCAGCGAAGGATCTGCGGCGATGGGGCATGAGATCCTTCGCTGCCGCTCAGCATGACAGGCTCTAGCACGTGACGAAGCTGCGCCCGATGGCGCTGGCGACAGCCTGGGCGCGCGGCATCAAGCTCTGGAACTGCTCGATGGTTAGCGACTGCGCGCCATCTTTGAGCGCCTCGTCGGGGTTGGGGTGAACCTCGATGAGCAGGCCATCGGCCCCGGAGGCGATGGCGGCCAGCGTCATCGGCCCGACCAGATCGCGGCGGCCCGTCCCCTGGCTTGGATCGGCGACAACTGGCAGGTGCGACAGGCTTTCGATGACCGGGATGGCGCTGATATCCATCGTGTTGCGCGTGAATTTCTCGAAGGTACGAATACCACGCTCGCAGAGGATAAGGTTACGGTTGCCCTGTGAGAGAATGTATTCTGCGGCCAGCAGCCATTCTTCAATCGTCGCTGACATGCCGCGTTTGAGCATCACCGCTTTGTTGCTGCGGCCCACTTCGTCGAGCAGCATATAATTCTGCATGTTGCGTGTACCGATCTGTAAAATATCGGCGTATTCGCAGACCAGCGGCACATCGGTTGGCGTCATCACCTCGGTAATCACCGCCATGCCGAATTCTGATCGTGCCTTTGCCAGCAGCTTCAGACCTTCTTCACCGAGACCGCGAAAACCATAGGGCGAAGTTGATGGTTTGAAAGCCCCGCCGCGCAAAACCACGGCCCCCGCCTTTCTTACCGCCTCCGCTGCTGTCATAAGCTGCTTTTCGCTCTCGACGGTGCAGGGACCAGCCATCATTACGACGCCGCTGCCCCCGATGCTCACAACGCCGCCAGGGGCGCAGGGCACCGGCACATCGACGATGGTATCCTCCGGGTGGAACTCGCGACTGGCGAGCTTGTAGGGCTTGGAGACGCGCAGTACGCTCTCGACGCCGGGCAAGCCTTCCAGCGCTTCTCCCAGCGCGGGAGTGATGCCGCCGATGCTCCCCGGAACGCCGGAGGGACCAACCGCGCCGAGCACGCCGATCACCGTGCGCTCGACGCCAACCGAGGGATGACCGGTTAGACCGTGTTTATCAAGGAAGGTAAGAACGTGGTCGATGTCCTGCTGACTACAGGATGGTTTCATTACAACGATCATGCAAAAGTGGCTCCTTCAGGTCAACATGGTTAGAGGGCTGGCCCTTCCTCGCCAGTGGTGCGGCCTATCGTGACCACTTTGTCAAGATGATCCGTGCCCTGACTGACAACCTCATTCCATCACAAAAACAAACAATTACGCTTCGTCGCCCAGATCGGGGCGCAAATTGACCGCCCCGCGCAGATAGACATGCCGCATCTCCGCCGCGCTGCGCATAGTATTCACATGCAGCAGGACGCGAATACATTTACGCAGGCTGCCGGGGACAGGGATCTCGCGCGTGCACATCAGGGCTACTCCGGTCCAGCCGATAGCGCGGGCCGCGACAGCCGGAAAGACGGCATCAAGATCCTCGGTAACGGTAAAGATAGCGCTGGCGATATCTTCGGTTTGCAGCTCATTGCGCTCTACTATTAATTGTAAGAGTTCGGTGGTAGCCGCAAGGATCTCCTCGCGATCATTACGCTCTACGGTAGTCGCTCCTCGGATGCCTCGGCAGTAGATCAACCAGCTCACCCCTTTCAATAGTATATCCGTTTGCCGGCAAGCAGACAGATTGCTTACTATTTTACGGGATGCTGGCAAGCTCACGCCAGAGGCGAACCAGTTCCATGTAGAGACGACCCTTGTGGTCGTCTGGCCCCTGGTCTGGCCTGGACAAACGGGCCGAATGTAGAGACGACCCTTGTGGTCGTCTGGCCCCTGGTCTGGCCCCTGGTCTGGCCTGGACAAACGGGCCGAATGTAGAGACGACCCTTGTGGTCGTCTGGCCCCTGGTCTGGCCCCTCGGCGGCCTCGCCGCCGGGCCAGGCAGGGAGGCCGCCGGGCCAGGCAGGGAGGCCGCCGGGCCAGGCAGGGAGGCCGCCGGGCCAGGCAGGGAGGCCGCCGGGCCAGGCAGGGAGGCCGCCGGGCAAGACGACCACAAGGGTCGTCTCTACATATAATGATTATTTCTGGCGGAGGTTACGAATATACGTTTTTATTGCCTCGGCCTGCTCGCTCTCCGCACGCTGGTCGATGAGGTGAACGAGGGCGCTGCCAACAACGGCACCGTCGGCGTAGCTGGTGACTTCGGCGATATGTTCGGGCGTCGAGAGGCCGAAGCCCACAGCCAGCGGCAGCTCTCTGGGTTTCGTATAGCCATTGACCCTTGAAATGAAGCTGCGCAGGTGTGGAGGCAGTTCTTTGCGCATGCCGGTGACACCGCTGAGCGAGACGCAGTAGATAAAACCCGCATAGCCCTGTACCGCCTGCGCTACGATGCTGGCGATGCGCTCATCGGGCGCGGTGGGTGGCACCAGGAAGATGAGCGCCAGGCCGTTGTCTCGCGCCGCCTGCTGGAGCGGTGTGGCCTCTTCGGGTGGCAGGTCAGGGATTATCAGGCCACAGACGCCGTGCGCCCGCGCCGCTGTGCAGAAGCGTTCGAGGCCATAGGCCAGGACGGGGTTGTAGTAGCCCATCAGGATCAGCGGCACATCGCTCTGTGCGGCTACCTGACCGGCAATCTCCAGGCAGCCGTTGATGGTCATGCCACCTTCGAGTGCGACATGCCCCGCGTGCTGGATGGTCGCACCATCGGCAAGCGGATCACTGAAAGGCATGCCCAGTTCGATGATGTCGGCCCCACCCTCCGCCGCCGCCAGGATCAGCCGAACGCTCTGAGCAGCCGAGGGGTAGCCACACATGAAGTAGGGAATGAGGGTGCCGCGCCCCTCCTGCCGGGCGTGCGCAAATGCCGCACCGATCCTGTTTGCGGGCACGCTCTCCCGCTGGTCGCTGCGCGTCTGATCTATTACTGTGTTATTTGTAGGTTCCATTGGTTGCTCCCTGGTGTTTTATACTGTGCCAATGCTCAATTGTGCAGGTACCCTGCCCATGTCATCCTGAGCGGAAGCGAAGGATCTGCCCGCCGTCAGGACGGGCGAGTTCGTCCTGCGCAGCACTCCACTCTGTCCTGTTGAGCGAGACACCCGGCCCTGCTCAGTAAGATGTCCTGCCTTCGTCGGGCCGGGTTCTTCACTGCGCTCAGGATGACATGTTTGGACCGGGGACGCCGTTCCCCTGCACCCCCTGTGCTGTTCGTCAATCTGATATTGCCGGGTGCTGTGCGTCGAGGATGCCGGCTGTGAAAGTCCCGCCCGCGTATTTGCGCAGCAGCTCCTGCAAGTCGTTGAGTGCGGAGAGGATATCGCGGTGCGCGCCGGTGTGATGCGCCTCGATGGTAATGATGGCGCTGGTGGTATCGGACCGGGCCGCGCTCTGCTCGCTCTGACGCCAGCACCAGCGCCGCGCGAAGACCAGCCTTGTCTCGTCGGAGAAGATGACCTCGCCCGGCTCCGGGTGGTCGATCTCGCTCTCACCAAGCGTCGTGTAGCGCTCCGTCCCGTCGGCGAAATGCACGGTCAGCGCGCCCTGGATGGGACGCGTGTCGAAGACCGCGACGGGCAGCGCGTAGCGAATGCTGACGAGGTTTCCGATGTCCACCAGCAGATTGATGCTCGGAATATCGCCTTTCCTGGTCAGGCGGCGCAGCAGGGCCTCGGCTGCGCTGCGATACTGCGTTGGTTCGACCCCAAAGCCGCGCATGGCACTGCGCCAGGCCGACAGCGACGGGATCTGGCTCAATGGTGTACTGCCGATATGTTGCAGCACGCTCTGCTGCTCGGCCTGGTACGCGGCCAGCAGGCTTTCCGGCGTCGGCCCGTTGGTCATGCCATGCGCCATGATAACCCCGCCAACGATAGCAGGATAGCGCGCCAGAATATCGCTATGATATTGAAATGTGCTCAAATTGTTCTCCTGCATTCCTTCGACTCTCTCGCTGAGCAGCCGCGCCCGGGATGGTGGCGAGCGCCTGAGGCGCGAGTACGAGAGGGTAGTCGAAAATCTGATAGCTGCTTATAGATTGACGTTCAACGCCTTTGCCACGGTCATCATATCTTTATCGCCGCGCCCCGACAGGTTGACGATAATGAGAGAGCCTGCGGGGATCTTGCCCTGCTCCCCTGCTGCCAGCAGATAGCCGAGCGCGTGCGCCGATTCGAGGGCCGGGATGATGCCCTCGCTGCGGCTCAGCGCCTGCAAGCCGCGCAGCGCGGTGGTGTCGTCTGCGGCAACATAGGTAGCGCGGCCCGTCTCTTTCAGGTAGCTATGTTCTGGTCCCACGCCGGGATAGTCCAGCCCCGCCGAGATGCTATGCGTGTCCAGGATCTGCCCATCCTCGTTTTGCAGCAGGAAACTGAACGCGCCGTGCAGCACGCCGGGCCTGCCTGCTACCAGCGTCGCCGCGTGCTGTCCCGGCTCCAGGCTGCGCCCGCCGCCCTCGACGCCGATAAGCTGCACCTCTGGCACATCGGCGAAGGGATGGAAGATGCCGATGGCGTTGCTGCCCCCGCCGACGCAGGCGAAGATCATATCGGGCAGGCGTCCCTCCTGCTCCGTGATCTGCGCGCGTGCCTCCTCGCCGATGACGGATTGATATTCGCGCACAATGCGCGGGTAAGGATGCGGCCCCGTTACTGAACCCAGCAGGTAATGCGTCGTCTCCACGTTCGTCACCCAGTCGCGGATCGCCTCGTTGATCGCGTCTTTGAGCGTGCGCGAGCCGCTGCTGACCGGATAGACCTCGGCGCCGAGTAGCTTCATACGGAAGACGTTGAGCGACTGGCGCTCGATATCAACCTCGCCCATGTAGATCACACATTCCAGGCCGAGCAGCGCGCAGACTGTCGCCGTTGCCACACCGTGCTGCCCCGCGCCGGTTTCGGCAATGATGCGCCGCTTGCCCATGCGCCGTGCCAGCATGCCCTGACCGAGCGCGTTGTTGATCTTGTGCGCGCCCGTATGCGCCAGGTCTTCGCGCTTGAGATAGACCCTGACGCCCGGCGCGACCAGTTGCGAGAAGCGCGGCGCGTAGTAGAGCGGGGTCGGGCGCCCGACGAAGCTGTGCAGTTGCGCGCGCAGTTCGGCCTGAAAAGCCGCGTCGGCCAGCGATTGATCGTAGGCGGCCTCCAGTTCAGCGAGGGCCGCCATCAGGCTTTCGGGCACAAACTTGCCGCCGAATGCTCCGTAGCGCCCGCGCTCATCGGGATAGAGATTATGCTGATAGCTTGTTTTACTGTCCTGGTGCTGTATTTGCATGTATATTGCTCTTTCGTACCTGTGCGATAAATGCCTGTATTTTCGCGCTGTCCTTCTGTTTGTCCGTCTCGACGCCGCTGCTGACATCGATGCCCCACGGTTGAACCTCTTGCAACGCGGCGGCGACGTTCTCAACGGTCAGGCCGCCAGCCAGCAGGATTGGCGCTCGCCGCGCGGCGCGGCGGGCAAGCTCCCAGTCATGGGTTGTGCCCGTGCCACCCCAGGCGGGCGTGGGCGTGTCGAGCAGCAGGCGCCAGGCGACGTGCCGGTAGCTCTCGATAAACTCAAGATCGGCCGCCTCGCGAACGTGCAGAGCCTTGATAACCGGGCGCTTGATCCTCTGGCAGAATGCGGGCGATTCCGTGCCGTGTAACTGCACAAAATGCAGCCCTGCCTCTTCCACAGCCGCATTGATGAAATCCGTATCCTCGTTGACGAAGACGCCAACCAGGTCAGGCGCTGCGCCGCCCTGGGACGGCTGCGCGCTGGCCTCTATCAATGATCGTACCTGTCGCGGTTCTATATAGCGATGGCTCGGTTTGTAGAAGACGAAGCCAAGCAGGTCCGCGCCCGCCGCGATGCTGGCATCGATATGCTCGACGGTGCGCAATCCGCAGATCTTGACCTGTACGCTCTCGTTGGCGCCCTGCAAGAGCATGCGCATCTGGGCCGGAACGTCACGCGAGACCACCAGCGATTCGCCGACCAGCATGGCCTGCACATCGTAGCGTGCGATGCGACGCGCATCAGCGGCACTGTGGATGCCGCTCTCGGCGACGACGACGCGATCAGGCGGAATGATAGCGCGCAGGTCGCGGATAAGATAGGGATGCATGGCGAACGTCACCAGATCGCGGCTGTTGACGCCGATAATCATAGCCCCGGCGGTCACGGCGCGCCCGGCCTCCTCGCGGCTGTGGACCTCGACGAGACAGTGCATACCCAGTTCGCGCGCGAGTGTGAGCAAGCGGCGAAGCTGGCGATCATCCAGAAGCGCGCAGATCAACAGAATGGCGTCCGCGCCCCATGACCGCGCTTCATAGACCTGGTACTCATCCACGATGAAGTCTTTACGCAGCACCGGCACGCTCACCGCCTGCTTGATTTCTGTGAGGTAGCGCGGCGCTCCCAGGAAGAAATGCGGCTCCGTCAGCACGGAGATGGCCGCCGCGCCGTTGTTCTCATACGTGCGGGCCAGCGCTACCGGATCGAGGTCGGGCGCGAGCATACCCTTCGAGGGCGAGGCGCGCTTGACTTCGGCGATCAGGCGCACGCTTGCGCGCGATTGCAGCGCGGCCAGCAGGTCGCGCGGGTGAGGCTGCGCGGCGGCGAGGCGCTGCAACTCTTCGAGTGGCTGCTCGCGCTTGCGCTCCTCAAGATCCTGGCGGGTGCGTTCGACAATGCGATCAAGAAACATGTGTCACCCTGCCCTGAGCTTGAGAACAGGCAATGACATCGGCCAGTTTTTGCCGCGCCTTGCCTTCGCGCAGCGTCGCACGCGCCAGCTTGATGCCATCCTGCCATGACGCAACCAGGTCGTTCGCCAGCAGCGCGGCCCCGGCATTCAGGCAGAGCATATGCGTCGCGGGTGAATCCACATAATCGCTGAGCAGTTCGCGCAGAAGAGCGGCGTTGTGGGCAGGATCGCCTCCCTGGAATGGCTGGCGATCAGTGATACGCGTAAAGCCGAGATCTTCCGGCGTGATGCTGTATTCGCGGAGATCCTGGCCTCTGCGCACCTCACAGACGCGCGTTGGCGCACTCAATGAGCATTCGTCGATGCCGTCTTCGCCGTGGACGATCAAGGCATGCTCGCAGCCGAGATGCAGCAGTACCTCGCCCATCTTGCGCAGCAGCGAGCCATCCGCGACGCCAAGCACCTGGTAGCGTGTATGAGCCGGGTTGGTCAGCGGCCCCAGGATATTAAAGACGGTTCGAATACCAATCTCACGGCGTGTCGGCCCGACGTGTTTCATCGCCGGATGGTAGGCCGGGGCGAACATAAAGCCGAAACCGACCTCGCGCACACAGCACGCGACCTGCTCCGGGCCGAGATCGATTTTCGCACCCAGCGCCTCCAGCACGTCGGCACTGCCGCACTGGCTGGTAGCCGAACGGTTGCCGTGCTTGGCAATCGCGGCCCCGGCGGCGGCGGCGAGAATGCCAGCTCCAGTCGAAACGTTGAAGGTGCCGGAGCCGTCGCCTCCGGTGCCGCAAGTATCCATCGCGCAGGATGCCATCTGTTCGTCGAGATGGACGCGCACGGCCTTATCGCGCATCACGCGCGCCAGCCCGGCGATCTCTTCGACGGTCTCGCCGCCGGGACGCAGGCGCAGCGCTGTGAGAAAGGCACCCATCTGCGAGGCCGTTGCCGTGCCAGTCATGATCTCTTCCATGACTGCCGCTGCCTCGGCCTCGTTGAGCGTAGCTCCGGCAGCGACGTGAACAATAGCTTCACGAATCATTTCGTAATCTCTCCTTCCCGTTATCCAACGGCGGGGTTGTCAGGGGTATAACCCCATAGGTGTTAGCTTTACGGCTCTGATATGTCATTCCAATCAGTCTGGTGTCATTCCGACCAGTCTGGTGTCATCCTGAGCGCAAGCGAAGGAGCCAGCACGAGCGGAGCGATGTGCGAGTGCCTCCAGGCCGACGGACGCACTGCTGGTGGGCAGCGGATCCTTCGCTGCCGCTCAGGATGACACCCACCGCTCAGGATGACACCTGATGGGTCAGGATGACATGTACTCTCTTCCTACTGCTCCAGAAAGTTCCTCAGCAGGTCTTTGCCAACAGGCGTCATAATCGATTCGGGATGGAACTGCACGCCCTCGACGGGAAAACTGCGATGGCGCAGCCCCATAATCAGACCGTCGTCGGTCTCCGCTGTGATTTCCAGTTCTTGCGGGAGGGTTGAGCCGTCGACGATGAGGCTGTGATAACGATTGGCAGCGAAGGGTGTGGGCAGGCCGCGAAACACACCCTCACCGCGATGATACATCAGCGAAGTCTTGCCATGCACCGGCTCCGGGGCGCGAACGACCCGCCCGCCGTAGACCTGCCCGATAGCCTGGTGGCCCAGGCAGACACCCAGAATGGGCGTGTGCGGGCCAAATGCCGCGATGATCTCGCAGGAAAGACCGGCTTCGTTAGGCGTGCACGGCCCCGGCGAGATGACAATGCGCTCGGGCCGCATAGCCGCGATCTCGTCGAGCGTGATCTGATCGTTGCGGCGTACCTCGATCTCGGCCCCCAGTTCCGACAGATATTGATACAGGTTATAGGTGAAACTATCGTAGTTGTCGATCAAGAGCAGCATATCACAGCTCCCTCCCGGCTCGCATGGCGACGGATTCCGCGCAGACCTGCCGCCGCGCTTCCGCCATCTGTTCGGCCTCATCCAGAGCGCGCAGCAGCGCTCTGGCCTTATTCAGACTCTCCTGGTATTCATTGGCTGGCTCCGAATCGGCGACCACCCCCACGCCTGCCTGCACATAGGCGCGGCCATCTTTGATGACCATTGTGCGCAGAGCGATGGCTGTCTCCTGATTGCCGGTGTGGCTGAAATAGCCCACAGCGCCCGCATAAACACCGCGCTGCTCGCCCTCCAGTTCGCTGATGATCTCCATCGCGCGGATCTTGGGCGCACCCGAAACGGTCCCGGCCG
>Ga0209061_1003401_pt1 | contig 17333 bp, 13 predicted proteins | sample Coa_R1_10_FD_187157 | JGI IMG/M metagenome (GOLD analysis project Ga0209061, IMG submission 187157) | Surface soil microbial communities from Centralia Pennsylvania, which are recovering from an underground coalmine fire - Coalmine... | ecosystem: Environmental > Terrestrial > Soil >...
AGGTGCGCCTGACTGCCGCCGAAGGGAACGGCCCCGTCAACGCGCTCGATAGTGCGGTGCGCAAAGCGCTGGTCGATTTCTATCCTGGCCTCGAGCGGCTGCGGCTGCTCGATTACAAGGTCCGTATTCTCGATGGATCGAGCGGCACCGCGGCGTCCACGCGCGTGCTGATCGAGTCGTCGGATGGCGACGAGATCTGGCGCACCGTCGGCTGCTCGACCGACATCATCGAGGCGAGCTGGCTCGCGCTCGCCGACGCGCTAGAGTACTGGATTCTGCACAACGCGCGCGTCGTCGCGACGACGTAGGCGGCACGAACGGCGCGCTCGCGGCGGGACGACGCTGGCTGCTCGCCAGGCGCGCCGTCAGCTGCCGTCTAGCGCGCCAATCCAGCGACGCTCTTCGGCGGCAACGCGCTGCAAGAGCAGGGCCTGCTGGTCGGCGGTAACGTTCGTGAAGCGGGTGCCCACGCGCCAGAAGTGGTGCAGCTGCTTCCGCCAGACGATCTCGGCAGCGATGTCGATATCGGGCAGGCCGTCGAGCAACGGTGTATTGATGCCCATCACCGTGCCCACGTCGAGCGGCTTGGGAGCGATCAGCCCCGCACCGCCTGCGCTGAGGTCGATGATCACGACCTTGCAGGTGGTCAGGCGGCCGTTGCTCATCGCCATGACCGGCGTTTCAAGCGGCAGCACGGTGATCGTGCGCTGATAGTGGCGGCCTTCGGACGCGCCAGGCACGATCAGGGGCCGCAGCACTGCCACGCCCGGCGCGCCGCTCTCCACGGCGATCACCTGCGCGGGCAACAGCTCGTCCGTGGTCCGTTCGTACTCCAGCACGGCGCCCAGCGGTAGCGCGTCGCCGGCCAGGCGCGGAAACGTGACTTCGAAGGAATCGCTCGTCTCCGCGGCGATCCACCCCGTGAGGGGCTGTTGCGCTCCTCGCACGCGCGGGTAGAGCGTAACCGTCGCGGTGTGCTGTACCGTCATTGTCGAGCGTGCTCCTTGCGATCGCGAGGCTTACCCCTTGAGGCCAAGCGTGGCGAGCTGGTGGCGCTCCTCCGCGACCAGCTCGCGGATGAGCGCTTCGCGAGCGACGTTGTCGATACCAACGAACATGATGCCGAGGTGGTAAAAGCGGGCGAGCGTGCGGCAACTGCGCACCTCCGCCTCGACGGCCAGCGCCTCGCGCGAGCGCGGGTAGCGCAGCCGGATCCAGGCGCGAGTTGCCGACGGCAGCGGACGGGCCGTGATGAGGCCGCAGCCACCACCACTGATATCGACGACCGTGGCGTGCAAGGCTACCAACCGCGAAGAGAACGCCGCGACGAGCAACGCTGGCGTCGGCGCGACGGGCACGCGGGCGAAGCTACGCCGGTGATTGATACTCTGCAGCGAGGAGAGCGTGCGCAGCGCAAACGTGATCGTTGGGTGCGAGAGCATCGCGAGAATCTGCGCCCGCTCGCTACCCTCGCCCCGCCACAAATGCACCATCTTGCCTGGTAGTACCGCACTCGGCGGCACGTCCAGCCGCTGGCAGTGGATCTCGATGAGGTCTTCATCGCACCCCGCGATGACGCCTTCGACCTCCAGCACCTGGCGATAGAACTCCACGCCGAGGAACGCGGGCGTGCCCGGCCGCGGCGGGGACGGGGGTTCGGCGGATGACGTCACCACGGATACGCCTCCCGCGTGGAGGTTCAGGCGCCCTCTGATTACCTTTATCGTCGCGTTGGCCGCCGGTACAAAGCCCAGCGATGGTGATAACAGGGTAGGTAGGTGGCCGAAAGGTGAAAAATCGGGGAATCTCGTATGCCGACAGTCTTCTCGCGGCTATCCGGCGGCGCGCGCCGGCAGCGCATCCCCAGGCTGCGCCTCCGTGCCGGCAGGGCCTGGCGAGGCGCCTGGCACCGTAGGCAACGTCAAGGTGAAGCGCGTGCCGGTATACGGATCGCTCTCGGCGCGGATCTCGCCGCCGTGCGCAACCACAATCTCGCGCGCGATCGCCAGCCCGAGGCCGCCGTTGTGGCCGTTGCGCCGCCGCGAGCGATCGACCTGGTAGAACCGTTCAAAGATGCGCTCGAGATCGGGGGGCGCGATATACGATCCTGTGTTGTGTACCGAGAGCGCGATCCGGTCTCCGCTGGCCTGCCAGGCACTGAGCGTGATCGTGCCTCCGACGGGTGTGAAGCGCACGGCATTGTCGAGCAGATTGGCGAGCACCTGCTCGATGCGCACTGGATCGGCGAAAAGCGGCGGTAGTGTTGTGGGCGCGTCGATGCGGAGCGTGATACGACGCTCGTCGGCGCGCCATTGCAGCCGCTCGACGGCGGCGCGCAGCAGCGCTGCCGCGCTGAGAGGCTGGCGGTCGAGCACCGCCTGGCCCGATTCGATCTGCGAGAGCAGCAGCAGATCGTTGACGAGACGCCGCATCCGCTCCGACTCTTCGTTGATGATGCGGGCGGCGTTGGCGTACTCCTCGGGCGTGCGCAGCGCGCCATCGGCCAGCGCCTGCGAAAAGCCCTGGATCGATGTCAGCGGTGTCTTCAGTTCGTGCGCAACGTTGGCGAGAAGATCGCGCATCATCTGGTGCGAGCGCGCAACCTGCCGCGCCATCACATTGAACGAGGCGGCCAGGCTGGCCACCTCTTCCGGGCCATCGACAGGCAGTTGCTGATCGTACATGCCGGCCGCCATGCGCTGCGAGGCCTGGGTGATGCGCTTCAGCGGGCGGGTGATCGTCCGGGCGATCAGCGCCGCCACAGCGAGCGAGAGCACGAGCGCGATCGCGCCGGCGACGATCAGGCGGGGGGCGAGGTCCTCCCAGGCCGAGGTGATACTGCCCTCCGGTACGAGCATCGCCAGCCGGTAGGTGCGTGGGATCAGCGTGCGGCGGCCCTGGATCGCGATCTCATCCGGCGGCTGGAGGTAGAGGTAATAACTGATCCCGCCTTCCTGGTAGGCGGTGACGGTGTAGCTGTTGGGCACGGAGCGCATGCGCCGCGTCGACGCCGGCGCAACGAACTGACCACTGAGCTTGCCCGCTGTATCAACGATCACCTGGTCGGAGCTGTCGAGCAGGATGAAGCGAACGTTGAGCTTATCAGCTTCGCTGCGGAGGAAGGCTGCCAAGTACTCGGGACCGTAACCGCTCTGCACCAGCCCGCCGATCTTCATCGCCTCGGGTGGTAGCAGGTCGCCGGTGCGCTGGGTGGCGGCGGCGATCTCGCGGTCGCGCAGGAGGAACAGCGCCATCACGCCGACGAGCACGATCGACAGCAGCGTGATGAGCGCGAACGCCAGCGCCAGCCTGGCGCGCAGCGAGCCAGCGACGCGTAGCAGCGCGATGCCAGAGCGCACGATCCCTGCCCTACGTCCTCTCCGCACGATCGTCCGCCGCGAGCGCCGCCGTCGGCGCTTCCGGCCCCACGAGCTTGTAGCCGTAGCCCCAGACCGTCACGATCCTCGCCGTACTGGCCGAGATCTTGTCGCGTAGCCAGGCGATGTGGACGTCAAGCGTGCGGCCGTCGCCGAAGAAATCCTCTCCCCAGACGAGGGTGAGCAGGCGCTCGCGCGGCATGGCGATCCCGGCGTTCTGCATCAGCACGGAGAGCAGCTCGAACTCCTTGGCGCGGAGCTGGATCGGTTTACCGGCAACGAACGCCTCCCGCCCGAGCAGATCGAGCCGCAGGTCGCCCACCTCGATGCTCTTCACTGGGCGCTGGTGGCTCGCGGTGCGACGCAAGACGGCTTTGATGCGCGCGACCAGCTCGCGCGGATTGAACGGCTTCGTCAGATAATCGTCGGCGCCGATCTCCAGGCCAACGATCTTATCCGTGTCGTCGCTCTTGGCTGTGAGCATGATGATCGGCACGTCCGAATCGCGGCGCAGCGCTCGACAGACCTCCATGCCGTCTATGCCCGGTAGCATCAGGTCGAGGACAACAAGATCGGGGCGCGCGGCGCGGAACTTCTCCAGCGCCTCTGCGCCATCGTAGGCTGCTTCAACGGCGAAGCCCTCGTTGCGGAGGTAGATGCGCAGCAGCTCGACGATGTGCTGTTCGTCGTCGACGACGAGGATCGTGCCTCCCATGGCCAGCCCTCCCGCGCCTGTCTCTATCGTACAGTGTGCGGGCGTGCTGGCACACGGCGGCTAAGGTATCGCGAAGGAAATGTTAAATCATGCCCGTTTCCGCGTTAAGAGGCGGTCAAACGACGGCGCAAATTGCCACCATGTCTTTTGCTCATCCCGCGCCGTACCATACGTGGACGGGAGGAGAGGGCGCCCTGCCCGCGGCGGCGATGGCGACAGGCAGCGAGGTCACCCCCTCTTGCTACCGGGTGAGCGTACGACGGCGATCCGCCAGAATCTGCTCGAACCGGGTGCCGGGGCGGTAGCCGTGTGGCGCCAGCGGACGCCCGCTCTGCGCTTCTCTCGGGCGATGCTGCCTGGGGGGAGCGTTGTTGCACCACATACCGGCAGGAGGAACGCGCCATGGCCATCACGAGGCTGCTCATCGCCAATCGCGGCGAGGTAGCCGTCCGCATCATCCGCACCGCCGCCGAACTGGGTATCACCACCATCGCGGTCTACGCCGCCGATGATGCTGCCGGTCTGCACGTCACCCTGGCCAACGAGGCAGTAGCGCTAGAGGGCAGCGGCCCCGCGGCTTATCTCGACATCGATCAGCTGCTCGCCGTCGCGCAGCGGCTGCGCTGCGACGCGGTGCACCCCGGCTGGGGCTTTCTTAGCGAGCATGCCGCTTTCGCCGCGCGCTGCGTCGCGGCGGGGTTGGTCTTCGTCGGGCCGGAGGCGGGGACGCTGCAGGCGCTGGGAGACAAGGTGGCGGCGCGAGCACTGGCAGCGGCGCAGGGTATACCCGTGCTGCGCGGCAGCGACGGACCCGTGACGCTGGCAGAGGCGCAAGCCTTTCTGGAGGCACTGGGACCTGACGGGGCGGTGATGCTCAAAGCGGTGGCAGGTGGCGGCGGACGCGGCATGCGCGTGGTGCGCGAGCCAGCGGCGCTGGCGGCGGCCTACCGCCGCTGCCAGTCGGAGGCGCGGCGCGCCTTCGGCAGCGAGGCGGTCTACGTTGAGGAATACTTGCCGCGGGCACGCCATATCGAGGTGCAGATCGTCGGTGATGGCAGCGGGGCGGTGAGCCACCTCTACGAGCGCGAGTGCTCGCTGCAGCGGCGGCACCAGAAGCTCGTCGAGCTGGCGCCGTGCCCTGTGCTGGCGCCGGAGCTGCGCGCACGGCTGACGACGGCTGCAGTACGGCTGGCGGCGGCGCTGCGCTACCGCGGCGTGGGCACGGTTGAGTTCCTGGTCGCCGCCGATGACGTCGACAAGCCCGAGGGTCGCTACGCCTTCATCGAGGCGAATCCGCGGCTGCAGGTCGAGCACACGATCACCGAAGAGGTGCTGGGAATAGATCTCGTGCGGGTGCAGCTCGCGCTAGCGGCGGGAGCAACGCTGGCGGAGCTAGGGTTGACACAGGAGGCGGTGCCGGCGCCGCGCGGGCTGGCGCTACAACTGCGGGTCAACGCCGAGGAGGTGCAGCCAACGGGCGAGGTGCGGCCGTCGGCGGGCACGCTCACCGTCTTTCAGCCACCGATGGGGCCGGGGGTGCGCGTCGACACAGCCGCCTATCCCGGCTACACACTGGGGGCGGCATACGATTCGCTGCTGGCCAAGATCGTCCTCCATGCGCCGACGGGCAGCTTCGCCGATCTCGTCGCCCGCGCGCGGCGGGCGCTGCGCGAGCTGCGCGTGTCAGGGGTGGCGACCACAGCCCCCTTCCTGCAGAACCTGCTCGCGCATCCGGCGTTCACCCCGCAGGCGCTCTGCACGACCTGGGTGGAAGAGCACCTTGCTGAGCTGGCCCAGCCACGGGAGGAACCGGCAGAGCAGGCTGTTGCACCGAGCGAGGAGGCACCGCTCGACCCGCGCGACCCCCTGGCGGTGCTCGTGTACGGCAAAACGCGGTCGCAGCCGGTGCCGGCCGCCACCCCGGTGGATGGACTGGATGATCCAGGGGTGGTGCGGGCGCCGCTGACGGCAACAGTCGTAGCGGTGGAGGTACGGGAAGGAGAGCGCGTGCGGCGCGAGCAGGAAGTGGTAGTGCTAAGCGCGATGAAGATGGAGCACGCGCTGCGCGCGCCAGTGAGCGGCCGCGTGCAGCGCGTGGCCGTGGCGCCGGGAGCGACCGTGGCGGCAGGGACACCGTTGCTGGTGATCGCTCCGGAGGACGATCCGGCGGCGGCAGAGGCAACGGAAGCGGCGCTCGATCTGGAGCGGATCCGGCCGGACCTGGCGGAGGTACTGGAGCGACGGCAGCGCACACGCGATGAGGCGCGGCCGCAGGCGGTGGCGGCGCGGCATGCGACGGGGCATCGGACGACGCGGGAGAACATCGCCGCGCTGTGCGAGCCGGGCACGTTCGTGGAGTATGGGCCGCTGGCGCTGGCGGCGCAGCGGCAACGGCGCAGCCTGGAGGAGCTGATCGCGAAGAGCCCGGCCGACGGGCTAGTGATGGGGATCGGGACGGTCAACGGCGCGCTGTTTCCGGAGCCGGTTAGTCGCTGCGTCGTGCTGGCGTACGACTACACCGTGTTCGCGGGCACGCAGGGGGCGCGTAACCACGCCAAGATGGATCGCATGCTGGAGGTGGCGGCGCGGGAGCGGCTGCCGGTGGTGCTGTTCGCGGAGGGTGGCGGCGGGCGCGCAGGGGATACGGAGACGCTGGGCACGGGAGCGGGCAGCACGCGCACGTTCGAGCACTTTGCGCGGCTGAGCGGACTGGTGCCACTGGTGGGGATCGTTATGGGGCGCTGCTTCGCGGGTAACGCCGCGCTGCTGGGCTGCTGTGACGTGATCATCGCTACGGCGGACGCCAACATCGGCATGGGCGGGCCGGCGATGATCGAAGGCGGCGGGCTAGGGGTGTATGCGCCAGAGGAGATCGGGCCGCTGAGCGTGCAGGTGCCGAATGGCGTGGTGGACGTCGCGGTGGCTGATGAAGCAGAGGCGGTGCAGGTGGCGCAGCAGTATCTGAGCTACTTTCAGGGGCAACTGGCGCAGTGGGAAGCGGCAGACCAGCGACTGTTACGGCACCTGGTGCCGGAAAATCGGCTGCGCGTCTACGACGTGCGGGCGGTGATACGCACGCTGGCGGATACAGGAAGCGTGCTGGAGCTGCGTCCGTCGTTCGGGGCAGGGATGATAACGGCGCTGGCGCGGGTAGAAGGGAGGGCGCTGGGGATCATCGCCAACGACCCGACGCACCTCGGTGGTGCGATCACCGCTGAGGGAGCGGACAAAGCAGCACGGTTCATGCAACTCTGCGATGCGTTCGACCTGCCATTATTGTTTCTCTGCGATACGCCGGGAATCATGGTCGGACCAGAGGCAGAGCGGACCGCGCTGGTGCGGCACACGAGCCGGATGTTCGTGATAGGGGCGAATCTGACGGTGCCGTGCCTGGCGGTGGTGCTGCGCAAGGCGTATGGGCTGGGGGCGCTAGCGATGACCGCGGGGTCGTTCAAGGCGCCGCTGGCAACGGTCGCGTGGCCAACAGGAGAGTTCGGGGGGATGAATCTGGAAGGGCAGGTAAAGCTGGGCTACCGTAACGAACTGGCGGCGATCTCCGACGTCGAAGAGCGGCAGCGGATGTTCACTGAGCTGGTGGCGCGGGCGTACGAGCGGGGAAAAGCGTTGCGGGAGGCGGAGATCTTCGGGGTGGACGACGTGATCGACCCGGCAGAGACGCGAGCGTGGCTGAGCGCGGTGCTGCGGAGCGTGCGACCAGGGCCGCCACGGACGGGGAAGAAGCGGCAAGCAGTGGATGCGTGGTAAGGAGTGGTCTGCCGCAGGGCAGGACAGGGAGCGAGAGCGATGACCGAGGTGCAGGCGGGTGCAGCGGTGGTGGAGATCACGCCGGGGGTAGGCATCGCCATGGCCGGGTACGGGGCGCGGCAGGGCGTTGCGACCGGCATCCACGACCCGCTGTGCGCGCGTGCTCTCGTACTCGATGATGGTCAGACAGCGCTTGCGCTGGTCGTGTGCGACCTCGTTGGCGTGCCGGCCGCCTTGACTCGGCAGGCACGCGAGCTGATCGCCCATGAGTGCGGCATTCAGGCGGCGAACGTCTGCATCGCGGCCACGCACACGCATTCCGGCCCACTGTTGCGCGGCCCGGAGAGCGACGCGCTGATCGCTGTCACGGCGCGCAAGATCTGCGGGGCGGTGCAGATGGCGCGCCAGCAGATGCGTCCCGTCACGCTCAAGACGACGAGGACGAACCTGGAAACGATCGCGCAGAATCGCCGCCACCCGAACGGGCCGATCGCCACGACGGCGACGATCCTGCTCGCGGCGCCGCGCGGTTCGGGCGCTCCCGTCGCCACGCTCGTCAATTACGCCTGCCATGCAACGGTGCTCGAACACGACAACCTGCTGTACTCCGCCGACTTCCCCGGCGTGGCCGTTCGTCTGATCGAGCGCGCGGTGGGCGGCAGCGGCATCTACATGCAAGGCGCGGCGGGAGATATCAACCCTGTCTGGATGCGGCACGACTTCGACGAAGCAGAGCGGATTGGCGGCATCCTCGGCGCGGCGGCAGCGCGCGCAGCGCTGGAGCTACGGCCGCTGGGCGAGGGGCAGTGGGCGGTCAACCTCTCCTGGTCGGAGCTCACGCCGAAAGAACCGCCCCACGGGATGGTCTTGAGCGATGTGCGCCTGCGCGCCGTCCGCAGCGTTCTCGAGCTGCCGTACCGCTCTTTCCCGCCGCGGGCCGAGATCGAGCGCGAGATCGAAGACCTCACGCGGCGGCTCGCTGCCCTGTCTGACGAGGCACTTACCGAGCGACGCGCGCTGCGGCCGCTGCTCAACCAGCGGCGCGCCGAACTCGCGACGCTCGACCTCTATGCCCCGCAGCCCGGACGGACGCGTGCCGTCGAGATCCAGGCGATGCGCATCGCGGCCGAGTGCGCGATCGTTGCCCTGCCCGGCGAGTTTCTGATCGAGACCGGCCAGGAGATCGCGCGGCGGTGCGGCGTTGCCTACCCGTTGATCTGCGGCTACGCCAACGATTATCTGAGCTACTTTCCCGCGCCCCACCACGTTCCGGAAGCGGGCTATGAGGTAGGCCGCGCGCTCTTCGCGCCGGAGGCGACGGAGACGATCGCCGCTGGTGCGGTGGAGCTGGTGCGCGCGCTGTACGAGGAGGAGAAGCAGTGACCGCGAACGAGGCGCTCGCGATCGACGGCGGCACGCCGGTGCGCGCTACTCCCTACGAAACGGGCAAAGGTCTCTGTTATCTGAGCGAAGAGGAAGAGATCGCCGCTGTGACAGAGGTGCTGCGCAGCCGCTCGCTTTTCCGCTATTACGGGCCACAGCTGCTGCGCCGCACCGAGGCGTTCGAAAAGCGCCTCAGCACCTTCCTCGGCGTGCGACACACGGTAGCGGTCAGCTCGGGTACGGCGGCGCTTATCTGCGGCCTCGTTGGCCTCGGCGTGGAGGAGGGCGATGAGGTGATCGTGCCCGCGGTGACATTCATCGCCACCGTCGGTGCGGTGGTAGCTGTGCGCGCGGTGCCAGTCTTCGCCGAGGTCGACGAGTCGCTCACGCTCTGCCCGCGCTCGTTCGAGGAGAACATCACCGCGAAGACGCGCGCCGTGATCCCCGTGCATCTCGCCAACGTCGCCTGCGATATGGACGCGATCATGGCCGTTGCACGCAGGCACGGCATCGCCGTGCTGGAGGATGCCGCCCAGGCGATCGGTGTGGCGTACCGGGGGCGAATGGTCGGTGCTATCGGCGATGCAGGCGCGTTCAGCTTGCAGCTTTCGAAGAACATCACGACCGGCGAGGGCGGCGCGCTCGTCACCGAACGCTGGGATGTCTACGATCGCGCGGTACGTTATCAGGACCAGGGCGGGCAGTTCACGACCTCGCACGGCGAGGTGCGCGAGCACGCCTCCGGCGAGCCGTTTATTGGCACCAACCTGCGCATGAACGAGATCGCCGGCGCGCTGGCCTGCGTGCAACTTGGCCGGCTCAACGCCATCGTGGGGACGATGCGCGAGCGCGCGCGGTCGATCCGGCAGCGGCTCGCCGATCTGCCCGTCGATTGGCGGCGCATCCCCGATCCGGAGGGCGAAGGCGGCAGCGTGCTGTTCTACCTGCCAGATGAAGAGATAGCCGTCCGCTTCGTCGCGGCGTTGCGGGCGGAGGGTATCCCCGCCGACCGGCTCTACGGAGGCCAGCCCGTCTACGCCAACCCCGCCGTGCTTGAGCAGCGCACGCCCTGGCGTACGGGGTGTCCTTTCCACTGCACTGTGCATCCCACCACGCGGCGCTACTATATGGGGCTGTGTCCGCGCAGCGAAGATCTGCTCGCCCGCGGCGTCAGCATCGGCATCGGCCCGCTGATGACCGAGCAGGATGCCGACGATGTAGTGCGGGCGGTGCGCAAAGTTGCCGCGCAGCTGTTGTAACGCAGTGCGTGCGTCTGCGGAGGAGAAAAGGATGCTGCGCTTCGGTTTCGCCGGGCTGGATCACTGGTACAACGCCCTGCCAACGCTGGAAGCGCTGCTGCGCGCGCCTGGTGTCCGTGTCGTGGCGCTGGCGCACCGCGATGCCAAGCGCGCGCGCGAGGTCGGCGAGCGGTACAGCGTGCCGGTGGCGCCGACCTACGATGAGATGATCGCTCGCGACGATGTCGATGCGATCTGCTGCTTCACCAGCATCGACGAGGTGGCCGGCCTCGCCATCCGTGCGCTGGAAGCGGGCAAAAGCGTGATCGCGATCAAACCGCTGGCGATGACGCTTGCGGAGGCCGATCAGGTGGTGGAAGCGGCGCGGCGGGCGAAAGGACGGTACCTCCCCAACGATGCGGCACGGCGCTTCTTCCCCGCCATCGCCCAGGCCAGACGCTGGCTCGCGGAAGGACGTTTCGGCGAGCCGTTGCTCGCGCGCTGCGCCTTTCATGCTGGTTTGCCGCGTGCCTGGCCAGATGCCAACGAGCCCGGCTGGTTCGCCGACCCGCGGCGCGCCCCCGGCGGCGCGTTCATCGACCACGCCATCTATCACGTGGATGTGCTGCGCTGGCTGTTTGGCGCGGAGGTTACATCTGTCTCGGCGGCGATAGCATCGATCCGCTATCGCGATCTGCCCGTTGAGGACTGGGGACACGCGACGCTGCGCTTCGCAAACGGCGTGATCGGAACAGTGGAGGATAGCTGGCTCTCCGGCACCGGCGCTTCGCGAGAGACGTTCGAGATCATCGGCACGCGGGGAACACTGGCCTTCGATACGGCGAGCGGCCGTCTGACGTTCAAGGGCGGCTTCGAGCCGGAGGGTTGGCTGCAGATGCCACCGCCCGCGCAGGCCGGTTTCGTGGATCACGCGCTCGCCGTGCTGCACGGCGAGGCCGAGCCGATCTCCAGCGCGGCGGAGGCGCGCGCGAACCTGGCCGTCTGCCTGGCCGCGTACGAGGCGGCGCGCAGCGGCGGCGCGGTCTCACCGGCGCCGCCAGAGAGACTGCCATGAGCGGGGCGTTGCAAGTCTTCGCCGAGCGCGTGGTGATGCCCGACGGCGTGGTTGCGCCCGGTTTCGTGCGCATAGAGGATGGGCGCATCGTCGCGGTTGAACACGCCAAGCGCGTGCCAGTCGATGGCGAGGCGCTGGCAGGCGCGTTGCTGCTGCCGGGCTTCATCGATCTGCACTGGCACGGCGCCGGTGGCCACGCCCTGCGCGATGCCGAGGAGACGCGGCAAGCGCTGCGCTGGGCGGCGCGCGGCGGCGTCACGACCTGCTATGCCGGGCTGGGTGGCGGAGCATCGCTGGAGGCGATCGCGGACACGGTCGCCAGGGTGGCCGCGGTTGTGGAGACGGAGACAGGGGGCGCGCGACTGGCGGGCATCTTTCTGGAGGGGCCGTACATCAGCGTCGCGAAACGCGGGGCATGGACTCCAGCGCAGCTACGAACGCCCAACGTCGATGAGCTGCGGCTGCTGATCGATGCGTCCGGTGGGCAGCTGCGCCGCATCAACGTCGCGCCCGAGCTGCCCGGCGCGCTCGCCTTCATCCGCGCGGCACGGGCGGCTGGACTCGTCGTCTCTATCGGCCACAGCGACGCGACCTGCGAGCAGGCGCTCGCCGCGGTGGAGGCCGGGGCGACGATCGCCAACCATGCGTTTAACGCGATGTCGGGTCTGCACCATCGCGCTCCTGGCCTCGTTGGCGCAACGCTGGTCTGTCCGGATCTGCTCGCCGAGCTGATCCTCGATGGCGCGCATGTGCATCCTGTCGCGGCGCGGGCGCTGTTCCGCGCGAAAGGCACGGAAGGTGTGGCGCTGATCACCGATAGCTCTCCGCTTGCCGGCCTGCCCGATGGCACGTACGAAGTCGGCGGGCGGACGCTGATCGTGCGTGAAGGGAGCTGTCGTCTGGCTGATGACACGCTGGCGGGCAGTGTTACGCCGTTCGACCAGCACGTGCGCAATGCCGCGCGCTGGCTCGGCGCGGGGCTGCTCGAACTGGCAGCGCTCAGCTCGAGCAACGCGGCGCGCGCGCTGGGCATCGCCGATCGCACCGGCGCTATCGCCGTGGGTCTGGATGCCGATCTGGTGCTGCTCGACGGCGAGCTGCACGTGCTGGCGACGATCGTGGGTGGGCGCGTGGTTTACCGCCGTGGGGAGGAGCAAGGATGAACCGGCCGATACGTATCGCCGTGGTAGGTCCCGGGCTGGTAGCGCAGCGTTTCCACCTTCCCGCCTACGTGGCCAGCGACGAGGTCGAGGTTGCAGCGCTGGTGAGCGATCGTGTTGAGGCGGCACGGGCGGTAGCGGCGCGTTTCGGCAACCCGCCGGTGCTGGCGTCGATCGAGGAAGTGCTCGCCGATCCGGCGATCGACGCGGTGGATATCTGCACGCCGAACGCGCTGCACGCGCCGATGGCGATCGCCGCCGCACGCGCGGGAAAGCACGTCCTCGTGGAGAAGCCGATGGCGACGCGCCTCGAAGATGCGGACGCGATGATCGCGGCAGCGCGATCGGCCGGCGTGGTGCTGATGGTTGCGCACAACCTGCGCTACGCGCCGATCTTCGAGACGATGGAGCGGATCGTGCGCGAAGGGACGCTCGGGCGGCTGCTGGCGGTGCGTGGCGTGATGATGCACGCCGGTCCCGACGAAGCGTGGGGGTCCGATTCAGCGTGGTTCTGGCAAGCGGCACAGGCCGGTGGCGGCGCGCTGCTCGACCTGGGCATCCACATGATCGATCTGGTGCGCTGGCTGGTGGGCAGGCCGGTGGTAGCGGTGGCGGCGATGATGGCCCGGACGCTCAAGCCGACGCCCTTCGATGATAACGCGCTGGCGCTTCTGCGTTTCGAGGGCGATGTGCTGGCGAGCGTGCAGGCATCGTGGACGGCGCGGCCGCGCGGCGATCGTCAGCTCGTGGTGCAGGGCGAGCACGGGCAGCTGGTGATGGACGCGGGGGCGCCGCAGCCGCTGACGTTGCATCTACGCGCGGAGAACGGTACGCGCACTGTTGTGCCGGAGGTGCCAGCGCAGAGCCTGCGCGGCAACCCGTACGTCCACTTCGCACGCGCGATCAAAACGGGCGAACCACCGCTGACCACCGGCGAGGAAGGGCGCGCTAGCCTGGCGGTAACGCTCGCTGCTTACGAGGCCGCGCGCAGCAGCCGCACGATCGAAGGGCGCTGGGGCTGAGGGTACAGAGCGACGGCCAGCGGCATTGAGAGGCGCGGCGGCCGGCAGAGGGGCAGCTGTTGTCAACCAAGTTTGAACAAGGCGCTAACTATGCGTTAAATCGAGCCCTGCATCGCCTTGTCGCCCCGCCTCCGGCTTTGCTATACTCGCGGCACGGCGGGAGGTGGGCGGTGGAGATGGCCTTTCCCAAGTGTCAGAAGTGCAAAACCGGCGATCTCGTGCCGCTCTCGGACTTTGGAAGCCAGGGCGCGGCTATCCATTTCAAGGCGTGGGCCTGCACGAATCCTGAGTGTGGCTTCAATATCAAGATCCGCAACGGCGATCTCTACATTGATGAGCCGATCGCCAGCGGCGCGCTGCATAGCCCACGTCTTCGCTGAGCGCTTGCTGTTGCGGCGCTGCTGACACGTGCGCGGCACGCTCTTCCAGTGCTCTTTTCGTTTCCTCGCGGCAACGCATGCCGCGGCATGCGTTGCCGTTCATGGTACCTAACCGCCGGTGATGGCAAAACCCATATCGACCGTGTACTCTTGGCAAGACGCGCCGGGCCAGATCGGCCGAGACGGGCGTGGGAGTCTGCGATGTCCCGTGCGAAGTACATTCTGCTCGGTCTGGCGGTGGCGATCGTCGTGCTGGCCCTCTCGACCGGTCATGCGTCGCGTGCGCTGGCGCGTGGGTACGTCACCGTCACACCCAGCAGCGGCAGCCAGTACGACACGTTCGAGTTCGACGGCACCGGCTTCGTGCCGGACGAGTGCCTGCATACCTACTTGATCTCGCCCGGCGGCGACGAGTTCGATTGGGTAAGCCACCTCGACGGCAGCGATTGCGTGTACACCGACGATAACGGCAACTTCACCTTGCTGATCCGCCCCGTGGATGATCTCAGTGGTTCGCAGTTCGGTGTGTGGGAAGCGCACTTCGAAACCGATCGCAACACCGAGGTCGTGTTGAGCTTCACGGTCTTGCAGTAGCGACGCGCCCGTTCGCCTCTTTTGCGGCCATGGCACCGGGCCGACGAATGCCAGTCTCTGTATGGCGACGCCTGCCCGGTGGCGGCTCTCGTGCGGGCCCGAGGCATGGCCGCAACGTTCCGGGCATTGCTGGCAGTTCGTCTCCGCAGTCAGCCTCATCCGCGCGAGGTCTTGGGCTGGTACGCTGCGGATAGGGTCACGAGGCTGCTGGCGATGGATGATCGGGACATTCGCTGCAGAACGGCGGCGCTGTGGCGGCAGCTCTGTCAGGCTGCCCTGGCAGCACTCTGCCAGGGGGTTGCGGCTCTAGCGATCGTGGCCGCATGCGCGCTCGCTGTGGCGGCGCTCGCAATCGCCCTCCTGCTTGGCGACTGGCTTTACGCCGGTTGGCAGGTGCAGCGTGCCGCCGCGAACCTCGGCCAGGCGGCGCGGCACGCGCTCGTGCCCGGAACAGACGAGCAACAGCTGGCGCTGTTCCTCCGGCGCTACAACCGCGGCCTTGCGCTCGCCGATGATATGACGGGCGTGCTCATGGTGCCCGCGTCGCCACCCGTCGAAACGCTGGCTGGCCGGTGTCAGGTGTGGCTATACGTGATGATCGCGCGCGGAACCGTGCAGCGCCCGTACGTGGTGCGTGGTTGCCTCTCTCCCTGATGTGCGGAGCAGCGGGCCCTTCATCTCCCGCCGCGCGGGCCGCCCAGGTGCGCGCGGAAGAACGCGGCGATGCGTCGTTCGAGCGCGGCGCGCTGCGCCGGGTCACGCGGGCCGTGGCGCTCATTGGGGAAGATGGCGAGGTCGTAGCCCTTGCCAGAGGCGTTCAGCGCCGCGATCAGCCGCGCCGTATGGCGGAAGTGCACGTTTTCGTCCAGCAGCCCATGCAAGATCAACACCGGCGCGCGTAAACGGGCGGCGTGCGTCAGTGCCGAAGCCTCACGGTAGCCCTCGGGATTCGCCTGCGGCGTCTCCATGTAGCGTTCGGTGTAGGCCGTATCGTAGCCGTCCCAGCTCGTGACCGGCGCGCCCGCAACCCCAGCCTTGAACGTCTCCGGCGCCTTGAGCAAGCACATGAGCGTCATGTAGCCGCCGTAGCTCCAGCCGTACACACCGATCCGCTCGCCGTCCACCTCGGGTAGCGAGGTTAAAAAACGCGCGCCGTCCACCTGGTCCATGACCTCGATCGTGCCCAGGCGCCGCCAGATCGCCGCCTCGAAGCGGTGGCCGCGGCGGGCGCTGCCCCGGTTGTCGAGCGCGAAGACGACGAAGCCCTGCGACGCGAGGTACTGGGCGCGTAGATCCACTGTCAGCCCCCAGCTGTTGGCGACGAGCTGGACGTGCGGGCCACCGTACACTTCCACAAGCGCGGGGTAGCGTGTGCCTGGCTCCAATGCAGGCGGGCGCCAGATCGCGCCGTACAGCGTCTCGCCGTCGCGCGCTGGCACACGCACGATCTCCGGCGGATGCAGACCAAGCGCGTCGGCCTCGGTGCGATCGGCGGCGTGCACAAGACGACCGGTATCGTCCGCGCGTGTGGCTGCCTCCGTGTCGTGGAAGGTGATCTCGGGGGGCGTGTCAAGAGAGGTGTACATCTCGACGTAGTAGCGGCAGTCGTGCGAGAAGATCGCCGTGTGCATGCCAGCGCGCCGCGAAAGACGCTCCGGTGCGCCGCCATCCAGGCTGACGCGCCAGAGGTGGCGTTCGATCGGCTCCTCGCTGCCGAGGAAGTAGACGAGACGTTTGCGTGGATCGACGGCCACGACACCATCGACCGGCCAGGGCCCGGGCGTGAGCTGGCGTAGTTCGCGGCCGTCGCGGTTGTGCAGGTAGAGCTGGCGCGTGCCCGTGCGCTCGGATGACCACAGCAGCATGTAATCGTCTGGCGGCGCATCGGGTGTGCGCACGATGCGCAGATCGTCGTGCAGGTTGAGCCAGTCGTCAGCGCGCTCGACGATCAGCGTCTCGCGGCTGCCCGAGAGCGGATCGACGCGGAGAAGTGCCAGCGTTCTCTGGTTGCGGCTCAGAAGCTGTACGAGGAGACGATGATCGGGCGCCCATGTCACGCGGGCGAGATAGGCATCGGCGCCGCAGACGTCGCCGTCGGCGCTGCTCACCGGCAGCCACGTGACCGCGCCGCCGCGCGCCCGCACGAGTCCCAGCCGCCAGCGCACGTTGGCCGCGCCTGCGAAGGGATAGCGATGCGTCTCGACCTCGACCGTGTCCTCGCCTTGATGAACGATCGGGTAGCGCGGCACGGGTTCGTGATCGATCTGTTGGAAGGCGAGAAAGCGGCCGTCTGGCGACCACCAGAATCCGTGCTGGCGACCTAGCTCTTCTTGTGCGACGAATTCGGCGAGGCCGTTGGTCACGCGCTGATCGCCGTCGACCGCTGGTGTGGCGTCGAATGTCAACCGCTCAGGCACGGCATCGGGGAGCACGAGGTCGAGAACATACAGTTCACCATGGCGGACGAAGGCCACGGCCGTGCCATCGGGATTGAGCTGGGGATCGGTGCAGGGGGCATCGGCGACCTTCCGCAGGTCGCCCGCGCGTTCGCGGCGTACGTAGATCGCGCCGCCAAGCGGCACCAGCAGTGTCTGACCCGCTTCCGCCCAAGCATACGTGGTGAC
>Ga0209061_1003407_pt1 | contig 17313 bp, 11 predicted proteins | sample Coa_R1_10_FD_187157 | JGI IMG/M metagenome (GOLD analysis project Ga0209061, IMG submission 187157) | Surface soil microbial communities from Centralia Pennsylvania, which are recovering from an underground coalmine fire - Coalmine... | ecosystem: Environmental > Terrestrial > Soil >...
GTGGCGCCGCTCGCCCCCGTCGCGCCGGTCACGCCCGTTGCGCCCGTCGCCCCCGTGGCACCGGTCGGCCCCGAGGCACCCGTCATTCCAGTTGCACCCTTTTCACCAGCGAGGCCGTTGGCGCCGCTCGGCCCACTCGGCCCGGTGGCCCCGTTCTGACCACTAGGCCCGGTCGGCCCGGTGGCGCCGCTCGCCCCCGTCGCGCCGGTCACGCCCGTTGCGCCCGTCGCCCCCGTGGCACCGGTCGGCCCCGAGGCACCCGTCATTCCAGTTGCACCCTTTTCACCAGCGAGGCCGTTGGCGCCGCTCGGCCCACTCGGCCCGGTGGCCCCGTTCTGACCACTAGGCCCGGTCGGCCCGGTGGCGCCGCTCGCCCCCGTCGCGCCTGTCACGCCCGTTGCGCCGGTCGCGCCAGTGGGCCCGGTTGACCCGGTCACTCCGCTCGGCCCACTCGGTCCTGTCAGACCTGGTTCACCCGGGATTCCCTGCCCACCACTAGCACCGGTGGGCCCTGTTGCACCGCGGAATCCGCGCGGGCCGCGGATTCCGCGGTTGCTCGTAATGCGATGCGGATGGCGAGCCTTTTTGGCTACCCGCTCGACGCCCAGCGATCGAGCAGCATTTTGAACGTCGCGACGGTCTGACCGTCGTCCAACGCGTTGCGCATATGCTTCGCCCGCCGGCAGCAGCGTGGAGAGCAAGATCAGCAACGTGACGGCGAGTCGGACGCCGACCCCGCCCTTGCTCCGGCATACTGCTCGTTGCGCAGCGAGCGCGCGACCGAGAGGTTCCGCAGTCTTCGTCAGAGCAGTTCGTGTCATACCGCTGACCGATAAACGAGCGAGAGCTCGGCTCTCTTTCGCGGCGACAAGTGCTCATAAGGCACGGTGAGCGAAAGCGCCGATTGAACGCCAACGTTCATCTGGTTGAACACAAGTACAGAAGAACCGGGGATTGCGAATCGGCCGAGGTGGTCTGACAATGCTTCCGTTGGTCGTTAGCAAATCGCGGAGCAAGCAACCTCGCCGGTGCTCGGCACATGGGATCTCGGAGGACTCTGTTCGTCATGCAGCACTCTGTGCAGATCACGCAAATCGACCGTCGTCAGGCGGCGGGCACGTCCTCAGCTGGACTTCGCGCGCGTTCTCAGCCGGAGGAGTCAGCGGAATCGATGCGCCGTATACGCCTGGCGATCGCACGCGCCAAAGAGGGTGATCGAGAGGCGATACGCTTGCTCTATATCCACTACTCAGGGAACGTCTACGGCTACATTCGAAGCCTGGTGCGTGATGATGCCGAGGCTGAAGATCTCACACAGCAGATTTTCTTGAAGCTCTTCGCCGCGATCGGTAGGTACACCGACCGCGGCGTCCCTTTCTCGGCTTGGCTTTTGCGCTTGGCACGCAACGCTGCACTCGACCATCTTCGCAAGAGGCATCCGGAGCTCATGGAGGACGTTGGCCATCGTGACGAACAAGATGAGCACGATTTGCTTGAGCAGGTGTCCGATGTTCGTGCTGCGCTCAGGACGTTGCCTCTCGACCAGCGCAGGGTCGTGTTTCTGCGCCACGTCATGGGCCTGACACCGCGTGAGATCGCCCTCCAGATCGGGCGCACGGAAAGCTCAGTGCACGGGCTCCATCACCGAGGCAGACGGGCGCTGCAACGAGAGCTTCTCCGGCTTGACGTAGCGCCGGCGACCGCTGGCTGCCAGCAGTCGCAGCGCGCGTGCGCCGCCGAGGTGGGCTGATGCTTGGCGACGTCTCGCTTGCCGAGTCAGACCGCTCAAAGCAGGCGAAATCGTCGCCCCCTGCTGCCCGCGCGCCGATCGACCCGATTCCATTGGCTCGCATGGACGCCGCGGACCCGGCGTTGCTCACAGAGCTGATGGCTCTTGTGCAGAAGGTCGCCGAGAGCGGAGAATTCATCCTCGGTCGCGCTGTCGAGGCGTTCGAGCGTGATTTTGCTGCGTATTGCGAAGCGGACCACGCCGTCGGCGTCGCTTCCGGCACAGATGCGCTGACACTGGCAATGCGCGCGCTCGACATCGGCGAGGGAGCGGAGGTTATCGTGCCTACGAACTCCTTTGTGGCGACCGCCGAGGCCGTAGTGCTTGCTGGTGCGATCCCGAGATTCGTCGACGTCGACGCGCGCAGCGGCTTGGTTACGGCGGAGGGGATCAAAGCGGCGATCACGCCACGGACGCGGTGCGTAATCGTCGTCCACCTCTACGGTGCCACGGTAGATCTTGATTCGGTGCGTGCGCTTGCCGCGGACGCTGGACTCTACCTTGTTGAGGACGCGTGTCAGGCTCATGGTGCGCGCTATCGCGGCCAGCGGGTGGGCGCGATCGGCGACATCGGGGCATTCAGCTTCTATCCAGCGAAGAACCTCGGCGCGTGGGGCGATGGCGGTGCGGTTGTGACCAACGCTGCGCGACTGGCCGAGCGCGTTCGCCTACTCCGCAGCCACGGCGAGCGACCCCGCTACCGCCATCGGCTCATCGGCTGCACGGGCCGACTCGATGCAATGCAGGCGGCGATCCTCAGGCGCAAGCTCGCCTTTCTCGATCGCTGGAACCAGGAAAGGCGCGATGCCGCCGCCCGACTGGACTCATTGCTTGCGGGCATCGACGGCGTCGTCACCTGCAGCGCGGCGCCGGATGGCGGCGATCATGTCTTCCACCTTTACGTCGTTCGCAGCGCCCATCGCGATGCGCTGAGGCGACGCTTGAGCGAGGTAGGGATCGAATCAGGTATTCATTATCCGACTCCCATTCATCAAACCGAGGCATTCCGGCGCTTCCACTCCTCACGGCACCCGTTGCCGGTGTGTGAAGAGCGAGCTGCGACCATCTGCACGCTGCCGCTTTTTCCGGGCATAACGTTTTCGGAGCTTGAGCGCATTGCTGCTGCCGTCCGCTCCGCCTCGCAAGATCTTATGCAGCCAACCGTTTGATGCACATGAGCGAAGCCGCTGCTGCGGATACACCGAGGATGCCGCGATGTTGAATGACGAGGCCGAGCAACCGCAGGCGCCAATCCCGAGCGCGCGGAAGGATTGGGCGCGGAGCGGCAAGTCTTTCGACTCGCTCGGCGAGACGAGCAGGCTCGAAAGCAAAGCGACCCGCAAGCGCGTCGCAGTCGGACGCGCGCGTATCGGAACTGCCGTCGTCGGCTACGGCTATTGGGGGCCGAACCTTGTTCGCAATGTCTGCGAGCAGGCGGCGCTTGATCTGCGCGCGCTCTGCGAGTCGGCGCCTGACCAGCGGCGGGCGTTTGCGCATCGCTTCCCCCAAGCGAGACCTACCGATCAAATCGCCGACGTGCTTGAAGATCGTCGGATCGCGGCGATCGTCATCGCCACGCCGCCGGACACCCATTACAGGCTCGCAAAGCTTGCGCTGGAAGCGGGGAAGCACGTGCTGGTCGAGAAGCCGCTGGCGACGACCCTCGAGGACGCCGAAGATTTGGTTCGACTTGCGGTGCGCAGCGGCCGCCTGTTGATGCCGGGCCACACCTTCATCTATAGCCCGGCGGTCAACGCGGTATCAGACGCAATCAAAAGTGGCGACCTTGGTGACATTCACTTCATCACATCCTCGCGAATGAACTTGGGCAAGTACACGCGCGCGGGCGTGATCTGCGATCTGGCGCCGCACGACCTGTCGATCCTGCTGCATTGGCTGCAGCGGCCGTTGCTGGAGGTGTCGGCGACGGGCAGCAGCGTGTTGCGCAAAGGCGTCGCCGAGACCGCCTTCATGACCTATTGCTTCGCCGGCGGCACCACCGCGAATGTGCAGATCTCCTGGCTTGCGCCGCGCAAGCTGAGACAGATGATTGTCGTCGGCAGCCGGCGTATGGTCCAATACGACGACACAGCCGCTGACGAACCGGTCCGTATCTACGATCGCGGGTTGGACATGTTGCCGCCCGCACCACGGAGCTTCGGGGAGCACCAGCTTGTGTACCGGACCGGCGACGTCCTGATTCCGCGGATCAACCCCGCCGAGCCTCTGAGCCTGGAGCTGGCGGACTTCGCCACCTCGATCCGTGAGGGCACCGAGCCGCAATCGAGCATGACCTTGGGACTAAGCATCGTGGCCGCTCTGGAGAGCGCCGAGCACTCGATGAAGATGCGCGGTGCCCCGCAGCGCGTAAGCGTTCCTGCGGTCGCTCAGGGCGACTCCGCATAGTTGGCGAGCTCCGGCCGGCGGCCAAGCGGGCTGCCCGGAGATGAGGGGCGCCGGAGGAGCTCTCCCAGCAGCGAGCGGACAGCGCGTGTCGAGGCGGGGAACGCCAGCGCAAGGGTGGCGAAGTACGTTCCGGCTGCGAGCAGGCCGGCCGCGATGATGATCGCGACGGCCGGCAGGTGGGCGGCGGCCAGCAGGTGGCGCAGCGGGACAGAGACGACGAGCATCGCAAGCGCCGCGGAGGCAGCCGGCCCCAGGTCGTGCGCCAGGCCCCGCAGCGCAGCTTCGCCAGAGCGCGCCCCGAGCAGGCGATAGGCGATGAGAAGAAAGAGGACGTGGACGGTGCTCGCCGCAGCGGCCACCGCGACGATGCCAAACGGAACCGCCAACGCAACAGCGGCGCCGTATACGAGGAAATGGCCGACGCCGAAGCGCAGCAGATCGGCATTTGCGGACGATGCCATGAGCGCCGCGCCGACCGCGTCGATGCCAAGCGTTGCCGCTCCGCCGAGCGTCAGGATCGCGGCCGGCGTGGCGGCCGGCGCCCAGCGGGCTCCGAAGACGATTGGCACTATCGTCGGTGCGTATATCGCGAGCAGTGCGAGCGAAGGGAAGATCGCCAGGCTGAAGAATCGAAGCAATGCGCGGCGCAGCGCGATCATCTCCTGGATGTCCGAGCTACGCGCAAACACTGGGAAGCCCACCTGCGCAAGCACAACGCTGAGCTTCTTCTGGTATTCGACGGAGAGGGTGTAAGCGCGAAAGTAGAGCCCCGCTTGCAGTGCGCCAAGCCGCGCCCCGACGATCGCGTAGTCGATGTTGCTGAATCCGATCCAGCCGATCGCCGATGCAGAGATCGGAAGGGCGCCGCGCAGGAGCTCGCGGGTTGCAGCGCGCTCAAGGCGCGGCAGCGGCGGGCGGACGCTCGCAAGCGCGAACAGCGTGCAGCAGGTGCCGGCGGCGATCGAGCCGAAAATCAAAGACTCGCCGCCGGTGCCCGCCAACGCAAAGGCGAGAGAGGTGCCGGCGCGGCAGAGAGCGGAGGTGAATTCAATCTCGCTCAAGCGGCGGAAGCGCAGGCGGCGACCGAGCATCGCCGACGGTACAGCTCCTAGAGCCGAGATGAGGCAGAGCGGCGCAAGCAGGCGGACGTAGAGCGCTGTTGTGGGGTCAAACAGCGGCTCAATCACCACGTAGGAGAGGAGGATCATCAGACCGGCGAGCGCGGCGCCGCCAAGCAGCGCAAGCGCTGCCGCCGAGGAGAGATGCTCGCGCCTGAGCGCAGCGCGCTGAACGAGCGCTGCGCCGAGGCCGCTTGAGACGAGGATCAGCGCCGCTTCCTGGGCGATTAGCGCGACCGCGTACCGGCCGAACGCGGCCGGGACGAGCAAGTGAGCGAGCGCGATCATCGCGCCCAGCTGCGCGATCTCTGTGGCCGGGCGGCTCAACGATGCCCAGCGCAGCCCGTGCAGCGCGGCGCCGCGTAGCGCGGGGGAGCTGCCCGGCGCGCTCATCGCAGATCGCGCGCGATTCGGCGAATGGAGATCAGCGAGTCGGCGACCGCGGTCCAGGAGCGGCCCGGCAGCGACAGCAGCGCAGCCCAAACCAGCGCGCGAGTGCTCGGCAGGGCGCGAAGCGATTTCACAAATGCGTCGCGTGCGCCGCCAAGCTCGTTGCGATCGTAGAGGGCGCGTCCGATATTGCGCAGGTCGCGCGCCAGCGTGCGGCGCACGAGCAGCGTGCGGTCTTGCCCGAGCGCTTGAACGCTCGCCGCGTGACGCCGATGCACTGAGAGCTCCGCTTGATGCATGCAGAGCTTGTCTGAAGAGACGTTTGCGCCGTGGCACCGATAGCGGACGAGCACGCGCGGGTCGTAGGCGAAGACCGCCCCCGCGGCGAGCGCGCGCAGCCAAAAGTCGTAGTCCTCGGCGCGAAGGCGCTCGTCGAACGGTCCGAGCGCTTCATAGAGCGTCCGCCGGACAAGGGTCGTCGAGGCGCATATGAAGTTCGCTGCGAAGAGGTCGCGCATGAGCTGCCGGCTCTCTAGCACCCCGCTGCGCGAGTGCGGCGCTCGCAGACCGCGCGCTGTGCCGAAGTAGCTTGCCGACCCGCAGGCGATGTCGACCTGCGGGTGCGAGCGCAGAAGCCGGCGCTGCCATGCGAGCTTCTCCGGCTCCCACACATCATCGGCGTCGCACTTCGCGACGTAGTCGCCACGCGCCATTGCGAAGCCACGGTTCAGGGCGCACGCATGGCCAGCGTTCTCCTGCTCGACGACCTTGATGCTGCCACCGTGCTCAGCGATTGCAGCGGCCGTGCGGTCGGTCGAGCCGTCGTTTACGACAATCACCTCCAGCGGCGGCTCGCTCTGCCCGAGGATTGATGCCAGCGCCTCGCTGATGAAGCTCTCGCAGTTGTAGGCGGTTACTACTGCGCTGATCGTCGGTGTGGCCATCTTCCGCCCCGAAGTGCGCGCCGTCGATGCGGTCGCAGACCCCTCCTGCGGATCAGCGAGCGCAGCGACGCCGCGCCGCGCGCGGCCCGGGCGCTCGTCGACGACGGCAGGAAGGCGATCGCCAGCCAGACCAGCGCTCGCAGCGCGATGGCGCTCGGCCTGCGCATGCTTTCCACTACAGAGCGAACGAGCAGCGGTCGCGCGGCGCCATACGCGCGGGCGTCGATCAGTCGGCGAGATTCCATATACGCCGCTTCGGCGCGGGCGCGTGCGCTCACATCCGCGGCGTACCAGCGCCGCACCTCTCGGGCGCTGGACTCCATCCACTCGCGCTGCAGCGTGAGGTTGGTGTCGTGCTGGCGCCAGTAGGCGAGCGGGCGCGGGTCGTAGTAGAAGCGGGCTCCTGAGCGCAGCGCACGGAACCAGTACTCGTGGTCGTCGGCACCGAACCGCTCGCGGAAGGGGCCGATCCTCTGATAGAGCGCTTTGCGCATCATCACGGTCGACGCGCATACGCAGCATTCGAGATAGAGGCGATCGGCAAAAGAGCGGGAGTCGAGGACACCACTCCCAGGTGGGCGGGAGTGCTCTCCCTGGACGCGTCCCGTAAGCAGGGCATGGCCAAAGAAGACGTCCACCTCCGGGTGGCTCGCAGCTGCGGCAAGCTGCCACTCAAGCTTGTGCGGCAGCCACAGGTCGTCCGCCCCGCACATTGCGATCAGCGTGCCGGTGGCGGCTTGAAACGCGGTATTGAACGCTGCCGGGCAGCCGCGGTTCTCCTGGCGTATGACGCGAAGTTGCCCGCCGAAGCCGGCAAGCACCTCAGCGGTGCGATCGGTCGATCCGTCATCGACCACAACGAGCTCAAGCGGCTTGCGGCTCTGGCGCAAGATTGACTCCAGCGCCGCGCCGATGAACCGCTCGGCCTGGTAGGCGGCGATCACGACCGATACCGCGGTCGTTCCGGCGAGCCCCGCGGCTCGGATGTCGCCAGCATGCTCGATCGGCTCTGCGCGCGGGAGTGCGCCGCGCGGGCCAGCATGCTCGCGAACGGGCGCGGGGCCCGGCGGGCAAGGTGCGTTGACGGTGATCTCTGCCATCCGCTAAACGAACGGCCCGGTGGGCGCGCTTCTCGCGCTCGCTGCTGCTTGCCTTGGCATGCGCCGATCGACTCTCGTGCAAGCGCGCCAGCGGGCCGGTCGTTAGCTCGGAGTGGGCAGTTGCAAGCAAGCCACAACCGAGCGACAACGGGTTACCGGCGGCTGTCGCGGGCGCTCAGGGAGGGCCGATGCGCGGCGCTAGCCGCCTTGCCGGGCTGGCGAACGCGTTGCGTGTGGTGCGCTTCCGGCTGCTCTCTGACTGCCGACGGGTGAGCGGTTCGCCGGTGCGCCTGCAGCCGGTGCTGATCTGCGGGCGGGGCCGCGTCGTGATCGGCCACGGCGTGGTGTTTGGCTGGCCCACCTCAGGCGGGTTTCGAGGCGGCTACTGCCACATCGAGGCTGCAAGCAACGACTCGACGGTCGAGATCGGCGACGGCGCCTGGATCAACAACAACGCGGTCATCAAGAGCGAGGGCCCCGGGATCCGCATTGCCGCAGGAGCGCTGATCGGCTCAGGCGTGCGAATCTACGACAGCGACTTCCACGATCTGACGCCCGGCCGCCGGCACGACGGCAGCCCGCGGATGGGCGCGGTCGAGATCGGCGAGGGCTCATTCATAGGCGATGCGGTGATCGTCCTCAAAGGCGTTCGGATCGGTGCAAACTCGGTAATCGGCGCCGGCAGCGTCGTGACGCGCTCGATCCCGGCCAACGCGGTCGCCGCAGGCAACCCTGCGCGCGTGGTTCGAAGCCTCGCGCAGCCGCCTGCGCCCCGCGCCCAGGGTCAGGGCGCCGACAGCTGCAATTCGCCCCCAGCGTCAGCGGCGCACCGCGCGGCTGCGCCCGGCCCGGCGCCGGTCGGCTGCGGGGGGATTGCATGAGCAGGCCGGCAAGGCTCCGAGCGGCACTGCTCGCGCTTTCAGCGGTCGCGCTCCTAAGTGCGCTGCGGGCAGCAGCAGCGGCCGGCGCGGCGACGATCGCCTACCCCGATCTGCGGGTGCTCGTGCCGCCTCAGGACATATCGATCGGTCGCTCCGGCGCCGGCGAACGCCTGCTTGAGTTCACTCACATAACGTGGGACGCGGGCCCGGGGCCGCTTGAGATACGACCGAGCTACAACGCGCTCAGCGGCGTTTCGCAGGGCTATCAGGCCCTCTACTCGAGCCCTCGCTCCGGCGAAGTGTCGCTTGCCGAACTGGTGCCGATTGTCGGCCCGATGGTTTGGGAGCCGCCGAGCGACTATCGCTTCCCGCTCGATCGCTTCGGCCTCTACAGCGTCGGCGCTGGGGGTGGTGTGGGCACGCTGATTGCTCCGAGCCCGAAAGTCGATTTCTGCATGACCTCAGACACCTATGTCGGCGGCGTGCCAGAAACGCCCGCGGAAAACGAATATCCGGACAGCGCCTGCTCGCTGCCCGAAGGGACGCTCGGCATCTCGGTCGGCTGGGGCGACCAGTACGACTCGACCGACGGCGGGGAGGACATCAACATCACCAGCGTTGCCAACGGGGTTTACTGGCTCCGCGCGGAAGCCGATCCATTTCACTACTTCCGCGAAGCGACCGAAGCTGACAAGATAACCGACACGAAGCTGCTGATCGAAGGGGAAAAGGTGACGGTCCTCGAACAGGCTCACCCGGACTCGACGCCTCCCTCCGTCTCGCTTTCGACCCCCGCTGCCGACGCGCACGTCAGCGGCTCTGTCGCTCTCAGCGCCGCAGTCGGCGGTGCATCGCCGATCACCTCAGTGCAGTTTCTGCTCGACGGAGAGCCGCTCGGGCAGCCGATCAGCTCGGCCCCCTACACGACAACCTGGAACATCGGGTCGACGCCGCCGGGAACCTATTACCTGAGCGTCGAGGCGACGGCGGCGGACGGGCTCACTGGAACGGCGGCGGACGTTCCGGTCACGGTGCCCACGCGGATCGGCACGCTAGCGATAACAGATCAGGCCAGCGGGACTGGCCGCAGCGAAGCGCAGACCGCGCCGTTGAGCGCCGAAGCCGGCGAGCTGCTGCTCGCATTTGCGGGCTCCGACGGCCCGCTCGCCGGCGGCCAGAAGCTCAGCATCAGCGGCGGCGGGCTGCAATGGAAGATGGTGCGCCGGGAAGACTCGCAGGCGGGCGACGCTGAGATCTGGAGCGCGACCGCCACAACCGCGCTGAGCGGCGCGAGGATCACCTCAGAAGCGGCGATCGGCGGCTACGACGAGCACCTGCATGTGATCGTGATCGCAGGCGCCGCCGGCATCGGCGCCTCCGGCTCAGCAGGCGCTCCGGAAGGCGCCCAGAAGGTGACGCTCACCTCGACCGTCTCCGGCTCGGTGTTCTTTGCGACCGGTGATGACTGGGAACGGGATGCGCCGCGCACCCCGCTCGGCGGCCAGACGCTGGTCGATCAATTCCTCGATACGGCAACCGGCGACACCTACTGGACGCAGTACCGCGAAGCGGCTGCCGGCGCCGCTGGCGAAGCTGTGACGCTGGGCGACAGCGCGCCGACCGAAGACCGCTGGAACATGGCGGCGGTGGAAGTGCTCCCCGCTGCAACGTCTCCGCCGCCCCAGCCCCAGCCGCCGACGGTCGCGATCGCCGCACCGTCCACGGGCCAGACCGTCTCCGGAAACGTCGAGGTAAGCGTCAGCGCCGTCGACAACGTCACGATCTCCGAAGTGCAGCTCTACCTTGACGGCAAGCCGCTTGGCACGCCGATCACAAGCGCCCCCTACGCAAGCCGCTGGGAAACCACTGTCGCTGCCAACGGTGAACACACGCTGTATGCGATCGCCAAGAACGTCGACGGGCAGGAAGCGACCTCTACGCCGATCCACGTAGATGTCGAGAACGCAAGTGGCCAAGGGCCGTGCTTCGTGATGGATGCCAACGTCTCCGTCAATGGGACCGGCAAGGTGACCACCCCGACGTTCACAACAGCCGAAGGCGGCGAGCAGCTGCTTGCGCTCGTCTCCTCCGACGGGCCGAAAGCGTTCCACGGGCAGTCGGTGACCGTCTCCGGCGCGGGGCTCATCTGGCACCTCGTGGCGCGCGCGAACGCGCAGTTCGGCGATGCAGAGATCTGGTGGGCGACTGCGGCGAGCGCCCTCAGCGGCGCGACCGTCACCTCGACTCCGGCGGTCAAGGGCTACGGCCAGTCGCTGAGCGTGGTCGCGATGCAGATGTCAAACGGCATCGGCACGGCGATCACGGGCAGCGCTGTGAGTGGCGCGCCAAGCGTGACCCTGCTGACCAGCGAAGAAGGGTCGCTGGTGTTTGCCGTCGGCCATGACTGGGAAGCCGCGATCCCGCGCACGCTGGGGCCGAATCAGGTGCTTCTGCACGAGTACCTCGATACGCGCACAGGCGACACGACCTGGTCGCAGTACACCGGGCAGGTGACCGGACTGGCGGGCACCGCCGTCACGCTGAACGACATTGCGCCAAGCGAAGACCGCTGGAACATGGCGGCGGTCGAGCTGCGCGGCGACGGTCCGGGCCTATGAGGTCCGAAAAGCCAGCGATCGAGCCCTCGGGCGCCCAGGGCGAGCGCCGAGCGGGGTGCGCTCCGCGATGATGCAGATCGCAGGCAGGCACGTTCTGGTGACCGGCGGCGCCGGGTTCATCGGCTCCAATCTCGTCGATCATCTGGTCGCCAACGGTGCCCGCGTGCGCATCCTTGACAACCTCTCGACCGGCACCCGTGCGAACATCGAGGGTGCACTCGCCGGCGGCGCGGAGCTGCAGGTGGGCGATGTCCGCAGCGCGGCGGATGTCGCCGCGGCGATCGACGAAGTGGACATTGTCATGCACCTGGCTTGCTCGTGCCTGCGGGTCTCGCTTCAGCGCCCCCGCGCCAGCCACGACGTGAACGCCGGCGGCACGCTCACGGTATTGGAAGCGGCCGCGCGTGCCGGCGTCGCGCGCTTTCTCTACTGCTCCAGCTCCGAGGCCTACGGGACCGCGCAGATGGACGTGATGGCAGAGGATCACCTGACCCAGCCGACCACGGTCTACGGGGCAAGCAAGCTCGCCGGCGAGTGGTACACGCTCGCCTACTGGCGGGTGCACGGCCTGCCCGTGGTCATAGTGCGCCCCTTCAACACCTACGGCTATCGGGAGCACGTCTCCGGGCCAAGCGGCGAGGTCATACCCAAGATGACCCTGCGCGCTCTCGCCGGGCAACGCCCCGTGATCCTGGGAGATGGACGCCAGACCCGTGACTTCACCTTCGTTACCGATACGGTGCGCGGCCTTCTCTCCGCGGTCGAGTGCGACGCCCTGGTCGGGGAGATCGTCAATATCGCCAGCGGGAGCGAGGTCTCGATCGAGCGTGTCGCCGAGCTCGTCTGCCGCGCCTGCGGAAGCGACTGCGCGCCGCTGTACGCGCCCGCGCGCCCGGCAGATGTGCGCCGTCACCGCGCTGACGTGCGCAAAGCGCGCGGACGCCTCGGCTTTGAGCCCACGGTCGCGATCGAGGAGGGGATCGAGCGCTACGTCGCGTGGTTCAAGGAGCACCATCTCGACGAGATCGATCGGCTCTTGGCGCACGACAAGCAGCGCAACTGGGAGCTGGCGGCGCCGGCGGGCGCGAGGGGCGGTTGAGATGGCCAGAGAGCTGATCGTGCCCTTCAGCCGCCCGCACTTCGCCGGCGACGAGGCGGCGGCGATCGGCGCGGTGATCGCTGGCGGTTGGGTGACGCAGGGTCCCAAGGTCGCAGAGCTTGAGAAGGCGTTCGCGGCAAGGGTTGGCGCGAGGCACGCCGTGGCGTGCTGCAATGGCACCGCTGCGCTCTTCCTCTGCCTTCATGCCCTGGGCGTCGGCCCCTCCGATGAGGTCATCGTTCCGTCGCTCTCGTTCATCGCGACCGCCAACGCCGTTCGGCAGTGCGGGGCGCGACCGGTCTTCGCCGACGTTCAGACGCGCACGTACAACCTCGACCCGGTGGCCGCGGAGGCGGCGATCACGCCGCGCACGCGCGCGATCATGCCTGTCCACCAGATCGGACTGGCAGCGGACATGGACGATTTCGCGCGGCTCGCAGAGCGTTACGACCTGCTGCTGCTTGCCGACGGGGCGCCAGCCGTCGGCGCCAAGCTCAACGGTCGCGAGATGGGGGAGCTCGGATGCCCCACGTGCTTCTCGCTGCACGCACGCAAGGTGATCACGACCGGCGAGGGGGGGATCGTGACCACCGACGATCCGCAGCTTGCGGCTGCCTTGCGCCGGCTGCGCCATCACGGAATGGACGTCTCAGATCTCGAGCGCAGCCGCTGCGGGCGGGTGATCTTCGAGTCCTACGTGGACGTCGGCTTCAACTACCGCCTGAGCGACATCCACGCGGCGCTTGGCCTCTGTCAGCTGGGGGCCCTCGATCGGATCCTTGCGCGCCGCCGGGAGGTCGCCCGCCGCTACAGCGAGGCACTGCGCGAAAGCGAGCTGCTCGAGCTCCCCTACGAGCCGCCCGGCCACGTGCACTCGTGGCAGTCCTACGCGATTCGCCTCAGGCCCGACTTGGCGGCAAGGCGCACCGAGCTCATGCAGCTGCTGCTCGATGATGGCATCGCGACGAGACGGGGCGTGTCCGCGATCCACCATGAGCCGCCCTACCGTGACCGGCGCATCATGCTGCCGAACACCGAGGCGGCCGCGCGCGAGTCGCTCCTGCTTCCGCTCTACCCAGATCTCGACGAGGGCCGTCAGAGCTACGTCATCGAGCGGCTGCTAGCGCACCTGCACGGCCGTCGAAGCACGCAGTCACGCCGCTCCAGGGCCGCCCCGGCCGCAAGCTGCGCAGCTCGAGGATCGTTCATATGACATGGCGGTCGCAAGCAAGGAAGGCGACGAGCGAGGTGCAGGACGTTTTGCCACGAAGCTGCAGGTCTCCGGGGGGGTCGACGCTCAGGTCGCAGCGCAGGTCGCGGTGCGGCTGCCAAGCGTCGCCCTACAAGCGGGCGCGGCGATGCGCGGAGAGCGGCTTTGGCGCTCTCTTGAGCTCCTCCTTGCGATCACCGCGCTGGCTCTAGCGCTTCCTCTGCTCGCCGTCGCTGCGCTTGCCATCCGCCTCGACTCGGGAGGCCCCGTGATCTATCGCCAGCGGCGTCTTGGGCGCGCTCTCGTGCCCTTTACCGTGCACAAGCTCCGGACGATGGTTGATGGCGCAGGCCACGAGCGCCATCGCCGCAACGTGCTGCGACAGATCGCCGGCGAGCGCTTGCCGGCCGCCGGCTCAGGCCCGCGCTTCAAGCCCTCAGACGACGAGCGGATCACGCGCGTCGGGCGCATCCTGCGCTGCACGAGCATCGACGAGCTGCCGCAGCTGCTTGACGTCATCTGCGGCCGCATGTCGCTTGTCGGGCCGCGGCCAGCGATCGCCTACGAGGTCGACCACTATCGGCCGGAGTGGTTCGAGCGCTTTGCTGTCCGCCCCGGCCTGACCGGCCTCTGGCAGGTCAGCGGGAGAGGCGAGGTGACCCTGCCGGAGATGTTCGCACTCGACCTCGCTTACGTGCGCCAGCGCTCGCTGGCCCTGAACCTTCGCATCCTTCTGCGCACGGTGCCCGTGGTCCTCAGCATGCGTGGCGCCTCATGATCAGCCTGGCCTCTGCGCGCCGGTCGACCCGGCGGCCGCCTGCCGCGCTGGCGAGCGCTGCGTCGCGGGCGCTATGCCGGAGCTGCCAGCTGGCGCTTGTTCTGATGCTGTCGGCGGCGGCGGCACCGCTGAGCGCCGCCGCTGAAACCGACAATTGCGCGAGCGCCGCAAACCCGATCGTCTGCGAGAACGCGCTGCCCGGCGACCCGCCTGCAAACTGGCAGATAGAAGGCACAGGCGACCCGACCATCCAGGGCTTTGCAACCGCGATCAGTGTCAACGTCGGTGAAACCGAGTACTTCAAGATTGCGACCGACGCGCGCTCCTATCGGATCGAAATACTCCGTCTGGGCTACTACGGCGGCGACGGCGCACGCCTGATCACGACCCTGCGCCCGAGCGCGAGCCTGCCGCAGAGCCAGCCGGAATGCCTCAAGTACAGCTCGACCGGCCTGATCGACTGCGGCAACTGGGCCGTCTCGGCCTCATGGCGGGTCCCTGAAGGGGCGGTCTCTGGTGTCTATATCGCGCTCTTGACGCGCGAAGACACCGGCGGGCAGAGCCAGATCCCGTTTGTCGTCCGCAACGACGCAAGCCACGCGTCGATCCTCCTGCAGACCTCCGACGCGACCTGGGAGGCATACAACGACTGGGGCGGAAACAGCCTCTACTCGTGCGCGGTCGACTGCCCGCCGGGGGATCCCGAAGGCTACAAGGCGGCGTATGCGGTCTCCTACAACCGCCCCTGGGAGGGCTCCTTTGCGATCGACGGCGGCCGCTCCTATCTCTGGTATGCCGAATACCAGCTGATCTACTGGCTGGAGGAGAACGGCTACAACGTCAGCTACACGACCTCCGCTGAAGTCGGGCGCCAGCCGGCGCTGCTCAAGAACCACAGCATCTTCATCTCCAGCGGGCACGACGAGTACTGGTCGGCAAGCCAGCGCAAGGCGGTCGAAGAAGCGCTCGCAGCCGGCGTGAGCTTGGCGTTCTTCTCGGGGAACGAGATGTTCTGGAAGACGCGCTGGGCACCGAGCACCGAAGGGGCGAATGTCCCAGACCGGACGCTAATCACCTACAAGGAGACCCACTTCAATGCCCCCGTCGACCCCGAAGACCCGCCGACCTGGACGGGCAGCTGGCGCGACCCGCGCTTCAGCCCGCCAGCCGACGGCGGCAAGCCCGAAAGCGCGCTGACCGGGCAATACTTCTTGGTCAACTCCGGCACCGCCGACCTGACAGTGCCCTACCGCTACAGCAAGCTCCGCCTGTGGCGCAACACAGCGGTCGCCGCGCTGGTGCCCGGTCAGTCTCTGATGCTCTCCCCGGGCACCGGCACGCTGGGCTACGAGTGGGACGAGACCGTTGAAAACGGCTTTCGGCCACCCGGCGAGCTCGAGCTCTCCGAAACGACCGTGAGCGGCTTGCAGACGTTCGTCGACTATGGCAGCAACGTCACCGAACCGAGTACCGCGACCCATCACCTCACGCTCTACCGCGCGCCAAGCGGGGCACTGGTGTTCGGGGCCGGTACGGTTCAGTGGTCCTGGGGGCTGGCAAACGTCAACGCGTGGTCGTCGCTCACCACCGACCCCTCGGGCAACCCCCCCGATCCGAACATGGAGCAGTTCACGGTCAACCTGCTCGCCGAAATGGGCGCGCAGCCGGGATCGCTGATAGCGGGCCTGCTCCCGGGCACGAAAGCCGCGCCCGGCGCCCCGCCGAGTGCAACGATCACGCAGCCCTCCGAAGGCGCGAGCTTCGAAGACGGCACCAGGCAGACGATCGCAGGGACAGCGCAAGCCCACGCTGGCGGCGCTGTCGCGGCGGTTGAAGTGTCGACCGACGGCGGCGCGAGCTGGCATGCGGCGACGATCACGGGCGCCGATGAAGAAAGCGTGAGCTGGACGTACCCGTGGGTCGCGCACGGCGCGCCGACGAGCACGATCGAGGCACGTGCGGTCGACGAAGAGGGCGAGATCGGCTCGCCTTCAGCGCCGGTGAATGCAACTGTGCGCTGCCCATGCTCGATCTGGGGCATTGGCGAAAAGCCGGCCAACGTCGACTCCGGGGACGGGAGCTCAGTCGAGCTGGGCGTGAAGTTCACCGCCGACGAATACGGATGGATCGACGGGGTGCGCTTCTACCGCTCGGCGGCAAACAGCGGAGCACACATCGTCGGCCTCTGGAGCGAAGCGGGCGCGCTGCTCGCCTCAGCGACGCAGACCGCCGAAGGCGAAGCGGGATGGGAGCAGGTCGACTTCCCCTCGCCAGTGCAGATCGAAGCGCACAGAACCTACATTGCCGGCTACTTCGCGCCGCACGGCCACTACTCGGCCGATCCCTACTACTTCTACTCTCCCCCCGCGACCGGCTCGGCGACGCTCGGCAGCCCGCCGCTGCAGGCGGTTCAGGCCACCAGCCAAAGCAGCAACGGCCTCTACCTCTACACGAGCTCTCCCGCTGAGCCGACGGAAAGCTACAACGCGACCAACTACTGGGTCGATCCGCTTTTCACACCCGCCGCGCTTCCCGGCGTGCCCACGGCAATCGCTGCGGCTCCGCAGGCCGGTGCGGCGATCGTCTCCTGGTCGCCGCCCGCCGAAGGCGGCCCTGTGACCGAATACATCGTCACACCCTACGCTGGCACGAGCGCGCTGGCACCGACGATCGTGCGCGGCACGCCACCCGAAGCGACGGCGGTCGTGAGCGGTCTGACGCCCGGCCAGAGCTATACCTTTGCGGTGCAAGCGGCAAATCCGAACGGCAAGGGCCCACTCTCCGCGCGTTCAGCCGCGATCACGCCGCCGGCGTATGCCGCCCCTTCGGCGGTGCGCGCCGTCTTGGCGCGGCCGGCTGGTCACTCCGCCCTCGTCTCCTGGAGCGCGCCCTCCCTCGACGGCGGGGAACCGATCACCTCCTACACCATCACCCCGTTCATAGGGTCGGCAGCGCAGAGCCCGATCACGGTCGGGCAGCA
>Ga0209061_1003408_pt1 | contig 17311 bp, 15 predicted proteins | sample Coa_R1_10_FD_187157 | JGI IMG/M metagenome (GOLD analysis project Ga0209061, IMG submission 187157) | Surface soil microbial communities from Centralia Pennsylvania, which are recovering from an underground coalmine fire - Coalmine... | ecosystem: Environmental > Terrestrial > Soil >...
CGGGGTGCCGGGGTGGGTGGGGGCGGCGGGCGGCACGGCTTCCTGGGCCCCGGCCGCGCGCCGCTGGGCCAGCGCCTCGCGCGCCCGCGCCCGCGCCAACGCATCGACGCGGGTGTTCTCGGGATGCCCCTGGTGCCCGCGAACCCACTCCCACCGCACGCGCCCGCCGTCGAGCGCCACGAGTTGCTCCCACAGGTCGCGGTTGAGCACCGGCTGGCCGTTGGCGGTGCGCCAGCCGCGGCGGCGCCAGCCGGGCAGCCAGCGCGTCAGGCCCTGCATCACGTACTGGCTGTCGGTGATGACCCGCACAGGCGTGGGCGGCGGTACGCGGCGCAGCGCCTCGATGACGGCCGTCAGCTCCATGCGGTTGTTGGTCGTCTGCGGGGCCGCGCCGCTGAGCTCTTCCCGCTGGCCGTCGGCCTCGATCAGGGCGGCCCAGCCGCCGGGGCCGGGATTGCCGATGCACGCGCCGTCGGTATAGATGCGCACCTCGCGGTCGGACACGCGTCAGCTCTCGGGCAGGCGGCCGATCTCGTCGAGCACCTCGTCCACCAGGTCGAGGCCCCACACCTCGCGCATCTGGGCGTCGCTGAGCGGCTGCGGGATCTGGCCTTGCTCGCGGAAGTAGTTGTAGCAGTACAGGATCGACTCCTGGTTCGGCGCACCGTTCGGGTTCAGCCCCGTGGGCACCATCTCGCGCACCGTCTCGACGTCCAGCTTGCTGAAGCTGGCCACGAGCTGGTCCATGCGCGCGCGGTCGGGACTGTTCGGCGGCTGCGCCAGGGTGGCATTGTAGTCGCGGATGGCCTGGATGTAGCCCCGCACGAAGCGCTTGGCGGTGTCGCGGTCGGCGTACAGCTTGCCCGAGATGCCGACCACGCCGATGGTGAAGTTGGGATATATCTCGTCGAGGCCCATCAGCTTCACGGCCGTGCCCTGGTGCAACAGGCGCGTGATAAACGGCTCGATCAGGATGCCCGCGTCGATCGAGCCGTTGGCCATCGCGCCCAGCATGTCCCCGAAGGTGATCGGCTGGATGGTGAGGTCGTCGAGGCTCTGCCCCACGCGCTGCAAGCCATAGCCGAGGATGCAGCCGCTGGAGGTGGGAGCCCCGGGCGGGGTGAGGGCGACGACCAGCCCGCGCAAGTCGGCTAGGCTGTGGCCGCGGCCGGCGTCCCACACCTCCTTGCGCACCAGCAGCGCCTGGTTGCCGAATCCGGGGCGGAACGTGCCGCGGTCGAGGACGATCTTGATCGGCACGCCGCGGGCCACGGCGTTCCACATGGCCACGTTGGGCGCCACGGCGCCCGCATCGAGCTGGTCGGTGGCCAGCGCGGGCACGATCTCGGAGGCGTTGGCGAACGGCACGATCTCGACGTCCAGCCCGACCTGCTGGAAGTGGCCGCGCTCGACGCCCACGAACATGGCCACGTCCTGAACGATCATCTGGCTGCCCAGCCGCAGGTGCTGGCGGGCCGCGCCGCCGCTCGCCGGGGCGGCCGTCGCCGTGGGCGCCTGCGCCGCTGGCGCCGTGGTCGCCGCCACGCCACTGCCCGGCGTCGCGGGGGCGGGAGCGCTCGTGCCGCAGCCGCTGAGCCCCACCAGCAGCGCGATACTGCTCATCAGCGTTCGCCAGCGCGCCCGCATCGCTGCCTCCTGCCAGGTTCGTCGGTAGTGGTCCCCATGTCGACTTGGGGGCATCTCCCTGCCGTGAAGATAGGCCATCGTCACCGCGCCGGCCAGCCGGGCACTCGCTCCGTCGCCGCGCAGCTGCACGCGCGCGCACGCCCAGGCAGGTGGTGGGATGGAGCGGGGGCGTGCGGCGCGGGGGCGTCCGGAAGTCGGCGCGCCTCCAGCACCCGCACTGGCGTCGTGGTCGGGGCGACGCACAGACAGTCTACCGTACCGCGCCAGCCCGCGAGGGCGAGCGCCAGCGACGTCGTCCAGGCCGGCTCGGCGCCGTGCCCGGCGGCGTATAGCGACAGCCGGCGGCCGACAGCGGAGCGGGAAGCGCTCGGGGCGCGGCCGTGCCCGTCAAACAGGGTGATCGTGGCGACCGTGCCGCCCAGCGACAGCGCCGCCGCGAGGGCTGGCGCGGGGCTACTCCGGGTAGCGGCCGCGGAAGAACTCGCTGAAGTCGGCCATCTCCGGCTCGAACCCGGCGGCTTGCAGCGCCTGGCGCAGCGTGCGCATCTGGCTGTCGGCCAGCTTCATGGCCGGCTGGCGCAGCGGCCCGCCGCTGTAGCCCTGCAGCCACGCTTGGAACTTCCACAGGTAGCGGTGGATGAAGTTCGCGCCCGCGAACGTCGCCTGCATGTTCAGCCGCGCCACGCGCGCCGGGTGGATCTGCCAGTACAGCGCCATGGCGCGGTCGAAGTTGCCGTCCTGCAGGTGGGCGAAGATCTCGGGTACCTTGCCGCCCCACCACTCGTAGTTGCTGGTGCCCATCCACTGCATGCCGAACTGCTCGACGTTCAGCGGGGCGTTGGCCTCCAACGGGTCGGAGATCAGGATCTCCTTGGCGCGCGCCTTCTTCCAGAACTCGTAGAAGCCGGCCATCCCGGGGCGCGCCACCTCGTGCTTGATCGCCACCACGTTGGGCAGGTCGGCCAGGCGCAGCAGCACATCCGGCGGGAAGCCCGAGGGATGCAGGCGCGCGAAGTTCCAGTGCTGGGCGGCGAACAGCACGGTGGCCAGGTTGGTGCGCTCGATCACGTAGGCGCTGTAGTCGTAGATCTCCTGCGCCGAGCGGGGATAGAAGCTGTTGGGGTAGCCGAGCAACAAGCCGCTGACGCCGATGCGCTCGGCGGCCTGGGCCATGCGCACCACATCGTCGGCGGTGTCGAAGGTGCCGTGCAGCAGGAAGTGGTGGCGGCCTTTGGCCTCATCGACCGCGATCTCCATGAAGCGGACCATCTCGTCGAGGGTGGTGCCCGCCTCGGAGACCAGCAGCGCGCCCCAGAATCCATACTCGATGTTCTTGCGCACGTCGTGGCGGATGGCGCGCTCGTTCAGCCGCTGGAGATCGCTGGTGTAGCTGGGGATGATCACGTTGCAGACGCCGCGCATGTGCGCGCGCGCCCACTCCTTGGCCTCCGCCTTGGTGTACTGCATGGCTGCACCTCCTCGAGCCGTCGGCCGCCGCGCCGCGCCAGTCGCACGGGGGCGGGGCCGCGGTATTATGGCACGGGGAGCAGGCCGGGGGGAGCCCACGGGGGCCCGGTTCCCACGGCCGAGCGGGGAGGCGACAGCGGCCGGTTGCGGGCGAGCGGGAGGCCTGCGGACGCCATGCGCTGGGCCCTGCTACTTGTCCTGGGGGGCGGCGTGCTGGCCGCCGTGAGCGGTCTGCCTGCGCGCCGGGCCGTTGCCCAAGGGGCAGGCTGTCTGCCCGCGGCTTCCCATCGCTACGTGATCCTGCTGCACGGGTTCAACAGCTCCAGTCTGGTCGACGACACCACGGGCGCGCCCACCCCTGCGAACCACCGCGTGCGCGACGACTTCCGCTTCCTCCGCGAGGCCCTCGTCCAAGGCCTGGCACCAGCGCCCGAGGTGATCTACTTCAGCTACGGCGCGGCGCGGCAGCTCGCCCGGGGAGCACCGCCGGCGGCGGCCTGGGCCGGCGACACCTACCGCGACGAGAGCGAGCCCCGCTACGCGGCGCGCGACACGACCGATCTGCCGCTGGCCGCGCACGCCGCCGCGCTGGGCTGGCTGGTGCGCGAGCTGCTGCGCTGCGACTCGACGGCGGTGGTGCACCTGGTTGGGTTCAGCCTGGGCGGCGTGGTCGCCGTGCGTTGGGTCGCGGACGAGCCAGAGGGGCCCGACAGCCCGCTGCGCGCCGTCAGGCGCGTGGTGCTGCTCGATAGCCCGCTCGGCGGCATCAACGGCCCCCTGCTGCGCCAGGCGGTCCAGCTCGTCCCTGCCGCGGCGGTCCTACTCGGTGACGGCACGATGATACGCGACCTCGCGTCCTCCTCGGAGCTGCTGGCGGCTACCCGCGAGGCGGCGCAGCGCGTCGACCTGACGGCTATCGAGAGCAGCGGCGACTTCGTGGTCAACGGCGCGGCGCTGCTCGGTGGTGCTTGGCTGGGGCGCGGCCTCGCCGCCGGCGGGGAGGCGCTCGGAGCAGAGCTGGAGCTGCGCCGCCTCGACATCGCGCTGCCGCGCGCGACGGGGGGATCGCTGTACGAGCGGGTGCTGGCGCTGCACGCCCTGCCGCTGCACGAGCCCGCGGTGCGGGAAGCACTACTCGAGGCGCTGCACCACGACGGCCCGCGCTGGCAGGCGCGGCGTGGCGCCCAGCCGCCGCCCACTCCCATCAGCCCCGCGCGGGCGGAGTGAGCCGCTGGCCGCAGGGCGACTACGCCGTGCAGGGCGGCGCGGCGGCCGGGGATGACACCACACGCCGGAGCTACTCGGCGAGCTCGAAGATCGCGTCGATCTCCACGGCCATACCGCCCGGAACGGCCTGGAAGCCGACGGCCGACCGCGCGTGCCGCCCCTGCTCGCCCCATAGGGCGATGAACACCTCCGAGGCGCCGTTGAGCACGCGCGGCTGCTGCGTGAAGTCCTCGGTGCAGTTCACCATACCGAGCAGCTTCACCACGCGCCGCACGCGGCTTAGCTCGCCCAGGTGGGCCTTGAGCGTGGCCAGCAAGTTCAGCGCTGCCTGGCGCGCGGCGGCCTGGCCGTCCTCCACGCTCAGCTCGGCGCCCACGCGGCCGATGAACGCCGGCTGCCCGTTGCGCAGGGGCAGGTGGCCACTCAGGAACAGCAGGCGGCCCGCCTGCACCACCGGGCGGTAGGCCCCCTGGGGCGTGGGGGCTGGGGGCAACTCCCATCCCAGTTCGGCCAACTTCGCTTCAGGGGTCATCGCCCGCTCCTATCGAGGCGTCGGCGCTGTCCGGCCCAACGGGCCCGCTCGGCCGGACAGCGCCCGCCCGCTTACTCCACCAGCCGCCGCCGGTCAGGCCGCGCCGGTGTCGCGCACCATCGGGAAGGTCTCCAGCACCACGTTGGTCAGCTTGCCATTGACCTCGCGGGTCTCGCGCACGTAGACGTTGTGGACCACGTTGTGCGTCTCGGGGTCGAACTCGAACGGCCCGCGCGCGCTGGCGAACTTCACGCTGGCGATCGCCTCGATCAGCCGCTCCTTGTTGGTGGTGTCGCCCTGCACCGCATTGAGGGCCTCGACTACCACGCGCCCCGCGTCGTAGCCGTGCAGCGCGTACACGTCCGGATCCTTCTGGTACTTGGCGCGGTAGGCCTCCACGAAGCGGCGGTTCTCGGGATTGTCGAGCGTCAGCGCCCAGTGCAGCGCCGTCAGGGCGCGCAGCGCGGCGGTGCCCTGGGCGGGAAGAGTGTCCTCCTCGATCATGAAGCCCGAGCCACATAGCCGGATCGTGTCCTTGAGCCCGAACTCCGCGTACTGCTTGACGAAGTTGATGGCGTCGGAGCCGGCGTAGAAGCTGAAGGTGCCGTCGGGCCGCAGCTGCTGGATCTGGGTGAGGTAGGCGGCGTAGTCGGTGTTGGGAAACGGCGGGTACAGCTCGCCGACGAGCTCGCCGCCCGCGGCTAGGAAGGTGGACTTGAACGCGGCGACCGTCTCGCGGCCGGCCGCGTAGTCGGCGCCGGTGACCACGAAGCGGCGACCCACGTTCTTGTAACAGTACTCCCCCATGGGGGCGTGGATCTGGTAGTTGTTGTAGCTCACGCGGAAGATGTACGGGCTGCGGCGGCCGCGCGTGACATCGTTGGCGCCAGCGGTGGTGATGATCAGGATGTTCTTCGTCTCGTGGAACAGGTCGCGTACGGCCAGCGCGCTCGCGCTGCTGACTAGGCCCACCACGAGATCGACCTGGTCTTGCTCCAGCAGCTTGCGCGCTTTGCGCAGCGCGTCGTCGGGCGTGCCCTCGTCCTCTTTGATCAGCGTGATGGCGCGGCCGCCCGCGCTGTTGTTCACGCTGTCCAAGTAGAGCTGGAGGCCGTTGGTGGTGCTCTCGCCCAGCATCGCGTACACGCCTGTGTACGGCTGGATGAAGCCGAGCTTGAGGGGGGTGGCGCCGGCTGGGCGCGCCGTGGGCGGCGACGCGGCTGGCTGAGGCGCCCCCCCGCTGGGCGCGGTGGTGGGCTGGGTGGGCGCGCAGCCGGCGACCCAGGCCCCGCCAGCTAGCAGGCTGGCGGTCCCCGCCGCACGGAGGAACTGCCGTCGGGTGAGGCGCCGGAACGAGCGGCTCATCGGCCAGGCCTCGCTTTCTGTCCCCCCGCGCGCTATGCCCCCAGCGGGTACGTGATGCTGCGGGGCCCAGAGAGCAGTCGAGCAGGGGGAGGCATGTGGCGGTGAGTGTAGCAAGCTGCCCGGACGGCGTCAACTACCGGCCCCCGAGGCTTGCAGCGGGGCCGCGTGCCTGCTATACTGACGGCGAGCGGTGCCGGATCGTCTAACGGTAGGACAGCGGACTCTGGATCCGCCAGTCTAGGTTCGAATCCTAGTCCGGCAGCCTCGGGCGCGCGTGGCGACCATGGCTGCGCGCGTCTATCTGTGGCGCGTTCGTCTAGCGGCCAAGGACACCGCCCTCTCAAGGCGGAGATCGCGGGTTCGAATCCCGCACGCGCTACCGCCCGCTCGCCACGGCGAGCGGGCTTTCGTTTTGCCGGCAAATTGCCCATCGCCAACCTGCAACATCTGGCGCCCGCTTTCGTTTAACGTTGCGAGGGCCTGCACGCGCAGGTCCCTGCCGCGCACGCGCCGGCAAGGCCGTGGCGGCCCGCGCGCCGGGCGGCGCGTGGCGAGGCCGCCAGCGCGCAGTGGGCAGGCGGCCCTAGCCGAACCCGAACAGTACGGTTGGAGGCGGCATGAGACGGACTTCTCTGGCGTGGCGCATCCCAGGCCTGCTCCTGGTGGCCCTGCTGGCGCTGGCGGGCGCGCGGCCCCTGCTCGCGGCCCCGCTGGCGGATGCGAGCACGGTGGTGATCACCGTGGACACGCCCCCCCAGGACGCCGAGGGCAGCCTGCGGCTGTACATGACGGGCTGGGCGGCCGATACCGCGGCCGCGAGCGGCACCGGCGTGGATGCCGTCGAGGTGTACCTCGACGGCCCGCGCGGGCAGGGCGGCGTGTTCCTCGCCCGCGCCGAGTATGGACAACCGCGCACCGATGTCGCGCGCGCGCTGGGCGGCGAGCAGTTCGCGCGCAGCGGCTGGAGCGTGGTGGCCGACGTGCCGCCCGGCCAGCGCGCGATCTACGTCTACGCGCACCCGGCGGACCAGCCGCCCGGCCAGGGCTGGGCGGGGCCGGCCATCTTGAGCTATACCGCCAGCCCGGGGGGCCCCACCCCGGCGGTGGCCCGCAGCGCGCCGTCGGCGCCGCCCGGCCCGCCCGTCACCGGGCCGGCGTTCCAGTCCAGCGCCTGGAGCTACGGTAGTGGCTACCCGTACTTCAGCGGCGGGGGCTACAACTACCCGGGCTTCGGGCTGTGCGTGCAGTACGAGCAGCCCACCGGGCGCTGCATCTCCTGGGGCGGCAGCAACTACACGGCCTGTCTGGTGGGCGACCCGAACTCGGGCCGCTGCCTGTCGTACACCTCGTATCCCTACGGGTTCGGCTGGCCGTACATCGGCTACAGCCTGCCGTACAGCGGCACGGGCGGCTACCCGTATCCGTATGAGGCGGCGGGCTATCAGTACGGCCCGGTCAACGTCCAGCCGTATGCCACCGGCTACCAGGGGCCGTACCCGCCGGCGGCCGGCGCCACCGGCCCGGGCTGGACGGGCTCGCCGGTCATCACGGTGCCGCCGGGCGCGCCGCCGCCCGGGGCGCCTCGCTAGCCCTTCGGCTTCGGTACGACGCCGGGCGGCGCGTTCCCGACAGGGGGCGCGCCGCCCGTGTGCTAGCGGGCGTGTAACGTTTCGGCCCTGTCGCTCGTTTAATAGGGCGATGCGCCTGGGGCGCGTGGCCGGCGCCGCGGCCCGGGGCGGGCCAGCCGCGCGCTGCTGCCTGGCCTCGCACCGCCGGCCCTCGCGCGGGCGCCATGCTGCGCGGGCGGCGAGGGCCCGCGAAGGAGGCCGCATGAGACCACGGTTCTGGACGCGGTTGGGCGTCGGGATGGCCGCGGGCGCGCTGGTGGCGCTGACGGCCGCGCCCGCGACGAGCCACGCCCGCGACTTGGAGCAGTTTCTTCCCTATCCCGTGTGCGCCGTGTCGGGCGGGGGCCTGACGGGGGCGGGCAACGCGGTGGGCCAGAGCCAGATCCTCAGCTTCGGCGCGGGCGGGTTCTACGGGCCGTACTACAGCCCGGTGTTCGGGAGCGTCGGGCTGGGCACCATCGGCGGGTTTCTGAACTTCACCGGCGGGCTGCCGTTCTGCACGAGCCCGTTCGGGGCCGTTCAGTACACGTCGGCGCCGTTCGTGCTCAGCAGCCTGGGGCCTACCCCGGGGACGCTGACGCCGTGGCCCGCGCTGCCTTGGGGGCCGTGGTACGGGCCGGGCATCGGCATCGTCATTCGCTGAGCGGTTCGCCGCTCAGGCGGGCAAGCAAGAAGGAGGCGGCATGAGATGCGCGCACCTGGCTCGGCGCGTGGTCTGGCTCGGTGGCCTGCTGGCGCTGGGCCTGGCCGTGGGGAGCCTGGCAGCTGCACCCGCGCATGCGCAGTATGACACGGGCACGCAGTACGGCGCGGGCTGCGTGGTGTTGGGCGGCTACCTCGCGACGACCGGCGTCTACTTCGACTACCCCTATGTCGGCGGGACGGTCAGCGGCTATGGCTTTGGGCACGGCTACCCCTTCTACGGCACACCGTACCCTATCTGGGGCGGGGGGTTCGGCTACGTGCCCTACGTCTACTACCCGGCGGTAGGTACGCCCGCGGCGGGCGTAGCGCCCGGGTTCCTGTCGCCGATCAATGCCTACAACGGCGTGCCCGGGCCGATCGGGCCCCCGTTGCCGCCAGGGGTGTCGTATAACGCGTTCTTCCCGCTGCCCCCCAGCTACCCGTGGTCGACCTATCCGCAGTTCGGCGGCCAGCCTATCGGGGCGTTCACCGGGTTCTGGGACCCGTTCTACGTGGGGCGCGGTGCCGGGCAAGCGAGCCAGTTCGGTGTGGGCTGCTAGCGCGAGAGGGGCGGCCCGAGCACGAACGGCCGGCGCGCGGCGCCGGCCGTTCGTATCCCGTGTCGAACGCGGGGCCTACGCCTCGGCCGCGGGCGACTCCGCCGCTGGGGCGGCCCCTTCTTCAGCGGCTGCCTCGCCCTCCGCCTCGGCCGGCACCACGCTGACCACGACGGCCTCGGGCGAGGAGAACATGGTGATCCCGGGCGGCAGCGGGAGGTCGCGTACGTGGATCACTGCGTGCGGCTCGGTTAGCCCACTGATGTCGACGTCCAGGCGCGCGGGCAGCTGGTCGGGCAAGCACTCGATCTCGACCGCGTCGAGGCTGTGGACCAACGTGGCGCCATGGGTCGTGACTGCCGGGGCGGTGCCGACGAAGTGGAGCGGCACGGTAGTCCGCATGGGTTCGCTCAGCGAGGCGGCGAAGAAGTCGACGTGCAGGGGCTGGTCGGTAACCGGGTGTCGCTGCACCTCGCGCACGAGCACTCGCCGCGGCGGCTCGTCATCGACCTGGAGCTGGACGAAGGTCGCGGGGCCGACCCGCCGCAGGACCGCCTCCAGCTCGCGGGTGGGGAGCTGCAAGGGGGCCGAGTCCAGGCCCGGCCCATATAGATGGGCGGGGGTGAGACCCGCGCGGCGCAGCGCGGCGACTTTCTTGCCGAGGATCGTGCGCCGCTGGGCGCGCAGCTCACGTGTTGCCATAGGATAGCGTCCTTTCGGGGGAGACTCACTCGGGCGATTATACCGTGCGATTTGGCTACGAACCACTCGCACGCCTGTTGCGTTTCGGCGGCTCGCACGTTTAATAGAGCGGGGCGGGCGTGGTGCCCTGCCCCGTGCACCGGAGCCTCCAGCGGCAGCGTGAGCGTGCCCGCGGCGACAGCCGCCGAAGCGAGGCCAGGCGAGCGACGGCAGAGAGAGGAGGCGGCATGCCCCGAATGCAACTCCACCGACGCGTGGGTATCTTGCTTGGCGTCTTGGCCCTGGCGGCGTCCAGCCTTGGCCCGCTGGCGCGGCGGGCGGACGCGGCCCCGTCCCGACAGGACGAGCAGCTTCCGGCCATCGTGGTGGTGATCGACGAGCCGACGCACCGCGCTGGCGTGTCGGCCACGCGGCTGCTGGTGCGTGGCTGGGCGGTGAACCCGGCGAGCCAGCGCGGCACCGGCGTGGCGCGCGTCGATCTCTACCTGGACGGCGGCCCCGACACGGGCGGCCAGTACCTCGGGCGCGCCAACTACGGGCGCGAGCGCCCGGATGTCGCGGCGGCGCTCGGCCAGCAGTTCCTGAACTCGGGCTGGGACCTGGTAGTGGACCTGCCGCGCGGCCCGCACACGCTGGTGGCGGTGGCCGCCCCGACGGGCACCGACCCGGCCGTCGTGCTGCCCGGCGTGGCCTCGGTGCACGCTACCGTGGGCGGCATGGCCGGGCGCACGGTCCCCGGCTGCGGCGCCGGCGGCTACTGCTCCTCGGAGGAGGGCGGCTCCGCTCAGATGACGGGCCCGGGCTGGGACACTACGCCGCTGTACGCGGGCAACCAGTACGTGGCCTACGGCGCCTTTGGGCACGGTCAGACCACCCCGCCCTACGGCTGGTGGGACAACCAGCTCGCGGCGATGATGCCGTACCTCGTCGCCTGGGCGGCCAACACCTATCCCTACCCGCAGCTGTTCTACGCCATGCAGCCGCTGCTGTACTCGCAGGGCCTGCTCACCGCGCTGTCGACGCAGGGCGTGCTGGGCACGCTGGGCACCTGCTTCGCGCCCGCATTCGGCAACATGGATATCCTGAGCCTGGGCGTGTACGGTGGCTACGCGCTCGGCTTCCCGCAGGGGCTGGGCGGCATTCAGTCCACGCTCAGCGGCCTGGTGGGGCTCGGGGTACAAGGCTACTGGGCTGCTGGCGTGGGCACCTACCCGCAGGTCAACTTCGCCGGCAGCGTCAGCCCGTACTTCCTCGGCGCGGGCGGCGCCACCGGCGCGTGGAACGGCTCGCTGTCCTCGATCAGCGGGCTGTTCGGCGGCCGGGTGAGCGGCCCGGGCGGCATCGGCGGCGCGATCGCCAACGGCGGCGGCAATATCTACCCGGGCTACTGGGTGTCCGAGACGCTGCAGCGCTCGGCGTGCATCCAGGGGCTCTGAGGCGGTTGCCCCTCGCGCCAGCCGCAAGGGGCTAAGAGGCTGGAGGCGACCGAAACCACCCTCCGCAGCAGGAGGGTGGTTTCTCTTCGCCCGCGCTTTAGGAGAGGCGCGGGCGTGCGGGCGCCGCGTTCGGCCCAGCCGCAGGCGGCGCGGCGATTACGCTGGCTCGTCGGTCGCCAGCGGCAGCGCCGCGCGCGCCGCGGCCGGGCGCCAGGCGCGCAGCCGCAGGTCCAGGCGCACCTGGCCGTCCCACTCGCGCCGCTCTACCTCGTAGAGGAGGTCGATCCACTGCCCCGGCGGGGGCGCGTCGCCCGGGCCGAACCAGGTGGCGCGCGCGCTGGGACCGCTGTCGCCGACCCATAACACGGTGCCGGTTCGTCCAAGGGGCCGTGCCTCGCGCACCCGCACGCGGGGCGTGTAGAACAGCGGCGGCGGGTTGCCCAGGCCGCACGGCTCCAGCGCGCGCAGGCTCTCGGCGAGATCCCAGTCCAGCGCCGTCAGGGGCAGCGCGTCGTCGGCACAGAGGCGGGGCGGCGGGGGGGCGTCGCCCAGGGCCGCGCGGGCCAGCGCCTGGAAGCGCGCGGTGAAGGCCGGCAGCTGCTCGGCGCGCAGGGTGCAGCCGCCCGCCTGGGCGTGGCCGCCGTACTTCAGCAGCAGGTCGCTGCAGGCGGCGAGCGCCTCGGCGAGGTGGAAGCCCGTGGGGCCCCGCGCCGAGCCACGGCAGAGCGTCCCGTCGTGGTCGAGCACCACGCACGGGCGGCCCGTCCGCTCGGCCAGCCGGTGGGCGACCAGGCCGACCACGCCCAGCGGGAACTGTCCGGCGATGATCAGGGCGGGCGCGGCGGGGTCGACTTGGGCGCTGGCCTCGGCGATCGCCGCCTCCACCGCCGCCTGGCGCGCGCGGTTGGCCGCCTCCAGCTGCGCGGCCAGCGGCTCGGCTGTCGCCACGTCGGGCGCGCGCAGTAGCCGCAGGGCATCGACCGCCTCGCCCATACGGCCGGCGGCGTTGAGGCGCGTGGTGAGCGCGAAGGCGACCTGCTGGGCGGTGAGCGCCCCGGGCGTCGCCCGCGCGGCCTGGAGCAGCGCGCGCACGCCGGGCCGGCGGGCGGCGTTGAGCACCTGTAGGCCGCGGGCCACGAGCGTGCGGTTCTCGCCTACCAGGGGCACCAGGTCGGCGATGGTGCCCAGGGCAGCCAGGTCGAGCAGCGCCGCGGTCGCCTCCTCGGCGGCGGCTGGGGGCAGGCGGCTGTGCAGCAGCGCGCGCGCCAGCACGAACGCCACGCCGGCGCCCGCCAGGTCGCGGAACGGGTAGCCGCAGGCTGGCTGGCGCGGGTTGAGCACCGCGCGGGCTGCGGGCAGCGCCACGGGCACGTGGTGGTGGTCGGTGACGACCACGTCGAGCCCCAGCTCGGTGGCCAGCGCCACCTCCGTGTTGGCGGTGATGCCGCAGTCGACGGTGAGCACCAGGCGCACGCCCCGGGCGGCGAACGCGCGCAGCGCCTCGGCTGCCACGCCGTAGCCGTCACGCACGCGGTGGGGCAGATACACCTCGACGCGCGCGCCGAGCCGCTCCAGCGCGTCGGCCAGCAGCGCGGCGGCGCTGACGCCGTCGCAGTCATAGTCGCCGTGGATGCCGATCGGGGCGCCCGCGGCGAGCGCGGCGTGGACGGCGCGCACGGCCTCCGCCACCCCGTGCATGGCCCAGGGATCGCCCAGGGGCTGCTCCCGGGCGGTCAGGAACCGGGCGGCAGCCGCCGCATCGCGCACGCCGCGCTGCCAGAGCAGGCGGGCCAGCCGCGCCGAGGCGACCCCGAGCCGCTGGGGGGCGTCGGGCGGGGGCGGGGGACGCTGGCACCAGATCGCCGTGGTCACGGCAGGACCTCCGCGCGAGGCTCGCCCTCAAGATAGCCGACCGGCGGCCCCGCGCGCGGTCACAGCCGGCTCGCAGACGCGCGCTAGCGGGGGGCCGGCGGCGGCCAACCGGGCGGCGCGGGCTGCATGGCGACCTGCAAGGGGTAGAACCGCGCCGTCTCGCCGTCGGCGAGCAGCTCGACGAGGTACTGTCCCGCGCGGTCGAAGGTCAGCCCGGCGAAGCTGTTGATCGTGAGGTGCTGGTCGTGCGGCACGGGCCCGACGGCGAGCTCGCCGGTGGTGGCTAGCACCTGCTCGGTCGGCGTCCACAGCCGCGTCTCGAGCCGGAATTGATGCACGTCGCCCAGCCGCCAGCGCGTGACCACGTGCAGGTAGGGGTACACGACGGGGAGTTGGGGCACGAGCAAGCGGTCGAAGATGCCGAGCAGCGACAGGCGCCCGGCCTGGTCGATGAGATAGTAGTCGCACAGCAGCGACCAGTCGACGGACGGCATGGCCTCTCGGCTCGCGCGGCGTGGCGCCGGGGCGGCGCGGTGGCCCGCGGCGCGCTTGGATTATGCTGGAGCAGAGCCCCGCCGCACCACCGCCCCCGGCCCCGTGGCGGGCGGGCGGCGCCCGAGGAGAGGCGTGCGATGCCTACTCGTCCGTCCAAGCAGCTGGAGACGTTCCCCAACCCGCATCCGGAGCGGGCCTACGAGATCGCGATCCGCTGTCCGGAGTTCACCTCGCTGTGCCCGCTGACCGGCCAGCCGGACTTCGGCACCATCTACATCACCTACACGCCCGGGCCGCGCTGCGTGGAGCTGAAGTCGCTGAAGCTGTACCTGTGGTCGTATCGTGACGAGGGCGCGTTCTACGAGGATGTGGTCAATCGCATCCTGAACGACCTGGTGGCGGCTTGCGCGCCCCGGGCGATGACCGTGCGCGGCGAGTTCAACGTGCGCGGGGGGATCAGCACCACCGTGACGGCACGCTACACGGCAGAGCTGTAACGTTGCGGCGCGCGGTCCGTTTACTAGGCAGAGGCCCGCGACGTGCGGCGGGCGCGGCCGCGCCGCAGCGGGTATAGAGGTGAAAGAGCGATGCGCACGTGGGTTGTCGCCCTAGTCCTGGGGGCCAGCGTGGTGGCCGGCGCCGCCCCGGCCGCCGCCCAGCCCGACCTGCTCGCCCCGCCCACGGGGAACCACGCCGCCGCGCCGAGCCTGCTGCCGCGCGAGGCGCTGGGATTCGACGGGCCGGCGCAGGGCTTCTACCCGTACCTCACAGGCATCGGCCTGCCAGTCGGCTTCCCGCTGGCCGCGGCGACGGGCGGCTGCGGGGCGTTCGGCTTCGGCTTCTGCCCGCGGTTCACCGGCTCCTACCTGAGTACCTTCGGGGTGGGCAGCGGGGTGAGCCCGTGGCTCGCGCCGTGGCTGTTCGGCTGGCCCGGCCTCTTCGGCTGGCCGCCGGTGGGCATCGCCATCGGCATCTACTAGCGCGCATTTCCCAGCGGCCGCTGCCAGAGGCGCGGTGTTCCCCTGGGCGGGCAATGCCCGCCTCTGGCCCCGCGTGTCCCGGGGTTAGTAGGCGATGCGCTTGCGCAGCTCGTCCGGGCGCAGCAGGATGATGCGCTGGCGGTCGAGCAGCAGCAGGCGGCGGTCGCGCATCCAGCCGAGGTGCTTGTTCACGCTCTCGCGCGTGGCGCCGACCATCGCCGCCAGGTCCTGCTGGGTGAGCTTGAGATCGATCTCGATGCCCTGCTCGGTCTGGCGCCCGTGGCGTGCGGCGAGGTCGAGCAGGCGCTTGGCGAGCCGCCCGGGGACGTCGAGAAATACGGCGTCCTCGATGAGTTCGTCGGTGGCGCGCAGGCGGCGGCTGAGCACGCCGAACAGCGCGATGGCCACCTCGGCGTTGCGCGTGACAAAGCCCAAAAAGTCGTCGCGCGGCAGCAGGAGCGTCTCCGCCCGGGTGACGGCAACGACGGTGGCCGAGCGCGGCTGGCCATCGAACAAGGCCAGCTCGCCGAAGAAGTCGCCGGGCTCCAGCACGGCGAGCAGCGCCTCCTCACCGATCTCTGACGGCAGGAGGATCTTCACCTGGCCGTCGGTGAGCACATAGAGGCCCGTGCCGGGGTCGCCCTTATGGAAGATGGTCTCGCCGCGCTGGTAAGTACGGCGGCGACACATCTGGGCCAGCTCCCGTAGGCGATCGGGCGGCAGCTCGGCGAACAGCGGCACCTGGGCAAGTAACCGATCGTGCATGGCTCCCTCCCCGGCCGCGCGGCCGGCGCGACCGATGCCCGTGGCCGCATTGTACGCGAGCGTCGCCCGGCGCGCTTAGGCCTGTTGTGCCGCGATTGCCGCGCGCATCTGCTGCCAGGCCTCGCGCGCCTCGGCCACCGAGCCCTCGTCCTCGATGGTGGAGATGTCGCCCGGGTCGCGGTCCAGGATCACCGCCTTGAGCACGCGGCGCATGATCTTGCCGCTGCGCGTCTTGGGCACCAGGTTCACGAAGTGCAGCTCGCCGATCACGGCCACCGGCCCCAGCTCCTGGCGCACCGTTTGGAGCAGCTCCTGGCGCAGCTGCTCGGATGGCGTGTGGCCGGCCTTGAGCACCACGAACGCGGAGATGACCTCGCCGCGCAGCGGATCGGGCCGGCCGGTGACCGCGGCCTCGGCGACCGCGGGGTGGGCCAGGAAGGCGCTCTCCACCTCGACGGTGCCGATGCGGTGGTCGGCGATCTTGATGATCTCGTCGGCACGGCCAGCGAACCACACGTAGCCGTCCTCGTCGAGCGTGCCGGCGTCGCCGGTGAGGTACACGCCGGGCAGCCGCTGCCAGTAGTCGCGGCGGTAGCGGTCGGGATCGCCCCACAGCGTGGGGGTCAGGCTGGGGAACGGCCGGGGGAGCACCACCAGGCCGCGCTCGCCTGGGGCGCAGGGCGTGCCATCGGGCCGGACCACGGCCAGCTCGAACCCGGGCAGCGGGATACCCGCCGAGCCGGGCTTGATCGGCAGCATGGCCAGTCCGTAGGGGTTACCCACCACGGGGCCGCCGGTCTCCGTCTGCCACCAGTGGTCGATGACCGGCACGCGGTCGCCGAACAGTTCCTTCTGGAGCCACTGCCAGGCCGGTGGGTTGAGCACCTCGCCCGCGCAGAAGGCGCGCTCCAAGGCGTCGAGCGCGTAGCCGCGGGCGGGCTCGACACCGTAGCGCATCAGCAGCCGCGCGGCGGTCGGCGAGGTGAACAGGCCCGTAACGTGGTTCTCGGCTAGGATGCGGTACACCGTCGCGGGGCTGGGATGGTCGAGCGCGCCCTCGTAGGCGATGGTCGTGCAGCCGACCAGCAGCGGCGCGTAGACGATGTAGCTATGGCCGACGACCCAGCCGATGTCGGAGGTGGACCACCAGATGTCGGTGTCGCGCAGGCCGAAGCACCAGCGCGCCGCGCTGTAGATGCCGACCTGGTAGCCGCCGTGGGTGTGCACCGCGAGCTTCGGCTTGGCGGTGGTGCCCGAGGTGGCCAGGATGTAGGCGGGCTCGTTGGCCTCCAGGATCTCGTGGGCGCTGCTCTGGCCCGCCCCGCCCGCTAGGAACTCGCCCCATTCCAGGTCGCGGCCGGGGATCATCGGCACCGGGTCGCGGCCGCGGCGCAGCACCACCACATGCTCGACGGGCAGGGCGGCGTCGGCGATGGCGGCGTCCACGATGGGCTTGAGGACCACCGCGCGCCCCTTGCGGTAGGTCACGTCGGCGGTGAACACGACCCTGGCGCCCGCGGCGCTTATACGGTCGGCCAGCGCGCCGCTGCCGAACCCGGCGAACACCACCAGGTGGATGGCGCCGATGCGCGTGGTGGCCAGCATCAGGATGATCGCCTCGGCGCAGGTGGGCATATAGATGGCCACGCGATCGCCGCGCCGCACGCCCAGCCCGCGCAGGGCCGCCGCCGCCTGCTTGACCGCCTCTAGGAGCTGGGCGTAGGTGTAGACGCGTCGCTCGCCCCACTCGCTCTCGGTGACCAGCGCCGCGTGCCCGCCCCAGCCGCGCGCCACGTGGCGATCGAGGGCGTTGTAGCTGAGGTTGGTTTGGCCGCCGACGTACCAGCGGAAGCTGGGCGGGTCGCTCTCGAACACGCGCTCCCAGCGTCGGAACCATGGCAGTGCCTCCGCCGCGCGCGCCCAGAACCCCTCGAAGTCGCGCGCCGCGTCCTGC
>Ga0209061_1003409_pt1 | contig 17311 bp, 13 predicted proteins | sample Coa_R1_10_FD_187157 | JGI IMG/M metagenome (GOLD analysis project Ga0209061, IMG submission 187157) | Surface soil microbial communities from Centralia Pennsylvania, which are recovering from an underground coalmine fire - Coalmine... | ecosystem: Environmental > Terrestrial > Soil >...
TCGCCTCGCGCACAGCGTGATGCGCCGCCCGGTCGCTTACGTCACGGTGATCGTGGCCGTCCTGCTCGCCCTGGGCGCGCCGTTCCTTAAGATCTCGTGGGGCGGCACCGACGCCCGCGCCCTCCCGGCGGCCTCGGTTCCCCGGCAGGTGTCGGAGAAGCTCACCAGCGAGTTCCCGGCCAACTCGACCGCCCCGATCGAGGCCCTCGTCACCAGCGTCACCAGCCGCGGCGGCCTGGCCGCCTACGTCCGCAAGATCGACGCGATCCCCGGCGTCACCGGTGCGCGGGTCACCGGCGCCCGCGGCGGCACCGTGCGGCTCGACGTCGGCTACCGCCCGCGGCCCGACTCGCCGCAGGCACGCCAGATCGTCACGGAAATCCGCGCGCTCACGCCCCCGCCCCGCGCGGCCGTCCTGGTCGGCGGCGCCACCGCCCAGCTCGTCGACGAGCTGGCCAGCCTCGGTTCCACCCTGCCATGGATGGCGCTGCTGACCGCCCTGGCCACGTTCGTCCTGCTGTTCCTCGCGTTCGGCTCGGTTGTGCTGCCGGTCAAGGCGATCGTGATGAACATATTGTCGCTGTCCGCGACGTTCGGCGTGATCGTGTGGATCTTCCAATGGGGGCACCTGTCGGGCCTGTTGCGGTTCACCCCCACCGGCACGATCGACCCGACCATGCCGATCCTGCTGCTGGCGATAGTGTTCGGCCTGTCGATGGACTACGAGGTGTTCCTGCTGTCCCGCGTCCGCGAGCGCTACGACCAGACCGGCGACAACGCGGCGGCGATCGCCAGCGGCCTCCAGCGCACCGGCGGCGTCATCACCAGCCTTGCGGTCCTGCTGGTCATCGTCGTGGGGCTGTTCTCGGCCTCCGGGATCACGTTCATCAAGCTGCTCGGCGTCGGCATGATCGTGGCGCTCGTGGTGGACGCCACCGTTGTCCGGGTGCTGCTGGTCCCCGCGACGATGCGGCTGCTGGGCCGGGCGAACTGGTGGGCGCCGCGCCCGCTGCGCCGCCTGTACGCAAGGTACGGGATCAGGGAAGCGGACGCACCTGCCCCCGTCCGGGTCTGAAAACACCTTCAGTCCGAACGTACGCGCCGTGACTGGCCACGCGTACGTTCGGACCGGAAGGTGCCGTCCCGCCGTTCGTGGCGGCGGACGGCCAGCCAGCCGAGCAGCCCGACCGCGGGGAAGGCGGCGGCCGCCGCGCACGCGCCCGTCCAGCCCCACCGCTCGTAGGCGTGCGCCGCGGCCCACGAGCCGAGCGAGCCGCCGATGAACATCGTGGTCATGTACACGGCGGTGAGCCGGGAGCGGGCCTGCGGCAGCAGTTCGTAGATCACGCTCTGCCCGAGCAGGTTGGAGGACTGCACGGCGGCGTCCATGAACAGGGTGCCGGCCACCAGCAGCGTCAGGCTGAGCCAGTGCAGGCCCGCGCCGCCGAACCAGATCAGGGCGAACGACGCGAGCAGCGTCCCCTGGACGACGCCGGTGGCGGGCCAGCGCAGCCTGGGGCGCGCGTCGATGTGCCTGCCGCCGGCCGCGGAGGCCAGCGCGCCGGCCGCGCCGGCGAGCGCGAACAGGCCGATCTCCAGCTGGCTGAAGCCGTACCGCGGTCCGCTCAGCAGGAAGGAGACCGTGGTCCAGAACGCGCTGAACGAGCCGAACCCGCAGGCGCCGATGAGGCTGCGCCAGCGCAGCACCGGCTGCGTGCGCGCGACGCTCAGGGTCTCGCGGAGCTGGGCCGCGTAGCCGGCGTCGATCTCCGGCGGCAGGTCGGGAAGCGCGCGGCGGACGATGAGCGTGGTCGCGGCCATGAGCACCGCCGCGATCGCGTAGACGCCGCGCCAGCCCGCGACCTGGGCCACGATACCCGCGAACGTCCTGGACAGCAGGATGCCGGTGAGCAGCCCGGACAGCACGGTCCCGATCGCCCGGGTGCGCTCGGCCGGCGCGGCGAGCGTGGCGGCGAACGGGATCAGCATCTGGATGACCACGGACGCGAGCCCCATGACGACGGCGAGCGCGCCCAGGACCCGCAGGCTGGGGGCCGCGCCGCTGGCTGCCATGACCAGGGTGTCGATGCCGAGCAGGACGCCGAACAGGGTGCGGCGGCGCGTGATGTCGGCGGCCGGGACGAGCAGCAGCAGGCCGGCGCCGTAACTCAGCTGGGTGAGCGTGACCAGCAGCGACGCGCTGGTCTGCGAGACGCGTAGGCTGGTTCCGATCGTGGGCAGCAGCGGCTGGGCGTAGTACAAGTTGGCGACCGTCGCGCCCGCGGTGAAGGCGAGCAGCCGCGCCTGGCTCCGGGTCAGCGTGCGCGCCGTGCCTTGTTCACGTTTGTACATGTCTGTGAAGATTCAATCATGCCGAGGAGAACGACCGTGTTCCAGCCCGAGGACGTCCACCCCGAGATCATGTCGGCGGACCTGCCGGCCGGGGTCTACCTGCTCGACGTGCGCGAGGACGATGAGTGGGCGGCCGGGCACGCGCCGGACGCCGTGCACGTCCGGCTCGGTGAACTGGCCGCGCGCTGTGATGAGATCCCGCGCGACCGCGAGATTTACGTGATCTGCCGCTCCGGCACGCGCTCGGCCTACGCCGCGCGGTCGCTGTCCGACGCCGGGTGGAAGGCGGTCAGCGTGGCCGACGGCATGACCGGATGGGCCGTCGCCGGCCGCCCCATGGTCAGCGAGACCGGCGCCGAGCCCTACGTCGCTTGACGGTCCTCATGCCGGCCGGCGGGCGATGCGCGGGAATCCGGCCCGGTGCATATGTCCAATTCTTAGGCGGGCATGCCGAACGACGGGCGCCCGCCTGCCCTCTCATCGAGGCGGCCAGGGCCCGTATCCAGGAGATGTAACCGCGGCTAGCATCGGTGGGGTGACGGACACGGTATCGGTCAGGGACCTGCGGGTGTCCACGGTCATCGGCGTGCATGACTGGGAGCGCGAGACCGAGCAGACGCTGGTGTTCGGGGTGGACATGGCGGCCGACGTGGCCGCGGCCGCCGCCCGTGACGACATCGCGGACGCGCTCGACTACTCCGCGGTCGCGCAGACGGTCACGGAGGTCGTCACCAGCGGGAAGTTCCGGCTCATCGAGACCGCCGCCGAGCGGGTCGCGCAGCGCCTGCTCGCCGACTACCGGTCCGGCTGGGTCCGGGTCGAGGTGGTGAAGCCGCTGCCCGCCGAGGGGTACACCGCCGCGGTGGTCATCGAGCGCGGGAGCCGGTAAGCCCCTTCGACGGGGGACCGCGCGTCTAGTAGCGTGCCCATCATGCGGATCGGCCTGTTCGTCACCTGCCTGACCGACACCCTGTTCCCGGAGACCGGCAAGGCCGTGGTCACGCTGCTGGAGCGGCTCGGGCACGAGGTGGACTTCCCGATGGGCCAGTCGTGCTGCGGGCAGATGCACTTCAACACCGGCTACCGGCGCGAGGCGGTGCCGATGGTCAGGGGCTTCGCGGCCGCCTTCGCGGGTTACGAGGCGATCGTCAGCCCGTCGGCGTCATGCGCCGCCATGGTGCACGAGTACCATCCCGTCCTGGCCGAAGGGGACGCCCGGCTGGAACGCCTGGTCGCGGCGATCGTGCCCCGCGTGTACGACCTGTCGACGTTCCTGGTCGGCGTCCTCGGCCTCACCGACGTGGGCGCGTACTTCCCGCACCGGGTGACGTACCACCCCACGTGCCACTCCCTGCGGCTGCTGCGGGTCGGCGACGCGCCGCTGCGGCTGCTGCGGGCGGTCCGCGGCCTCGACCTGGTGGACCTGCCGGACGCCGAGACGTGCTGCGGGTTCGGCGGCACGTTCGCGGTGAAGAACAAGGACGTCTCGGCGGCGATGTGCGCGGACAAGGTGGCCGCCATCAGGCAGTCCAGGGCCGAGGTCGTGTGCGCCGGAGACAATTCCTGCCTGATGCACATCGGCGGCGCGCTCAGCCGGATGCGCACCGGGGTCCGCGCCATGCACCTGGCGGAGATCCTCGCCTCGGGGGAGGGACGGTGACCGCTCTGGGGCGCATGCCCACGTACCTGGGCATGCCGGCGTTCCCCGACGCGGCCAGGCGGGCGGTCGCCGACTCGCAGCTGCGCCGCAACCTGACCCACGCCACCACCGCGATCCGGGCAAAGCGGGCCGGCGCCGTCGCCGAGCTCGACGACTGGGAGGCGCTCCGGCAGGCCGCGAAGGCCATCAAGGACCACACGCTCGCCAACCTCGGCACGTACCTGCTGCGCCTGGAGGAGAACGTCACCAAGGCGGGCGGCCACGTGCACTGGGCACGCGACGCCGCCGAGGCGAACGCGATCGTGACCGGCCTGGTCCGCGCGGCCGGGGCAGACAGGGTGGTCAAGGTCAAGTCGATGGCCACCCAGGAGACGGGCCTGAACGAGGCGCTGGAGGCGGCCGGCGTCACCGCGGTGGAGACCGACCTGGCCGAGCTCATCGTCCAGCTCGGCCACGACCGGCCCAGCCACATCCTGGTGCCGGCCATCCACAAGAACCGCGCCGAGATCGGCGGGCTGTTCCGGACCGCGATGCCGGACGCGCCGGCCGGCCTGACCGACGACCCGCCCCGGCTCACCGCCGCCGCCCGTGCGCACCTGCGGCAGGCGTTCCTGTCCGCCGAGGTCGGCATATCCGGCGCGAACTTCGCGGTCGCCGACACCGGATCGCTCGTCGTCGTGGAGTCCGAGGGCAACGGCCGCATGTGCCTGACCCTGCCGCGGACCCTGATCTCGGTGGTCGGCGTGGAGAAGGTGCTGCCGTCCTGGCGCGACCTTGAGGTCTTCCTGGCGCTGCTGCCGCGCAGTTCGACGGCCGAGCGGATGAACCCGTACACGACGATCTGGTCCGGCGTGACACCCGGCGACGGGCCGTCGGAGTTCCACCTGGTGCTGCTGGACAACGGCCGGACCGCGACCCTGGCGGACCGCGTCGGGCGGCAGGCGCTGCGCTGCATCCGGTGCTCGGCGTGCCTGAACGCGTGCCCGGTGTACGAGCGGGCGGGCGGCCACGCCTACGGCTCGCCCTACCCGGGCCCGATCGGCGCGATCCTGTCGCCGCAGCTGCGCGGCACCGGTTCCGCCGTCGACGCGTCGCTGCCGTTCGCCTCGTCGCTGTGCGGCGCCTGCTACGAGGTCTGCCCGGTCGCGATCAACATCCCGGAGGCGCTCGTCCACCTGCGCGCCCGGGCGGTGGAAGACCACAAGCGCTATTCCGAACGGACGGTGTTCCAGCTCTCCGGCTACGTGCTCTCCTCGCCGCGGCGCCTGGCCGCGGCCCAGCGCGCGGCGTCGTTCGGCCGGCACCTCGCCGGCCGGTCGGGCCGGATCCGGCGGCTGCCGCCGCCGCTGTCCGGGTGGACCGACACCCGCGACGCGCCCGCCCCGCCGCCGGAGTCGTTCCGCGCCTGGTGGGCCCGTACCAGGGGCAGTGCCGGGCGCGGCGGCCAGGCCGGGCGCGGCGGCCAGGCCGGGCCCGGTTCCCGCCCCGGGGGAGCGGCCGGATGAGCGCCGCCCGCGAGGAGATCCTCGCCCGCATCCGCGCCGCCACGGGGGCGCCCGCTCCGGAGGCGGACGTCGACGCCGCGTACGCGGCCCTGCCCCGCGGCTACCGGCGGGCGCATCACGACCCGGCGGACGCCGATATCGTCGCCCTGTTCGCCGAACGCGCCGCCGACTACCGCGCGGTCGTCGAGCGCGTCCCGCCGGACGGCCTGGCGAGCGCCGTCGCCGGCGTGCTCGCGGGCATCTCCCGGTTCGTCGTCCCCGACGGCCTGCCGCCGGAATGGCTGGCCGGGCTGCCCGGCCCCGCCGCGGACAAGATCGTCCGCGACGACCCGCCGCTGTCCGCGCGGGAGCTTGACCGGATCTTCGGCGTGGTGACCGGGTGCGCGGCCGCGATCGCCGAGACCGGGACGATCGTCTTGGACCACGGCCCCGGCCAGGGCCGCCGCGCGCTCACCCTGGTGCCCGACTTCCACCTGGTGGTGGTCCGCGCCGGCCAGGTGGCCGCGGACATCGCCGACGCGCTCGCCCGGCTCGACCCGGGCCGCCCGCACACGCTGATCTCCGGCCCGTCCGCCACCAGCGACATCGAACTGATCCGCGTCGAGGGGGTCCACGGCCCTCGCAACCTGCACATCCTCATCGCCGGCTGACCGGAGCACCTGGCGTCCCGGCAGCACCGCCCGCCGGGACGCCGGCCTGCCGCGGCCAGCCTCCCGAATCGAAAAATCCTTCAGCATGTAAAGAAAATCCGGTATAGGCGTAAAACTCTTCCGGATCATGCGCAATGCCGTCGGCCGCTGCGATCGCTGTGAGCGGACAGCGCCGGGGAATGTTAGGGGGCTCTTCTTTCTTGAGTCTTGTTGACTCAACCTTAGGAGGGGCTGATGAGCGAAACGCTCACACTGCCGGTGCTGCCACTAGACGACGACGTGGTGCTGCCGGGCATGGTGGTCCCCATCGAGCTTTCGGACACCGAAGTCCGCGGCGCCGTCGAAGCCGCGAGGAACAGCCGGGGTCTTGGGCGGGGACCGGGGATCCGTTCGGAGGAGAACGCGCGGGTACTGATCGTCCCCCGGATCGGCGACCGCGGGCTCGCCGCCGTCGGGACGCTGGCGGTCATCGAGCAGATAGGGCGGATGCCGGCCGGAGTGCCCGCCGCGGTGCTCCGCGGCGTTTCCCGGGTGCGGATCGGGGCGGGCACCACCGGGCCGGGCGCGGCGCTGTGGGTCGAGGGCACCGTGATCCCCGAGACCGGGCAGGGACCCCGGGCGAACGAGCTTGCCAAGGAATACAAGTCCCTCATCATCGCGACGCTGCAAACGCGCGGCGCGTGGCAGGTCGTTGACATGATCCAGCAGCTCGACGACCCGTCGGCCATCGCCGACCGGGCCGGGTACGCCAGCTACCTGACAGCCGAGCAGAAGCTGACGCTGCTCCAGACCGCCGACCTGGTGGAGCGGCTCGAGCTCGCGATCGGCTGGACCCGTGACCACCTGGCCGAGCTCGACGTCGCCGAGTCCATCCGCAAGGACGTCACCGAGGGCATGGAGAAGCAGCAGAAGGAGTTCCTGCTGCGCCAGCAGCTCGCGGCCGTGCGTAAGGAGCTCAACGAGCTGACCGGCGACGGCAGCGGTTCCGAGGAAGACGATTACCGCGCCCGCGTGGAGGCGGCCGGCCTGCCGGAGAAGGTGCGCGATGCCGCGCTCAAGGAGGTCGGCAAGCTCGAGCGGACGCCTGACGGGTCGCCGGAGACGGGCTGGATCAGGACATGGCTGGACACGATCCTCGACATCCCGTGGAACGAGCGGACCGAGGACGCCTACGACATCGCCGGCGCACGGCGCATCCTCGATGAGGACCACACCGGTCTGGACGACGTGAAGGACCGGATCATCGAGTACCTGGCCGTGCGCAAGCGGCGCAGCGACCGCGGCCTCGGCGTGATCGGCGGACGCCGGTCCGGTGCGGTGCTGGCGCTGGTCGGGCCGCCCGGAGTCGGCAAGACCTCGCTGGGCGAATCCGTGGCCCGCGCGATGGGCCGCAAGTTCGTCCGTGTCGCGCTCGGCGGTGTCCGGGACGAGGCCGAGATCCGCGGCCACCGGCGCACCTACGTCGGCGCGCTGCCCGGCCGGATCGTCCGGGCCATCCGCGAGGCCGGCACGATGAACCCGGTCGTGCTGCTCGACGAGGTGGACAAGATCGGCTCCGACTACCGGGGCGACCCGGCGGCGGCGCTCCTGGAGGTCCTCGACCCGGCGCAGAACCACACCTTCCGCGACCACTACCTGGAGGTCGACCTCGACCTGTCCGACGTGGTGTTCCTCGCCACGGCGAACGTGCTGGAGGGGATCCCCGGGCCGCTGCTCGACCGGATGGAGCTGGTCCAGCTCGACGGCTACACCGAGGACGAGAAGGTCGCGATCGCGCGGGACCACCTGCTGCCGCGGCAGCTGGCCAAGGCCGGCCTGGCGGCCGAGGAGGCCACCATCTCCGACGACGCGCTGCGGCTGATCGCGGCCGAGTACACCCGCGAGGCCGGCGTCCGGGCGCTGGAGCGGTCGATCGCGCGGGTGCTGCGGAAGATCGCGGCGGCGGAGGCGCTCACGCCGGGCACCCTGCCGCTGGTGGTGCGTGCCGCGAACCTGCGCGACTACCTCGGCCGGCCGCGCTTCACCCCGGAGACCAGCCTCGCCGCCGACTCCCGGCGGACGGCGGTTCCAGGCGTCGCGACCGGCCTCGCGGTCACCGGCGCGGGCGGCGACGTACTCTACGTCGAGGCGTCGCTGGCCGATCCGGAGACCGGGGGCGCGGGCGTCACGCTCACCGGGCAGCTCGGCGACGTGATGAAGGAGTCGGCGCAGATCGCGCTGTCCTACCTGCGCTCGCACGGCGCTGAGCTGGAGCTCCCGGTCGGCGACCTGAAGGACCGCGGCGTCCACGTGCACGTCCCGGCGGGCGCGGTGCCCAAGGACGGGCCGTCCGCGGGCATCACGATGACGACGGCGCTGGCATCGCTGCTCTCCGGGCGCCCGGTCCGGTCCGACGTGGCCATGACCGGCGAGGTGTCGCTCACCGGCCGGGTGCTGCCCATCGGCGGGGTGAAGCAGAAGCTGCTCGCCGCGCACCGGGCGGGCATCACCACGGTGCTGATCCCGCAGCGCAACGAGCCTGACCTGGACGACGTCCCGGCCGAGGTGCTCGCCAAGCTGGACGTGCGCCCGGTCAGCGACGTGCGCGAGGTCTTGGCGCTGGCGCTCGAGCCGGCCACCGCCGGGGCGGCGGCCGTCGCGGCGTGAGAGCGGTGCAGCGGGGCGGCCCCCAGGGCCGCCCCGCTGCCATGTTCACCGGCTACCCGGGTAACCGGCGCGGTGAGCTACGCGGAGTGGTCGGGACAGAGGCCGAAGAGCTCCACCGTGTGGTCGACCGACGTGAACCCGGCCTCGGCGGCGACCTTCTCCGCCCACTGCTCGACGACCCGGCCCTCCACCTCGACGCTGCGGCCGCAGACCCGGCACGTCAGGTGGTGATGGTGCGCGGTGGAACCGCACTGCCGGTAAAGGATCTCGCCGGAGGGGTCGCGGATCGTGTCCACGGCCCCTTGCTCGCTCAGCACCTGGAGGTGGCGGTAGACCGTGGTGAGCCCGACGGCCTCGCCGCGGCGGCGGAGCTCGGCGTGGATCTCCTGGGCGCTGCAGAAACCAGGAAGGCTGGTCAGCGCGGCCGCGACGGCCGAGGCCTGCCGGGTGCCGCGCACCCTCGTGCCGCGCGGCTGATCCACTGTCACATCTCGCACGGTAGCCGGCCTTCCCTTCGATGGCCATCAAGCGGGCCCCGCCGCGGGCCGCCCGCGCCGGGCCAGTTGCTTACTGATAATAGAAACGATTATCATTATGAGCGAATCGCGCCGAGGCGGGCGGGAGCGGCTCCCCGGCCGCGCCGAGGCGGGCGAGAGCACGTGGCGAGAGCGCTTGGGAGTGTCATGATGCGGAGCGTTGCCGGGAACCGCCCGGCCGCGGTCCTGCTGCTCACGGTGGCGGCGGCTATCGTCGCCACCGTGGTCATGGCGTGCTCGGGCGGCCCGGGCTCGCCGGGCTCCCCGGGCAAGATCGCCGCGGTGGGCGCCGAGAGCGAGTACGCCGACGTGATCGGGCAGATCGGCGGGCGGTATGTCCAGGTCAGCGCCATCATGAGCAACCCCAGCACCGACCCGCACACGTTCGAGGCGTCCATCGCGGTCGCCCGTGAGGTGGGCGGGGCCCAGCTCGTCGTGCAGAACGGGCTCGGCTACGACGCGTTCATGAACGCCATCGAGAGCGCGACGCCCAGCCCGGGCCGTAAGGTCATCGACGTCCAGCGGCTGCTCGGCCTGCCGGACAGCACGCCGAACCCGCACCTGTGGTACGCGCCCGGCACCATGCCCAAGGTGGCGGCCGCGATCGCCGCCGACCTGGCGGCCCTCCAGCCGTCGCACGCGTCGTACTTCCGGGCCAACGCCAAGGCGTTCATCGCCAGCCTGAGCTCCCTGACCAGCGCGATCGACGGCTTCAAGGCCGGCTACCGCGGCGTCCCCGCCGCCACCACCGAGCCGGTCGCCGACTACCTGCTGCGGGCGCTCGGCGTGGACAACCTTACGCCGTGGACGTTCCAGGCCGATGTCATGAACGGCGTTGACCCGTCGCCGCAGAGCGTGGCCGCCGAGCGGGCCCTGCTCACCCAGCGCAAGGTAAGGGTGCTCGTGTACAACCAGCAAGTGACGGACCCGCTGACCCAATCGCTGACGACCCTGGCGGCGGAGAACCACATCCCGGTGGTAGGCGTCTACGAGACGATGCCGGCGCCCGGGTACGACTACCAGACCTGGATGCTGACCGAGGTGCGGGACCTGCGCGAGGCGGTCGCGGCCAAGGTCTCGTCCGGGCGGCTTGGAGGATCGCGATGACGCAGGAAGTAACGCGGCCGGTGTCCGGGCAGCGGGCGACGCGGCAAACGGCAGAGCGGGCGGAGCTGCTGGAACTGCGCGGGATCGGGGTCCGGCTCGGCGGCCGCCAGGTGCTCGGCGACGTCACGTTCGCGATCCGCAAGGGCGAGTTCGCCGGGCTCATCGGCCCGAACGGCGCGGGCAAGACGACCCTGCTGCGCGTCATCCTCGGCCTCCAGGAGCCGTCGGGCGGCCAGGTGCTCGTCCACGGCGAGCCGCGCGAGAAGCGCGGCGGCCGCGGCAAGGGCAACAAGAGCGGCATCGGCTACGTGCCGCAGAAGCTCGTCATCGACCCCGACATGCCGCTGCGGGCCCGCGACGTCGTGTCGCTCGGCCTGGACGGCCACCGCCTCGGGTTCGCCTTCCCCTCCCGGCAGCGCCGGGAGCTCGTTGACAAGGCCTTGCGCGACGTCGGGGCGGAGAAGTACGCCGACGCGCGGGTCGGCGAGCTGTCCGGCGGCGAGCAGCAGCGCGTGCTCATCGCGCACGCGCTGATCAGCCGGCCTCGCCTGCTGCTGCTCGACGAGCCGCTGGCGAACCTCGACCTCAAGAGCGAGCAGGAGATCGTCGCCGTGCTCGGCAGGCTCGTCCGCGAGCACGAGATCTCGGTGCTGCTGTCCGCGCACGACATGAACCCCCTGCTGCGCGTGATGGACCGGATCGTGTACGTGGCCAACGGGAAGGTCGCGACCGGCAGCACCGACGAGGTGGTCACCTCCGAAGGGCTCACCAGGCTGTACGGGCACCACGTGGACGTGGTGCGGGTACGGGGCCGGGTCCTCGTGGTGGCCGGCGAGTGACGAGCGGGGGGGCAGACATGCACTACCTTCTCGAACCCGGCCTGCTGGCCTCCGGCCCGGTCCGGACGGCCCTGCTGACAGGCGCCGTCGTGGCCATCGCCTCAGGCGTCATCGGCGTGTTCGCCGTCACCCGCGGCCAGAGCTTCGCCGGCCACTCGCTGGCCGACGTCGCCGCCGCCGGCGGCGCCGGCGCGTTCCTCGCCGGCCTGAACCAGTTCTGGGGGTTCCTCGCCGCGGGCATCGCCGCCGCCGGCCTGATGGAGGCGGCCGGCGTGCAGCGCCGGCGCGGCCGGGACGTCGCCACCGGCGTGGTGCTCGGCGCGGCGCTTGGCGCCGCCGCGCTCTTCCTCTACCTGGGCACGCTGCGGACGGCGACGACGGGGGCGGCGTTCACGGTCCTGTTCGGCTCCATCTTCGTGATCGGCCCCGGCACCGTGCCCGCCCTGGTCGCGTCCGGCGCCGTCGCCGTCATCGCGGTGTGCCTGCTCGCCCGGGTGCTGCTGCTCGCCTCGCTGTCCCCGGACCTGGCCCGGGCCCGTGGCGTCAACGTCCGCCTGGTCGGCGCGTTGTACCTGATCGCGCTGGCCATCTCGGTGTCGCTGGCCGCCGTCGCGATCGGCGCGGTGCTGTCCACCGCGCTGCTGATCGGGCCGGCCGCGACCGCGCTGCGCGTGACCCGCACCCCCGTCCGCGCCATGGCGGGCGCGGCGGCCATCGGGCTCGCCGCCACCTGGCTCGGCATCGTGCTCGCCTATGACTCCTATTACTGGCCGCCCCGCGGCCACGGCTGGCCGGTGAGCTTCTTCGTGGTCGCGCTCGTCCTCGCCGGCTACCTGCTCAGCTACGCAAGGAGGCCGCGCCGTCTGGCGCCGCGCTCACCGCATGAGGGGGCCGAATGTTCTCCGGCCTGATGATGAACACCTGGATCGCCGCTAGCGTCGTCGCCGTCGTCGCCGGGATGACCGGCTTCTTCGCGGTGCTGCGCGGATCGACGTTCGCGGCGCACGCGATCCCGAACGGCGCGTTCGCCGGCGCCGCGGGCGCCGGCCTGCTGGGCATCAACGTGCTCTGGGGGCTCGCGGTATTCGCGGTCGGCGGGGCGCTCGGCATCGGCGCGCTCGGCCGCAAGGCCCGGCACGATGTGGTGACCGCCCTCACGCTGGTGCTCATGCTCGGCCTCGGCGCCCTGTTCGTGAGCGTGAGCAGCCAGTACGCCGAGGAGACGTACTCGCTGCTGTTCGGCGAGGTGTTCGGGGTCAGCAAGGGGGAGGTGCTGCCGATCGCGGTGCTCGGCGCCGCCGCCGCGGCGGCGATCGGCCTGGCGTTCCGGCCGCTCATGCTCACCTCCGCGCTGCCCGAGGTCGCCGACGCGGGCGGCGTGTCCACGCGCAGGACGGAGGTGTACTTCCTGGTCGTGATGGCGCTCGCGACCTCGATGACCGTGCCGGTCGTCGGCGCGCTGCTGATGTTCAGCCTGATGATCGGGCCGGCCGCCGCGGCCCGCGCCGTCACCGCCCGGCCCGGCGTCGCGATGGCCCTGTCGGTGGCGATCGCCCTGGCGACCGTGTGGCTGTCCATCGCGCTCTCCTACCGCACCAACTGGCCGCTCGGCTTCTTCGTCGGCGTGGCGGGGGCTGTGTTCTACCTGGCCGCCCACGTGCGGGGATTATCGCCGGCGGAACCGCCGGGAACCGTCCGGCGTCATAGGGACATGAAGCGGATCGCTGCGGTAGCCCTCCTCGTCCTGGCGGCAGCGGGGTGCGGCGGCGCCGGGGGCGGCGCCCCGCCGGAACCGGCGCCGACGGCGCAGGCGGGGTTCGCCGGGTACGAATGGTCCGTCGTCGCCATCGGCCACGACGGAAAGCGGACGCCGATCCCGGCGCGCTACTCGGTTTACTTGCAGTTCGCGCCGGACGGGCGGTTCGGCGCCAACGACCCGGTCAACTACCATTTCGGGTCCTACCGCAGGACCGGCGACGGCTTCACCATCGGCGACATCGCCTCATCGCTGGTCGGGTACGCCGGCGCCGACCCGGTCACCCTGCTGGCGATCGGCGCGATCTCAGCCTTCGGCAAGGGAGCGCACGCCACCGCCACGGTGGCCGGAGACCGGCTCACGGTCACGGCCGGCGGCTACACGCTCACCTGCCGGCGCGACGGCGCGCAGGCTGACTTCCCGCCGCCGACGCCCACCTGAGGTCCCCGGCACCCCCTGTCCGCCGGCCTTCGCCCGGCGGGAGAATGGGAGGCATGAACCGGCTGAAGACAGCGACCAGCCCCTACCTGCTACAGCACGCCGGCAACCCGGTCGACTGGTGGCCGTGGTGCGACGAGGCGTTCGCGGAGGCGCGGCGGCGGGACGTGCCGGTGCTGCTGTCGGTCGGCTACGCCGCCTGCCACTGGTGCCACGTGATGGCGCACGAGTCCTTCGAGGACCCGGCGACCGCGGCGGTCGTCAACGAGAACATGGTCGCGATCAAGGTGGACCGGGAGGAGCGCCCCGACATCGACGCCGTCTACATGGCGGCCACCACGGCGATGAACCGCGGGCAGGGCGGCTGGCCGATGACCGTCTTCATGACGCCGGACGGCGAGCCCTTCTTCTGCGGCACGTACTTCCCGCGGGCCCAGTTCACCCGGCTGGTCACGGCGATAGGCCGCGCCTGGAGGGAGGACAAGGAGCGGATACGCAGCGAGGCGGAACGCATCTCGCTGACGCTGCGGGAGAACGCCGCTGCCCTGTCCGGGCTGGGCGCCGGCGGGGGCGAGCTGCCCTTGGCGGAGATGACGTCCGGAGCGGTCGCCAAGCTGGCGGAGGGGTTCGACCGGGCGCACGGCGGTTTCGGGTCGGCCCCCAAGTTCCCGCCGTCGATGGTGCTGGAGTTCCTGCTGCGGCATCACAGGCGCACCGGTTCCCCGCAGGCCCTGTCGATGGCCGTGCGGACGTGCGAGGCGATGGCCCGCGGCGGCATGTACGACCAGCTCGGCGGCGGGTTCGCCCGGTACAGCGTGGACGCGGCCTGGGTGGTGCCGCACTTCGAGAAGATGCTCTACGACAACGCGCTGCTCGCCCGGGTCTACGCGCACCTGTGGGTGCGCACCGGCTCCGAACTGGCCCGCCGGGTCGCCGAGGAGACCTGCGAGTTCATGCTGCGCGAGCTGCGGACACCCGAAGGAGGGTTCGCCGCGTCGCTGGACGCCGACAGCGAGGGCGGCGAGGGGGCGTTCTACGTGTGGACGCCGGACCAGCTCCGTAAGGTGCTCGGGGAAGCGGACGGGGAGTTCGCGGCCGAGGCGTTCGGGGTGACGGAGCAGGGCACGTTCGAGCATGGCACGTCGGTCCTGCAACGGCGCTCAGACCCAGCGGACCGCGAGCGGCTGGACCGGATCCGCGGCGAGCTGCTGGCCGCCAGGGACGGGCGCCCCCGGCCGGCCCGCGACGACAAGGTGGTGGCGGCGTGGAACGGCATGGCGATCGCCGCGCTCGCCGAGGCGGGGATGCTCTTCGGCCGGCCCGACCTCCTCGCCGCGGCGGCGGACGCCGCGGAGCTGCTGGCGGCGGTGCATGTCGCGGACGGGCGGATACTGCGGACCTCGCGGGACGGGGTGGCCGGGCCCAGCGCCGGGCTGCTGGAGGACTACGCGTGCGTGGCGTCCGGGCTGCTCGTGCTGCACGGGATGACCGGCCGCGGCCGCTGGGTGCCGGCGGCGGGCGCGCTGCTCGACACCCTGCTCGCCGCGTTCGGCGACGGCTCCGGAGGGTTCTACGACACGGCGGACGACGGGGAGCGGCTGATCTTCCGGCCCGCCGACCCCGCCGACGGGGCCACCCCGTCGGGCACGTTCGCCGCCGCGGACGCGCTGCTCGGCTATGCGGCCCTGAGCGGGTCCGCGCGTCACCGGGACGCCGCGGTCGCCGCGCTGCGCGTGCTGCCGCCGATCGCGGCCCGCTACCCCAGGGCCGCCGGCATGGGCCTGTCCGTCGCGGAGGCGCTGCTGTCCGGGCCGGCCGAGATCGCGATCGTCGGCCCGGACGACGACCCCCGCACCCTCGACCTGCTGCGTACCGCGCTGCACGCGGCGCCGCCCGGCGCGGTCTTCGCCATGGGGTCCGGCGAGCCTGGCGCGCCCGGCGGATCCGGCGCGGACGGGCCCGCGGTACCGCTGCTGGCCGGCCGCGGCCTTGCCGCCGGGGCCCCGACGGCGTACGTGTGCCGCGGGTTCGCCTGCCAGGCCCCGGTTACCAGCACAAGCGCGCTGCGTGAAACCCTGTCCCGCGACTGGACGGCCGGGCGGTCATTAGGCATCGTTAGCTCTGTGCACCTGACCGATGGGGGCCGGCGCGTCGCGAGAGCGATCAGGCGCGGCGGGAGGCCCGGCCGGCCGGCCGGCTTGCGCCGGCAGGGCTTGCGCCAGCGGGAAAGGTCCGCGCCAGCGGGAAACAGGCGCCTGCTCCCGGCTGGCGTCGCCGCGCTCGCGGCCGCCGGGACGCTCGCCGGGGCCATGGCCGCGGTGCTCAGCGGCGCGCCCGGCGGCGAGCTGGCGGCCGCCGGGGCGGGCGGGACGGCCCGCGGTTCGCTGAGTCCGCCCCCTGAGCCCGGCGGCGGCCTGCCCGAGGTCCGTCCGGTCACGGGCAACGCCCCGGTCGTCCCCGCGCTTGCCCTGGGGGCAGGCGCCCACCCGCTGGCGGCCCCCGCCGTGCCCGCCGTCCGGCCGGCCACGGGGCGTCCCCCCGCGGTGGCCCCGCTGCGCCGCACGCTCCAGGCCGACCTGCTCATCGTGGCGCCGTTCTCGCTGCCGCGCGGGCTGGCGGCCGCGGTGTCGCGGCTGCCCGGAGTCACCGCGGCCGAGCAGATCGAGGCGGTGCGGATGCGGATCGACGGGGCCTATACCTCGGTCCTCGGGGTCGACCCGTCTGTGTTCCGCACGTTCGCGGCACGGCCCACCGGGGCCTCCGATGCGCTGTGGAAGGGCGTGGCGGCCGGCGGCGTCGCCGTTTCCTACACCATGGGCAAGCTGGGCAGGCTGCCGCTGGGCGGCACGGTCACGGCGGCGGGCCGCACGACGCGGCGGCTGCCCGTGGTGGCGTTCGGCACGATGGGCATCGGCGGCGTCAACGCGGTGGTCTCCGACGCCGTCGCCCGGTCGCTCGGCGCGCCCGCCGGCAACGCGATCGTCGTGAGCACGCGGAGCGGTCAGTTCACCGCCGACGCGGCGGCCGTGGGGCGGCTGGTCCCCAGGGGGGCCAGCGTCGAGCAGCTGGCCACGCTGGTCACCGCCGGGGCGGGCCGCCCTGGGGCGGCCGGAGCGGGGGCGGCGACCGCCGGCGGTGTGCCCGCGGCGCGACTGGACACCATGCTGCGGGCAGCGCTGAGCCGTAAGGGGATGCCGTACATATGGGGCGCGGCCGGGCCCGCGTCGTTCGACTGCTCCGGCCTGGTCCAGTGGTCGTTCGCGCAGGCGGGGATCACGATGCCGCGCGTCGCGGCCGACCAGGCGCTGTCCGGCCCGGCTGTGCCGGTCAGCCAGCTCCGGGCAGGCGACCTGCTGTTCTACCACACCGATCCCACGGCTCCGGCGTATATCTCGCATGTCGCGATTTACCTGGGCAACGGGTGGATGCTCCAGGCGCCAGAGCCGGGCATGGACGTCGAGATCGTGCCCGCCGACTTCGGCCCGGAATTCGCCGGCGCCGTCCGGGTGAACCCCGCCCAGGCCGCCGCGGTAGCGGCCCGGGCCGCCTAGGGACGCCGACCGCCGGGCGCCGCCGCCCATGCCGGCTCCTCTTTGGAGGTCCGGCCCGCTTACCTTTGGAGGTCCGGCCCGCCTAGGCTCCCAATCGGGCCGGCGAACCGGGACAGGACAGGCGGTAACCGGTGCATTTGAGGTCCTAAGCCGCTGGCGCCTTCGCGCTATGCCAAAGGGTTTCCGGAGGGCGCGGTCCGCCGGTGCCCATGGGAGTTGCGGGCGGCGGGCGGCGTGAGCGGGACCGTGCGGCGGCGCCCGGCGGTCGGCG
>Ga0209061_1003410_pt1 | contig 17310 bp, 13 predicted proteins | sample Coa_R1_10_FD_187157 | JGI IMG/M metagenome (GOLD analysis project Ga0209061, IMG submission 187157) | Surface soil microbial communities from Centralia Pennsylvania, which are recovering from an underground coalmine fire - Coalmine... | ecosystem: Environmental > Terrestrial > Soil >...
GCCGCCCGGAGCGACAGCCGGGCACCCCGGCACGCCCGTCACTCTCCGTAAAACACCAGCGGGACCACAACGGTCACAACCTCACCCACCGGCACCTGCCAACCATGCTGAACTAAATGGCATTGGGGAACGCCCGGCGTGGACTGGGTTGCCAGCGGAGGAGCGCTCAATGCGCAGGGAGGAGCGTTCCAGGGATACGGGGACGGCAACGCCACGGGAATCCTGAAGAAAGGCTCAAACTGGACGGACTACAGCATGTCGTTCGCGGCCAGCATCTCGGAGAACCAGGTCGGCTGGGCGGTGCGAGCCCAGTCACCGGCCGAGAAATACTTTCTCATACTCGACGCTGACGACGACAGGATCGGGGCACCCAACACACTGCTGGAATATGAGGAAACTGGCAGTGGCCACTTCCTAAAGATAGCGGCGGTCCATCTTTCATCGGATGTAATTCCGCAGCACTGGTATGACATCCGGACGGCGGCGAGCGGGACAACCGTGACCACGTTCCTCAATGGCCGGCAGATTGCATCTTTTGACACCGCCACCCTTCCCAGCAGTTATCCGCCTCTCACCCACGGGAGCGTCGGGTTCCGCGAGGGCAGGGACGGGATCGATCAGCAGAGCCTGGTCGCCTCCGCAGCGTTCAAGGACCTCGTGGTGAAAACCCCGGCAGGCCAGGTACTTTACCGGAATGCGCTTGACAGCCAGAGCGCGGTCAGTGAGTTCCAGCTCCCGGTGGAGAACAGCCTGCCTCTTATGATGGCCGACGCCAAGCGGGACAGCGATCAGGCTGAGTGGAGTGGCGACCTCAGTGTCGAGGGCCCCACCATCTATGACGCCGTGGGCACCCCCGGATACATGCGAGGTTCCCTGGAACAGGTGGGCAGCTACCAGCTCACAAGCGGCTTCATCCCGGCTGACCAGTACCCGACTGTTCCGGTCCACACGGGACCGCCGATCACGGGCACGGTGACCGGTTACCCCTCTGCCACCTATTCCATGTACTGGGTGATCAACCTGGCCGATTACTACCAGTACACCGGGGACACCGCGTTCGTCCGCCAGGAATGGCCCATCGTCGCCAGAGAGCTGGCCTGGGATGCCCAGCAGGTCAACAGCCAGGGGCTGTTCGTCACCAACTCCAGCGACGGGGCCAACTGGAACGTCGAGCGCCACTTCGGGGTGTTCACGTACTACAACGCCGTCTACTACCGGACGCTCATCGACGCGAGCATGCTGGCCCGGGCCGCCGGGCACAGCGATGCGGCACACACCTTCGCACAGCAAGCCGCGTCGCTCAAGACCGCCATCAACCAGAACCTGTTCGACCCCCAGATCGGCGCCTACGACATCAGCACCACTCAGAGGGGACAGGTTGCCCAGGACGCGAACGCGTACGCTGTTCTCTACGGTATTGCTCCCGCCAGCAAGGTGCCCGGCATCCTCAGCGCCATGACAAAGGCCCTGGCCACGCCCTACGGCGACCTGAATGTCCCGTCCCCGGTGCCTGCGGGGTTCGGGCAGACGATCAGCCCGTTCATGGGCTCATACGACCTGTGGGCCCGTTTCCACGCTCATGACACGGCGGCGGCAATGAAGGAACTCATCGACGAGTGGGGTCACATGGCTACCACTGACCCCGCGAGCACCTTCTGGGAGAAGATGACGCCTGCGGGCGCGGTCGAAAGCGGGTACACCAGCACGGCCCATGGCTGGGCCACCGGCGCCACGGCAGCGCTGTCCGAGTACGTGCTCGGCATCCGCCCGGTGGCGGCGGGGTACCGGAGCTGGATCGTGGAGCCGCAGCCGGGCTCCCTCCGCTGGGCTGAGGGGAAGGTGCCCACCCCGCACGGGCCGCTCGCCGTCAAGTGGGGCCGCGAGCGGGCCCAGGGCCGGTTCGTCATGCAGGTGCAGCCGCCCGTCGGCACGGCCGGCACCGTCGGCGTCCCCACCTTCGGCCGGGAATCCGTCATCCACGTCAACGGCCGCCTGGTATGGAACAACGGGCACTTCCACCCCGCTCCCGGGGTCACGGGAGCCCGGCTGCACGGTAACTACGTCACCCTGGAGGTGTACCCCGCAGCCACCGGAGGAAGCTTCCTCATCGACTCGAAAGCCACCGGCACGGCCACGGGCTGACGTCGGTATGACCCGGTCAGCTCACCACGGCAACCTCGGGGAACGCCGATGAAGATCGCCGAGATCGAGCCGATACCGCTCGCCTACACCGAACCCAACGACAACGACGGCGTCCGGCACGTCTGCCTCGTGCGGGTACGATCCTGCGATGGCGTCACCGGCTGGGGTGAGGCGGTCACGATCTGGCCAGAGGCAACCCGCGCCGCTGCGGAAATCGTCCGCGGGCTGGCCGGACTGCTGCTCGGCCGCGACCCGGCCCGCACCTCGGCGCTGTGGCAGGCGGTGCGCGAGCACACCTGGTGGTACGGGAATGGCGGCATCGCAACCTTTGCACACGCCGCCATCGACATGGCGCTGTGGGACCTTCGCGGCCGGGCGGCCGGGCAGCGGGTCCTTGACCTGCTCGGCGGTCCCGTGCACGATGGGCTGCCCCCCATCGTGTCCTGCCATGCCGCCCGGGCGGACCTGCACCAGGGTGCCGAAGAGATCGCTTCCTGGGTCGCCGCAGAGCAGGCGGCCGGCGCCAAGGTCGGCTTCGGCAAACGGGGCGATGCCCACCTGGGGTTCGACCACGACCGCGACGTGACATTCGTGCGGGTGCTGCGCGACGCGCTCGGGCCGCACGCGAAGATCATGATCGACCTCGGTGTGCGCAACAGATGGACTGTCGCGGAGGCTGTCTCACGGGTGCGGGCTTTCGAAGAACACGGCCTGCACTGGATCGAGGAACCCCTCGGCGCCGACAACCCCGACGGTTACGCGACACTGCGCGCCAAGACCACCGCCCTCATCGCATACGGCGAACGTGAATGGACGATCCGCGGGGTCCACAAGATCCTCGCCACCGGCACCGTGGACGTCGTCGGCATCGACCCCGGCCGCACCGAGGGCATCACCGGATTCGCCCGCGCATGCGAACTCGCCCACGCCGCAGACCGCCAGGCCAACGCACACGCCTGGGCCGGGCCCATCGCCTACGCCGCCGCCCTCGCGGTGTCGTATGCCTCGGCGGCGTGCCGCCAGTTTGAGGTGCAGCCGCTGCTCAACCCCCTCCACCGCGACCTCGCATGCCCGCCACGGCCAGCAGGCGGTATCGTGCCGCAGCCGGTCGGCCCCGGCCTCGGGATCGACATCGACGAGAGCGCCGTCAACCACTACCGCATCGACGGGAGTGTCAAGTTAACGGCTCTGGCATGATTCCCGTGGTAACTGACCGTGGTAGTCCTGTGCGAGGAGTATCCGCTTCCGGAGTAGCGGCAGGCCGGATCGGCCATACATCTGCCGCTTGAGTAGCTTGATCTTGTTCACGGCGCCTTCAGTGATGCCGTTGCTGTGGGGCAGGGCGAATGCGCTGGCCACAGCGTCATGGTCGATGAGCAGGCCTTCGGCGAAGGAGCGCAGCGCGGGCACCTGCGGGTCGGCGCGGACCTGTGCGATCCAGGAGTCCAGGCGGGCGGTGTGCTCGTCAAGGTTGCCGTCGTGGCCGGCGGTGAGCAGGGCGGCGAAGGAGCGCACGTGCCCGGCGGCGGCTGTCAGCTCAGGGCAGCGTTTGAGGGCGTATTCCAGGCGGGTGTGCGTGGTGGCGGTGAGTTTATCCGGATCAGAGGTGATCCAGCTGGTGAGGCGGCGCGGCGAGGGCGGCGGGTAGCGGTCGTCAGCGCGGCCCTGGCCGAGATAGCGGTACAACAAGGTCTGCCCGCCCTGGTAACCCATCGTTTTGATCTCTTGAAGGAGTGCCCGGATCGGCACATCCGGTTCCCGCTCGCGGCGCTGGCGCAGGTACTCGCGGAACGGATCGACCAGGGTGGTGGTGTATTTCGGCCCGTGGATCAGCTGTTCGGCGTGCTCGGCGGCGGCGTACTTCTTGACGGTGTTGCGCGATAGGTGCAGCTTGCGCATGATCTTCCCGTGGGAGGCGCCCTGGGCAAGCAGGGCGTGCACGGCCGCGTGCCGGGCCCGGGTGCGCCGCGCGCTGGGCCCCTCGCCGCGGGCGGCGCCGCCGCCGGTGCTGCCGATCCCGTTGCCGGGTCCGGGGCCGGTGAAGCAGGCGCGGTGCGCGATGGCGGTCTTCTCGACCGCGTCGGCCAGGTTCTTCCAGATGTGCCACCTGCCGGCGACCTGCACAGCGGCCGGGGCGCCGTCCCGCGCCCCGGCCGCGTAGGCCGTTGACCGGTCCCGGCAGACCAGCTTCACCCCGGGGTGGTCCTTCAGCCAGCCCTCCAGCGTCACCGCGAGCCGGCCGTCCAGCACCTCCAGGCGTTCATGGGTGAGCGCGCCGATGATGACGGTGGCGTAGCGGTGACTGCGTTTGAGGGCGAAGTCGTCCACCCCGATCGCCTCCGGGGCCGGCGCCACGGGCTCGGGCAGCGCCATCAGCGCGCCCAGCACCGCGGTGCGGCTGAGCAGCACCCCGGCCGCGGCCAGCAGCGCCGACCCGGCCCGCCCGGCCAGGGCGACCGCCACCGCAGCGACCAGGGAGGCCAGCGGCGGGGTGCGGCGGGCGTACCGCTCGGCCAGCCCGGGCACCTGCTCGTGGAAGGTCTGGAGTGCGCAGTCCAGGTTGGCGCACACCAGGCGCCGCAGCGTCAGCTCCAGCACCACCGCAGTCCCGCCAGCCGGGGTGCCGGACAGGTACCGCCGGTAGTAGCCATGCACCTTGCCCGTCACTGTCCCACATGACGGGCAGGCCACCGGGTCGCCGCGGCTACGGGCCACCACGCGCACCACGGCGCCCTGGCGTCCCGCCTGTTCGACCTCCACCGCTGCCAGGCGCGGGAAGATGACGTCCACCATGTCACGGTTACACACCATCCACTGTGCCACCCAGCTCAGGGCACGTAACCACTGACGAACGAACCGTCACCACGGGAATCTTGGCAGAGCCGAAGATCAGACAGTCCCCGAAGCGGCTGAAAGCGCTCTACACGGCCGTTGTCTACGACATCATGGACGAGATAGGGCTGCCTGATCAGTGCCTCGATCTGGGGATCGCTCCGCTGGACCGGGACATGCAGGTGGCCGGCCCCGCCTATACGGTCATGGCCGGGCCGGACATGCGCGAGCGTGAGGAGATGCCGCCGGACCCGAAGGTCGCGAACTTCGGCGTGTTCACGCACATGTACGACGGGTGCGTGGTCGTCGTGGGGGCTGCGGGCGAGCGCCAGAGCGGAATCTCGGGCGAGCTGATGAGCAACGCCAGCAGGGCCCGCGGCGCCACCGGTGTTGTGATCGACGGCGGCATCAGGGACGGCAAGCTCGTGCGCCAGATTGGCGGCTTTGCCGTATTCGCCCGTTACACTTCCCCGATCGAGTCACTGCGGCGGTCCCGGATCCACGACATCAAGGTGCCGGTCTCGATGACCGGCAGCCTGTCCAGCCAGGTCCGCGTCGACCCCGGCGACTGGATCTTCGGCGACGAGGACGGCGTCCTGGTCATCCCCAGGGATGCACTCGACGAGGTGCTGGCCAAATCCGAGGAGGCCAAGGACATCGAGGACAGGGTCCGCGCGGAGGTGCAGGCAGGCATACCCGTCATCGACGTCTACAACAAGTACGGCCGGCTGTGACTCTGGCCCGCAGCGTATACGCATAGAGGCAAACCACTTGATATGCCGGGGATCCGTTCTTTTCATTCGCATAAATCAGTGCGCAAGGGCCAAGGAGCATGCCCTGGGCGAAGCCTGCGGAAGTGTGCGCGCGGCGGATCGCAGGGGATCGGTTCACCGCGCCCAAGATGGCCAGCTCGCCCCGGTGCTCCCGGTAGATGGGCGGGGTGCACGTAGCCAGGCTGTGGAGACGATGGCAGCGGTGCGGGATGCGGTCCCGGCGCCGCGGCGGCGACCCCTGCGACCGGTACGGCGGTGCCCGGCCGTCCTGCCCAACCCGGACCTCAGCCCCCTTCGACGGGCCGCCGTACCACGCCGTGCGCGTGCTGGCCGGGACGATCGGGACCACGGGGCCCGGTGACAGACGCCGACGGCATGGTGGCCACGACCGGCCGCCGGCTCCGCGGGCTGTACGCCGCGGGGAACACCGCGGCGTTCCGGCTGGGCGGCCCCTATCCCGGGCCGGGCGCCACCCTGGCCGTCGGCATGGCCACGGGCTACCTCGCCGGCCGGCGCGCGGCCTCGCGGCAACCCGGCGACACGCCTGCGCCTGTCCGGCCCGGGTGCCGTGCGTGAGCCGGGGCGGCATGCCGTGCGTGAGCCGGGGCAACATGTCAGGTGCGAGCCGGGGCAAAAGGCCCGGTGCCTGCCGTGCCCGTCATGCCGGGTTCTCCCGGCCATGCGGGCGGGGCCAGCCGTCATCGCCTCCGGCCGCGCAGCCAGCCCGCACGGCGGGCCCTATCACGTCCCGGAACGCCGCCACCTCGGCCACGGGCAGGTGGTAGCTCGTCTCCGCGGTGTGCTCGGGGAAGAGGAACACCCGCCTCACGCCGACCTCCTCCCCTGCCCGCAGGAGCCGTTCGGCACAGTGGCCGGGCGGCCCGAACAGGCCCAGGGCGTCACAGATCCGGCGGGCCACGCTGGCCGGGATGTCCTCGGGCCGGCTGTCCTCCGCCAGGGTGATGCCGGCCTCCCGCAGCCAGATCTTCTTGGTTGCGCTGGGGTAGGACAGCCACGGCAGGCCCGGGCGGAAATAGGTGCGGGGCCACTGGCTGGCCACGTCCGGTTCCCCGAGCCCGAACGGCACCACGAAGATCTCCTCGATGTCCCCGGCGTCCCGGCCTGCGCGGGCCGCCCCGGCCCGGATGTGACCCCGGGCCCTGGCCACCGCGGCAGGGTGGAAGCCGACGAGCATCATGACGCCGTCGGCCACTTCGCCGGCCGCCTCAAGGAGCCTGGGCCCCGACGCCAGGAGGTAGACCTTGGGTGGCTGCGCCGGCCTGTTGAGCAACCGGACGCCCCTGCCGTTGATGCTGACCTCCGCACCCCCGAGGAGGGCGCGCACGGTGCCCACCGCCTGTCTGAGCTGACCGAACGGGGCCCGCGCCCGGCCGGCCTTCTCCACTGACAGGAAACCCGGGGCCAGGCTCAGGAGAACCCGGCCGGGAGCCAATTCGGCCAGTGAGCTGGCCAGGGCGGCCAGCACCACGGGATCGCGCGTCACCGTGTTCGACGTCACCGGGTACAGGTTCAGCCTGGTGGTCCGCATGGCGGCGGCGGCGAGGGCGACGTAGACGTCACGGCCCGTGTGGTGGTGGTCGTTGACACCCACGCCGTCGAACCCGGCGTCCTCGCAGCCGGCGATGAAGTCGGCCAGGCGGGGGATCGGTGCCCCGACGGGCACCCGGATATCGACCTGCATCACGTCAGCAGCCTAGATCTCCAGGTTGCCGCGGACGAGTGCGGGGAAACGGTAGATGAAGTGGGGGAACGCGCTGTAAGGGGGCGGCGGTGAAGGTGAAGGCGATCGCCACGAGGTGGGTGAGGAGGACGGGGCCGAAGGCGGGGGTGGTGTGTGTGGCGAGGGTGGCGAGCCCGCTGAGGGCGAGGACGTCCAGGGAGATCAGCAGCGCGTAGTCGCTGGCGGGCATCGGCGAGCCGGCGGGCAGCGGGGAGGCGGCGGGCTCGGTCCACAGCAGGGCCGCGCCGCCGGCCGCGATGCCGGCCCCGCCGGGGATGCCCGCGCGGTGCACTATGGCAGGCATGGAACTCCATCAGCTCCGGTACATGGTCGCGGTGGCGCAGGAGGGCAGTTTCACGCGGGCGGCCGAGCGGTTGTTCCTGGCGCAGCCGTCGCTGTCGGCCCAGGTGCGCAAGCTCGAGCAGGAGGTGGGGGCGCGGCTGTTCGACCGGCTGGGGCGCCGGGTGGCGCTGACGGCGGCGGGGGAAGCGTTCCTGCCGCACGCGCAGCGGGCGCTGTTCGAGGTGGAGCAGGCGCAGCAGCGAGTGCAGGAGGTCCTGGGGCTGCGCCTGGGACGGGTGCGGCTGGGGGTGCTGCCGAGCGTAGGCGCGCATCTGCTACCTGGCGTTCTCGCCGGGTTCCGGAGGCGCTACCCAGGGGTCCAGGTCGGGCTGGTCGAGCACAACGTCTCGGGGGAGTTCGAACGGATGGTGCACGCCGGCCAGCTCGACCTGGCGATCATCCGGATGCCCCGCGCACGCTCCGACCTGTGCGGTCAGACCCTGGTACGGGAGCCGATGATGGCGCTGGTGGCGCCAGGTCACCGGCTGGCGGGCTGCACCCGGATCGGCCTCGCCAGCCTGGCCGGCGAGGACTTCGTGACGATGAAACCCGGGTACGGGCTGCGCGACCTCATGGTGGACATGTGCGCGCGAGCCGGGTTCACGCCGCGGATCACGGTCGAGACCGGGCAGCTTGCGATCGTGCGGGGCATGGTGCAGGCCGGGGTGGGGGTGTCCGTGCTGCCGCGGCTGGCCGCCGGCAGTGAGGGTCCTTGCCTTCTGCTCGCCGAGCCGTACGCCCAGCGGGAGCTGGGAGTGGTGTGGCGCGCGGGCGAACCGCTGATGCCGCCGGCCGAGGCCTTCCTCCAGATGCTGGTGGGCAGCGTCTGCGAGCGCGCCGGCCCTGAGCCGGGGTAAGGGCCGGTCCCGAGCCGGAGGTAAGGGCCGGTCCTGAGGCGGGGTAAGGACGGTCCTGAGGCGGGGTAAGGGCTGTTCCCGTGCCGGTCGCTGCGGTCGTGCCGGACGGCCCGAAGACCGGTCCATCGCCGGACCGCACCGGTGTCGATGCCGAACAGGTCCAGGGCGCGCCCGACGGTGTGGTCAACGAGATCGTCGATGGTGCGGGGACTGGCGTAGAAGGCGGGCACGGGCGGGGCCACGATCGCGCCGTTGCTGGTGACCTCGGTCATGAGCCGCAGGTGCGCGGCCCGCAGTGGCGTCTCGCGCACCAGCAGGACCAGCCGCCGGCGTTCCTTGAGTGCGACGTCGGCGGCGCGGATGAGAAGGGTGTCGTCGTAGCAGTTGGCGATGCCTGACAGGGTCTTGATACTGCATGGTGCGACCAGCATGCCCGCGGCGCGGAAGGACCCGCTGGACGGGGGGGCAGCGAGGTCGTGATCGGGGTATACGGCGTCGGCGAGGGCGGTGACCTGGCCGAGCGTGTACGCCGTCTCGGCGGCGATGGTCGCACGGCCGGCTTTGGTGACGATGAGGTGCGTTTCCACCTCGGGGACGGCTCGCAGGAGCTGGAGAGCGCGGATGCCGTAGATGGCGCCGGAGGCCCCGCTGATGCCGATGATGATGCGCTCGCCCATCACAGCCCGTCCGCCTCGGAAAGATAGCTCTGGAGAGCATCCTGGCTGCTCGGGGTGACCGTCATGCGAGCGTACCGTTCCCGTTCCCCGGCGGGGATGGTGGCGTCGATGCCGGCCTTGGCGGACAGGCCGCCCTCGGCGGAGGGATCAAGGCTGCTGCCCCGGGTCCGGGGCACGATGAGCAGGTCACGGTCGGCCTGCACGCGGGTGGCCACCGCCCAGGCCACGTGCTCATCATCGAAGATGTCGACATCGTCGTCGACGACGACGGCGAGCTTGACGGTGGTGATCGCGGCAAGAGCCGCCGTCATGACGGCGACCGCGTCGCCTGGACGCGGGTTGCGGAGACTGACAACGGCGTGGAAACGGCACGAGCCCCCCTCCGTGAGGCGTACGGCGGCCACGTCCGGGTTCACCCGCCGCAGGGCGGTGAGCAGGCGTGCCTCCCGGGGGATGCCCCCGATGAGGAAGTGCTCGCGGCCCCCGGACAGGATCGTCTGGAAGATCGCCTGGTCGCGATGGTAGGCCGCGTTGATGTCGATGACCGGGGCCGGCCCGGCCGGGCCGTAGGTGCGCGGAAATTCCCCGAACGGCCCCTCAGGTGCTCGCTGCCCGCGGCGGAAGCGGCCCTCGAGGAGGAACTCCGCGCCGGCAGGCACGGGAATGCCGGTCAGGGGAGCCTCGACCACGGGAAGAGGGGTGGCGCGCAGCGCACTGGCGACCTGCAAGTCGTCCAGCTCGCGGTCGGCGGGTGACTGGCTTGCCAAGGTCAGCAGGGGGTCGGCGCCGACGACGATGGCAACGTCCAGGTCGTGCCCGGCTTGTTCGCTCTCCTCCAGGACGCGGCGGAGCCGTCCTGGCAGCACCAGGGCGCGCACCTCTCGTTCCCCTGCTGCCTGGAGCCGGTTGATGGACAGGTTCACCTGCCCGGAGGCGGGGTCGCGCACCACGAGCAGGGCGGACGTGAAGTACCGCCCTGCGTCGCGATCGTGCTGAAGGGTCAGCGGCAGCAGGGACAGCAGCTCCGCCCCGTCGAGCCGGTTGGCCAGCACCGGCGCATTGGCCGCAGGCAGTTCCGCCCAGGGCCGGGGTCTGCGGAGGGCTGCGGCGAACCGCCCGGCGGTCTGGTGGCCGGAGCATCCCAGGGCGAGTGCCAGGTGCTCACGGTGATGGATGAGATTGCCGGCCAGCGTGAAGGCGGCGTTCCTGACATTGCGGAAGTGCACGGCGCGGCGGGCGTCGCAGTGCTCCAGCACGGCGGCGACGTCGTGGTCCGCACTGATCGGCGACTGGACGACACCGAGTTCCCCGCGGCTTTCCAGCAGGGCGAGCCAGCTACGCAGGTCCTGGGTTCGCGGCCACGTTGTCACAGTGCTCCCCCAATGGTGAGGTGCGGGTACCTGATTGCGGCGGGCCCCGCCGGGCCTTCGCCTGGCGGGTGGCTCATGCGAACACCCCTCCGCCATCGACGATGATTGTCTGCCCGGTGACGAAAGCGCTGGCCGGTGAGCACAGCCACAGCACGGCCCCCAGCAGATCGCCTGGGCGCATCTCGCGGGCCAGGGCCCGGGCCTGCGCCGCGCGGGCGATGTAGCCCGGGTCGTTGAGCGTGCGCGTCGCCTCGTCGCTGACCAGGCCCGGCGCGACCGCGTTCACCGTGATGCCCAGCCCGCCGAGCTCGCGGGCCGCGGCCCGTGTCAGGCCTTCTACGGCGGCCTTGGAGGCCACATAGTGGGCGAAGCCGGGTGCGCCGGTCCGGGCCACCACTGAGGAGATGTTGACGATGCGCCCCCCGCCGCGGGCGGACATGGCGGGAACGGCCGCCTTGATCGCCTGCCAGGTGCCGCGCACGTTGACCGCCATCACCCGGTCCCATTCGGCGGAGGTGAGCTCCTGCAATGGCCGTTTGGCGCCCAGCGCGCCATACACTGCCGCGTTGTTGACCAGCGCGTCGACCCCGCCGAACTCCCGCTGGGTACGGGCGACGAGACGGGCCAGGTCGCCGTCGTCCGTCACGTCCGCGGTGGAGAACAGCACACGCCCGCCCCCCGAGGCGCTCGCATTCCCGGCCACCGCCTCACCGTCGCCGGCGACAGCGGGCAGGTCGGCGGCCACCACGTCCGCCCCGGCCGCGGCGAGAGCCGCAACATAGGCCGCGCCGATGCCGGTCGCGCCACCGGTGACGATCACGGCCCGGCCGGCCAGCCACTGCCCGGTGAGCGCCGGGGATGATGCCTGTGGCATGGGTACTCCCTCCGTTGTGGACTGGGTCCCTGTCATAGCTGGCCACGGCAGGTCCCGGCGGCGGCCCTGCGGCGGCCTGGCAGCGCCCGCCTGACGGCGCCGGCCCGACGGCACAGTCAGCCATGTGTCCGATTCAAACCCCGGATCAGCGGCAGGGCGACCCATTGCCTGCCTAGCCGGCCTATAGGAGCCGGCTATGCCATCTCCTCTGCCAGGGGGAATAGCCGTTCCCTATGGTTTGCCTAGGGAAGTCCGTCTTGCTCTATAGCTGTGCTCGCTGAAGCATGAAGCCCAAGCGCACGCCGGAAACGCGCGCCAGGGAGGGCATCATGACAAACGCCGCAGCCGGCCTTGGCCGTCTCCGCATCGAGCCCGGCGAAGTCCTCGAGACCAGCGACGTCAATGAGAGCCTCGATCACGTCGCCCGCCGGCTGTGGCGGCGTGCGCTTCGCTCCGGTACCTGGGATCCCGCCCGGATCGACTTCAGCGAGGACAAAAGGCACTACGCCGGGCTTGCCGAGGACCGGAGGCTGTACCTGGAGGCTTTCGCTGCCGCGTTCTTCAACGCCGAGGCGAGCGTCGCGCGGGTTTTCGGGCCGTGGGTGATGGCCGCTCCCACGTTCATCCAGCAGGCGTTTCTCAGCACCCAGCTGGTCGAGGAATACAAGCACACCGACTTTTTCGAGATCGCCTTCCGCGAGGTCTTCGGCCACGCCCCGCGCCAGGCGCTCGCCAACCCCGTTCATGCCCCGCTTCCCGGCAAGGGCGAGCAACTGCTGCGGCTGCTCGGCACGGACGGCATCGAGCGCGACCTGGCCTGGGTGCGGGCAGTCGCGCACTACCAGGGAGTCATCGAAGGCGTCCAGGCCAACGCCGGCTACCAGATCTTCCGGCGCGTGTTCGCCGACAAGGGACTTTTCCCCGGGCTGTCCGAGGGCTATGCCAGCATCCAGCGCGATGAGGGGCGTCATGTGGGTTTCGGCATCGCGGTACTGCGCCATTACGCAGCCAGGGACCGGCGCCTGGCCGCGGCAATTCGTGACGTCTTCGGCGAGTACCTCCCTCTTATCAAAGGCCGGTATGGCCAGTCCATCGTCGTCAACGGCAAGGTTATCAGGCCGCCGGCCGAAGAGCACGGCCCGGAACAACTTATGGAGCTCTACAACCGGCGGATGAAAGATATCTTCGGCCGCGCGCCCTAGGCCCTGGCGGCATCCGGCCGGCTGCGGGCGGGAAGAAAAGGAAAGACACATGGGAGCCACGGAACGGAGTTGCGATGTCATCGCCGTCGTAACGGGAAGGATAAACCGGTGACATCTTCGTATCAGCTCAGCCGGCGTCAGCTCTTCGCGGCGGCGTTCGCTTCTGTCGCAGGGTTTTCCTTCGATCTCTTCGACTTGTTCGTCCTCCTCTTCGTCGCCTCCACCATCGGGCCGCTGCTCTTCCCGTCCAGCCAGCCGACGTTGTCTCTCGCCGCGGTCTACGGGTCTTTCGCGGTCAGCTTGATCATGCGGCCAGTCGGGTCATTCGCCTTCGGGCCGCACGCGGACCGGATCGGCCGTAAACGGCTCATGATCATCACGATCTCCGGCGTCGGCCTGGCCACCGCCCTGATGGGAGCCGTCCCCACCTACGCGCAGGCAGGGGCGGCGGCCCCGGCGGCCTTCCTCTTCCTCAGGCTCGTGCAAGGCCTGTTCGTCGGGGGAGTCGTCGCCTCGACCCATACCATCGCCACGGAAAGCATCCCGGAGAAGTGGCGGGGCCTCATGTCGGGGATAATCAGCGGCGGGGCCGCTGCCTTCGGCGCCGTCGTGGCCTCCGTCGCCGACCTTGTCATACATATCTTCTTCCCCGGGAGCGCCTTCGGCGCCTGGGGCTGGCGGATCATGTTCTACCTGGGAATCTTCGGCGCCTTGCTGAGCTTCTTCGTGCTGCGGGCCGTCGAGGAATCGCCCTTGTGGCGGCAGCAGGTGCAGAGCGCGGCCCCAGCGCGTGCCCCGGTGAAAACGCTGTTCCGGAGGAGGTATCTCGGCGTCGTCCTCCTCAACCTGGTGGTCGTGAGCGGCGCGGGCGCGCAGTACTACCTGACCTCCGGCTACCTGCCGACCTTCTTCGCCAAAATCAACGGGCTGAGCGGCACCGTCACAAGCCGCTTCCTCATCTGGGACAGCCTCGTCTTCCTGATCTCGACGCTGCTCGTTGGGCACCTCAGCGAGCACATCGGGCGGAAAAAGACATTCCTGCTGACCGGCGCGGTCAACATCGTCGCGCTACCCGTGCTGTACTGGCAGCTAAGCTCGCTCGGCTCCGCCAGCACGTACACGATACTTGCCTGCTCGCTCCTGCTCGTCTTCTTCTCCAACGCCGCCTACGCGCCGGTGCTGATATTCCTGAACGAGCGGTTCCCCACGGCCGTACGCTCCACCGGGACCGCTTTCTGCTGGAATGGCGGGTTCGCCATCGGCGGTCTCATGACGACGTTCGTGAGCCTCGCGAGCCCCACTATAGCGGATATCCCGTCGCGATTGATATTCTTCCTCATCGGCTGGATAGTCATATTCATCATTGCGATCCTGGCGAGCCCGGAAACCCGGGGGCGGCTTACCGGGCTGGGGAGCGAGCAGGGCATCGGAGCCGTGCCCCTCACGGGGGGTACATGATGAGGAGGAGTACCTGGCTCCCGCGGCGGGCGCCGTGGCCGGCCGCCCAGGATCGGGACAACCCGGAGCAGGCATGCAGCTAGGACAGGCGCTGAGCTGGACAGCGGAACGCTTCCCCCACCGGACGGCGATCGGCGGGAGGCGGCCGCTCACATACCGCGAGTGGGATGCGCGTACGAACCGCTACGCCCGCGCGCTGGCCGAGGCCGGCGTGCGCCCCGGCGACAGGGTGGTGCTGCTGTGCGGCAACGGAGAGCCCCTCGCCAGCCTCCATCTGGCGGCGCAGAAGCTGGGCGCGGCGTCGACGCCGCTCAACACCCGGTACGGGCCCGATGAGATGCGCCACTGCGCGGCCGACGCGGCGCCGGCGGCCGTCGTCACCGACGACTCGGCGGCACGCTTCCTGCCCGCGATCCGCGAGGGCGCGGCTGGCCTCGCGGGGGCGCGGCCCCCGGCGTTCCTGCATCTCGGGGACGACCTGCCCGAAGGCTCGCGGCCGTTCGGGCCGCTCGCTGCCGCCCAGACCGAGGCACCCCTGGACGTCCGTCCCGGGCCGGAAGACCCCAGCGTCCTGCTCTACACCTCGGGGACGACCGGCCAGCCGAAGGGAGTGCCGCGCACCCAGCGCAACGAGTGGTCGGCTGCTCTCGCCCACATCGTGCAGTGCCGCTACGACATGGCTGGCGAGGCGACGCTGGGCGTGATGCCGCTGTACCATACCATGGGCATACGGTCCCTGCTGGCAATGATCCTCATCGGCGGCACCTGGGTGCCGGTGCCGGACGCCCGCCCGGAGATCGCCGGGGAGGCCATCGCGGAGGCGGGCGTGACCTGCCTGTACCTCGTGCCGACCGTGTACTGGAGGATGCTGCGCGCAGGTGTGCTCGGCCAGATCCCGAGTGTGCGGAAGCTCGCCTACGCCGGTGCGCCGATGACCCCGGCGCTCGCCGAGGAACTCTCCGCCGCGGTGCGGCCCGAGGTGTTCGTGAACCACTTCGGGTCAACCGAGATCTACACGTTCACCGTCAGCCCGCGGCAGAAGGACAAGCCCGGCTGCGCCGGCCGGGCCGGCCTGTTCTCGCGCGTCCGCCTGGTCATCCCCGACCCGGAAGGGCGCACCGGCCCGGACGACGCGGTCCCCGCCGGGGAACAGGGCGAGGTGATCGTGAGCCTCGACAGCGACGAGGCGTTCTCCGGCTACCGCAACCGCCCCGGCGCTAACGCGAAGGCGCTGCGCGGCGGGTGGTATTTCACCGGCGACCTCGGCCAGCTCGACGAGGAAGGCGACCTGTGGGTAGCCGGCCGTGTGGATGACATGGTGATCACCGGCGGTGAGAACGTGTACCCGATCGAGGTGGAAGACGCCCTCGCCCGGTGCCCCGAGGTCGCGGACGCGGCCGTGGCCGGCCTGCCCGACGACCGGTGGGGGCAGGCGGTGACCGCGTTCGTCGTCCCGGCGAACCCACCCGACGCGGGGATGCCGGGCCGCATCGATGCCTGGCTGCGTGAGCACGACCTGGCCGCCTACAAGCGGCCGAAGCGGATCGTGCTCGTCGAGCAGATACCCAAGAGCCCGGTCGGGAAGATCCTGCGCCGCAAGCTCGTGACGGGCGAGTACACGGCGTTGCAGCCAGACGCCGGGCCCGCTGGCGCGGACCCGGCGAAGGAGGCACGCCGGTGACGTCGGTACCGGTACGGCCCCGCGGGCAGGCCACGGAGCGGGCGGCCGGCCGCTACGTCGGGCAGGCCGTCCTGCGCGGCGAGGACGCAGCGCTGCTCACCGGGCGGGGCGGCTTTACCGACGACCTCGACCCGCTGCCCGGGACGCTGCACGCCGCCATCGTGCGCAGCCCCCACCCGCATGCGCAGATCACCGGGTTCGACGCCTCGGCCGCCCTCGGCGTGCCAGGCGTGGTCGCGGTGATCGGCCCGGACCAGGTGCGTGCCGGGCTGCGGCCATTCCCCCTGTCGGTGAAGGTGCCGATGCCGTACTACCCGGCGGCCGTCGAGAAGGTGCGCTACGTCGGTGAGCCGGTGGCGGTCGTGGTGGCGAGCGACCGCTACGTCGCCGAGGATGCCGCCGATCTCGTCGACGTCGGCTACGAGCAGCTCCCGTTCGTCACCGGTACCCGGGCGGCGCTCGCTCCGGACGCCCCGCTGGTGCACGGCGAGGCCGGCACCAACGTCGCAACCGACCGGGCCTTCTGCTTCGGCGACGTGGAGACGGCGTTCACGCGTGCCGCGCATGTCGTTGCCCGTGACTATTCCTTTCCGCGTTACTCCTCGACCCCGATGGAGTGCTACGCCGTCATCGCGAACTGGAGCGAGGACGACGCCGGCCCGCAGGTCACCGCGTGGTCGAATTTCCACGGCCCGTTCACCATGCAGCCGGTGGTCGCCGGCTGCCTCGGGCTGCCGGCCTCCCGCGTGCGCCTCATCGTGCCCGCCGACATCGGCGGCAGCTACGGCATCAAATCCGGCATCTACCCCTACATCGCGCTGCTGGCGCTGGCGTCCAGGCATGCCCGGGCGCCGGTGCGGTGGGCCGAGGACCGCATCGAGCACCTGCTGGCCTCCAGCGCCGGCGCCGACCGGGTCATGCGCTTCGAGGCCGCCGTCGACTCAGCCGGGCTGGTGCAGGCGCTGCGCGTCGACCTGATCGACAACGTGGGTGCCTACCTGCGGCCGCCGGAGCCGTCCACGCTGTATCGCTGCTTCGGCAACATCACCGGCGCCTACCGCATCCCTGCCGTCGAGATCCGGGCCCGGGCCGTGGTGACGAACAAGGCGCCCACCGGCCTGAACCGCGGCTTCGGCGGCCAGCAGCTCTACTTCGGGCTCGAGCGCCTGATGGACGAGATCGCCGCCACGACCGGCGCCGACCCGGCAGAGTTGCGGCGGCGCAACTTCGTGCCGCGGGACGCGTTCCCCTACGCCACCCCGACCGGCGGGCTGTACGACTCCGGGGACTACGAGGCGGCCCTGGACCGGGCGCTCGACCTTGCCGGGTACGCCGAGGCCCGGCAGGCTCAGCAGAAAGCC
>Ga0209061_1003411_pt1 | contig 17307 bp, 14 predicted proteins | sample Coa_R1_10_FD_187157 | JGI IMG/M metagenome (GOLD analysis project Ga0209061, IMG submission 187157) | Surface soil microbial communities from Centralia Pennsylvania, which are recovering from an underground coalmine fire - Coalmine... | ecosystem: Environmental > Terrestrial > Soil >...
TCCGCTATGCGAGCGCGGACCACGGCTGGGCGGTGGTGGACGCCGAGGACGAGGACGGGGAGGAGCTCGTGCTGGTCGGGCCGCTCGGCCATCTCGAGCCGCGCGAGCGGGCCAGGGTGCTCGGCAGCTGGGTGGATGACCCCCGCTACGGACCGCAGGTGAAGGTGAGGGAGGCGACGCCGCTGGCGCCCACCGACGCCGAGGCCGTCGCCGTCTACCTCAGGCGGGTCAAGCACATCGGGGTCCAGCGGGCGGCGAGGCTGATCGAGCGCCACGGGGCCGAGCGCACCTTCGAGGCGATCGACGCCGACCCGCGGGCGGCGCTGTCGGCCGTGGGGCTGCGCGGGCAGGCGCTGGCGGCGGCGGTCGAATCCTGGGAGCGGCTGCGCTCGAGCAGACGGCTTCACCTCCTGCTCGCCCCGCACGGGCTGGCCTACCTGGTCGGTCGCCTGCTCGACGCCTACGGCGACGCCGCCCACCGCGCGGTGAGCGAGCGCCCGTACGAGCTGACCGCCCTGTTCGGCGTCGGGTTCCTCACCGCCGACCGCATCGCCCGCGGCGTCGGCCGCCCGGCCGATGACCCCGAGCGCGTGCGCGCCGCGCTGCTCCACCTGTTGCTCGAGGCCGAGCGCGCCGGCAGCACCTGCCTGCCGGTCAACACGCTGCTCGAGTCGGCTCGGGAGCTGGTCGGGCGCGCCCCCGAGCCGGCGCTGCTTGAGCGGATGGTCGCCGCCGGCGATCTGGTGCGGATCGAGCGCTGGGTGTACCGCCGGGAGACGGCGGAGCTCGAGGCCGAGCTGGCCGAGCGGGTGCGGCAGCTGGCCACCGCCCCGCCCAGCGGGCGCCTGCGCCCGCCCCGGCAGGAGCAGCCGCCGGCGGAGCCCGAGCAAGCGTTGACCGCCGAGCAGCGGGCCGCGCTGGCCAACGCCTTCGCCCATCGGCTGTCGGTGGTGACCGGCGGGCCCGGCACCGGAAAGACGGCATCGATCCGCAGCATCGCCCGGTCGGCGGCGGCGGCGGGCGCGCGCGTGCTGCTGGCGGCGCCCACCGGCCGGGCGGCGGTGCGGATGAGCGAGGCCAGCGGGCTGGCCGCCAAGACCGTGCATTCGGCGCTGGGCTGGATCCCGGGGGAGGGTCCCACCCACGATGAGCAGGATCCGCTGCCGTGCGAGCTGCTGATCGTGGATGAGACCTCGATGGCCAACCTCGAGCTGTTGGTCACGCTGCTGCGCGCGGTGGGAGAGGACACGCACGTCGTGCTGGTGGGCGACGCCGACCAGCTGGCGCCGGTCGGCGCGGGCAAGCCGTTCGCCGAGCTGGTCGACTCCGGTGTGGTCCCCACCACGCGCCTGACGCACATCTTCCGCCAGGCGGCGGGGAGCATGATCGTGCAGGGGGCGCATGCCATCCGCCGGGGGGAGGTGCCGAGCTTCGTGCCCCGCGGGGACATGCGCCGTGACCTGTTCCTGATCGAGCGCGCCGACCCCCGCGCCGCCCGGGAGGAGATCGTCTCGCTGGTCAGCCGCCGCCTGCCCGAGCACTACGGCGTCGATCCGGTGGGGGAGATCCAGGTGTTCGCCCCGGTGTACCGGGGCGAGCTCGGCATCGACGCGCTCAACCGGTCCCTGCGCGAGGCGCTCAACCCGGCCGGGCGCCCGCTGCGCGGCGGGCGTCTGCGCATCGGCGACAAGCTGATGATGACCGGGCGCAACCTGCACGAGCTCGGGTTGATGAACGGGACGGTGCTGGTGCTGCTCGACGAGGTCTCCGGCGAGGACGGCGATGAGGCGGCGCTGATCCTGGGCGCCGAGGGTCCGATCTTCCGCCTCCCGCTCGAGGAGGCCGACCGCCTCCAGCTCGCCTACGCCTGCTCGGTGCACCGCGGGCAGGGGATCGAGCTGCCGGTGGCGGTGATCGTCGCCCATCCCGCCGCGGGCGCGTTCTTCCTGCGCCGGGAGATGCTCTACACGGCGGTCACCCGCGCCCGCCTGGCCACGGTGATCGTGGGCACGCGCGAGGTGGTGGCGCGGGCGGCCCGCACGCCGGACACCGGCCGCCGGCACAGCCGGCTGGCCGAGCGCCTGGTGCAGGGCGCCTGAGGCGGCGGGCGCCGACCGGGCCTCGCTCCGCCCCGTCGGTCGCCCCGGCGCGCCGGCCCCCCGCTCCCGCCCGGCCCTCGCTCCGCCCCGCTACCGTCCGCGCCCATGCAAGCCCTGATCCTGGTGGGCGGCGAGGGAACCCGGCTGCGGCCGCTCACCTGCACGGTCCCCAAGCCGGTCGTCCCGCTGGCCAACCAGCCCCACATCACGCTGATGATCGAGTGGCTGCGCGGCCACGGGGTGGATGAGATCGTGCTCTCCTGCGGGTTTCTCGCCCACGGCGTGCGCCGGACGCTGGGCGAGCACCCGGTGGCCGGGGTCACCGTCCGCTACGTCGAGGAGCCCAGGCCGCTCGGCACCGGCGGGGCGCTGCGCTACGCCGGCGGGCTGCTTGACGAGCGCTTCCTGATGCTGAACGGTGACGTGCTGGCCGACTTCGATCTCCGCGCGCAGCTGGCCCAGCACGAGCGCACCGGCGCCCGGGCCACGCTGGCGCTCTATCCGGTGGAGGATCCCTCGGCCTACGGCCTGGTCCGCCTGCGCGAGGATGGGCGGGTGGCCGGCTTCCTCGAGAAGCCCCGGCCGGAGGAGATCGACACCAACCTGATCAACGCCGGCGTCTACGTGCTCGAGCGCTCGGTGCTGGAGGTGATGCCGCCGCCCGGCAGCCACGTGTCGATCGAGCGCGAGGTGTTTCCGAAGCTGGTGGACGACGGCCTCTACGGCCGCCTCAGCCAGGGCTACTGGGCCGACATCGGCACCCCCGCCCGCTACCTGCAGGCCACCTTCGACATCCTCGAGAGCGTCGTGCGCAGCGACACCGGCTCCCGGCTGAGGGCGGCCGGGGGCCTGATGGCCGACGGCGCCAGCGTGGAGGGACGGTTGATCCCGCCGGCGCTGATCGGTCCGGGGTCGCGTCTGGCGCCGGGCGCGCTGGTCGGCGGACGGGTGAGCCTCGGGCGCGGGGTGGCGATCGCCGAGGGGGCGAGGATCGAGGACGCGGTGGTGCTGGACGGGGCGAGCGTCGGTCCGCGGGCCACGATCCGCAACTCGATCCTCGGGCCGGGGGTGCGGGTCGGGGAGGCCTGCCAGCTCGACGGGGCCCTGCTCGGCGAGGGGGTGGAGCTGGGCGCCGGCAACGTGCTGCGCGCCGGCGCCCGCGTGTTTCCGGGCGTGCGGCTGCCCGCCGGGGCGATCCGCGGCTGACGAGCGCTGCGCCCCGGTCGCCGTCCGGTCGGCGGCCGAGGCGGACGGCGGCCAGACTGCGGGAGCGGCCCGCCGGGGCCGGACGCGCGGGAGCGGCCGCCGGAGGCCGGGCCGCCGCTACGCCTCCACGGTCGACATGTCCGGATAGCGATCGCCGGCGGTCACGCCGGGGGGCGCCGCCTCGTCCAGCCGCCTGAGGTCCTCCTCGCTCAGGCGGATCTCGGTCGCGGCCACGTTCTCCTCCAGATAGCGACGGCGCTTGGTGCCGGGGATCGGCACCACGTCCTCGCCGCGATGGTGCACCCAGGCCAGCGCCAGCTGGGCCGGCGTCACCCCCTTCTCCTCGGCAATCTCCCGCACCCGCTCGACGATCCTCAGGTTGTGCTGGAAGTTCTCCCCCTGAAAGCGAGGGTTGTGTCGGCGGAAGTCGTCCTCGGGCAGGTCCTCCGGGGAGCGGAAGCGGCCGGAGAGGAAGCCGCGGCCGAGCGGGCTGTAGGCGACGAACCCGATCCCCAGCTCGCGCGTGGTGGGCAGGATCCGCTCCTCCACATCGCGTGTCCACAGCGAGTACTCGGTCTGCAGGGCGGAGATCGGGTGCACGCGGTGGGCGCGGCGCACCGTGTCGGGGGAGGCCTCCGAGAGGCCGAGGAAGCGGACCTTGCCCTGCTCCACCAGCTCGGCCATCGCGCCCACCGTCTCCTCGATGGGGACGTTGCGATCCACGCGGTGCTGGTAGTAGAGGTCGATGTGGTCGACGCCCAGCCGCTCCAGCGAGGCGTGGCAGGCCTGGCGCACGTACTCGGGATCGCCTCGCACCCCCAGCCGCTCGCCGTTCTCGCCCCGGACGTTGCCGAACTTGGTGGCCAGCACCACCTCGTCGCGCCGGCCGCGAATCGCCCGGCCGACCAGCCGCTCATTGGTGAACGGGCCGTACATGTCGGCGGTGTCCAGGAAGTTCACCCCCAGCTCCAGCGCCCGGTGGATGGTGGCGATCGACTCCTGGTCGTCGGTCTGGCCGTAGAACTCCGACATGCCCATGCATCCCAGGCCCTGCATGGAGACCTCAAGCCCCTGGCCACCGAGTTTGCGTGTCTGCATCAGCCCTCCTTGTCGATCGATACCACCATCTTTCCGATGTTCTCTCCGCGCAGCAGGCCGATAAACGCCTCCGGGGCCCGCTCCAGACCCTCCACCGTCGTCTCGCGGTAGCGGATCCGGCCCTCCCGGACCAGCGGGGCCACCTCGCGCTGAAAGGCCGCCATCCGCTCGAAGTGATCGCTGACGATGAACCCGCGCAGGGTCAGCCGCTTGCGCACGACCAGCGGTATCCCGCGCGGGCCGGGGGGCGGCTCGGTGGCGTTGTAGAGCGAGATCGCGCCGCACATCGCCACCCGCCCGTGGTCGCGCAGCGCCACCAGCGCGGCGTCCAGCTGCTCGCCGCCCACGTTGTCGAAGTACACGTCGATCCCTGCCGGCGCCGCCGCCGCCAGCAGCGCGTGGACGCGCCCCTCCCGGTAGTTGAAGACGGCGTCGAATCCGAGCTCGTCGCGCAGGAAGGCGAGCTTCTCGGCCGAGCCGGCGCTCCCGATCACCCGGCAGCCGTGCAGCTTGGCCAGCTGTCCGACCAGCGAGCCGACCGCCCCGGCGGCCGCGGAGACGAACACCTCCTCGCCCTCGCGCACCCGGGCGATGTCGAACAGGCCCACGTAGGCGGTGAGGCCGGGCATCCCGAGCACGCCGAGATAGGCCGAGGGCGGTGCCAGCGCGGGGTCGATCGGGCGAGCGGCGTCGGCGGGTAGGAGCGCCAGCTCGCGCCAGCCGAGCTGATGGAGCACCCACTGCCCCTCCTCGAAGCGATCGTCGGCCGACCTCAGCACCTGGCCGACCGCCCCGCCCTCGAGCGGCGCACCGAGCGCAAACGGAGGCACGTAGGAGGGGGCGTCGTTCATCCGCCCGCGCATGTACGGGTCGACCGACATCCACCGGTTTCGGACCAGCAGCTCGCCCGGACGCGGATCACCCACCTCGACTTCGGTCAGCCGGAAGTCGGTCGGCCTGGGCTCGCCCACCGGCCGGGCGGCGAGCTCGATCTGGCGCGATCTCACCCGTACAGGCGCACCAGGCACTCGGCCACGCAGGCCGGCTTGTCCGCGCCCTCGACCTCGATCGTGCCCTTCACCTTGACCTGCAGCCCGCCCGGGACCTCGCTCACCTCGACGATCTCCGCCCCGCCGCGCCAGCGGCTGCCCACCGGCAGGGGGGCCGGGAAGCGGACCTTGTCCAGCCCGTAGTTGAGGCCCATCTTCACGTCGGAGACGTTCAGCAGCTGGCCCATCACCGGTGCCATCAGCGACAGCGTCAGATAGCCGTGGGCGATCGTGCCGCCGAACGGCGTCTGCTTGGCCCGCTCGACGTCCACGTGAATGAACTGGTGGTCGTCGGTGGCGTCGGCGAACTGGTTGACCCGCTCCTGGGTCATCTCCTGCCAGTCGGTGTAGCCGAGGTGGCGGCCGGTCGCCTGGCGCAGGCCGGCCATGTCGAGCGTCGCGGTGCTCATCGCATCTCCATCGGTCGGTGTGGTCGTTTGCTCACTGAGGTTGGGGCTGCCCTCAAACCTACCAGTGGTGTTTACTGCCCAGGCGATGACGCTGGTGGCGCTGTCGGCCTCCTATGGCGCGGGGGGGAACGTGGTCGGACCCGAGCTCGCCGAGCGGCTGGGCGTGCCGTTCGTGGACCGCGCGATCCCGCTGCAGGTGGCCGAGCGCCTGGACGTCTCGGTGGACGAGGCGGCGGCGCACGACGAGCGGGCGGGCGAGAGCTTCCTCGACCGGCTGCTGCGGGGGTTCATCGGCACCGACATCAGCGTGCCCGCGCCGCTGCCGGCGGAGACCGTCACCTCCGAGGACTTTCGGAATGCCACCGAGGAGGTGCTCCTGCGCCAGGCGAGGACCGGGGCGGGGGTGATCCTCGGGCGGGCGGCGATGATCGTCCTGCGGGAGCACCCCGGGGTTCTGCGCGTCCGGCTGGACGGGCCGCCCGAGCGGCGCGTGCGCCAGGCGATGGAGGTGGCCGGGATCGACGAGACAACCGCCCGCGAGACCGTGCGCAGGCTGGACCGCGCCCACGCCGAGTACGTGCGCCAGTTCTACGACGCCGACATCCACGACCCGCGCCTCTACCACCTGGTGATCGACTCCACGGCGATCGCCCTGGACGCCTGCGTGGAGCTGATCGCGCGGGCGGCGGAGGGGCTGCGGGAGGCCGCCCCGGACGGCGGCTGAGCGGGCTCCGGCGGCCGCCCAGGCTCAATTTCCGATGGCGCTCGGCCCGGATCGCCTCCCACGACGAGCGCGGCGGCGGGCGGGCCCCGGCCGCACCCCGCCCCACCGCGGTATCGTCGCCCAATGACCGCCGCCGTGGTCACGCGCACGCCCCGCGTCCTCGGGCGCCGCCGGGGTGGGGGCGCTCGGGGCGAGGCACCGTTTGCCGCCGTCGCCGCCGCGCTGACCCTGGGCACGCTGCTCCTGCATCTGAGCCAGCTTCACCAGAGCATCTTCGGCGATGAGCTGTGGACGCTGCAGCAGGTGGCCGGGCGGAGCTTCGGCGCGATGCTGCACGCCATCCGACCCCCGGGGGAGAACGCGCCGCCGCTGTTCTTCATCCTCGCCTGGGCGGCGGCACGCCTGGGCGAGCCCTCGGTGTGGTACCGGCTGCCGTCGCTGATCTTCGGCGCCGCCACCGTGCCCGCCCTGTATCTGCTCGGACGCCAGACGGTGGGCCGGTGGGCCGGCCTGTTCGCCGCGGCGGCGTTCGCGCTCAGCCCGTTCGCCACCTACTACGGGATCGAGGCCCGCCCGTATGCGGCCACCGCGTTCTTCGTCGTGCTCGCCGCCCTCGCCGTGGTGGCGGCCGTGCGCCGGGAGCGGGTCGGCTGGTGGGTGCTCTACGCGCTGGCCGCCGCGGCCGCCGCCTACAGCGGCTACACGTCGGTGTTCGCGCTCGTGACGCTGGCGGCCTGGTCGCTGTGGGTGTGTCGCGCCCGCCCGGCCCGGCCCCTGCTCGCCAACGCCGGGGTGGTGGCGCTGTACGCCCCGTGGCTGCCCCACGTCGGCGCCCGGCAGCTGGCGGTGATCGGCTTCCTCGAGCCGTTCACCGTCCACCACGCGCTCGACGACCTGCTGCGCGTGACCGTCGGCTATCCGTACGCATCCGTGCGCGCCATCCCCACGCTGGGCGGGCTGGCGATCATCGGGGGGTGCCTGCTGGGCAGCGCCCTGACGCTGGCGCTCGCCCGGCTGGGAAGCCGCCCGGCCGCCCGGCTGACCGCCGAGCCGTGGCTGCCGCATGTCGCTCCCCGCCTGACCGCCGAGCCTCCCGACCGGTCCGCGCCCGCCGAGCCCGGGGGGCTCGGGCTGCTGGTCGCGCTCGCGCTGGCCACCCCGATCGGCCTGGCCCTCTACAGCCTGCTGGCCACCGACATCTGGGATCCCCGCGACCTGTACGCCTCGCTGCCCGCCGCGCTGCTGCTGGCCGGCGCGCTGGTGGCCTCGCTGGCGCCGGCTCCCCGGGCGCTCGTCGCACTGGCCGTGCTGGCCACGCTCGGCTTCGGCACGGCGCGCGCCCTGGGACCGTTCGCCCGCCCCCAGTTTCGCGTGGCCGCCGCCTACCTGGACCGGGTGGCGGGCCCCCGGGACCCGGTCGTCCTGTATCCGTCCTTCCTCGACCTGGACGCCGACATCCCCGCCCAGTTGAAGCGGCCCCACCGCATCCTCGACGGCCTCCCCCGCCGCTGGCCGGCGCCGCCGCCGGGCGGCATGATGTTCGTGATCTTCGACGGGCGGCTGCAGGGTCGCGGTCGCGTGCCGCTGCCGCACCCGCCCGGCTACGTGTTCGCCGGCGCTCGCCAGTACGGCGGCCTGGTGCCGTTCACGGTGGCAACCTACCGACCGGCATGACCCCCGCCCGCATCGGCCTCGGGTTGCTGGCGATCCTCGCCGCGGCCTGGTTTGCCCTCTCGGCTCGCCAGGCCGTGCAGGTCGACCACGCCAGCGCGCTGATCGCTCCGGGCGCCGCGCCGTCCCAGCTGCGACACGCCGAGGCGCTCTTGCGCTCCGCGCGCCTCCTCAACCCCGACCGCTCGCCCGAGATTCTGCGCGCCGAGGCCGAGCTCTACGCCCACCGCCCCGCGCGGGCGCGGGTGATCCTCCGGCGGGTGGTGGCCGCCGAGCCGGACAACCTGCTGGCCTGGGAGTGGCTGGCTCGGGCGTCGGTCAACGATCTGCGGGAGTTCTACCTGGCCGCCTTCCGGATCGAGCAGCTCGTGCCGCCGCTGTCCTCGCCGCGCCCAGGCTCGTAGACTGGCGCCCCCATGCGGCGGTTCGTGTTGAACAGCGACCCGATGCAGAACGACCCCGGCCGCTGGGGTCATTCGCTGGCCAATTTGGCCGAGCTCTGGGTGGCGGCGCTGGACGCCGCCCAGGCCCGATCGGTCGTCGAGGTGGGCGCCTATGCCGGCGACACCACCCGCATCCTGCTCGACTGGGCCGCGGGCGCGGGGGCACGGGTGGTGGCGATCGACCCCGAGCCACAGGCGGAGCTCGAGCGCCTGGGGCAGGAGCACCCCGACCTGCAGCTGATCCGCGCCACCAGCCTGCGGGCGCTGGCCGAGCTCGAGCCCTGCGACGCGGTGATCCTCGACGGCGACCACAACTACCACACGGTCTCCGAGGAGCTGCGGCTGCTCGAGCAGCGCGGGTCGCAGCTGCCGCTGGTCATCTGTCACGACGCCTGCTGGCCGCACGGGCGGCGCGACGCCTACTACGACATCGAGCAGATCCCGGCGGAGCGCCGCCAGCCGACGGTCGAGCTCGGCCACCTGTTCCCCGGCGACCCCGGCATCCACGACGGCGGCCTGCTGTTCTTCCACCACCGCCTGGCCGTGCGCGAGGGTGGCCCCGGCAACGGCGTGCTGACCGCGATCGAGGACTTCGTCCACGCGCGGCCGGAGCTGGAGCTGGCCGTGGTCCCGGCCTTCTTCGGGCTGGCCGTGGTGTGGCCGCGCAGCGCCGCCTACGCGCCCGAGCTGGCCGCCGCCCTGGCGCCGTACCGCGAGCACCCGGTGATCGCCCGGCTGGAGGCCAACCGGGTGCTGAATCTCGCCCGCTGGGAGGCCGAGCGCAGCCGGGTCGAGCGCGAGCGCCAGCGGCTTCAGGCCCGCGGGGACACCGCCTCCGAGCTGTTGGCGCGGCTGCTCGCCTCCCGCGCGCTGACCGTGGCGAGCTGGCTTTCCCGCCTGCACCGCCGGGGCGCCCCGGCGATCTCCAAGGAGGAGATCAGGCGCGCCCTCGAGTCCTAGCCAGCCGCTCGCGCCAGCGCCGGCGCTGGTGGTTGATGGCCCGCAGGGGGGCGGTGATCCGCCAGCTGATGCTCTCCGTCGTCTGTCTGAGCGCGGCGTCTCCCTTGAGCTGGTTGGACACCGCCAGCGCGCGGTTGACCGCCGCCTCGGCCTCCGCCCGCCGCGCCCGGTACTTCCAATCGCCGCCCGCCTCCCCGACATGCGGCATCCGCCCATCCCACTTCTCGGCGATCCGCATGTGCGCGGCGATCCACCCCTCGGGATCGGAGATCAGGTCCAGCGAGTGGTTGTGGATGGCCCGGAAGTCGGCCGTCACCACCTTGCGCCCGGCGGCGCGCACCTGCAGGCAGAGGTCGAAGTCGTATCCGTGCAGCGGACCCAGCGACTCGTCGAAGCGGATGTTGCGCACCGTCCACGGCGACAGGGCCATCACGAACCCGTCCACCGTGTCCACCTCGCCGGTGCGCGCGTAGGGCGGCATCCGCTCGCGGTCCCAGGCGAAGGCGGGCAGATCGCCGCCGCCCATCTCGTGGTAGCGGTGGATGAACGAGGCCCAGGTGACCGATCCCTCCCACCAGGCGATGCTGCGCACGCCGACCGCGCCCACGCAGCCGACCACCGCCACGTCGGGGTCGCTGAGCGCGTCGCGCACCTTCCGGCAGAAGTCGGCATCGACCAGCTCGGTGTCCTGGTGCAGGAGCACCAGCGCCTCCAGGTCCGCGCACTCCGCCGCCTGCTCGAGGATCAGGTTGTAGGTGCGAAACAGCGAGCCGGCGGAGGCGTGGGGGATGACCCGCGAGTCGGGCTCGGCGGCGATCCGCAGGCCGGGCTCGCAGTAGCGCCGGTAGGCGTCGGGATCGGTGATCGCGGTGCCGAAGGCGATCATCGCTCGCCCCCCTGCCCACGACGCATGGGCGCGGCCAGGCGGTGGCCCGGCCAGCGCCCGCGCGCGCCTCTCAGCTGCCGGCGCAGCCACGCCCGCGGCCCGCGCAGCGGGTGGCCGACCAGGCGCTCGAGCTCGGCCTCGGCCGCCGTCAGCCGCGCCCGCACCTGCTCCAGCTCGTGGCGCAGCTCCACCTCCTCGAAGGCCATCACCCGGCCCGGCTCCCGGCGCACCGGCCGGGGTGCCGCGGTCGGTGCCGGCGGGGGCGGCGGCGGACTCGTGCCGGGCGCCGGCGCGGTCTGCCGCCGCCAGCGAGCGCCGCTCCAGTCGATCGGCTCGATCGGCTCGGTGATGCCGTGCTCGCGGCGGAAGTCATCCACCGCCTGGCGACAGGGGTCGATCTGCAGATAGTCGTCGATCACCAGGTAGCCGCCGACGGCCAGGTTGGGGTACAGCGCCCGCAGGGACAGCTGGGTGGCCTCGTAGGTGTCGCCGTCCAGGCGCACCAGCGCCCAGCGGTGATCGACCAGGCGCGGCAGCGTCTCGGCGAAGAACCCGGGCAGGAAGCGCACCCCCTCCGCCAGCCCCAGCCGGGCGAAGCTGTCCCTGACCTCCTCCAGCGGGACGGCGAGAAAGTCGACCGCCGCCAGGTCGGCCTCCAGGTCGTAGCCGTCGGCGGGCGCCTCGACCGCGGGGAACCCCTGGAAGGAGTCGCACACGAACACGGTGCGCTCGCGGGCGCCCAGCGTGTCGAGCGTGGCCCGGGCCAGCATCGAGGCACCGCCGCGCCAGCTTCCCGCCTCGATCACGTCGCCCGGCACCCCGTCGCGCACGATCGACTCAAGGCAGGCCTGCAGGTCGTCCAGTCGCGCCAGGCCGACCATCGTCAGCCCGTGCAGCGGCCAGTCCATGCCCGCGCTGCGAAACCGCCGCTGCTCGCCCTCCAGCTCGCGTGACATCACCCGCCCGTCGAGCGTGCGCGCGACCGAGGTGGTGCGCGTGCCGACCAGATCGCACAGGGCCAGCTTGAGCAGGTCGAGGTAGGCCAGGCGCAGCCGCTCGGGCTCCGAATCGGGGCCCCGGGCCGTGGCCGCCCGCACCGCCTTCAGCCCGTCGCCGAATTTGGCCTCGATGATCTCGAGCAGCCGCGCCGCGGCCACGCTCGGGTGCTCCTGAGCGAGGTGGGCCAGCGTCATCGGCCGGGATGATACGGCCAACCAGGTGACGTACATTGGCGGCGTGAGGGCGCCCGCGCGCATCCCCGAGCTGCAGCTCAGACTGGAGACGCGCCTGCCCGCCACGCTGCCGGTCGGGCGCTCCACCGCCGTCTTCTGCTACGGCCACTGCTTCGCCGCGCGCCGGCACGTGAGGCGGCTCGAGCTCCTGCTCGACGGCGTCGCCCACCGGCCGCTGGCCGTCGGGATGCCGCGCCGGGACCTGCTCGGGACGGTGGGGGACGGCGACCGTGAGGCGCGGCGGCGCGCCCACCGCAGCGGCTTCTGGGCCACGCTGGTGATCCCGGCGCAGGCCAAGCCGGGCGAGCTGGCGATCGACGCCGCGGTCACCCTCGCCGGGGGCGAGCGCCGGAGGCTGGCGCTGGGGCGAATCCAGATCATCGACGAACCTCAGCCCGGCCGGTGGCCCGGCCCGCCGGTCGGACGGGAGACAATCGTGGTCTGCATGGCCACCCACGAGCCCGACCTGACGCTGTTTGAGGCGCAGATCGAGTCGCTGTGCGCCCAGTCGGACCCGCGCTGGGTGTGCCTGGTCAGCGACGACGGCACCGGCGAGCGGCGCTGGGCGCAGATGAGGGCGCTGCTGGAGCGCGATGAGCGGTTCGTGGCCCTCCGCGCCCCCGGCCCCGCCGGCCCCTACCGCAACTTCGAGCGGGCGCTCAGCCTGGCGCCGCCCGAGGCCCGCCTGTTCGCACTCTGCGACCAGGACGACCGCTGGTACCCGGACAAGCTGGCCAGCCTGCGCCGGGCGCTCGGCGCCGACGCCGCCCTGGCGTTCTCCGACCTGCGCCTGGTCGACCGCCGCTGGCGGGTGCTGCGCGAGTCGCTGTGGGAGGGGCGGCGCAACGACCATCGAAACCTGGCCTCGATGCTGATCGCCAACTCGGTCCCCGGGGCGGCGATGCTGTTCACGCGCGAGGTGGTCGAGCTGGCCCTCCCGTTCCCCGATCAGCCGGGGTTTCCGTTTCACGACCACTGGCTGGCGCTGGCCGCGCTCGCCGCCGGGCGGATCGCCTACGTCGACCGGCCGCTGTATGACTACGTGCAGCACGCCGGTGCCGTCTCGGGCGAGCTTCTGGCCGCGCGGCCGCGGTCCCGCCGGGGCACCTGGCGGGGGGCGTACTTCGGCGGCTATCTGCCCCGCAAGCTCCAGGCGCAGACCCTGCTGGCCCGCCGGGGCGAGGCGCTGCCGGCCGACAAGCGGCGGGCGCTGCGCTGGTTCGCCGGCGCCGACAGCCGGCCGCTGGGCCTGCTATGGCTGGCCGTGCGGCCGCTGCGGCGGCTGCTCGGCCGCGATGAGACGCTGGGGGGCGAGACGGCGCTGGTCAAGGGGATCCTGTGGCGGTGGCTGATCGCCCGGGTGCCGGCCTGCCCGTGGGTCGGCCTGTGGCCGGACGCCAGCTTCCCCGATCCGCCCCGCTTCGAGCAACCGCGCCTGCGCCGCTGGCGCGCGGCATCCGCGCGTGAGCAACGCCGCCGGCGCGGCCCCGGAGCATCCCCGGATGGCCGGGAAGACCGCCGCATGACCGGGGGCATCCGCGCATGACCAGGAGCGCCCGCGCAATGACCGGGAGCATCCGCGCATGACCAGGAGCGCCCGCGCAATGACCGGGAGCATCCGTCCGTGACCGAGGTGGCGCAGCTGAGCCGGCCGCGTCGCGCCCTGACCAGCGGCCCGGTGGTGATCGAGGCGCGCGGGGTGACCAAGACCTTCCGCATCCCCGACCAGCGGATGGACTCGCTGCGCGAGCGCCTGGGCCATCCGCTCACGCGGGTCCGCTACCGCGACCTGCGCGCGCTGCGCTCGATCTCATTCGACGTGCACCGGGGCGAGTTCTTCGGGATCGTCGGGCGCAACGGCTCGGGCAAGAGCACGCTCCTGAAGATTCTCGCCAGCATCTACCGCGCCGACCACGGGCGGATCCGGATGGCGGGGCGGCTGGCGCCGTTCATCGAGCTGGGGGTGGGTTTCAACCCGGAGCTGACCTCGCGCGAGAACGTCGTCCTCAACGGCGTGCTGATGGGGCTCAGCCGCCATGAGGCGCGGCGGCGGCTGGACGCCGTGCTCGACTTCGCCGAGCTGCGGGAGTTCGCCGACCTCAAGCTCAAGAACTACTCCTCGGGAATGATGGTGCGCTTGGCGTTCGCGGCCATGGTGGAGGCGGATGCCGACATCATGCTGATCGACGAGGTGCTGGCGGTCGGCGACGCCGCGTTCGCCCAGAAGTGCCTGGATGTCTTCCGCGCCCGGCGGGCGGCGGGCCGGACGATCGTGCTGGTGACCCACGACATGGCCACCGTCCAGAGCTTCTGCGACCGGGCGATGCTGCTCCACGACGGCGAGCTGCGCTACCTGGGCGACCCGGAGGAGACGGCGCTGCGCTACTACCGGCTGAACTTCGGCGGGCACACCGGCGCCGGCGGCGGCGATCTGCCCGACGTCAACGTCCGCCTGATCGACGCCTGGCTCGAGGATCCCGCCGGTCGGCGGGTGGAGAACGTCGAGCAGGGGGAGCCGATCGGTCTGAACGTCATCTTCGAGGCCCGTCACGACCTGATCTCGCCCGTGTTCGGATTCCACTTCCTGACCGCCGACGGGGTCCAGGTGTTCGGCTTCAACCGCTCGCTGACGGTGGCCGAGGGGGAGCCGGACGTGCTCCGGGCCGGGCAGCGGGCGCGGATCAGCGGAACGATCGAGAACCCGCTGCTGCCCGGCCGCTACCACGTCAGCGCGCTGATCTCGCGCAACCACAACCAGGGCGATCTGGCGCTGCACGTCCTGCAGCTGCTGGACTTCGTAGTCTACGGCACGCAGCCCGGGCCGGGCAGCGTGGCGGTGCGGGCCGACGTGGAGGCGAGCGTGGAGGGGTCGTGACCGACGAGGCGCTCCAGCTGCGCGAGGTTCGCGGCCCGTCGGCGCTGGGCGGCGGCTGGCGGCGGACGCTCGAGCTCCTGTACATCATCGCCGTCAACGACTTCAAGCGGACCTACTTCGGGACCGTGCTCGGCTACCTGTGGTCGCTGGTCAGGCCGCTCCTGCTGTTCGCCGTGCTGCTGGCCGTGTTCACCCACCTGGTGCGCTTCGCCTCGGTCCATCACTACACGGTGCTGCTGCTGCTCAACCTGGTGCTGTTCGGCTTCTTCTCCGAGACCACCGGGCAGGCCACCAGCTCGGTGGTCAATCAGGAGAACGTGGTCCGCAAGACGCAGTTCCCGCGCCTGGTCATCCCGCTGGCGGTGGTGCTCATGAGCCTGTTCAATCTGGCCATCAACCTGGTGGTGGCGTTCGCGTTCATCCTCGGCTTCGGGGTGGCGCCGGCCTGGACGTGGCTGCTGCTCCCGGTGATCGTGCTGGCGCTGACGATCTACACCACCGCCGTGGCGATGATCCTCGCCTCGCTGTTCCCCCGCTTCCGCGACGTGGGGATCATCTGGTCGGTGCTGGCCACGGCGCTGTTCTACGCCACCCCGGTGATCTACCCGCTGCAGCGCGTGCACGGGGTGATCGGCCGGCTGATCGCCGCCAATCCGCTCACGCCGATCCTCGAGCTGGCCCGGCGCTGGGTGATTGACCCGCACGCGCCGATCACCGGCGGCCTGCTGCACATCCTGGTGCCGGCCGCGACCTACCTCGCCGTCTGCGTGCTCGGGGTGTGGATCTTCGCCCGGGAGGCGCCCCGGATCGCCGAGTCGCTCTGAGCCAGCAGCTGGGCGGCCAGCACGATCGCCACCAGCGTGACCGCCGGCATCTGCCAGTCCCAGTCCAGCGGCGCGTGCGCGGCGTAGGCGACGAAGCCGGCGATCGGTCCGGCCGCCGCGGCCGGGCACAGGCGCTGCGCCACTCGGGCCGCCCACCCCACCCCTAGGAAGAATGCGCCCAGCAGCAGCGCCCCCACCAGCCCCAGCTCGGCCAGCGTCTGCAGGGGCAGCGAATGGGCGTCCTGGGCGAAGTCGTCGATCCGCCGGTAGCGCAGCCACCACACCGCCCAGCCGCCGGCGCCCACGCCGTGGATCGGCTCGTGGCCGAAGGCCCTCAGCGCCACCCCCCAGTAGGCGTAGCGATTGCTCTCCAGCGAGACGTAGCGGCCGGTGCTGCCGGTGAGCGGCCGTCCGCTGGCCTCGTGCGCGCCGGCCCAGATGGCCACCGCCAGCCCGACGCAGATCACCGCGGCGGCGATCAGCCCCGAGCGGCGGGGGAGCGTCAGCGGCATGCTGCGCCGGCGCGCGGACAGCCAGCGCTGGGCGAGCACGACCGCCAGCACGATCGCCGCCACCACCACCAGCACGATCACCCCCTGGCGCTCGCGGACAGCGAGCGGCCCGCGCAACGAGGTGACGCCGGGGAAGGGAAACGCGGTGGCCGAGGCGGCGAGTGCACCCAGCAGGCACACGCCGATCGTCTCCAGCTGCTCGCGCCGGGGCGCGGCCACCACCAGCGCCACCAGCCCCGCCGCACAGGCGAACAGGGCGCCGCGGGAGAAGCTCAGATACAGCCCGAGCCCGAGCGGCACCGCCCCGGCGGCGGCCGCCCCCCGCAGCCAGGGCGCCCGCCGCGCGTCACCGGCCAGCCGGCAGCTGAGCACGAAGCCGATCGCCGCCAGCTCGCCCATCGCGTTCCAGTAGGTGAGCGGCTGCTCCAGGCGCCCCTGCGCGCTCACCGACCGGGCGAAGTGCAGGGCGCCCGGAAGCAGCCGACCGGCGATGCCGTAGCCGATCACGATCAGCGTCCCGGCGGCCAGCGCCGGCTCGACCGCCCGTCCCAGGCCGCGGGCGCGCAGCAGCAGCGCCCCCGCCGCCAGCGCCCCGGCGTACAGGAACACCAGCTGGCCGGCGTGGTAGGCGCTTCCGGCGATCGGCGCCCAGGCGATCGAGGCGAGCGTCCAGGCCCCGAGCAGGATGAGGCCACCGACGGCCAGCCGGGCGGGGGTGACGAGCCGCCGGCGGGGCGCGGCCGCCGGTGGGCGCCCTCCCGCCGCCACGCTGATCGCCTCCGGCGGGTGCCCTCCACCCGGTGCGGCGGCGGCCTCCGGTGGGCGCCCTCCACCCGGCGCGGCGGCGGGCTCCGGCGGGTGCCCTCCACCCGGTGCGGCGGCGGCCTCCGGTGGGTGCCATGCCGCCACCGCGGCGCCCAGCACCAAAAGCCAGGCCCCCAGCCCCGCCCAGGCCTGGGCGTCGGGGAAGTAGCCGCCGGTGAAGAAGGCGAGCACGGTCGGACCCGCCAGCAGCACGCCGGCGGCCGCGCACCCCGCGCCGACCGCCAGCGGGCGCTCGCGAGCCAGGCTAGCCGGCCTCACGCGACGCCGACAGGGGGAATCGACCCAGCGCGTTCACCGCCCGATCTTCCTCGCCGTCCAGGCCGGCCTGCACCTCGGCGCGCATCCGCCGGCGAAACACGTCGCGGTCAAAGCGGGCGGCGTTGGCCACGCAGGCCTGCGGATCGACCGTGTCGGGGTCAAACCGGCGCACCGCCTGCGCCAGCTCCTCCGCCCCGCCCGACCAGAACACGCCGGTCACCCCCTCGGCCACCGT
>Ga0209061_1003415_pt1 | contig 17300 bp, 20 predicted proteins | sample Coa_R1_10_FD_187157 | JGI IMG/M metagenome (GOLD analysis project Ga0209061, IMG submission 187157) | Surface soil microbial communities from Centralia Pennsylvania, which are recovering from an underground coalmine fire - Coalmine... | ecosystem: Environmental > Terrestrial > Soil >...
CTGGCCTCTAAAACTTACCCACTGCCTAGTGGGATATTGCTGCCTGCTTCGATGTAGGCCTTAAATGCTCATACTGGCGGGTTTACCCATATCCGAAAAGGCTTAGGAAACAAGTCAACAGCATCTAATAACACCCCCAGAAGGGGTTAACACTGTGGTAAATCAACTTTAAAAGAATGCACCGTTTAATCACAACAACCACACTAAGGAATAAACCTAATACCCGTCAGGTTTAAAGTTAGGGCATAAGAACTCATCCACACCATATCGGAGGGACCCATTCACACTGAATACTTAGAGCGCTTTAATCAGAATGAATACATCAAAGCGGTGTTAGTAAGCCTTTTATGGTCGCAAAACAGTATAGAATCATCTATGAGGTATTTTAGAGCCCTGAGCCTAATCGTGTTGGTTTTCCTACTCAGCATGGGTTTCACGCTTAGTGTGGGCGCGTCCGGCTCGCTAAATACTAAATATGTGGCCTACTCATTGAGCGTTGTTTCACCCACGTACACTAGGAGTTTGGTGTTCAATGAGAGTGTCGCACCCACATCCAACCCGAATCTCTCGGTTCTAACACTAGCTATTAAGGGCTCCGGGTGGAACCTAACATACGCTGAGAGCGTAAACTCATCGGAGAGCTTTTTCCCTTATGTTCCAAGCATCCAGAATAAGAGCCTGTCCTACTCCAGCGTGAACTACTCGTTCAGCTTCACACTTACAGAGGAGGGTTCAGTGAGCATAATGTTTGGAGGCAACACCTATAAGGGTACACTCTACACGTTCAGTGGTAACGTGGCCACGAGGACAGGTGTGTACAGTGTCACAGGCAACCTAACAGCGTTCCCATCAAGCCTACTATACTCCTTCCACATAAACCTAAACAACACGGTTACACTACAAGGAGAACTTCTCTCCACTAACCTACCACTAGAGCAAACGGATCCCCACGCAGCTTACACGATGATAGGTGTAGCGGCGGGTGTCGGCGCCGTATCTGTGGTGATAGTTGGCCTCGGTGTACCATTCATTGGGCGCAGAAAGAGAAGCGGTGATGTGGACACTATACCTAAGGCTAAGGATTACTGGGTTGATTAATCAATAAATATGGGCGTGTTACCCAGTTGGCTGAGGTTGTGTCCTTTGAGTCCGCTGTTAAGGACTACGGCTCCAGGAAGATCGGCCCAATCACTCTCAGGGTGGGGCGCGGCGAGGTTATGGGTCTCGTTGGGCCGAATGGTTCGGGTAAGACCACAACTATTAGGCTGATGCTCGGCTTGATTAGGCCTTCGGCTGGACTCGTACTCGTGAACGGCCACCCCCCTCACGTGAAGAGGGTGGAGGCGTTGAGTGGTGTTGGCTATTCACCTGAGCTACCCAATCTCCCAACCTTCTTCACACCACGTGAGCTACTAAGACTAGTGGGTGGAGAGCTGGGTGTGGACCCATCCAAAGATGGGGTTGACGAAGTGCTTGAAAAAGTGGGTCTACTCAACTATTCGGACACAAAGATAGCGAAGCTCAGCAAGGGTATGGTTCAGAGGTTGAGTATCGCCCAAGCACTCTTAGGTAACCCCCAAACACTTGTGCTCGACGAGCCACTCATAGGCGTCGACCCAATAGGCGCGGACCACCTGAGAAGAATGCTCGCCGACTTCGCGTCTAGGGGTGGGACGGTTATACTCTCATCCCACCAACTAAGCGAGGTTGAGGGTTTGTGCACCTCGGTTACAGCCTTCAGACGGGGTGGTGTAATGTTCAGTGGTCGCGTGAGTGAGCTAGTTGGTAACGTGCTGGGCGAGTTAACGGTTAAGGTTGAAGCCATGGGCATAGAGCGGGGCTTAATTGAAAAAATCGGAGCCCTAGATGGGGTGCTAGGCGTTGAAGAGCGCCCCGACGGGTTGAGGGTGCGTGTTAAGGCGGGTAGGGACCTAAGGCCACTCATTGCGCGAATACTTGTGGAGGGAGGATGCGAGCTCAGGGAGCTGGGGTACCTCAACAACACACTCGAAGAGCTCTATAGACGGGCGGTGGGGGGTGACACCTCAGGTGAGGGCTAACCGTATAGGCGTGTTCCTCGCATATGAGTATAGGAGGGCCATAGCCAGACGCAAGGTTGTGGCCCTAGTGGTATTCACGGTTCTACTCGACACGGTTCCCTACTATGCGCTTGTCACGAACGCCCCAAACCTTATCCCCCCGCAGTACCACCCCTACGTGTGGGTCATCGGCGTATACGCCCCACAATCCATATTCCTCCAATTCATAGCCATACTTGTGGCCGCGGGCGCCATGTCTGAAGAGTACGAGCAGGGCACAGCTGAGCTACTGCTTTCAAAACCCGTGAGCAAGGCTGAGTACTTCGTAGGTAAATACCTCGGCGGATACTCCCTACTACTCACACTCATACTCCTGAACTCCGCCCTCACGATTCTTTCAGCGTACACGAGCTTCGGCGCCCAGCTGGGTCTGGGTGCACTACCATACGTGCTCATAGGTGAGTGCGTCTCATCGAGCGTGTTCTTCTCAGTTGCATTCATGGTTGGGGAACTTGTTAGGAGGTCGAGCCTCTCATACATCATCAGCTCCGCGGTGTTCTTCACGAGCGAGATACTCGGCGTATACTTCGGCTTAATAAGCTCCATCACTGGTAACCAACTATACCTCCACCTAGAGAAGGTGCTACCAACTTCACCCGTGGATAGTCTCCCACTACAGCTCGGCGTCCCAAGGCTTCCAGCGGGTATAAGCACCCTGCTCTCAATCGTTGGGCCCTCGCAATCCGTCGAGTCGTCCCCGCTAGCAAGCCTAGGCCTCATCGCCGCCTACACGTTTGCAGGGATACTCATAGCTTACACCTACTTCAGCTATATGGATGTATCGAAGAAAGTCAGCTGAATACACAACAACTACACAATTCACAGAATAAGGATTATACAGTGAAACAGAAAGCAGAGAACACACTGTAACATGCAAAACACAATATCTTAATATATCTAATATATACTTAGTTAAAATAGTAATAGGTTTAGTATTACCGAGAATACGACTGATAATATTTATATATGAATACCCATTGTTTAATGTGTAAGTTGAGAGCCAGACCCTTTATAATTTTGACGCTCCCAGTAGAAGGCAGGTCCACTCATCTATGCATTAAAAGCAAATGGCGTACTAGTGATAAAAAAGCATACCCGCAAAAAATCTGCCTTCGATTACATATCCAGGATAAACCACGCCTAGTTTATACTGGAACTCGGATGCACAAGGCAACATTGATTGCATTATCACGAAACGGATGTGATAACATTGTGCCTACGTCGTTTGGCGGTGGCGTGTATGGTTGATGTAGAGCAGGAAATAATTGCCTGCGTCGACAAGGTTTTGACTGATGTTTTAGGTGAATTCGCCAAGCGTGCCATATTAATCAGTATAAAGGAAAAGGGAATCACCCTTACAGATATCATTAGCCAACCAGAGAAATTTATGGAGGGGTTAAGATCAGTGTTCGGGTCTGGTGCAGGGGTTTTAGAGAAGGCTTTCATTTTTGAACTCGGAAACCACTTTAAAGTTGACTCCTTATATAATAACACTCATCTAAGTTTTCCCGAATTGGTGGGAAGGATCAGAAACCACCCAAGTTAACGAAGTCTACGAAATCTGTTATTACAACAAGATTGCCTAGAGCATTATGTCAAACAACGGCGCAATAGAAAATTCTTTGAAAAGCTCTAATATCTTAGATAGCAGCAACTGGATTACGTAGTAGGCTAATCAGCTGTTGACAAAAGGTATATAGTTGGCCTCTACATAATGCATTTATGCTGTTAAGGATGCCACCTCGCATTAAGGTTTTGGAGGCTGTGGCCTCGGTTGCAGACGGCAGGGTGAGCAGGCAGGGTGAGGTCTACAGGGTGGTGTCCTCCGCGGGTGAAGTTAGGGTGTACACGGTGAAAATCAATGACTCGAAGGTTGAGAGCGACGATAATGGTACAGTGTATAGGGGGTATGTGGGTTACCCCATCATTGCAGCACTGATGGTTGAGGGGCGCCTACAGTATGATGCTCGAATCGGCGAGTCGCTCAAGGGTATACCTTGGAAGAAACTCAACGACCAATACAAAAACTATGCCACTGTTGAAGGAATAGCAAAACAAAAGGCCGCTGCTTTCGGAGTTACAAGTGAGGAGATCGACAAGTACGTTGACCTTGTGCTGGGGGAGCTCAGAGCGCTGAAGCTGGAGAAGAGTTGAAAACCAATAACTCCGGCACGTCCCACGAGGAATAGGGTGTTGAGCTAAAGAGATTGTTTATAGTCACTAAGAATGCTTTTAATTCTCTCCTCGAGTTTTCTATACATGTGGCTGTCCCTGAATAGTATCCCGTTTACACCGTTAATGTATACCGGTTCGGTGCTGAGCACCTCTTCAACCTCGTCAGGGTCAAAACGCCTCGTGTACCACTCGGGGTCCTTAAATATAAGTACCCTTCTATACTCCACTTCCTCAAGGTGTGTGAGCGGACATCTCAGGCTACTACCCAATTTACAGTAAGCATCAAGTTCACCCCAGCCCACGGTGTTCGTGTGCCCCCTATTAACCCATTCACACACCATTGCCTCAAAGTATTCTCTGAGATCAGTCAGGTAAGGGTGACCGTTATTGAACCATTTCAGAACGATGGGATGATTAAGCCAACCCCTCCTACCATCATTTATAGCACCCATCCTACGTAGAACCGCATAGCCTATTTGCTTTGCCTCTATCCTCTGTTTCCCAAGTCTACGCTCATCGAGCACCCTCGCACACCTATGATGGTCACGGTATGGTCTAAACGTCTGCGTACCCACTCACCCACCGTCGCAACTAGCAGTGTATATTCCTTAAATATGGAAAGTAAACTTAATTGTAACGCTGTAATAGAGCCTCATCTAGGCAATATCCATTAACGATGACGGAATACTTAAGTATAACTGGAGCAAGTTTAGGCTATGTCAAAACACTGCTTGTTACTCTTGGGTGTCGCAGTCGTTCTAGCACTATTTTTTGCATCAGGTGTTAGCCTAGCATCGCCAGCACCATCTTTTCAACCGCTATTTTTGAAGGCTGCACCAAGAATAGGCTACGGCTCATCGACGGAGTCGCTCAACTGGGCTGGTTACGCTGTGGCTGTCCATTCAGGCGAGGTGGGCGCGGCCTACGGGTCTTGGATTGTTCCCACCCTAAGCTGCTCTACGAAGGGTACAACTTACGCTGCATTCTGGGTGGGGATAGACGGCTATAACGATAGCACGGTTGAGCAAACGGGTGTGCTAGGAGAATGCGAACATGGCTCCGCGGTTTACTCGGCTTGGTACGAGTTCTACCCCGCTTCACCGGTCTATGCCCCAACAAGTGATGCCGTTAAGCCGGGGGACAAAGTGTATGGCGCCGTGGTTTATAACCCGAGCTCGAATTGCTTTACGACCACACTGAAGGATGAGACAGAGGGGTGGACCTATAACTCGCCGTGCACCACGGTCTCGGGGGCACTGAGAAGCGACGCGGAGTGGATCACTGAGAGACCCGCAGTGGGTGGGAGCTTAACAACTTTAGCCAACTTCGGAACAGCATATTACGGGGAGGACTATACGGGTGTGAGCACAACCAACACAGTGGTCATCGGCGGAAACACTTACACAATAGGTCAGACTAGTTATATCTCCATTACGATGGTGAGCCAGAACGGTAAAGTCCTCGCATCCCCCTCAGGGTTAAGCACCGATGGCACAAGCTTCTATGTGAGCTATGCGTCGAGTTCATCCACGCATGGCAATAATCACAAATGAGACAAAAATCAGTGCTGGGTGCAACACCGCTAAAACTCCCATCATAACCATTTTTCTTGGCCCACCTCTATGACCTGACATCCCCCCTGGAGACCGTGAATTTTCAGATCCTTGGGCATGCCCCCCGCGCCACGTAGGCCGTCGGCCTGCCCCTTTGTGCTGTGCGAACCACTTGGCCTGGTTGTATCCGTGGGCAACACGCTGGATGGCTATATCCGTGAAGTATTCGTTCACCCACCCTTCATGAAGAGACTTTACACGTTAATCTAGTAAACATGGTATGGGTTTAGAGGCTGTGGGAGGCCACACCTAGCGGTGGATAGAAAACACGTCGTATGTGTGAATAGGGTCCATCGTTCTTATAGGATGCAGAGAGGGGTTTAGAGCCCCTGGCACCCCGCGGTAGGGGTAGCCTTATATCTAATATGGTTCTTTCTCAGCGCTCCTCCCAAGTAGTAGGGCTGACCAGAATAGCCTCCAAGCTTCGATGGGATCCTGGGCGGAGACCCTTACGGTTCTTGAGTCGAGTTGTTCCACGAAGGGTAGGTACGCTGCTCTCGAAGCCATGCTTGGCTGGAGGAACTCGAATTCAAACGTAACGGGAGAACGCACAGTGTAGGGTTTAGTGTTCTTGGCTTTCATATACCCTTTCCGTGCCGCCTCCCTTATGAGACCTCTGGTGATGGAGGGGTGGAGGCATCTGGCTGAGGAGCGGTCTATTGCGTACTTGACGACCGCCCCCTCCAGCTCGCCTAAGACCTCCTTTAGCTCTGATACCGCGTATTGGTCGCCGCTCGCCATGGTTACGGGTACACCCATGCTTCCAGCTATCATCGCGTTCACCTCCCCCTCACTTGTGGGTCTTCCGTTTAGGAGGACACGTGATGCCCCTGAGAAGGTGTGGCTTAGAACGCCTCGGCCGCCAACCATTGAGTGGTAGCCCACAAACAAGGCGCAATCGAAACTCTGGTCTACACCCTCCATCATGTAGAGTGGCTTGTTCACACCAGAGATGAGTGTGGCGCTTGGGTGGAGTTCCTCTAGGAGTATGTTGGTCATACCACCATGTGAGTCGTTCACCAACACCTCTGAAGCCCCAGCCTCAAGCACACCCTCCACCGCGGCGTTAACATCCCGCGTCATCAGACGCCTGAAGCGCTCATAGTTTAGGTGGCCGGCCAAGACGTCGTCGATTGATACCACACCCGTGACGCCCTCCATGTCGGCTGAAATATACACCTTTCCACCCACGGTTTTCACCCGTAGTCGGGGTCCCGCGCCGTTGAAGCGAGGCTTAGGGATGCCCTAAACCTCATATAAACATCGAGTGGGTCGTCGCCCACGATTTCTATGGTTCGACCATCCACCCTGCGGGCTATCGGAGCGTAGAGCACTCTGGCGGCGAGGCTACTCTGCGCGAATTCAACTGTGAGTGTGATTGGCTTGGACGGTGAATAAACCCTGAGTGACTCGGCGGATTTAACTGCTTCCTCAGCCGCCCTGTGGAGTTCCTCCTCAACGCGTGTGAGGCTTTCGCTGAGAGCCGAGTACCTGTCGATAGCCCTCTTCACCACGACCCCCCTAGCATCAGGGCAGACCGCGTGAACCTCAGACACGGCGTATTGGTCGCCCGCAACCAAGCCAACCGGCACACCGAAGCGGCCAGCAACCATGGCGTTTATCACACCCTCACTTGCGGGGACACCGTTCAAATACGCTCTAGAAACTATACCAGTCATAGTGTGACTCAACACCCCCTCACCCGAGGCCATCGAGTGGTAGCCCACAAAAAAGGCACAAGCAAATCCACCATCTATACCCTGCACCATACTCAAAGGCTTATGATAACCAGAGATAAGCTCAGCCCTCTCATCAAGCCCCTCAATCTTAAGATTCAGCATCCCATCATGGGAATCGTTGACGAGGACACCGTCAGCACCACCATCAAACGCACCCCTAATCACAGCGTTTGTCTCCCTAAGCATTACACCCCTGAAACGCTCATAGTCAGCTCTACCAGGAAGAACCTGGTTGGGTGAGACCACGCCAGTCAGACCCTCCATGTCCACAGATATGAACACTCTTCTCATAAACACTCAACTCCCAGCACCGCAAAAAGCCTTTCGCACAAGAACGGCTGCGCCGAATGAACTCTCACCTAACGGAACACCAAATCTCAGGAGCCACCACGCTAGTAACACCCAATAAAGACACGCATTGTTCACCGTCAAACCAAGTGTTACGCCAAGCGAACAACAGAATACATGTTGCCCTAAACTCTTTTTAAGATAGGAGGCGCTACCAGTCTACTCCACCTCAGTAAAGTTGTCTATATGCTTCTATAAATTAGTGATGCGTAGCGAAAATCCGTGTCACTTTGCTAAACAGGGATGGTGTTTGGATTATCGGGTGGTGGGCGTGGCCTCCAAGCGTGGGGAAAGTGTTATCCAGACACCGTCAGTAACTTCTAGGGCTTAGGGGAAAAGGGTGCGTCCCCGCGGGGTTATTTAACCATGTTCTTCACGGATAAGCTATACAGACTTAGACCTGAAGGTAAATGGGTGGGCAGCCAACGCATTGATGCGGCTCAATTTGGGTTTAAGGGACTGCCTAGGGGGACTCAGGCGTAGGCGTGGTTTACCCCGCGTTTCTCTTTGCCCTCGAAGAGTAGGTTAATGAGTTTTTCTAGTGTTTGTTCAAGTGTGATCAAATCCTCCTCGGCTAGTACGCTCAACCTCTTCTGCAGTGAGTGAAGGTATAGGTGGTTGGCTCGGTCAAGCAGCCTCTTACCCTTCTTGGTTAGTGTTACCGTCACAAGCCTCCTGTCACCCGTGTTGCGCTGGCGTCTTACAAGCCCCCGCGCCTCAAGCCTGTCAAGGGTGTAGGTTATCGCTGGCTTGGTGAGCCCCAGTCGTTCGGCTAGTTTGTTGGGGATTATACCTCCCTTGGATAGTGTTTTGAGCACAACGTAATCCACACTCTTGAGGCCTACCTTCTTTAGCTCGGAGGATACCTCCTTACGTATAGCTGAAGATAGTTTTGAGGTCAGGCTGATTATACGTAGGATATGCTCCTCTTCATTTACCTCCACATCACTTGCGATCCCCCATCACCTCCTCGGTTCGCTCGGGTTGAGCTGATGGCTGGGCGGCCTCCACAGAGACACCCTCTATGACGCCCTTACCGCGTAGCGCTGAGACAATGACCCCAAGTACTGTTAAACCCGCCCCTATATAGAATGATACACTTAACGCTTGCATGAAGGGGTTGGCTATGGTCTCGGGGAACCAGTATTTGCCTGTGAGCGTCGCCACTGTTGCGGGGCTCAGCGTCTGCGTGAGCTGCTGTGGCAGCGCACCCAGAATCGCGCCCACTGGGTTGTAGCCTAGGAACGCTGAAAAGAGCGCCCCCGTCACGGGTATTTTGGCTATCACCGGAGCGAGCTGAGGTGCACCCGCCTGTGACACCGCTTGTGATAGGGCGCCTGGTAGACTATTCGTGAGTGCCGCTATGATTATTGTGAAGAATATTGCGAGGCTCGCGGTCTGAGCCGTGTTTTGGAAGGTGGTCCTCATACCGGAGGCTGCACCCCTGTGCTGCCTCGGAACACTATTCATTATGGCCGCCGTGTTGGGGGCCGCGAACAATCCGTTGCCGAGCCCCATTACGAAGAGTATTGCGGCGAACTCAGGGTAGTTAAAGTTGTAGGGGAGTGTGCTAAGCGCTATGAAGCTCACAGCCACAATCGCTAATCCAAGAGTAGCTAAGAAGCGTGAACCATGCTTATCTGACAGCACACCGCTAAGCGGCCCCATCACCACGAATCCAGCCATCATAGGCAGAGTGTACACTCCAGCCCAGAAGGGTGTTGACGAATAGCTATAGCCATACAGTGGTAGCCATATTCCCTGCAGGAGTATGATGAGCATTATCATAACCCCGCCGAAGCCCACCCCGAAGAATAGTTGCGCTAGTGTTCCAGCCGCGAATGCACGTATCCTGAATAGCTCCAACCTGAACATGGGCTCCTTTACCTTCCTCTCTATGAAGGGGAAGGAGATAAGCAAGGCGCCCCCCACGATGAGTGAGGCTATGACCCAGGGGTCGGTCCAGCCAAGTGAGGATGAACCGTAGGGTAGCAGACCATACGTCACACCCAGTAACAAGAGTATTAGACCCGCTGCGAAGACTGTGTTACCTATGTAGTCGATACGCTGGTTGCGGTTGACCACACCAGTATCCTTGAGTTTGAGGTAGCTCCACACGGTTCCGAACAATCCGAAGGGGACGCTCACCAAGAATACATATCGCCAGTCGGTAGCCGCCAATATACCCCCAAGCACCAAGCCAACAAGTGAGCCAGCGAGGGCAGCTATCTGGTTTATCCCTAGGGCTTTACCACGCTCGTTCGCCGGGAACGCATCGGTAATTATGGCTGCACTGTTTGAGAAGAGGAAGGCGGCGCCCACGGCCTGAATTATCCTGAAGATTATGAGCTCGAGGGCGCCGGTATCACCCTTATTGGGTGTTATCGAGAGTAGGACGGATGCGGCAGTGAAAATCGCGAAGCCCAAATTGTAGAGTCTAACCCTACCGAATATATCTGAGAGTCTACCAAACGTGACGAGGAAGGCAGCGGTGACCACGTTGTAACCCATGAGTATCCATAGTAAGTATTGAAATGAGTTGAGTGGATTAATGTTGATCCCCCTAAATATTGAGGGTAGGGAGATTAGTACTATTGTGCCGTTGATCGACGCCGTAGTCAGCAGTTCAGGTTTAGATAGGCTTATATAGGTTTTCATCATATGGTTCTGCGTGCCTGAGCGCCTGTACACCCTTAAGGAGGCCTGCCTTCTCCTCGGGTTGCATCCGAGAACCATTCAGAAGTGGGACAAGCAGGGGAAGATCAGGGTTGTGAGGACTCCGGGTGGTAGGAGGAGGATACCCGAGCCAGAAATAAGAAGACTGCAGGGTGAGAGTGGTGTGAGGCCGATTATAGGCTACGCGAGGGTGTCCTCCCGCGACCAGAAGGACGACTTGGAGAGGCAGGTTGAACGCTTAAAAGAAGCGGGTGTCCACGAAGTGATTAGCGACGTGGGCTCCGCCCTGAACGAGGAGAGGAAGGGCTTCCTGAGGCTCCTCGACAGGGTGCTACACAACGAGGTAGGCAAAGTCGTAGTAACCTACGAAGACAGGCTTACTAGGTTGGGCTTCGAAACGCTTCGCAGGGTGTTCGAGGCCCACGGAACAACGATAGAGGCCCTCGACCAGGCGGAGGCGCAAACCCCCCAGCGGGAAGTGGTTGAAGACCTAATCACGATAATATCCCTCTTCGCGGGTAAAACGTATGGGTTGGGGAGCTGCAGACAGAGGGAGGTGGTTGAGCGTGTTAAAAAGTTACTCGCTCAAACATGAATACGCAGAGGCGCTCCTCCCCCTACTCCATGCGTACAGGGATGCTTTGAACAGGGTGCTCGAAGAGCTCTGGGGACAGGTGGAGTGGGAGCAAAGGAGAATCCCCCAGAAGAAGCAGTACAGGCTCCTGCCGAAGTTCAAGGCGGATGTTCACAGCAATGAGTACAGGAGGGAGCTCAGGGACCGCATCCTCGCCAACTGGCCCTACGCTGCACACTGGGTCGACTCCGCTATAAAGACGGCGTACTCCATTTTCAAGTCTTGGAGAAAAAACTATGCAAAGGGTGACAGGAAGCGTAGAATGCCCGTTGCGAGGAGGCTTTTCGCTAGGGTCAAACAAACACTTGTGAAGTTAGAGGGCGACAAGCTCAGGCTCACGATCAAACCCGGCGAATACGTGTACCTCGACCTCTCCCACAGATACTTCCCACTACCCTCCAAGGTCTCCTCGACGGGGATTGGGGAGCCGGTAATAACACCGAAGAAGGTACACCTCCCAATACACTTCGAGGAGGCCGCTCAAACCGACAAGCCCGCCGTAGCGTGGGACCTCAATTTACTCTCCTTGGACGGCTATTCCCCTGAGACGGGGTGGATTCGGATAGACACCTCTAGGCTCGCATCGGTGCACATCTCCACATTCGAGAAGAGGAGAAGTGTTCAGAGGAAGGCTTCGCGCTCGAAGAAGGCTAAACGCATTCTAGCAAAGTACTCAAGGAGGGAGAGGAACCGCGCTAGGAAACACCAGATCGAGATCGCACGCGTCGTCAGCTCGCTGTGCGGCTCGGTTGGCTTGGAGGCTCTTTCTAAAGAGGGTATGTTCACCCGCTCGCGTGTGTGGAACCGCAGGATCACAAGAAGTGATTGGCGCTCGATTGCCCGAATACTGGAGGATAAGCTCGGCGAAGGCAAGGTCGCGGAGCTCGACCCCTACAACTCGTCCACGTTCTGCTCCAGGTGTGGGTGGTTCAACAGAGACCTGAATGGGGCGGACGTCTTCGAGTGCGGTGAGTGCGGACTCCGCATCAATAGACAGCTCAACGCGGCCATCAACCTCTACATGAGGATGAGGTTCGGGTACACCGTGAGCTGGGTGGACGGGAAGAAATGTATAGAACTGAGGATGGGGGGCGCTCCCCAGAAGGAGTGGTGGGACCACACAGTCCTGCCAAGCCTTGTGGGTGGGTGCGTCCCGACAGGGGCTGAGCGGAAAGACCCCAGTGAACTCGTGAGGGGTCTACATGATGCGCTGAAGCCCAAGCTCTACTATGCGTACGATAGATTTGCCGACGCATACCTGCGTATGCTTACGTAGAGTGAAACCCATCAAAACACCAATAGTGGTGTTTGAGAGGGCAACCCACTTGTATTCTACCATTTGGAATCAAGTTAAAAATTTAATCGTTAACCTATAAACCTTTCTTAAGGATTGCTTCAAGCATTAGGGATAAAACAATTGGACGCAAGCTTACAGTATAGTGACTACGCTGCCGAATCGCGGTAGTCGTTGCGGATTAGGCTATTAGGAAAAACTAATAGCAAACACCACCCAATCTCAGTTATGCCCCAGGACACAGATACATGCCTAATAGTTTGGGATATGCAGAGGGGTATCGCACCCAACGCTTTCAACTACTCTCAAGTCCTCCAAAACGTTAGGTCGCTTATTGATGCAGCGAGGTCTGCTAGGGTACCAGTGATTTTCAGTCAGCACACGGGTTTGCCCTATCCGTTTATGAGTGAATACTTTAAGGAGTCGATGAGGAGAAGGGGCATCGACCCAGTCAAGGCTGCATTTATGAGGGAGGGCTCCCCCGAATGGGCTTTCGTGGAAGGCATCACCCCGGCGCCAGATGAATTGGTTATAAAGAAGTACACTCCTAGCTTCTTCGTTGGCACGTACCTCGAGCAGATACTTAGAAATAGGGGAGTTTCTAAGATAGTGCTGTGTGGGGTGGCAACTGAGGCTGGAATAGTTGGCACGGCTTGGCATGGGGCAGCTCTAGGCTTCATACCTATAATCGTGGAGGACGCGGTGGGTGGTAGGTCTCAGGAAACACATGAGGCCGCACTTAAAGTGATGAGGAATATCTACACGGTGATCAAAACCTCTGAGGCGGTAAACATGTTAGTGGATACCACAAGATAGGAAGAGGGTCTACTGCGCATTTAAACACAAAACCCAGTTCACCGCACAAGCATTAAACCAGCATTAATAGCTTAGCCCCACTGCTGGAAAATCTAAAATCTGCGCGCTACCCACTAGTGTGAATTGGGCTCATATGAATTAGGCGTTATTTTCGCCCTATTTTCAGTGTTTGGCACAGCGGGTAACAGGGTGTTACTTAGTAAGCCGCTTACCCATGTGGATTCGAGGTTTGCGACATATCTTGCCTCGCTAGTGGGCGTAGCATTACTTTTCGCGGCCGACGCACTGTTAGGTGGAATAACCCACATGTTTTCAGCGCCAAGCTGGGAACTCATACTCTTCTGCACGGTGGGTGTACTTAACTCTGGTGTGTCACGCCTACTTCTGTATGTCGCCATTAGACACCTGGGTGCGAATCAGGCTGAGACGCTGCAGTCGACAACCGCGCTCTTCGCGTTCGTGTTCGCTATAACACTCCTCCATGAAGGCATAAGCATCGAGGTATTGGCGGGTGGAATACTAATCGTCATAGGATCAGTGATTGTTGAGGCGCGTTTGAGCGCCGACAATAGGCGTGGGAACCCAACTGTGGGTGTTGTGAGCGCACTGCTCAGTAGTCTTGTCTTCGCGCTTGTTCTTGTACTCATAAAAGCCGGTTTAGTGTCAGGCTATTCCTACATATCCGCCGCAGCTATCTCATCCATCGCGGCGCTCGCCTTCAACACTTTACTATACAATCCAAAGAAGCTTACCTCAGACCTTACCACTACGCCTAGGAGCATCATCGTATCCATGGTGGCCGCATCCAGCTTAATAGCCCTCTCTCAAATCTTCAGGTTCGGCGCCTTCAGCTACGCGTCGGCAGTGGTAGTATCAGCCATAATCAGCACAAGCCCAGTCCTCGTGGTCGCGTTAAACCAAGCCATAGCCAATACCTCTGAGATCGTGAAGCCCAGAACCCTTCTGAGCGTAGGCTTAGTGGTGGTTGGCGGCATGCTTGTCTCCTACTATTCAAAAATCGGTTAGCGAAGATATTATACTAGAGCAACTATTGAACGTTTAATCCGCGGACTAGTGGGTTACAGTCAACAGCCACTAAGTGAGCAGAGAATTGGATAATATGGGGGTGAAGTTTCCGGGTGAGTGAAATCAATCAGCATATTAGTGTGTAACACACTATTTACCTTTGGATGGTATATAGACTGATTCATCTTAGAAAGGAGGTTAAGACAATTCAGCTTGGTGTGACCATCGAAGCACCACAAGTGGAGCTCATCGAGGAATTCGAAGCAGAAGCCGACTGGTTAGGCCAAATCGAGGAGCTAAGAAACATGGGGTTCGATATCCACATCAAAAATGATACCGCTTACGCCGTTAAGCCAGGCGTCTACCGTAAAATTTAAGGTTCTCAAAAGGAGCACTACAACGGCTTAAAAAACGGTTTACGAATTAACACCACCACTCAGATATGATAGACATGGTATGCGGGCTAATGTGCGTCCCTCTCCCGATTAAAAGTTGAGCGTGACCGAAATCGATGGGGGTGAAGATGATACGGTTACAGAAAAGGAGTTTATCCCGAGCTGTTTTGCGTAGTGCTGTATTGCTGCGATAGCATTCTTTAGTAGGCGGCTCAGAAGGTTTGTGAATTTGCTCCAAAAAGAGGTGAGCCACTCGTGGTTCACCCTCAGATCACCCAGTACCTTTGATTTTAAATTTTCATGAGCACGTCTGAAGCTCTCATATATAGAGGTGTAAGCCGTGAAAACGCTGTTGGCAGCATTGAAAGCCGCGTCGGAGTCATTGGAGGCATCTAAAGAATTACTTAGACTACCCATTTCTTCGAGCGCCAAGAGTATTGCGTGATACTCCTCCCTAACCTTATGCATCTCAATACCCGCATTCTGAAGCTCTCCGCTTAAAGTATTCTTAAATTCATCAAGCTCGCCACCGATAGAATCATGATTAAGCGGCGACATGAATAATAATAGCTTACTCGGGAATAACCTTTATGGTTGCATGGTTACGGTGCGAGGATAAGAATTTCCTGCGACTAAACTCCTCATCTTAAAAACCGTTTGCGTATTATCGTCTAGTTGCGTAAAATCTTATATATATTGGGGGAGAAGTGTTTGCAGTCCGATGAAGTTAGTAGTGGGTTTGTCGGGTGGGAGCGGTATAATATATGGCGTCCGCTTCCTAGAAGTGCTCAGGGAACTCGGCGTGGAGTCCCATCTGATATTCACGACGGCAGCAAAGAAAACACTTGTGCTAGAGACTGATTACACGGTGAGCCAAGTGGAGTCGCTCGCAACTAGGGTGTACGGTGTGGGCGACATCTCAGCTCCGCCGTCAAGCGGCTCCTTCAAGACTGATGGAATGGTTGTGATACCATGCAGTATGAAGACGCTTGCAGGCATAGCCTCAGGGTACTCTGATAACCTGCTACTGAGAGCAGCCGATGTCACGCTTAAGGAGAGGAGACCACTCATACTCGTGCTCAGGGAGACCCCCCTCAACATTATACACATTGAGAACATGCTTAGAGCGGCTCAAGCGGGGGCGGTGATCGCGCCCGCTATGCCAGCCTTCTACCACAAACCAAAAACCATAGACGACCTCCTAAACCACCAAGTAGGCAAAGTATTAGACCTGCTTGGTATAGAGCACAACCTCTTTGAGCGATGGAAGGGCGCCAAGTGAACTACTCCGCCTTAAAAGACGAGGTTTTGAAATATTTATAAACAATCCTAAGCATACCCTAAGCTGTTTACCTCTTCACTGAGCCTAATCTCCCCACGTCTAAAGGCCTCATCTAAAGCCATCACTGTGGTTTTGTAAGACTCATGCGGAAAAAAGCGCTCGGAAGCATCATAGCGCGTGTATGTTTGCGTATAGGATCCCATTTATGGTTTCTTCTGGTAAACCCAGCTTCAAGAGCTCCTCCACGTTGTGCTTTATCGACTTCACACCCATTGTGGGCCAATCGGAGCCAAATATTGTCTTCGTCGATATTTCTAATAGCCTGGGGAAGTACTCCAGCAACCTGTTTGGGGGTATCCCCGATATGTCAAGGTAGACGTTCTGGTGTCTTCTTATGAGGAAGAAGGCTTGCTGGGTCCAGAATGGTCGGCCGCCATGCGCCATCACTATTTTAAGCTTGGGGTAGTCCACTGCAACATCATCGAGTAGCAGTGGGTCGCCGTACTTTATTCTAGCCCCTGGAAAGATGCTGGTACCCGTATGGAAGGTGACAACCATGCGGTTGGACTCTGCGTACTCATAAACTTTGGCTAGCTCACTATATAGTGCCTTATTCTCCGTGTATGCGTTGGGTTTAAAGAGCTGGTGTACTGGGTGCAGCTTAATCCAGTTCGAACCGAATCTCGACCTATAGTCTTCAAGTAGGTTTACAGGGTTCTCATCCCTCACCGGGTCCACGGAGACGACGGGTCTCAGCCTGTCGGGGTACTCCCTACAGTAGTTACCCACGAACTCCACTAGCTTGTGGTCGAAACCCATCACTTCGGGAGCCGGATAGGAGATTATGTTAGCCCACTCGACCCCTTCACGATCCAGTACACTGACCAGTCCACCCGGCTTCATGATTTGGCTGTAAACCTGAGCGTCATAGGTTTGAGACCCCGTGAACACCTGTCTAACTTCGGGTTTCATCATTTCTAGGGGGATGACGTGGATGTGGCAGTCGACTACCCTAATTCTCGACGTGATGCGCCACCACTACCGTTCCATCCCCGCCGCCTAGGCACAGTCGGAATCCAAGAGATTCAAGGATCACCTATTAATACGCTTGTCCCTCTTCTTTGGCGATGGTCTCAACGGCCCTCTCGATCTCTTCCTCAGTGTTATAGAAGTGTGGTGCCAACCGCAGCCCAACTCCTCTAC
>Ga0209061_1003416_pt1 | contig 17298 bp, 12 predicted proteins | sample Coa_R1_10_FD_187157 | JGI IMG/M metagenome (GOLD analysis project Ga0209061, IMG submission 187157) | Surface soil microbial communities from Centralia Pennsylvania, which are recovering from an underground coalmine fire - Coalmine... | ecosystem: Environmental > Terrestrial > Soil >...
CGCTGATTGCAGCGTATACTTGAGCAGGTATCTCTCTTTGTGCTCCAGTTCGAAGGCCACCTCCTGATGGGCGCTCTTATGTCTCGCTATGCTGATGGCGTAAAGCAATAACGGCACGTAGTTGAGAGTAAGCCACAGGAAAAAGCAGCCCTGAGCGATTGTGAACAGCGAATGGACAGGTCTGAAAAACTCAAAAGCGCTTGCGGCAGCGAGCAGCGGAACGCCAACCCCGAATTCCGCAAGAATGAACCCTGGACCGTGGAGTGCGATATCCAGTGCGGCCACTTTACGAACATTGATGCATCTTTCATGCTTAATTGTGCCGGTCTCCTGTTGAAGCATATGATCCTCCCCTTTATGAGCGGCGCGAGCGATCAGGCCAGCGCCCTGAGAGCAAGAGCGCGCCGAAGGTCACGAGTACACCCACCGGCGTAATGCCGGTGATAAATGCATGTATGCCGGCTACCGGTAAGAGAAACGATGGTATGGCGATAGCGACGACCAGGAGGAATAGTCCGGTAAGTCGCTGCATGCGCGTATTCGATATGTTCATAGGTCTTCTCCTTCGTGCGTGCTCTGTCGATAATGTCGTGTATCTATCTGCGTTTCCATATGGCGCTTTCTTGCGCTGAGAAAACTGTAACATGAGAAAAAATCGTGCGCTACAAAATTCGGCCCGGTGGAGTCATGGGGAGGTTAAGAGGAGCGAAGCGGGGGGTGAATGAGCGCTTTCAGGATCGGGTGGAGCATCCTGGCGCTTCAGTGAATCAGGGTGAGGGGATGAATGGAGCAGAGCAAGGCATGAATGGAGCATGAAAAAACGCTATCAAGAGCACGTTGCGCTGTGTTACAATATGCCCGGCAATTTATGAATACTAACAACTAGAATCGGTCCTGTTATCCTGAGCGCAACAGTGTTATCCTTCGCTATGCTCAGAGCTTGCCCTGAGGCACGAAGGGATGACATTCCTGCAAACGGGGAATTCGCAGATGTTACAGGTGCGGCGGCTAGAAAAAATCGTAGAGAACCGCAGCGCGCTCTTTATCGATCAGCTTGATATCGCAGCGGGCGAGGTCGTGGCTGTCGTCGGCCCACCACATAGCGGCAAGTCGCTGCTGGTGCGTATCCTTGCGGGCATGCTGCTGCCCAGCGGCGGCACCGTCATGCTTGATGAGCAGGATATCTACCGCGTCCCGGCGGTGCGAGCGCGCATTGCGGCGATGTTTGAAGAGGACCTGCTCTATGACCGGCTCTCGGTGCGGGCCAATCTGGAATTTTACCGCCAGTTGTACAGGGCACCCAGCAGCAAGATCGATGAGGCCCTGGCGCTGATCGGGCTGAGCGACCAGGCGCAGCGCCCCGTCAATAAGCTCACTCCGTCAGCGCAGCGGCGCCTGGCCTTCGCGCGCCTCCTGCTCTGCCGCCCGGCGTTGTGCCTGCTCGATCAACCCGTCTTGCGTGCCGATATCGATACGCAGGCGCTCTTTGCCCGGCTGATTACGCAGATCGCGAGCGAGGGAACTGCCGTCCTCTTGACGGCTGATGACCTGGCATGGGCTGGCAAATGCTGCACGCACGTAGTAGAGCTGAGTGATGGCCGTATCATTAACAGCTACACTGCGACCGATGGGAGCAAAGAGCCGGTTGCGCCCGAACGCCTGACGCCCTACAAGGTGCCGGCGCGCAAAGAGGATCGCATTATGCTCTTTGATCCCGGCGATCTGCTCTATGCCACCAGCCGCGATGGCAAGACGTATCTGCATACGGCGCACGAGGAGGCTACCACCAACCTCACCTTGCAGGAGTTGGAGAGCCGCCTGGCTGGTCGTGGCTTCTTTAAGGCCCACCGCGCCTATCTCGTCAACCTCCAGCACATCAAGGCTGTCATTCAATATACACGTAACAGCTATACGCTGCTGCTCAACGATGAGAAGGAGACGATGATTCCGCTCAGCAAGCAGTGTGAAAAGGAATTGCAGGATCTTCTGGGGTATTAGCGTTCTCGCGCCTGCGGCGCTCGCCTTATTTATATGTAGTGTGGGAAATGTGCGGCGGAGCCGCACATTTCCCACACTACACTATAGGTCTGCGCGACGGAGCCGCGCGAGCACCTGGCAAGAGAGGATGCAGCGCCGCAGGCATGCTCTTAAAAGTGCTGGACTTTCAGCGGCGGATCTGGTATACTCTACTCTAATATAAAATAGCATAAAAGGCGAGGATGGGGAGAGTAGGCGCACAGGGAATGCTCAGGGAGAAAGGGCCATCGACTGCAAGCCTTTTCGCAAGAATGCGCGTCGAAGTTCACCCCGGAGCCGGCTGCTGAAATCCGTTAGCGAGTAGGCAGCCCCGGATGTCCCCCGTTAGCGGGCGAGCCGAGCGGAATCGAAAACGCTGCGCTTTGTGTCAGGGGATGAGCGCTGCGCTCGATTCAATACGGGTGGTACCACGGAGCTTGCAATACCGACAACTTCGTCCTGTTGACGATTGTCGGTTTTTTTGATTCTACGGAGGATATATGATAGGACAACTTGAAGACTTGCTGGAGCAGCTTGATCGGCTGCTCACGCGCGCCATCGAGGAGCTTGAGCCGATCAACACGTCGGCGGCGCTGGATGAGTGGGACACGCGTTACCTGGGGCGTAATCGCGGCGAACTGAAGAATCTCTCCTCCGTCATGCCGAAGCTCTCGAAGGAAGAGCGCCCCGTCGTGGGCCAGAAGATCAACGAGGTCAAGCGCGAGTTGGAGCAGCGCCTTGCTGTGAAGCGCGAAGCCTTGCGCCAGCGCGAACTGCTGCGCTCGTTGGAGCAGGAGCGCATCGATGTGACGCTGCCGGGGCGAGCCGCGCCCGCCGGGCATATGCATCCCCTCTCGCGCACCATGCTGGAGGTCACACAGATCTTCGCCCGAATGGGCTTCCAGATATTGCAGGGATTAGAAGTAGAGACCGATTATTACAACTTCCAGGCGCTCAACATCCCGGCGGATCACCCCGCGCGCGATATGCAGGACACCTTCTGGATCGCGCCCGGCCATATCCTGCTGCGCACCCAGACATCGCCGATGCAGATACGCGTCATGCAGCAGATGCTGCCTCCTGTGCGCGTCGTCGTGCCCGGCAAGGTCTACCGTCACGAAGCCATCGACGCCTCGCACGAAGCCATGTTCCATCAGATCGAGGGGCTGCTAATCGATGAATACTGCACGATGGCCGATCTGAAAGGCTGTATCGAGCGCTGCGCCCGCGAGTTGTTCGGTGAGAAGCGCCGCGTGCGGTTCCGGGGCAGCTACTTCCCATTCACCGAGCCGAGCGCGGAGGCTGACATCGACTGTCCGATCTGCGACGGGAAGGGCTGCCGCGTCTGCAAATACAGCGGCTGGATAGAGATGCTTGGCTCCGGCATGGTGCATCCCAGGGTGCTGCGCGAAGTCGGCTACGATCCTGAGAGATATCGCGGTTTCGCTTTCGGCATGGGTGTGGAGCGTATCGCCATGATTAAATACGGCATTGGCGAGATCCGCCTCTTCTCTGGCAACGATCTGCGCTTCTTGCGGCAGTTCTAAATAGTGTGTCTGATTTCCTACACCTCGCTTGCTCGCGCCTACGGCGCGGCGAAACCGCGCGAACGGCCCGGGGAGGATCAGACACCTCTTAAGGAGTTATTCATCATGAGAGTACCGCTGAGCTGGCTCAGAGATTATGTTGACATAGATATGACGCCGGAGGCGCTGGCGCACACACTGACGATGGCCGGACTGGAGGTCGAGGCCATCGATTACATCGGCAAAGAGTGGGGCGACAGGATCGTCACCGCGCAGATTACGCATCTGGAGAAGGTGCCGGGATCGGATCACCTCAGCTATACACACGTCACGACGGGAACGCAGGAGCTGGGGGTGATCTGCGGCGCGCCGAATATCAGGCCGGGCGACAAGGTGCCGCTGGCGATGATCGGCGCGCGCGTGGGGGATCTGGTGATCGGCGAGAAGCGCGCGATGGGCTATCTCTCGCAGGGTATGCTCTGCTCACCGCGTGAATTGGGGCTGGGCAGCGATCATTCCGGCATCTATATCCTCGATCCCGATACGAAGGTAGGCCAGAGGCTCGTTGATGTGCTTGGCGAGGTCGTGCTGGATTTCGCCATCAAGGCACATCGCGGAGACCTCTCGTCGGTGATCGGCATCGCGCGCGAGGTCGCGGCGCTGACGGGGAAGCAATTGCGCATCCCTCAGCCGGCGCTGCACGAGCAGGGGACGCCGGCCTCAGAGATGGTCAAGGTAACAATCGAGGATCCCGACCTCTGCCCGCGTTATACCGCGCGTGTCATCAGCGGGGTAAAGATCGGCCCCTCGCCGAGCTGGATGGGCCGGCGGCTGCTGGCGGCGGGCATGCGCCCGATCAATAACGTCGTCGATATTACCAATTACGTCATGCTGGAGTTCGGGCAGCCGCTGCATGGCTTCGATTATACGCTCGTGCCTGAACATCACATCATTGTGAGGCGCGCGCACGAGGGCGAGAGCATCACGACGCTCGATGATGTCAGGCGTGCACTCACGCCCGATATGCTGCTCATCACCGATCCGACGGGGCCGACGGCGATTGCCGGCGTGATGGGTGCAGCCAAAAGCGAGGTCAACGAGCATACGACGACGGTGCTGCTGGAGTCGGCGAACTTCAAGGGCGCGAATGTGCGCCGCACCTCGCTGGCGCTGGGGCTGCGCACCGACGCTTCCAGCCGCTTCGAGAAGGGCCTTGATCCCGAACTGGTCATCGCCGGAACCAACCGCGCCGCGCAACTGATGGCGGAACTGGCCGGAGGGACCGTGCATCCCGGCATTGTGGACTGCTATCCCAGGCCCGTCAGGCCGCGCACCATCCCTTTCTCCGTCGATGAAGTGGAGTGGCTCGTGGGTATGAAGGTCACGCAGCAGGAGGTTGTCGAGACGCTGAGCGCGCTCGGCTTCACTGTCGCGCTCGACGAAGATGGCAAGAGCATGCTCGTCACCGTGCCGACCTATCGCTCGGATATCGACGAAGGCGCCGATCTTGTTGAGGAGGTTATTCGCCTGATTGGCTACGATAAGATCCCCAGCACGATCCCGACCGGTCCTCTACCGGAGCCGGGCACGGATAACTGGTTCGAGCGCGAGCAGGAGGTCCGCAACCTGCTGATCGGTGCGGGCCTGAACGAGATCGTTTCCTACGCCCTGACCAGCCGCGCACGCATGGTCAATCTGCTGGCGTATCCCGACGCCGCTTCAGCACGCGTGCTGCTCCAGGCGCCCGTTGGCATTGAGGGAACCGCGCGGGAAGTCGTCGCTGCCAGTGGAAACGGAACGACGAAGGCCGTGGCCGTGTTCGATCCGAACAGCATTCCGGCGGTTGTGCTGACGAATCCGTTGAGCAGTGACCTGGAAAGCATGCGCCTCACGCTGATGAGCAACCTGATGGAGACGGTGCAGGAGAATAGCAAGCGCAGCCGCGCGGGCCTGCGCTTCTTCGAGATCGGGCGGCGCTACCTGCCATCTGCCGATAGTGCGGGGCTGCCGGATGAGCGGCGCAGCGTGGGCTTTGTGCTCTGCGGACCGGCGGATATCTCGTGGATACCCGAGCTATCGCGCCCGGCGGACTTCTACGATCTGAAAGGCGTCGTGGAGACACTGCTGGCCGGCTTGAAGATCAGGCGCTACCGCTTCACGTCAACGCAGCATCCCACGTTCCACCCGGGGCGCTGCGCGCTGCTGGAGCTGCCGCGCCGCGCCGCCGGGGGCGAAGAGGTCTTCAGCCCGGTAGGCGTGCTCGGCGAAGTACACCCGCTGGTGCAGCAGCGCTACGACCTGCCGTATCGTGCCTACCTGTGCGAGCTTGACCTGGAGAGTCTCTACGCTGCTGTCCCGGCGCGCCTGGTCTACGCGCCGATCTCACGCCAGCAGGAGTTGACGCGCGACCTGGCCCTGGTCGTCGATGAGCAGGTGCCCGCGCAGGATATCCACGATGCGATCATGCGCAGCGGCGGCGAGTTGCTGCGCTCGGCCTCGCTCTTCGATGTCTACACCGGCGAACCCATCCCGGCAGGCAAGAAGAACCTGACCTACTCGCTGGTCTACCAGTCGCAGGATCGCACGCTGACCGATGCCGAGGCCAACGCCTTGCAGGAGCGCATAATTCACGCGCTGCACGAGGAGTTCGGCGCCGTTCTGCGCTAGGATGCAGAGCAATAAAAGTCATGTAGAGGGGGCGCTGCACGCTCGCAGCGCCCCCTCTACATAATAATGAGTACGTTCATCATCCCTCCCTGGCGAGGGGAAAATTTCTGTAACGCCGCCTGCTTGATGTGACAAACTGCGCTATTGCCGCGTTCTATTAGTGTAGATCTGGCATTTTCGGCTTCTATTTATTATAAGGATGGCGCATGGGCCGATGCTTGCGCTGCGATAAGCCGTGCAGCGAAAGTTCTATATTTTGCGATGAATGCAGGCCGCTCTTACAGGAGCAGTTGCATCAGCGTGAGCATATGAATGTGGCTGGCTCCAGCGATGGAGTTGCTACCCGGGTCATGTTGTCCTCCGACATAGCCGAAAACGAGGCTTGCGAAGTGAGCAATGGGCAGGACAATAGTACTATACCCTGTCCTGTAATAGAGGAGCCGCGAACGTCCCTGCCCCCGCTCTATGATAGCTATGCCACTATAGTAGATCAGGCGCTGCGCAGGCTGGATGACGCGGCCAGGCGCATAGCGGCTGTGGAGCGCAACAGGCCCCGTGGACCGCGCGCCGCCCGCCTGACGCCGCTGCGTGATATTTCCTCGGAGGTCGAACGCAACAACACGCCGCTGCCCGGCAGCGAAGAGGGCGTGGATGACGAGCGGGGCGAGGGTGAGCAGCAGGCGAATAATCTTCCCGATCTCTGGCCCTGGTTGCAGGGAGGAGATACCGGCGAGCAGGATGTGTGGAACGGCCAGAATGATCCCCTCATGACGCGTCGTTTTCCTGATAGCGCCGAGGCCGCGCGTATCGAAGAGGAAGATATGCAGCGCGCTATTGCCGAGGGGCTGGCAACGCGCTCGCTGCCACAGGCGCGCAGGGGCACAAAGCGCCTGCGCCGCGCTTTCGCGTTCCTGGCTATAATGGCCGTCCTGGCCCTGACGATAGACAGCGTGCTGCTTTCGATGGCCTTCCTGCGTGGTCATCATCCACAGGAGGCGCCCGGCGGTCCTCCTACCCTTACACTCTCATCAAGTGTCGTTACTTACGGCCAGAGTATCACTGTGTATGTTAAGCATTTTTCTCCTTCTGGCCGCGTCTTCCTGACGCACGATATCCGGGAGCCGCTGCTGCTCAATACGGGCAAGGCCATCCTGCCTTTGGGACAGAACGGAGCGGCGCAGGCTACGGTATTCATCGATAACAACTGGCAGCCCGGTTTTCATACCATTGTCGCCGAGGATATCGCGACGCGCTATACGGCGAATGCGATGCTGCGCGTGGCCGGGGGGCCGACGCGTCCCTCGCACCTGCTGCTGGGGGTGAGCGAACTGGATCTGGGAGCTGCCATCCAGGGAGCGAACATTATTCAGCCGTTTACACTGCACAACGCCGGCAACGGAGCCATCACCTGGACGGCGAGCAGTGATCAGCCGTGGCTGATGCTCTCTCCGAACCAGGGCGTCTTTAGCGATAGTCAGACGATCTCGGTAGGCGCGCAGACGGCTGGCCTCAAGCCGGGCGACTATAAGGCCACGCTCACGTTCTCTTCCGATGTCGGTCCACCACAGGACCTGCTGGTAACAATGACGGTGCGCCCGCTGCCAACAGGGGCCAGCGCTGTCCTGACGGTCACGCCAGCCGTGCTCTCCTTTGCGGCGCAGAGCGGCGCGCCCGATCCGGCGGCTCAGTTCCTCGTCGTGAGCAATCCGGGCACGCAGCCTCTTTCCTGGTCGCTGACGCGTAATACTCCGGCGGGGCCGAGTCAGCAGGCCACGCCTACTGCGAATGCGAACTGGCTGAGCATCAGTCAGATATCGGGAGTAGTGCTGCCAGGTGAATCGAGTTCTATCAAGATAACGGCGCAGCAGAACAACCTGCTACCGGGAACATATACGAATATTCTGGTATTCAGTGCCAATGGGGCGCTCAATAGCCCGCAGAACGTCAATGTTTCCTTCACCGTGCAGCCGGCCTGCTCGCTGGCATTGAGCGCTGGCAGCCTCTCGTTCACCGCCGTTGCCAGAGGCAGCAACCCGAGCAACCAGGCGTTGAATCTGGCTGCAACCCAGGGCTGTTCGGGGGCCGTCGCGTGGCAGGCAGCCTCTTCGGCGTCCTGGCTGAAGATTACGCCGGCCAACGGGCAGTTATCGGGATCGGCGAGCACGACCACAACGGTAGGCGTCAATATCAACGGCCTCACGCCGGGGACGTACAACGCGACAATTTCGCTGACAACCGCGCAGAGCACGCAGTCGGTAAGCGTTGCATTGACGGTGCAGGCTGCGCCGCCGCCGACGGCCCCGGTCATGGGCGCCTCGCCGTTAAACCTTAACTTTACCGCCGTCCAGGGGCAGGCTAACCCTCCGGGTCAGACAGTGACGATTGTCAATACTGGCGGCGGTTCGCTGCTATGGCATACGACGGTCAATCAACTGGCATCGTCCTGGCTGGGTGCTTCTCCTACCGGGGGGACCATCGCCGCCGGGCAGACCGGACAAGTCACTGTCAACATCAATGCCAGTTCTCTGACGCCCGGCACTTACGTGGGCCAGGTGGTGCTCAGTGGATCCGACGCGAATAATGCCGCCGCCGGGGGCAGTCCGCAGACCATCGCTATCAATCTCGTGGTATCCGCGCCCTGCACGCTGGTAAAGCCTTCATCCAGCGCCGTTGCTATGAGTGGCATCCAGGGAACCGCCAGCGTTGCCCCGCAGTCGATAACGCTGAGCGCATCCGGGAGCTGTAACTGGCCGCTGACCTGGAAGGCTCAGGTGCCCGGCTCCGCATCGTGGTTAAACCTGTCGGCCAGTTCAGGATCCTTCACCGCGAGCGGCCAATCGACTACCATCAGCCTCAGTCCCAACGCGGCGAACCTGGCCCCCGGCACCTACAAGACGCAGGTCTCCGTTTCGGCGACAGATGCCTCTCATCTACAGGCGCAGGGAAGTCCGCAGGTATTTTCGGTCACACTCACTGTGCAGCAGCCCTGCGTGCTCCAGGTAACGCCGGCGCAGCTCTCGTTCTCGCTCGCGCAGGGACAATCCTCGCAGAACCCACAAACGTTGAATATAAGCGAGACCGGCGCCTGTGGCGGATCGGTGAGCTGGAATGCGACTATCGATAGCGGAAGTAGCCAGTGGCTTGCCCTGAGCGCTACCAGTGGCACCAACTCGGGCACGATAAACATAAGCGCGGATGCCGCGAACCTGGCGGCGGGAAGCTATAGCGGCACGATTACCATTTCTGCCTCCGGCAGCGGCGGAGCCACCATCCAGGGCAGCCCGCAGGCGATCCCCGTCTCCCTCACCGTTAGCGCCCCCGGCAGTAACTCCTGACCGGAGAGGGCACGAACCAGGCCCGCCTGGGTATTCCGCCTCTGCCTCAGAGAGTGTCGATCCCCGGTGTTCTCGTCCTTCTCCCACCGGGCCTTCGTGCGGCTCCGCCGCGCAATCAGGTAGAGTAGGTTATGTGGAAAAATGCGCGGAGCGCATTTTTCCACATAACCTACTCTACCCGGCGAGCGCCGCAGGCGCGAGCACGTGATAATGTCGGAGAGAGCTGCCAGGATGTGATACAATGCATATCGCTGCGTCACTATGGGCCGGAAAGACACGAAAAGAGACATATTTGAGAAACAGCGTCTTGCAACGTTGAATTAAACAAGGCACTATCAATTCGGCTGAAGAGTAATGAAAAAGTATGGAGACAAAACGTTGCGCCTATTGTCATAAGCTCCAGCGGGCCGACGCGCATATCTGTAGCGGCTGTGGACATATGTTTGTACGCAAGCAGTCAAGAACCTTTTCAAAGGATCTGAGCTACCCATCTCTCCCCCCCGCGTCACCGCATCGGGCCGGCCATTACTCCGGGCTTCATCCCGAAGATCAGCCCTATCAGTCGAGCAAAATCGTTGCCTACCGCCCTCCTGTGCGGGAGATCGAGCGCAAAGCTCTGCCGCGACACGAGCCTGAGCGAATCATCTTGCCATCGATCAATAGTCTCGAAGATGACGACCAGGACGAAGATCAGGTGACAATGCCCGCCAGCTATATCAAAGCCCCTGCCGATGCGTGGCTGCCGGCCTATAAACCCCGGAAACGACTCCTCTCCAGGCGCGCTATCTCTATCATCCTGATCCTGTCCTGCTTCTGCTTTCTGCTCGCCAGCAGCCTTATCGCCTTCACGCTGATTGGCAAGGGCACATCGATAGCAACCGCTGTGGTAACGGCGTCGCCCAACATTTTGCGGGCCAACGATACCTTCACGCTCTCGGGCAGCGGTTTCGGCGCTCACGACCTGATGATCTTCACCTATGATGCCGACAAAAAGATAGACGATGGCAGCGGCAGGCCGCTGATGGCGCATAGCGATAGTCAGGGCACGTTCTCGGTGCAGATCCATGTCCCGGCGAACTGGGGCGTCGGGGCGCATGTCATTCATGTGACCGATGAGGCGCAAAATCTCAGCGTTTCAACCAGAATCACGATCCAGGGATCGCCGGCTGCGCCATCCGCTTTGCGACTGGCGACATCGCGGATGAGCTTTGCCGCCGCGCCTGCGGGAGTCGTGTCGAGCAGGCCGGTAACACTCATTAATGCCGGAGGCGGCCAGGTCTCGTGGCAGGAGAGCAGCGATCAGGTCTGGCTAACCGCGACTCCGAGCGGGGGCGTTTTCGCGGGGCGCGCGAATGTGCTCATCAAGGTCAATCGCGGGGATCTCGCACCGCGAACGTATACGGGGCATATCAAATTTACGCAAAGCGGGAGCGGGCGCGGCGTGCAACTCACAGTGACGATGGTGGTGGCGCCCGGGCGCGCTGCGCTGGACATCTCCAGTCCAGCGCTCGCATTCTCCGCCACAACGGCGCAGAACCCTGGCGCTCAGACCATCGTTCTGCAAAATAGTGGGAAGCAGGTGTTGAACTGGGCCGGGTCAGTTGAGACCGGCGATGGCACTTCGTGGCTTGCCATCGCCCCTTCTCACGGGCAGTTAGGACCGGGGATGAGTGCGACGGTTACGGTCAGCGTGCAATCGCTTCCACTGCCGGTGGGCAGCTATCAGGGCGCCATTAATTTCAGCGGGGGAGCCAGCGCCCAGGTGACGATTTCCCTGACCGTGGTAGCGCCCGGCAACCTGGTTGCCTCACCGCCTGCACTCGCCTTCAATGCCTTTACGGGCCAGCAGCCCTCCGCTAAAACCCTCACGCTGCAAAACAGTGGCGGTATGCCTGTAAACTGGACGGCCAGCATCGCGACTGCCAGTCACCAGCAATGGTTCAGCATAACGCCGGGCAGCGGCCAGCTTGCTCCGGGCGGCCAGCAGAACATAGCGGTCAGCGTCAATACTGCCGCGCTCAGCCCCGGCGCTTACCAGGGCACGCTCACATTTAGCTCCGCCGGCTCCTCGCAGACGCTAACCGTCGCAGTCTCGTTCACAGTCGCAAACCCACCTGCCCCGGCCATCAGCCTGCAACCCGCACAGTTGAGCTTCTCGACGATAAAGGGCGCCAACCCGGCCTCGCAATCGCTCACCATTACCAATACGGGGAATGCCACGCTGAACTGGAGCGCTGCCGAGGAGGGCAGCGGGGCGCACCTGCTTAACATTTCGCCGGAGCATGGCAGCCTGCCGCCCGGTCAGAGCGCGCAACTGCTCGTCAGCCCGGCCCTTGCTGGTGCCAGCACCGGTACGTTCACCGCGACGATTACAGTTGCCGACAGCGATCCCGGCACGACTATCCCCGCCAGAAGTGTGCCCGTTACCATCACAGTGACGGATCAGGCGGCGATCACTGTCTCGCCGGAGAGCCTGACGTTTAATAATAGCAGCACATACACTAACACCTCGCAATTGCTGGTGATCAACGATACCGGATCCGCCGAACTGCACTGGACGATAGCCCCATCCTCCGACGCCTCATCCTGGTTGAAGGTCGACACGAGTGCGGGCGCTATTGCTGCGGGCGGCAGCACGGTGGTCGGCGTGACGTGTGACAGCAGCGCTCTGACTCCTGGAACGTATACGGCGACGCTGATCGTCAGCGATAGCGACGCCGGTACGAAGGTTGCTCCGCAGGCGGTACAGGTCACGCTCGTTGTCGGGAACTGACGAGAGCGCACTCTGGTTGACGCTTCCCGTTACCTGTGCTACACTCTGACAGGGAAACTTTCGTGGTTATGCGACATCTCGCGCACCTTCCCCGCGCTTATTTAATATAAACTCATCTTTTGGAGGATAGAGACGTGCCAACCATTACGTATGTGCGTGAAAATGTACAGGTTCAGGTGCCGGAGGGAGATACTGTACGTTATCCGGCGTTAGAGAACGACGTGCCGGTCTACTGTGGCATGTGGAAATTCGCGAACTGTCACGGCAACGGGCTGTGCGGCACTGATCGTGTCGCCGTTTCGCCGTCGGTGAACACCAACCCCCTCACCTTCCAGGAGAAATTCTGGCTTCGCAACGACCTCAAGAAGAATCCCAACATGCGTCTTGCCTGCCAGGTGCGCGTGTATGGCGATGTCACCGTCGAAACCCAGTGCAAAAGCTAGGCGGGCGGTCCAGGAGGGCAACCGCCCTCCTGGTGGGGGATGGGGTGTCCCCATGTTTATCCTCCCGCTTTTAGCGGACGGCGAAATAGAGCCTTTGCGCTAACTGATTATTCCAGTACAGTTCCACGGTGCCCGATGCTGGCCCGAGATAGACCATCGATGCATCACCGTTGACCATATCGCCTGCGGCAATGGGTGGGCTGGAAGCCGATTTGAAGAAGATCTTATTCATATACCACTTGACAACTACTGTGCCCTTTGTCGGTGGGTGCTGGACGCTGTACGTTATATAGAAAGTCTGCCCCACGCGAAAGATCTTTTGCGGCTGGAGCGCGATATAGGTTCTGGGATCGACGCGCGCCGTCGTAGTGGCCGAAGGGATGATGTTGTAGGCCGGCCCCTTATCCACTGTATCCGGTGGGTTCGGTACCGGCGTTGCCGGAGGCGCCTTCAGGCTTGGCGGGGGGGCGCCGCCAGAGAGACGCTGGAGCACCGCGAGCGTTCCGCTGGCTTTAGCATAATAGGATGCGCCTCCACAGAGCAGTATACATACAATCACGAAGCTCAATAAACCGCTGATGACGCGATATCTGGGAATGATAGCCCGTGGTTGGGTATACATCGGTGGGACATAGACGGCTTCCGGTATGTCGGGGAGTGCGGGTAACATCTGCTCCATCGGTTGCGCGGGCACCAGTTGCCTCAATGCGTCCTGCTGATATCCCTGGGCGACTGGCGCCTGGTAGGGAACCGGCAGTAGTGATACTGGCTGCTGCCCCTGCGGCGATGAAGGCGCTGAAGGTTGCGATTGGAGCGGGGATGCCTGCTGAAGAGGCTGCTGCAACCAGGCCGGCTGCTGGACCGCCGGATTCTGAGCGGGCGCCGACCACGAGTTCGCCGTGTAAGATTGCGCGGGCGCTGCTGCGGGTGCCTGGCCCCATTGCATGCCAGACGAGACCGTAGAGGCGCCCCACTTCGCCGCCGAAACGGCTGCGCCCCCGGGGAGCTCCTGCGATCCCCACATCAGCGGCGAGGGCGCGCCACAATTCGAGCAGGGTGAATCATTTGCTACGCGCTCTGAATGACAAAACGGACAGAACATCTTCTGCGCTTACCTCAGTTTACAGGATCTTGCTCTTACTCACACTAGCATCGATAGCCTTGAGAATCAAGTTTGGCCGCGTATAGATAGGGCAAAAGGGCTATGTCTCTGCCCTTCTTATTTTGTATAAACGTATTCGAGAGAGCGGCTGGCATCCCTTGAATACTCTCTTCCCAGGTGCTACCATTGTTTAGTGTATATCTGGTGCTCCGTGTCCGCGCCCTTTCTCGAAGGGTGCTCGCGCGGCTTCGCCGCGCCTGGGGGTTAGATAGGGTGTGAAAGGTGCGCGAAAGCGCACCTTTCACACCCTATCTAACTCTGGGATGAGCGCCGCATATATGATGTGACGGGGCGCAAGTCCCCCATAGGCATAGAAGCTATGGCTGAGACACAGGAACAATGGTATCGCCGCCAGGCAATCGAACACCTGGCGCAGCATATCCCATTTGAGCGGGACGCCGCTACCAGAGCGGAACAGATCGAGATGTTGCGCGGCCTGGTCATTCATTATGGGCGCGAGATGGACCCGGAACTCTTCGGCTTTGAGGCCCGCAACGAACTGATGCGGTTAGGATTATGGAATCGGATTGGACATGCGCATGAGTAAGAGAAGTATTGTCGTCACGGGTGGCTCCAGCGGCTTCGGGCGCATTACCGCATTGGAAATGGCACGGCGTGGCTGGCGGGTCTTTGCTACGGTGCGCCAGGAGGAGCATCGGGAAGCTCTTCTCTCGGAGGCCGCCGCGTCCGGCTGCAAGGATAACCTTGTTCCGCTGCTGTGCGATATCACGCATCCCGAGCAGGTTGCCGTGCTGGCTCAACGCGTCGAGGAACTGCTGCGCGACAATGCCGCAACTCAGAACGAGGCCGTACCGCGCCTCGACGCTCTGCTGAACAACGCCGGGGGCGCCTATGGTGGCCCTCTCGAACTGCTGCCCATCGAGGATCTGCGCGCTCAACTGGAACTTAATGTCGTCGCCCAGGTCAGCGTCACGCAGGCTTTGCTGCCGCTGCTCAAAGCCGCTAAGGGAACCATCATCAACGTGAGCAGCATCAACGGGCGCGTTGCGATGCCCATCGTGGGCGCATATGCCGCCAGCAAGTTCGCGCTTGAGGCTATCAGTGATGCTCTGCGCGTCGAGCTGGCCCCCTTTGGCGTGCGCGTTGTCGTCATCGAACCCGATTCCAGCCCGACCGGTATCTGGAAGACGAGTATGCAGCGCGCACTGCCCCGGCTGGATGCGCATCGATCCGGCCCCTATGGGCGGCTGCTGCACGTTAGCGAAAGGATGGTCCAGCGCTCCAGCCGCGTCGGTTTCCCAGCCCGGCTCTTTGCCGATACCGTCGTTAAAATTCTGAACAGCCCGCATCCACGCGCGCGCTATCCCATCCCGGCCAGCGCCGCGCGCGTGATCCTCCTGCGCCGTTTCCTTCCCGACAGGCTCTGGGACACGCTGGTCCGCCGCATGCTCAAATGGTAAGCTTCGTATCTTTACGGCTGACCGTCAGATAGCCAGCGCAGATAGCGATCAAGATTCAAGACTCCTTGAATCTTGATCTTTTTTTGATCTTTTTTTTATATTTACTCCTTATACTACAGAGAAGACGAAAAGACGCTCATCCTCCCCTGCTCATGTCAATGCGCTGGCTGTGAGCGGGAAGGGCGGCGTCGCAGGAGGTTATATGGCGACGAGCACAAAGCCACCACAGGTCAGACAGACGGCAGACGCATCTATAGCACTCATCTGGCGCCCACCGAGCCGGCGCGTCGGCATGGGCAGCGCGAATATAGAGAGCGCCTTACAGGCCCTGCGTACCAACCGCATGCGGTCCTTCCTGACGATGCTCGGCGTGATTATCGGCGTGGGAGCCGTTATTGCAGTGGTCAGCCTGGCGCAGGGAGTCAGCGAAAACGTGAATCAGCGACTCGCGGGCCTGGGCACCAACGTCCTTACCATTATCCCCGGCACAGCAAACAGCGCTGGCGCCCGTACTGCGGCAGGCTCGAATCAAAGCCTGACGCTGGCCGATGCGCAGGCCATAGCGACGCAGGTGCCGCATATTGTTGATATGAGTCCTGTGCTGAATGCATCGGCACAGGTGATCTACGGCGATCAGAACTGGAGCACCTCCGTAAGAGGGGTCTATCCTGACTATCAGACCATCGAGAACTGGCAAATCGCCGAGGGCCACTGGTTCACCGATCAGGATGAGCAGATGGCATCTCCTGTCGCGGTCATCGGCCAGACGGTAGCCCAGAATTTATTTACCGAGGCAACGCCTCCCACCGATCCTATCGGTCAGACGATTCGTATTGGCAGCGAACTTTTCAACGTCGTTGGTGTGCTCCAATCCAAAGGGACACAGGGCTTTGGTAATGCCGATGATGTTGTCTTTGTGCCGTTCTCGGCGGCCCGGGTCAGGCTGAACCCTTCGACCTATGTTGACCAGATTGTAGTTCAGGTCGATAATATCAACAATATTTTGCCGGCCCAGATCGGTATCATCACGCTTTTACGCCAGCGTCATCATCTCAGCGGTGTAGATCCCACTCTGCAATCCCTGTTGCAACAACAGCGTTCAACACGCGGCTCTACCTTCCTGGGAGGCGGGCCGGGTGGTTTTGCGGGCGGCGGTGGTGGTTTCGGGCCACGCGGGGGCAATGGCGGCGCGGGAGGACAGCGCGGCGGTGGTGGCGGTGGTAGCGCGGGAGGACAGCGCGGCGGTTCATCCGCTAACACAGGATCGAGGACATCTGGCAGCGCGAGCGCAGGAGCAGGAGCCAGCAGCCCGACAGCGCAGCCTGACGACTTCCAGGTCTTTAACGGCAGCCAGATCGTTCAGGCTGCGCAGCAGAATGCCACGGAGCTTACAACCCTGCTCGTGGGCATCGCCGCTATCTCGCTCACCATCGGTGGCATCGGCATCATGAATATTATGCTGGTCTCCGTAACCGAGCGCATCAAGGAGATTGGCATCCGCATGGCGATTGGGGCGCGCCAGCGTGACGTGCGCAACCAGTTCTTGATCGAGGCGCTGATTCTCAGCATCATTGGGGGGATTATTGGCCTGGTCGTCGGGCTATGTGCTGGCTACGTGCTCACGGCTGGCCTGGGCTTCCCCTTCATTTTCAGTCCCATCCCGGTTGTGCTCGCTTTTGCCGTCTCGGCGCTGGTAGGCATCTCCTTCGGCTTTTACCCGGCGCTGCGTGCCTCAAGACTCGATCCGATAGTCGCTCTGCGCACGGAGTAAACAAACAGGGGCCGGAAACGGCCCCTGTTTGTTCTTCCCATTCTGGAATGTTATCCTGAGCCTGCGAAGGAGCTACCCCGCCGGGCACGCCGATCCTGAGCGCGGAGAAGGATGACATATCCTCTCTCACCTCTTTCAGCCACGATTTCCATTCTGGCCCGGCATATGGTATCATCCTAATACG
>Ga0209061_1003418_pt1 | contig 17296 bp, 16 predicted proteins | sample Coa_R1_10_FD_187157 | JGI IMG/M metagenome (GOLD analysis project Ga0209061, IMG submission 187157) | Surface soil microbial communities from Centralia Pennsylvania, which are recovering from an underground coalmine fire - Coalmine... | ecosystem: Environmental > Terrestrial > Soil >...
GCGCTGGCGCCGACGGTGGCCGCCTGCCGGCTGCCCGACCGCCCGTTCCGGCGGCTGATCGAGGCCAACCGCCGTGACCAGCGGGTCACGCGCTACCGGACCTTCGAGGAGCTGCTCGGCTACTGCCAGCTGTCCGCCGCGCCGGTCGGCGAGCTCGTGCTGCACGTGTTCGGCGCCGCCAGCCCCGAGCGGATCGCCCTGTCTGACCGCGTGTGCGCCGCGCTGCAGGTGGTCGAGCACCTGCAGGACGTGGCCGAGGATCACGCGCGCGGGCGCGTGTACCTGCCGGCGCAGGATCTGCAGCGGCTCGGCTGCCCGGAGGCCGACCTGGCGGCGGCCCGCGTGAGCGACCCGCTGCGCGAGGTGCTGGCGCTGCAGGGCGCGCGGGCCCGGACGCTGCTCGAGGCGGGCGCGCCGCTGGCCGCCACGCTCGCGCCGCGGCCGCGGCTGGCGGTGGCCGGCTTCGTCGCCGGCGGCCGGGCGGCGCTGGACGCGCTCGAGCGGGCCGGCTACGAGGTGCTGGGGGAGCGGCCGCGGCCCACCTGGCGGATGTTCGCCCAGCGCTGGGTGGAGGCGGTGCGGGGGCGATGAACGCGCCGGCGATCGAGATCGAGCGGGCCTACGGGCGCTGCGAGCAGATCACCCGGCGCGCGGCCGCCAACTTCTACTACGGGATCCGCCTGCTGCCCGCGTCCAAGCGGCGGGCGATGAGCGCGGTGTACGCGTTCGCGCGTCGGGTGGACGACATCGGCGACGACCAGCAGGACCGCCAGCGGCAGATGGAGGCGCTGGCCGACCAGCGCCGCCGGCTGCAGGCGCTGGCCGACGCCCCCGACGCCTGGGGGATGGTCAGGCTGGAGGCCGAGGACGGCGAGCCCGATCCGGTGATCCTCGCCCTGGCCCACGCCCGCTGGCACTATGAGCTGCCGGTGGAGGCGCTCGAGCTGCTGATCGACGGGGTGGAGCTGGACGTGTTGGGCGCCCAGTACGAGACCTTCGAGGAGCTGGTCGGCTACTGCCGGGCGGTGGCCGGGTCGATCGGGCGGCTGTGTCTGGCGATCTTCACCGAGGGGCGCGCCAACGGCGCCGCGGCGCTGGCCGACGAGCTGGGCGTGGCCATGCAGCTGACCAACATCCTGCGCGACATCCGCGAGGACCAGGCGCGGGGCCGCGTGTACCTGCCGGCCGAGGACCGACGGCGGTTCGACTGTCTTGAGCTGGACGGGCTGCCCGACCAGCGGCTGGCGCCCCTGATCGCCTTTGAGGCCGCCCGCGCGCAGGAGTGGTTTGCCAGCGGGCTGCGGCTGGTGGAGCAGCTGGATGCCCGCAGCGCCGCCTGCGTGCTGGCGATGACCGGCATCTACCGCTCGATCCTGGAGCGGATCGTGCGCGACCCCGCCTGCGTGCTGCACCGGCGGGTGTCGCTCGGCGGCTGGGAGAAGACGTGGGTGGCGGCGCGCAGCCTGACCGGCGCGTGCGCCGGCGTCGGAGGCGCCCGATGAGCCCGCGGCACGTGGCCGTGATCGGCGGCGGGCTGGCCGGGATCACCGCCGCGCTGGAGTGCAGTCGCGGCGGCGCCACCGTCACGCTGCTTGAGTCCCGCGGCCGGCTGGGCGGGGCGGCCTACTCGTTCACCCGCGACGGGATCCGCGCCGACAACGGCCAGCACGTGTTCCTGCGCTGCTGCACCGCCTACCGCGGGCTGCTCGAGGAGATCGGCGCCGCTTCGCTGGTCACCCTCCAGCGCCGGCTGGAGATCCCGGTGCTGGCGCCGGGCGGCCGCCGGGCGAAGCTGGCCCGCTCGGGGCTGCCGGCACCGCTGCACCTGGCCGGTGCGCTGGCCGGATACCGGCTGCTCTCGCCCGCTCAGCGCCTGAGCGTGGCCCGGGCGATGGCGGCGCTGCGGCGGCTCGACTTCGAGGATCCCGCCCTGGACCGCCGCTCGTTCGGCGAGTGGCTGCGCGAGCACGGGCAGGGCCGCGAGGCGCTCGAGGCCGTGTGGGGGCTGATCATCCGCCCCACGCTGAACCTCGAGCCGGCCGAGGCCTCGCTCGCCCAGGCCGCCCAGGTCTTCCAGGTCGGGCTGCTGCGCGAGCGCGACGCGGGCGACATCGGCTACGCCCGGGCGCCGCTGTCGGAGATCCACGACGTCGCCGCCCGCCGGGCGCTGGCCCGCCGGGGCGTCGAGGTGCGCCTGCGCCACGGCGCCACCACGATCGAGCCCGGCGAGGATGGCTTTCGGATCGAGATCTCCGGGGCGCCGACCCTGGCCGCCGACGTGGTGGTGGTGGCGGTGCCGCCCGACCGCGCGGCGCGGCTGCTGCCCCCGGCCGGCGGAGTCGATCGCGCGGCGCTGGTCGCCCTCGGCCGCTCGCCGATCGTCAACATCCATGTCGTGTACGAGCGCCGGGTGATGGAGCTGCCGTTCGCCGCCGGGGTGGGGACCCCGGTGCAGTTCGTGTTCGATCGCACCGAGAGCGCGGGAATCGACTCCGGCCAATACCTGGTGGTCTCGCTGTCGGCCGCCGACGCCGAGCTGGAGATGACCGTCGAGGAGCTGCGCGCGCGGTATCTGCCCGCCCTGGCCGAGCTGTTCCCGGCCGCCGCCGACACGGGTGTGCGGGCGTTCTTCGTCACCCGCGAGCACTCGGCCACCTTCCGCGCCGGCCCGGGGGCGCGGGCGCTGCGCCCGCCGGCGCAGACGCCGCTGAGCGGGCTGGTGCTGGCCGGCAGCTGGACCGACACCGGCTGGCCGGCCACCATGGAGGGCGCGGTGCGCAGCGGCCAGGCCGCCGCCCGCGTGGCCCTGGCCGCCCCGGTGCGCGCCGCCGCCGCCCAGCCGACGCCCGCCCGTCCCCTGACCGCAGCCAGGCCGCGATGAGCACGCTCACCTCCGCACCCCAGGCGGTCGCCGGCCTCCCCGAGCCGGGGCCCGACCTGCTCGTCCTCGCCCCCCTGTCGGTCGAGGCCAAGGCGGTGCGCGCCGGCGCCCCCTGGGCCCGAGTGGAGCGCGTGGGCATGGGCCCCCGGCGCGCCTCGCGCTCGGCCGAGCTGGTCGGCCGGGGGGCCGGCAGCGCGGTGCTGATCGCCGGCTTCTGCGGCGCGCTTGACCCCGAGCTGGAGCCCGGTGACGTGGTGCTGGCCAGCGAGGTGCGGGGGCCGACGGGGACCACCGCCTGCTCTGACCCGGCGATCCTGGCCGGCGTGCTGCGCCGCGGCGGGCTCAACGTCCACGTGGGGCCGATCGCCTCCAGTCAGCGTCTGGTCCGCCGCGACCGCCGGCGCACGCTGCGCCAGACCGGGGCGATCGCGGTGGACATGGAGTCGGCCTGGCTGGCGCCAGCCGCCCAGGGCCAGCCGCTCATCACCCTGCGCGTGGTGGTCGACACCGAGCGCCACGAGCTGCACCGGCCGCTGCGCACGGTGGTGGGGGCGGCGGTGGCCTACCGCAGCCTGCGCCGCGCCTGCGCGCTGGTGCAGGAGTGGGCGCGGGCGCTCGGGCCGCGCGAGGTCGTGCTCGCCTCCCCGCGGGCCTCCTGCGCCGGGGTCGAGCGCGCCGTCGAGGTGGTGGAGCGGGTGCTCGACGAGCTCGGCCCGCCCGTCTACGTGCGCAAGCAGATCGTCCACAACGCCCACGTGATCGCCCAGCTCCAGGCGCGGGGGGCGGTGTTCGTCGATGAGCTCGACCAGGTGCCGACCGGCTCGACGGTGATCTTCTCCGCCCACGGGGTGTCCCCGGCGGTGCGGGCGGAGGCGGCGGCGCGCGAGCTCAACGTGATCGACGCCACCTGCCCGCTGGTGGCCAAGGTGCACGCGGAGGCGCGCCGCTTCGCCGGCTCGGGGTATGAGATCGTGCTGGTCGGCCACGAGGGGCACGAGGAGGTGGAGGGGACGTTCGGGGAGGCGCCCGAGCACACGCACGTGATCGCCGCCCCGGAGGAGGTCGAGACGCTCGAGATCGACGATCCCGAGCGGGTGGCCTACCTCACCCAGACCACGCTGGCCGTGGACGAGACCAACCGGGTGGTGGAGGCGCTGCGCGCCCGCTTCCCCGCGTTGGCCGGCCCCAAGGCCTCCGACATCTGCTACGCCACCCAGAACCGCCAGGACGCCGTGCGGGCGCTGGCCGCCGACTGCGACGTGGTGCTGGTGGTCGGCTCGGCCAACTCCTCCAACTCCCGCCGCCTGGTCGAGGTGGCCGAGCGGGCCGGGTGCCCGGCGCTGCTGGTCGAGGACGCCTCGGAGATACCGCCCGAGCTTCTGGTCGGCGCCTCCCGGGTAGGGGTTACGGCGGGGGCCTCCGCGCCCGAGTCGCTGGTCGAGGGAGTGGTGCGGGCGCTGGACGGCCTCGGCGGCGCCACGCTGTCGGAGCGCACGGTGGCCACCGAGGACATTCATTTCAAGCTTCCGGCCGAATTGAGAACGAAGAAGGTGACCTGATGGCAATCCCCTTGAGACAATCGCTGCGGGTGGGCGCATACGTCGCCCGCCAGAAGCTGGCCGGGCGGGAGAAGTTCCCGCTGCTGGTCGAGCTTGAGCCCCTGTTCCAGTGCAACCTGGCCTGCGCCGGGTGCGGCAAGATCCAGCACCCCGAGCCGGTGCTGCGCCGCCGCATGCCGGTCGAGCAGGCCATCGGCGCGATCGAGGAGTGCGGCGCCCCGATGGTCTCGATCGCCGGCGGCGAGCCGCTGATCCACCCGGAGATCGACCAGATCGTCGAGGGGCTGATCGAGCGCAAGAAGTTCGTCTACCTATGCACCAACGCGCTGCTGATGGAGCGCAAGCTGCACAAGTTCAGGCCCTCCCCGTACTTCGCCTGGGCGGTGCACATCGACGGGCTGCGCGAGCGCCACGACGAGTCGGTGTGCCGCGAGGGCGTGTTCGACAAGGCCGTCTCGGCGATTCGGGCCGCCCAGCAGGCGGGCTTCCGCGTCACCACCAACACCACGTTCTTCACCCACGACTCGCCGAAGACGATCCGGGCCGTGCTCGACTTCCTCAACGACGAGCTGAAGGTCGACCGGATGATGATCTCGCCCGCCTACGCCTACGAGAAGGCGCCCGACCAGGAGCACTTCCTGGGCGTCCGGCAGACCCACGAGCTGTTCCGCCGGGCGTTCGCCGACGGCCGGCGCCGGCGCTGGCGGCTCAACCACTCGCCCCTGTTCCTGGACTTCCTGGAGGGCAAGGTCGACTTCGAGTGCACCCCGTGGGGGATCCCCAGCTACTCGCTGTTCGGCTGGCAGCGGCCCTGCTACCTGATGGCCGACGGCTACGCCGAGACCTACCAGGAGCTGATCGAGACGACCGACTGGAGCCGCTACGGCCGGGGCCGGGATCCGCGCTGCGAGAACTGCATGGCCCACTGCGGGTATGAGCCCACCGCGATGCTGGCCACCGCCCGCTCGCTCAAGCAGTCACTGCGCGCGGTCGTAAGCGGCTGACTCAAACCAGCGCGCCGCCGCCTCCACGGCGGCGGCGCCCGGCCCGGGCCGGTAGCCGAGCTCGCGCCTGGCCTTGCCGCTTGAGAAGTGCAGCGGCAGCCGGGCCAGCCTCACCTCGTCGCGCACCAGCAGCTCGGGCTCCTGGCCGCGCAGCTGGGAGAGCGCGTCGGCCACCACCGCCACGCCGTACACCGGCGGCCACGGCAACCCCAGGCGGGGGGCGGGGCGGCCCACGGCGGCGGCGGCGATCGCGAACACCTCCTGCAGCGAGAGGTTCTCGCCGCCGAGGATGTAGCGCTGCGACGAGCGGCCGCACTCGAGCGCCAGCGCGTGGCCGCGGGCCACGTCCTCGACCGCCACCACGTTGATCCCGGCCCGGTGCAGATAGCCGCGAATTCGGCCCTGCACGAGGTCGCGGATCATCTTGCCGCTCGGCGTCGGCCGCCGGTCCTCGGGTCCGAGCACGGTGGTGGGGTTCACGCACACCACGTCGATCCCGTCGTGCCCGGCGGCCAGCGCCAGCCGCTCGGCCTCGAGCTTGGTCCGCTTGTAGGGGACGGCCAGCTCCCAGTCCGGCGGCTGGTCGGCCTCGGTGGCCGGCCGACCGCTGACCGGACCGCAGGTGGCCGAGCTCGAGGTGATGACCGTGCGCGGGACCCCGAGGCGCGCCGCCGCCTCCAGCACGTTGCGCGTCCCCGTCACGTTGACCTGCTCCATCTCGGCCGCCCGGCAGCGGGCGTAGCTGTAGAGGGCGGCCACATGCACGATCGCCTGGCAGCCCGCCGCCGCCCGCCGGACCACGTCGGGGTCGCACACGTCCCCCGGCACCCACTCGCGCACCCCCGTCCAGTCCGGTGGCTCGGTGCGGCACAGGGCGCGCACCTCGGCGCCACGCAGCGCGAACTCGGCCGCCACGTGGCTGCCGATGAATCCGCTTGCGCCGGTGAGCAGGGTCAGCAACTGCTAGACCTACTACCCGCCGGGACACTCACCGGCTGCCATTCCCGTCAGGCTGCGAACAGCGCCCGTGAGCGACATCTCCGTGTCCGGCTTCCGTCAGCTGGAGGAGGTGGTGTGGGAGCTGCCACCCACCGCCCACGCGGACATGCGCGCGCCCGCGCGCGTGTTCGCCGACCGCGAGCTGCTCGAGCAGATCGCCGGCGACCGCTCGCTGGAGCAGCTGCGCAACGTGGCCACGCTGCCGGGGGTGACCGGCGCCGCGCTGGCCATGCCCGACATCCACCAGGGCTACGGGTTCCCGGTGGGCGGGGTGGCCGCCACCGCGCCGCCGGAGGGGGTGGTCTCCCCAGGCGGGGTGGGCTACGACATCAACTGCGGCGTGCGGCTGCTGACGCTGCCCCTGGGCGTGGAGGAGCTGGGGGACCGGCGCGAGGCGCTGGTGCACGAGATCTCGCGCCGGGTGCCGGTCGGCCCCGGGCGGGGCGGCGCGCTCGCCCTGTCCGATGCCGAGCTTGACCGGGTGATGGTCGAGGGGCCGCGGGCGCTTGTGGCCCGCGGCATCGGCAGCGCCGAGGAGCTTGAGCTGACCGAATCGGGCGGCTGCCTGCCCGGGGCCGAGCCGGCGGCCGTCTCCGCCCGGGCGCGGCGGCGGGGGGCCGACCAGCTGGGGACGCTCGGCTCGGGCAACCACTTCCTGGAGCTCCAGCGGGTGGGGGAGATCTTCCATCCCGCGGCGGCGGCGGCGTTCGGCCTGGAGCCGGGGCGGGTCACGGTGCTGATCCATTCCGGCTCGCGCGGCTTCGGCCACCAGATCTGCACCGACTACGTGCGCACGATGGAGGGGGTGCTGGGCCGCTACGGCATCCGCCTGCCCGACCGCCAGCTGGCCTGCGCGCCGCTGGGCTCCCCCGAGGGCCGCGCCTATCTGGCCGCCATGGCCGCCGCGGCCAACTTCGCCTGGGCCAACCGGGCGGTGCTGGCCCACCGGGTGCGCGAGGCGGTGGGCCGGGTGCTGGGGCGCGCGGCGGCCGAGGGCGTGCGCCAGGTGTACGACGTGGCCCACAACGTGGCCAAGCTCGAGCGCCACGGCGAGCGGGATCTGTGCGTGCACCGCAAGGGGGCCACGCGCGCCTTCCCCGCCGGCTCGCCCGACATCCCGGCCGCCCACCGCCGGGTCGGCCAGCCGGTGTTCATCCCCGGCAGCATGGGCACCAGCAGCTTTGTGCTGGTGGGGTTGCCGGGGGCGATGGAGCGCTCGTTCGGCACCACCTGCCACGGGGCCGGACGGCGGCTGAGCCGCACCGGCGCGCGCCGGGAGATCACCGGCGGGGAGCTACGCCGCCGCCTGGAGGCGCAGGGGATCGTGGTGCGCTCGGCCTCCAACCGAGGGCTGGCCGAGGAGGCGCCGTTCGCCTACAAGGACGTCGAGCGGGTGGTCGAGGTGGTGGAGCGCGCCGGGCTGGCCGCCCGGGTGGCGCGGCTTCACCCGATCGGCGTGGTCAAGGGGTAGCGGGCGCCGGTGGGCTACCGCTGGGTGGAGCACACGGCGGAGCTGGAGCTGGAGGTCGAGGCCGACAGCGTGGAGGCGGTGTTCGGCGAGGCGGCGCGGGCGCTGGGCGAGCTGCTCGATGGCCGGGGTCCGCCGGTCAGCTACGAGGTCGCGCTGAGCGGCACCGAGCGGGCGCTGCTGCTGGCCGACTGGCTGGATGAGCTCGTCTTCCGGGCCGAGACCGAGAGGCTGATCCCCCGGCGGGTGGAGCGCCTGGAGCTGGCCGGGGAGGGCCTGCAGGCCCGGCTGGCCGGCGTGCGCGCGGCGCCGCGGCCGCTGGTCAAGGGGGTCACCCACCACCGCCTCTCGCTCGAGCGCCGCGACGGCGCACACCGCGCGACGGTGGTGCTCGACGTCTAGGCTGATGGCCACGCGCCCGGCATCTTTACATCAAATAACGCGACATCATTTGATGTTACGATCGCGCCAGGCCCGGGTACTCCCCGCTGGGCGACGGCGACAAGATGGCTGAACGCGGCGCACAACCGAAGGTCCCGAGGCTCCAGCGCGCCGCGCTGCGGGCGATCAGGGCGTTCAGCACCCCGCTCCTGCCCGACGACTACCTGGAGCTGATCAACCCGCTGTGGTCGACCCGCGAGCTGCGCGGGCGGATCGAGCGCATCGACCATGTCACCCGCGACGCGGCCACGGTGCTGATCAAGCCCGGCTACCGCTGGGAGGGCCACCGGGCCGGCCAGTACTGCCGGATCGGCGTCGACATTCGGGGGGTGCGCCACTGGCGCGCCTACTCGCTGACCTCAGAGCCCGACCGGCCCGACGGCTGCATCTCGATCACCCCCAAGCTGGTGGAGGGCGGCGTCGTCTCCCCCTACCTGGTCCGCCGGGGCCGTCCGGGGGCGATCGTCGCCCTGGGGGGCGTGGAGGGCGACTTCGTGCTGCCCGAGCCGCCGCCCGAGAGGATCCTGTTCATCAGCGCCGGGAGCGGCATCACCCCGATCATGAGCATGCTTCGCGAGCTGGCCCGCCACAACCAGCTCGACGACGTGGTCCTGCTGCACTCCGCCCGCGCGCCCGAGGACGTGATCTTCGGCGGCGAGCTGCGCCACCTGGCGCGCACCTTCCCCGGCTTTCGCCTGCACGAGCAGCACACCGCGACGATGGGCCGGATGGCCCCCGAGCACCTCGACCGGCTGTGCCCCGACTGGCGCGAGCGCGAGACGTTCGCCTCCGGCCCGGGGCCGATGCTCGACGCGCTGACCGAGCACTTCGAGCGCGAGGGGCTGATCGAGCGCCTGCACATGGAGCGCTTTCAGCCCAAGATCGGGGGCGGGGAGACCGGCCAGGGGGGGACGATCAGATTTCTGCGCAGCGACTGCGTGGTGGAGGCCGACGGCACCAAGCCGATCCTGGTGGTCGGCGAGGAGGCCGGGCTGCAGCTGCCGTTCGGCTGCCGGGAGGGGATCTGCCACACGTGCGTGGGCACCCTGCGCGCGGGGCGGATCCGCGACCTGCGCAACGGCCAGGTGAAGGGCCAGGAGGGCGAGACGGTGAGGACCTGCATCAACGCCCCGGAGGGGCCGATCGAAATCGAACTCTAGGAGAGGCCACATGGCGACCGGATACCGAACCCACGACCACAACGGCACCCCCAACCCGCTGGCGGCGCTCTCAGACGAGCAGCTGGCGGAGATCGGGCGCGAGTTCGACCAGCTGCACGAGGAGGTCAAGGCCGACCTGGGCGACCGCGACGCCCGCTACATCCGCGGGATCATCGCGCTGCAGCGCCGCCTGGCGCTGATGGGGCGGATCGAGCTGCTGGCCGCCCGCTGGCGGCCGCTGTGGTGGCTGGGGATGAGCACCCTCTCGACGGCCAAGATCCTCGAGAACATGGAGATCGGCCACAACGTGATGCACGGCCAGTGGGACTGGATGAACGACCCGGTGATCAACTCGCAGGTGTGGGACTGGGACACCGCCTCGACCAAGGAGGCGTGGAAGCACTCCCACAACTTCATCCACCACACCTACACCAACATCCTGGGCAAGGACCGCGACCTGGGCTACGAGATCATGCGGATCGACCCCCACCAGCCGTGGCACCCGGTCTACCTGCTGCAGCCCCTCTACAACATCCTGCTGATGATCCTGTTCGAGTGGGGAGTGGCGGTCCACGACCTGGACTTCACCGCGATCCGCGCGGGCCAGAAGGACATCAAGCAGGTCCGCAAGGAGCTCAAGGGGATCGCCGGCAAGGCCCGGCTGCAGATCCAGAAGGACTACGTGGCCTGGCCGCTGCTGAGCGCCGCGGTCTCCGCCGGGGTGCGGGCGGGCGTGCGGGCGATCGTGAGGGGGCGCCGCCGGCGCGGCGGCGCCCGGGGGGTGAGGGGGAGGCTGATCCGCCGCCTGCGCGGTGCGTCGGATGGAGCCGCCGCTGAGCCCGCCCGGATCCTGGCCGACTTCCGGGCCGCGTACCTGGCCACGCTGAAGGCCGACGCGTGGGCCAACGTGGTGCGCAACGTGTGGTCCAACGCGATCATCTTCTGCGGCCACTTCCCCGACCAGACGTACGTGTTCACCCAGGAGGAGGTGCGCGACGAGACGCCGGGCGGGCGCTACGTGCGCCAGCTGATCGGCGCCGCCAACATCAACGGCAGCCCGCTGTTTCACGTGCTGAGCGGCAACCTCGGCTACCAGGTCGAGCACCACCTCTACCCGGACATGCCCTCCAGCCGCTACGGCGAGATCGCCCCCCGCGTGCGCGAGATCTGCAAGCGCCACGGGCTGCCCTACAACACCGGGCCGTTCTTCAAGCAGTGGGGGAGCGTCCAGCGCTCGATCCTGCGCCTGGCCTTCCCCGGCGGGCGCCCGCGCCCCAAGCCCGGCCCGTGGACGGGCGAGACGTTCATCAGCCAGGGCGAGCGCGAGCTGGCGGTGGCCGCCGAGGCGGCGCGGGCGGCCGAGCGGGCGCAGGCGGCACACCCTTAGGCCGGCGCCCCGGGCGTTTGTGGGCAGGACCGTCCACGGCTGCGCCACCCCATCCAGCGGCTAGGCTCGGGGTGAACCAGGGCGGTTTGCAGGAGGACCGTCGGCCGGCACGGCACTCCGGCCAGCGGCTAGGCTCGGGGTGAACCATGGTGGATCTCAGGGGCGAGAGGGAGCACGGGGGCGCGGCGCCGGGCGAGGCGCCGCTTCGCTCCCGCTCCCGCTGGCCGTTCTGGCCGGTGGTGCTGGTCGTGGTGGTGGGATTCGCGGTCACCGCGGCGCTGGCCTGGGTTTCGGCCCACGACTACGCCACCAACGAGCAGCGGCTCATCCAGCTGCGCGCCCGCGACGTGGCCGCGGCGCTCACCTCGGCGCTGCCCAGCATCCAGACGCCCTTGGCCTCCGCGGCCGCGCTGGCCGACGCCACCGACGGCAACCGGGCCAAGTTCGAGCGCTTCATCGCCCCCTACGTGGGGGTCGGCAACGGCCGCCCGTTCGCGTCGGTGTCACTGTGGCGCATCTCCGACCTGGACGGCGGCCCGGTGGCGGTGGCCGGCACCACCCCCGTGCTGGCGCGCGCGCCCGCCAGCGCCGTGGCCTTCCTCCGGCACGCCGATGCCTCCTCCTCGCTGAGCGTGATCGGGCTGCTGTCCGGCCCCAGCCCCCGGCTCGGCTACGCGTACCCCGGCACCCCGATGGGCAGGTTCGTCGCCTACGCGGAGGGGCTGATCCCCCCCGGCCGCTACGCCCCCCCACGCCGGGGGGCGGCGTTCGCCGACCTGAGCTACGCGCTGTATCTGGGCGCCAGGCCCAGCCGCGCCGACCTGCTGATCGCCAGCGTCCGCCGGCTGCCGCTGCCCGGACGGCGGGCGACGGTGAGGGTGCCGTTCGGCGACACGCGGCTGACCGTCACCGTGTCCGCCCGCCACACGCTGGCCGGCACCCTGCCCGAACGCCTGCCGTGGATCATCGCCGCCGCCGGCGTGCTGCTCACGCTGGGAGCGGCGATCCTGGCGGTGCGCCTGATCGAGCGCCGGCGCGCCACCGAGCGGCTGGCGCTCCAGCTGGAGGCGGCGGCACGGGAGACGCGCCGGCTCTACGCCGAGCAGCGGACCATCGCCCAGACGCTCCAGCACGCGCTGCTGCCCGCCTCGCTGCCCCAGCCGCCCGGGCTTCAGATCGCCGCCCGCTACGCCGCCGGGGCCGAGGGCGTGGACATCGGCGGCGACTGGTACGACGTGATCGAGCTGGACGGCCGGCGGCTGCTCCTGGTGGTCGGCGACGTGTCGGGCAAGGGACTGCCGGCCGCCACCACGATGGCCACGCTGCGCTTCGCCATCCGGGCCTACGTGGCCGAGGGCGATGAGCCGGCCGCGTTCCTGCCCAAGCTCTCGCGGCTGATCAACGTGCACGAGGACAGGCACCTGGCCACCGTGCTGTGCGCGGTGGTCGACACCGCCGGGCACCGGGTGAGCATCACCAACGCGGGCCATCTGCCGCCGCTGCTGCTCGACAACGGCCGGAGCCGCTACCTGGAGGCGCCCGTCGGGCTTCCGGTGGGGATCGAGCGCGACGTCAGCTACGCCTCCACCACGGCGACCATTCCCGCAGGGGGGACGCTGCTGGCGTTCACCGACGGCCTGGTCGAGCGCCGGGGGGAGAGCATCGAGGTGGGGCTCGAGCGGCTGCGCGCCCAGGTGAGCGCCAACCACCTGCCCCTGGAGCGGCTGCTTACGCGGATCGTCGACGAGTTGCGCCAGGATACGCCGGATGACACGGCGGTTGCGGGGATCAGATGGCTGAGCTAGACCGGGGGCGGGGCAACCTCCGCTTTCAGGTGTCCGAGCCGGCCAGCAGCACGGTGCTGGTGCGGCTCGAGGGAGAGCTGGACATGATGACCACCCCCGAGCTTGAGGCGGGGGTGGGCGAGGCCCTGCAGGTGCGTCCGCAGCGGCTGGTGATCGACGCCGGCGGGCTGCAGTTCGCCGACAGCTCGGCGATCGCGCTGCTGGTCAGGTGGGCGAACCTGATCCCCGAGGTGGAGATCCGCCAGCCGCCGGAGCTCCTGCGCCGCGTGATCGCCAGGATGGGACTCTCAGAACGGCTCGAGGTGCGGCCATGAGTCCGTCGGCCCGCGCCGGCCACCGCGAGGCGGTGGGGATTCCCCCACGTCGGCCCGAGGTGCGGCCATGAGGCGCACGCGCCGCTTCGAGCATGCCCCCGAGTCGGTGACCGCCGCCCGCCGATTCGTGGCCGAGACGCTGCGGCAGCTCCCCGAGGAGACGCGTGACGCGGTCACGCTGATGGTCTCCGAGCTGGCCTCCAACTGCATCCGTCACACCGACAGCGGCTTTGAGCTGACGATCACCCACGCCGACGATGAGCTGTGGGTGAGCGCCACCGACTGGGGCGGCGGCAGGCCGGTGATGCGCAATCCCGCCCCCACCGATCCGTCGGGCCGGGGATTGCAGATCATCGACATGCTGTCGGACGCGTGGGGGTGCGAGCCGGAGGCGGGAGGGGCGAAGACGGTGTGGCTGCGCCTGGCGGCGCCCACCACGCCCGCCGTGGATGCCCCCGCGTCCTGCCGGGCCTGACCGCGCCGCGTCCTCCCGCGCCTGGCTGGGGTCTCGCCCCGCTGGCCGCCGGGCCTGGCCACGCCGCGTCCTGCCGGGCCTGGCTCGAATCGGCGCCCGCGCCGGGTAGCATCCGCGCCCCAACCCCGCTCCCGCCCGCCCGCAACCCCACCCGTGAAGCTCGTCATCGCCATCGTCCGCCCCGAGCGGGCCAACGACGTCCTCGAGGCGCTCTACCGGGCCGAGGTGCGCGGGCTGTCGATCAGCCGCGTCCAGGGGCACGGGGGTGAGCTCGAGCGGGTGGAGACCTACCGGGGGACCACGGTGAAGATGGAGCTGGCCGAGAAGGTCCGCTTCGAGATCGCCGTGTCCGAGGAGTTCGTGCAACCGACGATCGACGCCATCTGCGAGGGCGCCCGCACCGGCGAGGTGGGGGACGGCAAGATCTTCGTGGTCGCGCTCGAGCGGGTGGTGCGGATCCGCACCGGCGAGACCGACACCGCCGCGGTCACCCCGGTCGGCGCGTGAGCCGCCTGGCCGTCACCCTGCCCGCGCATGTGAGCGCGGGCGACACCGCCTGGATGCTGGTGGCCACCGCGCTGGTGCTGATGATGACGCCCGCGCTGGGGCTGTTCTACGCCGGGCTGGTGCGGGCGAAGAACACGCTGAACACGTTCATGATGAGCGTCGGCGCGCTTGGCGCGGTGACCGTCGCCTGGGCGATCGTCGGCTACTCGCTGGCCTTCAGTCGGGGCAATGCGTTCATCGGCGGCCTCGGCCACGTGATGCTGAACGGCGTCGGGTTCGCCCCCCGTCCGGGCACCGCGATTCCCCAGATCCTGTTCATGGCCTTTGAGGCCACCTTCTGCATCATCACCGCCGCGCTGATCTCCGGGGCGGTGGTGGAGCGGATGCGCTACGGCACGTTTCTGGTGTTCGTGGTCCTGTGGTCGGTGCTGGTCTACCCGGTGCTCGCCCACTGGGTGTGGGGCGGGGGCTGGCTGCAGCAGCACGGGACGCTGGACTACGCCGGCGGGGTGCCGGTGGAGATGGGCTCCGGCTTCTCGGCCTTCGCGGCCGCCAGCGCGGTCGGCGCCCGGCGCGACTATGGTCGCCAGGCGCTCCTGCCCCACAACGCCGTCTACGCGCTGCTGGGAGCCGGCCTGCTGTGGTTCGGCTGGTTCGGCTTCAACGGCGGCAGCGGCTACTCGACCGGCCACTCCGACGTGCTCGCGTTCGTCAACACGCTGCTGTGCCCGGCCTGCACGCTGGTGGTGTGGTTTGTGATCGACCTGCTGCGCGGCGGCAAGGTGACCGCGATCGGCGCCGCCACCGCGATCATCGTCGGCTGCGTGGGCATCACGCCGGCGGCCGGCTTTCTGTCCCCCGCCTGGGCGATGGCGCTCGGCGCGGTGGCCGCGCTGCCCAGCTACGCGATGATCGTCTGGCGCCCGCGCACGCGTCTGGATGAGACGCTCGACGTGCTCGCCGCCCACGGCCTGGCCGGCCTGACCGGCATCCTGTTCATCGGCTTCTTCGCCCAGCGGGCGTGGAACGGAGTGTCCAACGGGCTCGTGTTCGGCCACGCCGGGCTGCTCGGCTGGCAGGTGCTGGCCGCGCTCGCCGGCCCCGCCTACGCGTTCATCGTCACCTATCTGATCCTGCGGGTCCTGGGGGCGGTGATGCCGCTGCGCGTGGAGGAGCGGGCCGAGGCGGTCGGCATGGACGTGATCCAGCACGGCGAGGAGGCCTACACCTCCGGCGAGGGGGCGATCCTGGTCTCGCACGAGGGCGAGCACGATCTCCCGCTCGCCGTCAGGCAGCCGTAGGCCCGGCCGGCCTGTCATCCGGTGCCGGGGGCGCCGTCAGGCAGCCGTAGGCGCCGGCCGGCCTGTCATCCGGTGCCGGGGGCGCCGTCAGGCAGCCGTAGGCGCCAGCCGGCCTGTCATCCGGTGCCGGGCGCGGTGGGCGGGTGGGGCCGTGCCCGACGTCAGGCGGCGGTGGGGGCGTCGGCCACGGCCTCCGGATCCACCTGCAGGCTGCCGATCGCCTCCAGCTCGACCGGCGGGCCGCCGGTGAGCAGCCAGTCCTCACCGGTCCACTGAACCAGGCCCCGCTCGGCCAGGTCCCCGAGCGCCTTGGTGATGCTCGGCCGTCGCGCCGCGACCAGCTCGCCCAGCGTCGCGTGGGTGAGCCGAATCGGGATGTGCACGCCGTCGGCCCTCACCCTGCCGAACCGATCGGCCAGATCCCAGAAGAACATGTGCAGACGCAGCTCGATCCGGGGCTGGTGGATGATCGCCATGTTCACGGCCATGTGGCGCGAGCGGATGATTGCGCGGCCGAACAGCTTCGAGATCACCTCGGGATAGTGTCCGGCCCGCAGCGCGAACTCGGCATCCAGCACCGCCACTCTTCCGCGACGCAGCACCCGCCACCCGCCGGTGCGCGGGATGGAGGTGCCCTGGTCCTCGCGCTGCCAGGGTCGCAGCAGGTCGCCCTCCCCCAGCAGCTCGGCGCCGAAGCGACCGGCCAGACCGACCCTGCGCACGAACAGTCCCTCGAGGATCAGAAGCCCGATTCCGTGCCGGATCTCACCCGCCTCCACCAGTGGGTTCCACGCACCGGCGCCCACCCTCACGGTGCGCGCCACGCAGGCCTTGCGAGCGGCGAGCAACCGCTCGCCGCTCAGGTGCTCGCCGAGGTCGGGATCCTCGTCCAGGAGCCTGGCAATCGCGGCCACATGAGCAGACTACCCGTGCCGGCGGCGTGCTCCACGGGCTCGGCGGCGTGCTTCACGCGGCTTCGCCGGGCCCAAGCACAGGCGCCCGGGGCTGCTCCCGGGCGCCTGTTGGTTCCCTGCCGCGCCTGGCCCCCGCGCCTGGGTGCGTCGCCACGCGCGGGCTGGTACCAACCGGAGGGTTGGTTCCGTGGAAGTGTCAGGCGACGGGATGCAGTGCGGGCGGCAGCTGCTCGGCCGCCTCGGGAGCCTCGCGGGTCGGAGGTGCCCCGATCGCCAGCAGCTCGTCCAGCAGCGCGAGCACCTCGGCGTGCGTCTCGTCGGTGTGCTTGGGGATGGCCCGGACCGCGTAGGTGCCGACCGCGTGTGCCGAGGGTTGGCGCCGAAGGCTCGCCATCCGCAGCCGCGCGAGCGGCAGGTAGCGGCTGGTCCACTGGCGGCGCTGCATCTCAAATGCCCACTCGGCCAGGCGCTCCGCACGCTGGCGCTGCACACCGATCGGCGCCCGCGAACCGACCACGAGAGCGGCGTACGCATACAGATCCTGCCTGCGCTCGTCGTCGATCGAGTCGTTGTAGGCCCGCAGGAACGAGCCGATCACCGGGCAGACGGACGCCGGGTGGTCGCTGAATGGCTCACCGGCGAGCATCGAGGCCAGCTCCATCACACAGGCGCCATCCTCCGGCGAGGCGTGCTTGCCCTTGCTCAGCTTGATCGTTTGGTGCGTAACAGGTGACATTGCGCCCTTCCCGTCGGTCGAACTACTGCTGATCGTCTTGTTCCCCTGATGCCCCCGGCTGCAGCCTCCAAACATCAGGTGTGAAAGCGGAGTCAGCTTCAAGACTCTCGCCCACCGGAGACGGTGCGCTGACCGCGCCGCGGGCCCGGTGGGCGTCCGGCTCCCCGCGCATCCAGCTGCCCCCGCATCTCCCTCCCCCGCATCCCGCTCCCCGCGCATCCCGCTCCCCGCGCATCCCGCTCCCCGCGCATCCCGCTCCCCGCGCATCCCGTCCCCCCCCGCATCCCGCTCCCCACCCGTCTGCTCCGTGTGGATAAGCTCGGTCGATGCGCTGGTTTCCCGGCT
>Ga0209061_1003419_pt1 | contig 17295 bp, 14 predicted proteins | sample Coa_R1_10_FD_187157 | JGI IMG/M metagenome (GOLD analysis project Ga0209061, IMG submission 187157) | Surface soil microbial communities from Centralia Pennsylvania, which are recovering from an underground coalmine fire - Coalmine... | ecosystem: Environmental > Terrestrial > Soil >...
TTGGGCGGCCGATCATGATCGCGCCCACCAGACGGTCCTCCTTGAAGAAGAGCTTGCGGAAGTACTTCTCCTCGAAGGAGTAGGTGCGCACCGACTCCAGCCCCGGCTGGACGTCCGGGGTCACCCCCATCACGGCCAGCGTGGAGCCGAACATCGTGGTGGTGTAGGTGGGGACGTCGAAGAATTCCTCGTCCTCCCCGGCCATGTTGTGGGCCGCTGTCCGCCCGTGGGCCTCGGCGTTGTCCCAGGTGCCCATCTGGTTGTGCTTGCCGACCATCTGGTCGAAGAAGACCGCCACATCCCCAGCCGCGTACACGTCGGGGGCAGCGGTGCGCAGACGGGAGTCGGTGACGATGCCGCGCTGGACCTCGATCCCGGTCCCTCGGACGGGCTCGACGTAGTAGTCCAGCCCGACCCCGTAGGCGAGCATGTCGAACTCGACCCGTCGGCCGCACACGGTCTCCCCCAGGTAGCGGCCGTTGCGCCGGGACAGGCGCGCGATCTCGTCCTGGCAGATGAACTCCACCCCGGCCTCCTCGCCCAGGCGGTGGCAGAGCTGGCCTCCCTCGGCGTCGAGGACATAGCGCAGGAACCAGGGCCCGCGCATCAGCCAGGTCACCTTGGCCCGCCCCCGATAGGCGATCCCCTCGGCGAGCTCGTAGGCGATGAAGCTGCCGCCTAGGACCAGGACGTTCCGCGAGCGATCGGCCCGGTCGATGATGGCCCGGGTGTCGTCGAGGGTCTGGAACGAGTAGACGTGCTCGATCTCGTCGCTGCCCGGCCAGGGCGGGGGCTTGGGCCGGCCCCCGGTGGCGATGAGCAAGGCATCGTAGGCGAACTCCTGCCCACGGTTGGTGCGCACCACCCGCCCTCGGACGTCGATCTCGGTGGCCCAGGTCGAGAGGTGGAGTTCGATGTCCTGGCGCTCGTAGTCGGCGAGCGTCCGCATCATCACCTTCTCCTCGCGGACCTGCCCGCGCAGGAAACGAGGAAGGGCGACCCGGTTGTAGAGCGGGTACGGCTCGGCCGCGATCATGACGATGGAGCAGTCGGCGTCCATCCTTCGCAGCTCCTCGGCGCAGGTCTGCCCGGCGATGCCGTTGCCGAGGATGACGTAGCGACGGCTCATGCGCCGCCCTGCAGCCTAGAGATCCAAGGCGTAGACGTAGGCACGTCCTTCATCATCGGCGAGATCGTATCCGACCTGGCGAAGGTCCTCGATCCCGGGGTGACGATCCGGGAGCAGGGCCGTTGCCCCGTGCAGCCCCTGGCCATCGGCCTCGAAGCGAAGGCCGATCATGAGCTCCTGGAGCGCTGCCCCCGAGCCGGCCACGAACGTCGCCAGCAGGCGCGACCGGAGGTCGGTCCGGAGCAGAGCCAGGGCTCGACCGCCTGGCCCCAGGCGCACCCGCCCCTCGCCAGCCAGCCGTTCCAGGAGGTCCGCATCCACGTCCACGACCGCGCTCCAGTCGGGGTTGACCCCCTGGTAGGCCTGGAGCGACTTCGCCATCTCCGGCTCCTGCCGCAGCCTGGCGGCGAGGGCGGCGCCCTCGCCAGGTCTGGCCAGGCGTGGAAGATCGTCCCCCTCCATCCGTCCGGCGTTCCAGACCGCGCATGCGGTCACCAATCGGAAGCCTTCGGAGGCGAAGAGACGGCTGGCCGCCTCGCTGTCGGTGTAGAGCCGGACCTGCCGAAGGCCCAAGCTCCTGGCCTGCTCCAGAGCCTGCCGCAGCATCGACCGGGCGATGCCCCGGCGGCGATGGGTGGAGGCAACCCGCAGCCCCTCGTAGAGCGCGATCCCGGGGGCGATCGGTCGGAGGCGCTGCACCCCCACCACCTCCCCCTCCACCTCCGCCGCCTGGAAGGTGCCGCCGGGGTCCGCGACCCAGGCGTCGAAGACCTCCGGGAGGTAGTCCCTTCCCCCCCAGACGTCACGCGTGATCTCCAGGATCCGATCACGGTCCGCCGGCCGGACCGGGCGCAGCGTCACCTCCTCGGTTGCCAGTGGAGGACCCCCGAAGTCATGGTGCCACCATCGTGGACCCAGGTCCCGTCCCGGTCACGGCGCAGGTTGGCCTTGAGCCAGGCGCGCCCCCGGGCCTCGTCCCAGCTCGACCCCAGCCGCTCCCGGCAGTCGTCCACGGCTGCCTCCAACGACTCGAAGCGGTGGAAGACGGGGTAGGTGAACATGGCAAGGTCGGGCGCGATCCCCATCTGGCGCAGGAGCAGGAAGGCGTCACGCAGCCGCGGCTCCCGTCCCTCCACCCCGGCTGCGGCCGCGAGCAGGGTCGCCGGGTGACGGTGGGGCTCGTCCCGGAGGACGATGAAGACCCGTTCCCGGCCTGCTCGCTCCAGCTTCTCGATGAAGGGGACCACGTCAGCGACCGCGTACAGGACGTGGACGCAGATCACCAGGTCGGCCGGGGCGGGGTCGGCGTCCTCCCAGGTGCTGCCGATCACGGTCAGGTTGTCGGCGGGTGGGATCAGTTCACGCATGGCCGGAGAGGGTTCGACCGCGGTCACCCAGTCCAGCCGTCGGACCAGCTGGGCCACATGCCGCCCCGTCCCCGCGCCCACGTCGATGAGGGTCCTGGTCGGTCCCAGCCAGGGCTCCAGGAACTGGAGGAAGGGGTCCGCCTGCCCCCTCATCGAGAGCGCGTAGCGATGGGCACGACGGTCCCAGAAGGCCTCGCCGTGAGCGGCGGGCCAGCGGGCCTCGACCAGCCTCCGCCAGTGGGCCGCCCAGTCCAGCTCGAGCACCGGGTCCACCAGGCTCTATGTTGCCAACCTCTCCCCGCCCCGAGCCGGCGGACCGAGCAGATTGTCCACGTCATCCACAGGGTTCTCCACAAAGCCCCAAGATGCAGGTTGAAGATTGGAGATCATCCACAACATGTGGGTCATGAACCGTTTCCCTGAGGTAGAATCAGCCGGTGCGGCCAGATCCGACCTCGCCGGCGGAGTTCACCCCGGCCGAGCGGCGACGGCTCGCGCCCTACTGCACCAACCTGGACGGCCGGGTCTTCGCGCTGCGCAACCTGCCCGAGGTCGTCTGCGGGGCGCTCTTCAGTCGGTACTCACGAACGGCGAGGAGCCTGCGCCGTGTGCTCCTGGACGAGTTCCTAGGGCCTGCCTCCCTGGAGCCGGGACCGCCAGAGGTGGCCGAGGAGAAGGCGCAGGTGGACCGCGACCGGGCCGAGAGCTTCTACCGCCGGGTCTTGGTGGAGTACGGGGATGACTCGGTGGCCGAGCTGGCCGGGGCTCACCTCGCCCTGGAGCAGGTCTCGATCCTGGCCGCCAAGGCCCTGGAGGACTCCCGGATCGGGCTCTCGCCGCTGGAGAAGTCCACCCGCTACGTCCGCTTCGATCGTCGGGGACCGGATGGGCGCTTCCCCTACCATCGTGGCCCGGAGCTGGAGCACCCCGCCTACGAGCCCGCGGCCGAGGCGCTGTTCACCGCCTACGCCGAGCTGTTGCCCCCGCTGCTGGAGCGGGTGCGCGCCGAGTATCCGCCGGAGGCAGGGGAGACGGAGCGAGCGTGGCGATCGGCCACCCAGGCGCGGGCTCTGGATCTGCTGCGCGGCCTGCTGCCTGCCGGCGCCCTGACCAACCTCGGCCTCTACGGCAATGGCCGGGCCTTCGAGTACCTCTTGATCAAGCTCGCCGCCTCGGAGCTCCCGGAGTGCCGGGCCCTGGCCGAGGATATGTACGCTGAGCTCCGCCAGGTGATCCCCGCCTTCGTACGCCGGGCGCGAAGTCAGCAGCACGGCCGGCCGGCGGTCGCCTACCTGGAGCAGAGCCGAGACCGCGTGGCCGCGCTCGCTCCCCGCGGTGGCCCCCGGACCTCACCGCTCGTCCCGGTGCGCCTGGTCGACTATGAGCCTGAGGCCGAGCGCAAGGTGCTGGCGGCGGCGCTCTTCCCGCACTCCGATCAACCCCTGGAGCAGCTCGGTCGGGCGGAGGTCGACCTCGATCGGGTCCTGGCCGCGCTCATGGAGGCCCGGCGCAACCGTCGCCATCGTCCCCCGCGCGCCCTCGAGCACGTGCACTACACCTTCGAGCTGGTCGCCAACTTCGGTGCCTACCGCGACCTTCAGCGCCACCGCATGCTCACCCAGGACCGTCAGCTGCTCGGGGTCGACCTCGGCTACGACCTGCCCCCCGACCTGCGCCGCTATGGGCTCGACGCCCGCTTCCGCGCAGCCGTGGAGAAGGCCGCCGCCGCCCAGCGGGCGCTGGCCACCGACCTCGGGCCGGTGCTGGCTCAGTACGTCGTCCCCCTCGCCTATCGCGTCCGCTGGTACATGCGGCTCAGCCTGCGGGAGGTCTATCACTTGTGCGAGCTGCGAACCGGCGTCCAGGGGCACCCGGACTACCGCCAGGTGGCGCAGGAGATGTTCCGGGAGGTACAGCGGGTGCACCCGCGCCTGGCCGCCTATGCGCGCTTCGTGGACCTGGAGCCGACCGGGGAGCTAGAGCGCCGGGCGGCCGAGCGTCGCCTCGACGACAAGCTCGCCGGACGTGGGCACGACCCCTGACCGGGCCGCCCTTCCTCGCCGCGTGGCCGAGGTCAGGCGACCCGCTCGACCGGATACGCTTGCAGCCATGTCGGGCGCGTGCTCGGGGCCGAGCTCGTGGCCGAGGTAGCTCCTACGGGAGAGCTGCTCGCCTTGGCCCTCCGACGGGTGGAGGCGGGGCCGATCTTCACCCTGAACGGCGGCCACTTGTGGGGCCTCTACCTCGGCGCCCAGCGGCGGGGGGTGGCCATGGTGGACGTTCGCCACGAGCAGACCGCTGGCTTCGCCGCCGAGGGATGGGCCAGGATCACCCGTCGCTGCGGGGTGGCGGCCCTGACCGCTGGCCCGGGGGTGACCAACGCGATCTCGGCCATAGTCACCGCCTACCAGAACGACAGCCCGGTGCTGTTCCTCGGCGGGCGGACACCGAGCTCGCGCTGGGGGATGGGGTCGCTCCAGGAGCTCGACCACCTTCCCCTGGTAAGCAGCGTCACCCGGTCGGCCCGGACCATCTCCTCGGCTGCGGAGGCCTACCCGGCCCTGCTCGAGGCGGCGCGCACGGCCCTGGGCGGTCGCACCGGCCCGGCATTCGTGGATGTCCCGGTCGACGTCTTCCTGGCCGGGGCCGAGATCCCGGACGAGGGGGCGGTGGGGAGGGTCCCCACCGGCCTTCCGGAGGCCGATCCCGACCAGGTCCGGCTCGTGGCGCGGATGCTGCGACAGGCTCGACGCCCTGCGATCGTGGCCGGCAGCACCGTGTGGTGGGCCCACGCCGAGGAGGAGCTGGTGCGGCTGGCCGAGGCTGCCGCGGTTCCGGTCGTGCTCAACGGGATGGCACGCGGGATGCTGCCGCCGTTCCATCCGCTCTTCGCCTCGCGCGCCCGGGAGGTGGCGCTCGGGCAGGCGGACCTGATCCTCGTGGTTGGGGCCCCGCTCGACTTTCGGCTCAACTTCGGGCAGCCGCCCCTGTTCCCGAAGGAGGCCGCGGTTGCCTACGTCGATGTCGACGGCTTCCGGAAACCCCGCCCCGGGCCGGCCCTCCTGGGTGACGTCAGGACCACCTTGGCTCGGCTTGCCGAGGCCGCCGTGCCCGCTCAGAGCAGGAGTGAGCGGGAGGCCTGGGTCGAGCGGGTGGCCGACCGGGCGGCGGCGGCTCGCGCCGCCGACGCCGAGCTGGCGGCCGCCGGCGGGTCGCCGGTCCACCCGGCTCGGCTGGTCGCCGAGGTCGAGCGCTTCGTCGACCCTGACGCGATCCTGGTCGGCGATGGTGGCGACGTTGTCTCCTTCGCCGGCCGCCTGATCCACCGCCGGCGGCCGGGGCTCTGGATCGACGGCGGTGCCTTCGGCTGCCTGGGCTCGGGCCTCGGCTACGCCCTCGCCGCCAAGCTCGCCCATCCTCAGCGCCAGGTGGTCGTGATCGCCGGCGATGGCGCCTTCGGCTTCTCGGCGATGGAGTTCGACACCTTGGTCAGGCACCGGCTCCCGGTCGTGTGCGTGATTGGCAACAATGGCATCTGGGGGTTGGAGAAGCATCCGATGCAGCGCTTGCTGGGGGTCTCGCTGCTGACCGACCTGGCCCCGGGGACACGGTACGATCGCGTGGTCGAGGGGTTGGGGGGCCATGGGGAGCTGGTGGAGCATCCGGAGGGCATCGCGCCAGCGCTGGATCGTGCCTTCCGCTCGGGGGCGCCGGCCTGCGTGAACGTGCTCTGCGATCCCCGGATCGAGTACCCTCGATCCTCACCGTTGCTCTGAACCATGGCTCCCACGCCGACCGACCGACCGGAAGAGGCCGACGCCTGGCGGACGGCGCAGCGGCAGTTCGACCAGGCGGCGGAGCTTGTCGACCTCGAGCCCGAGCTACGGTGCGTCCTGCGCGAGGTCCAGCGCGAGTTCACCTGTCACTTCCCGGTGCGGATGGACGACGGCCGGGTCGAGGTCTTCACCGGCTATCGGGTCCAGCACAACATCCACCGTGGCCCGGCCAAGGGCGGCATCCGCTACCACCCCGACGTCTCCTTGGACGAGGTGAAGGCGCTGGCCATGTGGATGACCTGGAAGTGCGCTGTGGTCGACATCCCCTTTGGAGGGGCGAAGGGGGGCGTGGTCGTGGATCCGCGCCGCCTCAGCGTCCACGAGCTGGAGCGCCTCACGCGCCGCTTTGCCACCGAGATCGCGATCCTGATCGGGCCTGAACGGGACATCCCGGCTCCCGACGTCAACACTGACGCCCAGGTGATGGCCTGGATCATGGACACCATCTCCATGCACACCGGGTACTCGGTGCCGGCCACCGTGACCGGCAAGCCGGTCGAGGTCGGGGGCTCCTTAGGACGAGTGGAGGCCACCGGTCGGGGGGTGGCGATCTGCGCCCTGGCGGCGATGCAGCACCTGGGCATGCGGCCCCATGCGGTCAAGGTGGCGGTGCAAGGCTTTGGCAACGTCGGTAGCGTCTCGGCGCGCCTGCTGGAGGAGGTGGGCTGCTCGGTGGTCGCGGTCTCCGACCAGTACGGTGGGGTCTGCAACCCCAGGGGGCTCCCGGTGCGGCGGCTGGTCGAGCACTGCCGGCGGGAGGGGCGCCTCCAGGGCTTCCCGGGAGGCGAGGAGATCCCTCCCGACGGCCCGCTCACGGTCGATTGCGACCTGCTGGTCCCGGCCGCCCTTGGCAACCAGATCACCTCCCGCAACGCGGGTGAGGTGCGGGCCAGGTTGATCGTGGAGGGCGCCAACGGGCCGACCACTCCTGAGGCCGACGAGATCCTGCGCGACCGCGGGGTCTTCCTGGTCCCGGACATCCTGGCCAACGCCGGCGGGGTGACCGTCAGCTACTTCGAGTGGGTGCAGGACCTGCAGTCGTTCTTCTGGTCCGAGCACGAGGTCAACCAGAAGCTTCGGGCGGTCATGCAACGGGCTTTCCAGCAGGTGCTGGCGGTGAGCCAGCGGCGTGGCCTCTCGATGCGCATGGCGGCGTACGTGCAGGCGGTGCAGCGAGTGGCGGCCGCCACGCGAGAGCGCGGCCTGTATCCCTGCTGAGGAGGCAGGCCCGGCGGCATCGACCTCGGTGGTCCGCCCTCGCCTCCATGCACCCCGGATCCCTGGAGGGCACGGGGACTGCCTCGGCCTGGCCCTGAGGGCCAGGTCACCAGGCCACTCGGCGTAGCTCCTCCACCACCTCGGCCACCCGCGCCGTGATCTCGCCGGCGATCCTCGCCTCCTCCAGCGTGCGTAGCAGCTCCTCTGCCTGACGGCGGGCGCGGCGGGCCGGGTCCTCGGGCTGGGAGGAGCTCGGGGCTGGTGGGGTCGCCCCCCTCCCGGGTCCCCCGGGAACCTCCTCCAGCTGGCCGTCGACGGGTTCGCTGCCGGCCTTCCCCAGCCGCCGTAGGTCCGCCTGTGAGAGCTCACCCTCCCGCTCCAGCAGGTCGGCCAGCTCCTGCTGAGAACTCTCGCTGAGCCCGCAGATGGCGAAGGCCAGGGAGGGCCGGAGCCGTCCCTCACGCAGCGCCTGACGGAGGACGGGATGGAGTTCCAGGAGCGAGGTCAGGCGGCGCAGGCGCCCGCGCCCGAGGCCACTGATCCGGGCCAGGTGCTCCGGGGTGGCCCCGGCTTCGAGTAGGACCTGGAGCGCGTCCGCCTGGGCGGCGACGTCGGCTGCCCACTGCTGGTTGAGAACCAGGGCCAGGAAGGCGGCCGAGAGGTGGGAGAGCTCCATGGCCCGAACCGGGATGCGTCGCATGCCTGCCTCTCGCGCTGCCCGCAGCCAAAGAGACCCCTGGAGCACCTGCCAGTCGCCGTCGGCGCCGTCCTCGGCATGGGTGACCAGCACCCGCTCGGGGAGGCCGAACCGCTCCACGAGCCGGATCAGGGCCGGGCTAGGGGGCGCCCCTGAGAGGTCGTACGGCAGCTGGTCCTCCTCGACCCAGATCTCGGCTGAGGGTGGAGGGCCGGGGGGCAGCAGGTCATGGATGGGGCGCTCGGCGTCGGCGGGCGGATCGGTGTCGGACATGGCAGACAAGGCTAGGCGGCCCTCCGGCGGCTCTGCAGCTCCTTCCTCGACGTTCGCGGCCCCTGCGGGCCATCCGCTCATCGCTGCCGGACGGCGCCGGCGGTCGCTGTCGCTTGGGCAAGACCCCGTTCTCACCTCGATCGGGTCGGCGGAGGCCTCCTCACACCTCGCGGACGTGCAGGCTCCAGAGGGTGAGGCCCAGCATGGCCAGGAACCAGATCACGGTCCAGGCCAAGAAGGCAGGCGCGGGGGGCGCCGCGGCCGAGAAAGGACTGGCCGCGGCGGCCGGGCCGGCTTCCTGGAGGCCGGCGATGAACGCTGCCGGCTCCATGGCATAGACGGCCCCGCGCCACAGGCCGTCCGTGGGCAGGAGCAAGTTGGTCACGGTGCCGACGGCGGTCAGGGTGGCGTTGCCCAGGGCCTGGCCCGCCCCGCCGATGATCCCCCCGATCCAGGCCATGAAGTAGCAGACGAGCGGCACGATGCCGGCGGTCATGCTCGCCAGGCGGGTGGAGAGGAGGAGGGTGAGCGTGAGCAGGATGAGGCCGACGCCGGCGATGTAGGCGATCAGCTGGATCGGGTGGGGGGGCACGTAGCCCGTGATCAGGTCGACCACGATCAACTCCAGGACCCCGGCCACCAACGCATAGGCGACGAGGAGCGCCCCGAGCCCGAGCCACTTGCCGAGCACCATCTCCGCGCGCCGCACCGGCCGGGCCAGGAGGGCCAGGGCCAGCCCGGACTCCAGCTCGCCGGAGATGCTGGGTGCCCCCACCACCGCCGCCATCAGGGCCAACACCGCCGCGAAGAGAAAGGCGATCACGATCAGGAGCTGGGACGTGACCAGGCGGAGCTCGGTCTCGCTCAGCGGGTGTCCACGGTCGAGGGTGGGGTCGCCGAGCTTCGAGAAGCCCCAGGCCGTGGCCGCGATCACGATCAGGGTCAGGACCGCCACCGCCAGCACGAGACGACGCCGAGAGGCCTCCCAGACGGCCAGCCGGGCGAAGACCAGGACGGTTCGGGCCGAGAGCACGGCCTCAGCCCTCGCGTCCCAGGAGCTGGAGGAAACGCTCCTCCAGGCTCTGCTGCCGCGGCTCGACGGCATACACCCGTCCCCCCATGGCCACCACTTCCGCCACCAGCTCCGGCACCCGATCCGGGACCAGCCCGTGCAGGGTGATCCACTCCCCATCGTCCTCCACCCCCCCGAAGCGGGCCAGCGAGGCGCGCTGTGGCCGATCGAGGCCGGTGAGGCGGATCCGTACCGAGTGGCCGCCCAGCAGCTCCTTCAGGGTGCCGGTGGCGATCACCCGACCCCGGTCGATCATCGCCACCCGGTCGCAGACCATCTCCACCTCGGTCAGGAGGTGGGAGTTCAAGAACACCGTGGTGCCCCGGTCGCGCAGGTGGTGGATGACCTGACGGACATCGTGACGGCCGACCGGGTCGAGGGCACTGGTGGGCTCGTCCAGGATCACCAGCTCCGGGGAGCCGAGCAGGGCGACGGCCAGGCCCAGGCGCTGCTGCATGCCCTTGGAGTAGCTGCGGACGCGGCGGTCGGCCGAGTCCCGGAGTCCGACCAGGTCGAGCGCCCGGTCGATCTCCTCGGGCCAGGTGGCGCGGGCCAGCCCGGCCAGCCGGCAGTGCAGGCCGAGCACCTCACGCCCCGACAGCCACGGCTGGTAACGGAAGTGCTCTGGCAGGTAGCCGACCCGGCGGCGGGCCTCGATGTCACGGATGGAGCGACCCAGGATCCAACCCTCCCCGGCCGTGGGCAGAAGCAGGCCCAGCAGGAGCTTGACCGCGGTCGTCTTCCCGGCCCCGTTGGGGCCGAGGAAGCCGAACACCTCACCTCTGGGCACGGTCATGGTGAGCCCGGCCAGGGCCAAGGTCGTGCCGTAGCGCTTGGTCAGCTCCAGGCAGTGGATCGCGGGCGAGGCGGCCACCGCGGTCGCCTCGCCCTCCTGCAACTCGATCAAGGATCCTCCGAAGGTCGGTCGTCCTCTCAGCTCAGGTGCTCAGGCCGTTGGCGATGGCCATGATCTGGCTCTCGGTGAGGGTGCCCGCCACTGCGTACACCCTACCCTGCTCGATCCAGACCACGCCGCTGCCCAGGCCGGTGTTGTCCCCGATCGCGGTCCCGGTCACGCCGTGGACCTGGACGGGGTGGGCGTTCACCTGGCCGGCCGGGATCGGGATGGGCAGGTTGCCGGCGGGGTCGTCGAGGCTGCTGATGTACTGGCGGACGGAGGGGCTCAGGCCGGGCTGGGCGAGCAGCGCCTGCTTGATCTGGGCCACGCTCACGCCGGTCGACGAGGCCCGGGGGGCGTCCATGATCACGATGCCCAGCAGGGGACCGGCGGCCCGCAGCGTGTCCCGGGCCTGGCTCATGCTCTCGTCCGAGCCGCCCTGAGCGGCGGTGCCGTTCTCGGTGGCGCCGTTCGCCGTCCCGGTGCCGTGGGCGGCCGCGCCTGCCTTGCCCAGGTCGCCGTACACCACCGTCTCCGCCGGCCCGAGGCGGACCTGGAGCGTGCTCCCTTGCAGCTGGGCGGGGGCCTTGGAGGTGAAGGTGACCGTGCCCGTGGCCTGACGCATGGCGGCGTAGGAGACCGGCGCCCCGGCCATCGTCGCCGGCAGCGTGCCCGGGCTCACGCGGACCATGGGCAGGCCCGAGACCTGGGCGGCCTGGGCGGCCGAATCCACCTGCTGCAGCTCGGGTCGTGCCGCCCAGGTGACGGTCCCCCAGGAGCTGAAGGCGTCGAGCCCGGTCAGGTCGCCCTGGGAGATGGTGACCGTGCTCTCGCGCGTGGGCTGGAAGATGCTGACCAGGTCGCCGCCCAAGGGCGTGAAGGCGGTGACGCTCAACCCGGCCACCAGGATCGCGGCCACCGTACCGGCCAGGGCCGGTCGTCGCCAACCCAACCCCCGCAACGGCGCGAGAAGAGATGGCCTCGGCTCCCCGAGGCGAGGCCTGACTCGGCTCAAGGCGGCGTGGACGTCGACGGGGATCGAGGTCGCGACCATCGTCGCCTGGGCGTGACGGGCGTCGTCGGCGATGGCACGGAAGCGACGCTGGCAGCGCTCGCAGGAGCGGTAGTGACGGCGAGCCACGTCGTCCACCGCGTACGGCTCGTCGTACAGGCGGCGAAGGATCCCTTCAGACAGATGTCGCACGGTGCACCTCCTTCCTCAGCGCTTGCTCGGCCCGACGTAGGCGGGTGCCGACCTGGCTGGCGCTCACCCCAAGGGCGGCGCCCACCTCCATGTAGCTGAGGCCGCTGTAGCGGAGCACCAGCACCGTCGCCGCTCGCGTTGGGAGCCTGGCCAGAGCTGCGCGCAAGAGGCGTCGATCCTCCTGGCGCTCGACGACCTGCTCCGGGTCGAGCAGGGTCGGATCGCCGTCCCTGGCCTGGGCCCGCTCGCGCTGCTGGCGCCGGCGCCGGCCGCGCAGCCGGTTCAGCGCGGTGTGGACCGCGGCGCGGTGCAGCCAAGCAGAGGCGTAAGGGGCGTCGGGCCGGTGGCGGCGGTGGAAGTCGATGAAGACCTCCTGGGCCACGTCTTCTGCCTCGGCGCGGTCGGCGAGGACACGGTTGGCGATGGCCACCACGCGGCCGTACTCGGCGAGGAAGAGCTGATCGAACGGGGCTAGCTCGGGCTCACCGTCCTCCGCGGCCGGGTCCTTGCCCTCTCGTGTCAGCTCAGCTGGCAGGGCGTTCACATCCGATGAGGCACCGCCGGGGGTGGGAATGTGACCGAGGCGACGCATGGGCTCTCCTCACCTCGCTCCGCATCGTCAGGGATCAGTGGGTCAATAGAAGACGGTACGCGTCCGATGGTGGGGATGTGCCAGCTCCAGGCTCTGCCCGAGGTCCCAGAGGATCCAGTCAACCTCGATCGAGCGCAGCGGTCGTCCCTGCGCCGCCAACGCCTCCCGCAGCCGTTCCACGGCGATCACGGTCGCGGCCCGGATCTCGACCTCGGCCGGCTCACCCGCCTGGAGCTCCTCCCGGGCGTCGATCCGTCGGGCGAGTCGTGCCGAGTATCGGAGGACCCCGAAGTGACAAAGCACCTGGGGCAGCTTGTAGTCGGGAAAGCAGGTCAGCGTCGCCAGGTCGGGGAATCGGGCCACCCCTGCTCCGTGGAGGTCGGCGGGGAGGATTTGGGCCCGCTTCAGCAGGGGCACGGGGCGCCCCTCGTACTCGGCCACATCGGCGTACGAAGGGAGTCGCTCGGAGAGGGTGCGAGCGGTCCCGGCGGCCGTCTCCTGGATCAGGCCCTCGAACCCGTGCCGCCCCAGCTCGCGCAGGGCGGCGGCCCGCTCGTCCAGCATGGGGAGGTCGCCGACCAAGGCCCGGAGTCGTCCGGCGTCGATCTCCGCCAGCCGCGCAGGCTGGCTCAGCTCGTCGCCGGCCGCGAAGGCGTCCCGCAGCCGCTCCGCCAGCCGCCAGTATCCGCCGGCGGAGCGGTTGCCCGACCCCGGGGTCCAGAAGCAGAAGTTGATCGTGTCCAGCACCAGCAGGTAGCGTCGCGTGCGCTCGGGCGGGCCCGAGTAGTGCCGCCGCGCGTCCCAGGCGGGGACCGGGCGGTCACGGACGATGCCGAGCAGCGGCTCGAGCGGGCCCAGCCCCACGTCCTGCGCCCGCTCCACGACCGAGGCGCAGGCGGCCCGGACCCCGAGCGGGTCGGCGGTGGGCATCAGCTGGCGGCCGGTCGGCTACGCTCGAGGCGTCGCATCTCGTCCTCGATCAGCTTGAAGTCGCGCTGGGGGAGCTGGTGGAGCGGTCCCTGGAAGGCCAGGGTCCAGTGCTCTGGTGGCCACTTGCGCACATACTCCAGCCGGTAGGCCAACTCTTTTGCGGGCAGCCACTCGTGCTCGTCGAGCACCGCGTCGGGGTGGATCCGCACCCTCCAGGGGTAATCCTCCTCACGGTGGACCGAGCGCCACACCGGAGCGTGGTCCTCGAGCACGCCCGAGGTGAGGGTGCAGGTGGCGGCGAAGGCCATCCGGCCGGTCACGTAGAACAGCAGGCGATCGCCCGCCTTCATCGCCTCCACCCGCTTGCGGTACCGGGTCTTGAACCCCTGGATCGTGAACCCCCGCTCCTGGGTCCTCCGGTAGTTGTCCAGGGAGGTAACCACCATCCAGTATCGGAGGTTGCGTCGGGTCGCGCGTTTCTTGCGGCTGCTCTTGCTCTTGGCTCGGCCTGCGCCCCGTGACGAGGGGACGGGTTGGTCGCCGGGCTGGCCGGTCTCCTCGGGCACGAGCCAGATCGTACTCACTCATCCCCGCGTCCCCGAGGGCCAGCCCGACCGACGGGCGCGGTAGGGTTGCCGATCGTGTTGGAGTTCGAGATCCTGGCCGTCGACGGGGCGGCTCGCCGGGGGGTGATCCGTACCCCCCACGGCGTGCTGGAGACCCCCGGCTTCTTCGCCGTCGCCACCCGGGCCGCACTGAAAGGGGTGGATCCCGCTGTCGCCCGACAGGCCGGCATCCGGGCCCTGATCTGCAACAGTTACCATCTCGCCGTCCAGCCCGGTCCCGAGGTGGTGGCTGCGGCTGGGGGCCTGCATCGGTTCATGGCCTGGGAGGGCGTGCTCGCCACTGACTCAGGTGGGTTCCAGGTCTTCAGCCTCCGGCACGGCCAGGTGGCGGACGAGCTGAAGGGGCGCCGCCGGCTGCCTCGACCGGAGACCGGGGAGGGGGCGATGGTCAGCGTCGACGAGGAGGGGGCGGAGTTCCGCTCTGTCATCGATGGCAGCCGTCACCGCTTCACGCCGGAGAGCAACATGGCGCTGCAGCGGGCGCTCGGCGCCGATGTGGTCTTCTGCCTTGACGAGTGCACGCCCTTCCACGTCCCCGAGTCCTACACCCGGGCCGCCATGGAGCGGAACCTACGGTGGGCTCGCCGTTGCTTGCAGGCCTTCGAGGAGTTGGGGATGGGAGACCGCCAGGCCCTCTACGGGATCGTACACGGCGGCGTGTACCCCGACTTGCGTCGCGCCAGCGCGACCGCGGTCGCCTCGATGGGGTTCGACGGGTTCGGCATCGGTGATTGTCTAGGCGAGACCAAGCAGGATTGGTACCGGGTGGTCGAGCTGGTGTGCCCCTTGCTGCCTCCCGACCGACCTCGCCACCTGCTGGGCGTGGGCGAGCCCGACGACCTCATCGAGGGCGTGCTGCGCGGCATCGACACCTTCGATTGCGCCATGCCCACCCGGATCGCCCGCCACGGCCAGGCGCTGGTCCACGGCCAGCCGCGCTTCCGGTTGGACCTCACCTCGGCCCGGCGGCGAGGCGAGGACCGGCCGATCGAGGCCGGATGCCCGTGCTCGGCCTGCGTCAGGTTCGGCCGAGCCTACCTGCATCACCTTTTCCGTGCCCGTGAGCTGCTGGCCGTGTCCCTGGTCGCCGAGCACAACCTGGCTTTCACGGCCCGGCTGCTGGCCGGGGTGCGCGAGGCCATCAGCGCCGGTCGCCTGGCTGCGCTGCGACGGGAGGTCATCTCCTCCGAGGGGTGAGCGTCGGGAGCGGGCCTCCCGGGCGCGTGGCGAGGAAGCGCGAAGCCCGCGAGGGCAACCCCGTGAGGGGTGCCGCATGAGACTATCGCTTACTCAGCGGCAGCGGTCGGCCGACCTCTGGCGGTGGGCCTCGGCGATGAGATGTGGGCGGTCGTCAACAGCTCTTCTCACAAACCTCCGGGCCCTGTCGTCGCCAGCGCCCAGCATGTCCCTTTGACCGGCTCTCAGCGCCCGTGAAGAGGAGGTGGGAGAGGCGAGGGCCGGGGGCTCGGGCTGTCGCGGTCGTGATCGGGGGCCGACGGGTCCGGGGCAGGGACGATACGATGGCGTGACGAGGACGATCGCCGTTCCGGGGGGCAGAGGATCAGCATGCGTGCCAGTAAGTTCGAGGCATTCAGACGCCCGCGTCTAACGTCGCCTGGCTCGCCTGGCCCGGACGCCGAGGAGGTCACCGACCCAGCGCCGGACGGGGACGGGCGCTTCGAGGCGCCGGCCCACGTCCAGTCCTGGCCAGGGGGCGGGTCGAGCTACTCGCTGGGCTTGGGGGCGTCGGCGCTCCCGTCCCGGCCGATGCCCGGGGCTCGGCTCGCGTCGGAGCCGGAGACGATCATCACCAAACGGCCGCTGCCAAGGACGCGGCCCGCCCCGCAGGCTGAGGCGGCCGTCGCCCAACGTCCGGCACGGCAGCCCACAGGGGAGCTGCGGAGGCCGCCGACGACCTTGGAGCGAGGGGGGAGGCCGCTGGAGCCGACCGTCACCCACGCCCTCCCCAGGGGTGGCCCCCCGTCTGGGGGCGACGCCGGCCGGCCGGGGCAGGGGACGACGTCGGCCGGAGGGCATGCGGCCGGCGTTGAGCCCGGCCGAGGGGGAGCCGGCTCGGACGCGCCATCCGTCCCGCCCCGCTCGCTTCCGCGGGCGTCTGGGGGGGCCGGCGGTCGTCCGTTGCCCTCCCAGCCTCCGCCTTCCGGGGCGCCCCAGCTCGGTCGCGCTGGGGCGCCGGTCCGCGAGCGGGGATGGGGGGCTGCGTCGGCAGGGAGCCTGGCTGGCGTGGAGGAGCCGCCCCGAGAGCCGGACCCCGGCTTCGGGGGCGGGGCCAGCGGGGCCCCGGACGCGGTCGGGCGCGACCCCTCGGGGCGCCGTCGGGGGTACGGCGGTGCCGAGCCACCAGCCGAGGCGCCGATTGGTGGCCGGAGAGGTGAGGAGCGGCAGTGGCATGCCCCTCCGCTCGGGGAGCCCGCTGGCTCGCAGACGAGGCCCTGGCCCGAGCGCTTCTTGGAGCCTGCGCTCGGGGCGATGTCTCCATCGAGCCATCCACGCCCGGAACCGGACCGCCAGCGTACGTCCTCGAGCGACCCACCCTCGGAGGGGACGCGCTCTTCCTGGGAACTGCGGCTTCGGTTGGATCGGCCGGGGTCCCCACGGGAGGAGCCGGAGCCGCCGCGGCGCCTGGAGCCATCGGGCTCGGGGCTGGGGGGGCGGCCCCGGCTCGACAGCCCCTGGCCCGGCCCCTCCTCCGGTTCCGAGGGACGTGCCCGGCGAGCTGTCGCTCCGGCGGCGGTCGACCCGCCGCCGATGCCCCGCCCGACGCCATTGCTCCGGCTGAGCGCCCGCCCTCCCTCGACGTTCGTCCCCACCGTCCGCCCGGCGGGAGGACGGGGGCTGGGAGAGGCCATCACGGCGGTGCCGCCACCGCCGCCGGTGCTTGGAGGCCAGCCCAGGAACGTTGCCGGGGGACACGGTGAGCTCGTGGTTCGGCCGATTCGGGCCGATGACCTTGAGGCCGTGATGGGGCTGATCGACGCCGATCGTCTACCGGGCCGGCCGGCCTGCGACCTCCAGGCGCTCCGTCGGGCGTTGAGCGGGGACTTCCCGGGCGATCCTCGGGGTTGGAGTGGCTTCGGGGAGGTGCACGCCGTGGTCGCGGTTGATGGGAGTCGGGCGGTCGGCGCCGCTTCCTACGCCACCAAGGTCACTGACGGCACCGGCTGGTTGCTCTGGCTCCATGCCGGCGAGGAGCGTGCCGTGGTGGACGCGCTCCTCGATCACGTTCTCCGGGACCTGGGCGACTCCACCCGGTGTCGTGCCTTCGCGGTGGCCACCAGCCTGTCCTTCGGGGTCGAGGCGCTGCCTGTTCGCGGTCGTCCCTCCACCCACGCCGCCTTGCGGGCACGGGGCTTCGAGCGTCGTGCCTCGTGGCGTTACCTGCTCGCCCGCCTTGATCGCCAGGCGATGCTCGCCTCCGATCCCGGGCTGGCC
>Ga0209061_1003420_pt1 | contig 17294 bp, 20 predicted proteins | sample Coa_R1_10_FD_187157 | JGI IMG/M metagenome (GOLD analysis project Ga0209061, IMG submission 187157) | Surface soil microbial communities from Centralia Pennsylvania, which are recovering from an underground coalmine fire - Coalmine... | ecosystem: Environmental > Terrestrial > Soil >...
GCATCCGTTGTGCCTCCAACGAACGCATCAAGCATCGCCTGACCGCTTTTGCCCAGCACATCGCTCACCCCAGCGGCCAGCTTCACATTCCCCGTTTCGAGGACTTTTTGCAAACGGTTGATCTCCTTGTCTTTCAACTATGGTCAACGCCACAGAAAAGAGCTGGCTTATGCCGAATGCTGCGCAAAGCGCCTTGACGTTGTTTATTTATCTTGATTGCCGACCCGAATTTATTACTTCATTTGATACAATGCAACGGATCGCTACTGAAGGGTTTGGAGACCCACATTTGAGATTGGAGGCTCCTTTTGTACATCTCGGTAAACATCAAATTGTCCAGCTTGGTGCAAGACTACAAGTGCCTTTCGGTGATACCTGGAGTTGTTACAAAGGTGGAGATAAGCATTGTGGCACTTGTGGTACCTGTTTTGAGAGAAAAGAGGCCTTTAAGTTCGCTGATGTACCGGATCCAACAGAGTATGAGCAAGAAGCGGATCTCTCAAATCTTTAGACACAACTACCCGCTCTAAGGCATGCACTTTAGAGCAGGGTATAATTGAGAGGGGAGAAGAGAGGCCAATGAGGTCGGCAATAATTACCAAAATCTTTCATTTCGAGTCAGCGCATCACTTACCAGGACATAAAGGGAAATGCGCTCATCCACATGGTCATTCCTATAGACTTGAGGTCTCCTTGCGAGGTCCTATGAAGAATGTACCAGGGGAATCGGATCATGGAATGGTGATGGACTTTGGCGATCTTTCCTGGATCGTGAAAAATTCGGTTATAGAGCGTCTGGATCACCATGACTTAAACGAGGTGACGGGAATCCATACAACGGCTGAAAATCTTGCTCATTGGATATGGAGTGAGCTAACATCTCATGGGCTTCCTGAAATACTCCTCTACCGTATTCGTCTTTGGGAGATTGAAAGTGGCTATGTTGAGATCACAAAGGCGGAGCGTAATTAGATGAATGTGATGGAAATCTACCGTTCGATACAGGGAGAGGGGAGTTTGATGGGGGTTCCGACGACCTTCGTGCGCTTCTTTGCGTGCAATCTGCGCTGCTCCTGGTGCGATACAAAATACTCATGGAGTATACGTGAAGGTGGTACATGGCAAGCTCTCTCCGCATCCGAAATAGCAGAACACGTCTGCGCACTTGGAGTTCGACATGTTGTGTTAACAGGCGGTGAGCCAACATTACAAAAGGACCTGGCCCAATTAGCACAACTGCTGAAAAATCAAGGGCATCATCTCACTGTTGAGACCAATACCACAGTTTTTCCGGCGGCAGTAGTTCCTCTCATTGATCTTTGGAGTTTATCGCCTAAACTTCCGAGTGCAGGTCAAAATTATCTCCGCTATCCAATTATTGAGCGATTCCTCACAACACTAAGACGAGATCAGCAACAGTGGAAGTTCGTGATCCGTGACGATGAAGATGAATACCAACTGCGTACACTGCTTTCTCTGTATCCCATTTTTACAGAGCAACAATTGCCCATTATCCTGCAACCTGAGGGTGATAGCGCAACCTTAGATTACCCAACAGCATTAGAATGCCTTGCAGCGCGAGTCAGCGATCCCTTTTGGAATAACTACTCTGTACGAGTCTTACCACAGCTACACGTCATTATCTGGGGAAGAAGACGATTGGTTTAAAATATTACGGTTTTTCATTTATCACAGAGGCTACTGACAAGATATTAAAGTATCCCCCATTGTCTGGATGAACCAGTTTCTGGGGGATAGTATACTTTGAGAGTACTCAGACACCGCGTATCCGGTCGATGATTGTCCCCGCCGTCCACAGATCCGTCGCCACACCACGCCAGGCCACGTGCTGGTCTGGGCGCACAAGGAGCAGCGGTGCTTCGTAGAGCTTTTCGAGTGCGTGGCCGCGCAGCTCGACGATGGTTAGTGGCACACGACGGGCTGTAGCGGCCTCGATGAAAGGACCCACATCGGCGTCATCGCGGAGCCGAAGTAGCGACATCCCCTTTCCCAGTCGATCATAAAGTGAGGCCCCATCTGGCAACCACAGGTGCGGCAGCCGCGCTCCCGGTCGGGCCGTCGGCACATACTCCTGGCCTTCGGGAAGAGGAAGCGTACCGTCATCCACGATCACCGGTGAGGCATTGTACTGGTAGCCCAGCACGAGTCCCAGGCTGTGAAACTCGCGATCTTTGGCGGCCTGGATGACGGAAGCCGCCGCACGCCGTGCTTGCTCGCCAACGAGACCCGGAGCCGCCAGTTCGGGGTTGCCCAGCTCAGGGGCCAGCACACTCATATTTGCCACCGCTTCCTGGATAGTGCGCTCGGCGACCGGTCGCCGCTCCACCTCATAGCTGGCGAGTAAGCCCGCGCCCCCCCAGCCATCGAGCACCGCCGCCAGCTTCCAACCGATGTTGACCGCATCGCCGATGCCCGTGTTAAAGCCATGGCCTCCCCAGGGTGGATTGAGATGCGCGGCATCGCCAGCCAGGAAGACCCGACCGTTCTGGTAGCGGTCCACCAGCAGCATGTGTGCCGTCCAGGGATCAGTTCCCAGCACCTCGGCCTCGATCTCGGTCCCGACGAGACCGCGAATGAGAGCGTGCGGATCGGCCTGGCCGATTTCGGCAGGGACACCATTGGCGATGGCCCACCACTGATCCTGCAAGTCCATCCGGCCCAGCACTCCTGGACAGGCCGGATGGAGTACCCAGTAGTGAACTGCCGGGCCATGCGGTTGCCGCTCTGCCAGTCCTGGTGCGCGAAAGACGAGGCCGAAGTTCGGGCGCTGGTCCGTGGTGCCTACGTAATGGGCTCCCATTGCCGCCCGAACAACGCTACGCGCTCCATCACAACCCAGGACGTAAGACGCCCTGATCTGTCGATGTTCTCCTTGCTCGTTGACAATCGTCGTGAATACGTCGTCGTTGTTCTGTTGAAGCGAGTGCAGCGACCAACCCAGACAGAGGTGACACGACTCCAGATCACTGACGGCCTCTCGCAGCACCTCCTCAACCAGGGGTTGGGCGATCTGCTGCCCCGCCTCCGCAAAGACATCAGTGCGCTGCGGTGAAAGGCCGAGGCAGTCAGTAAAACGCATCACCTCGTGACCAAGCAAGGTCGTGCAGAAGACGACATCCTGAGACCAGTCCACCTTGAGCGGTGCCACCTCGCGGATGCGCTGTGCCAGCCCCCAGCGACGAAAATGTTCCATTGTCCGAATGTTGGTCGTTTTGGCACGTGGCCTGATCTGGGAGACGAGCAGCCTCGGCTCCACGATCAGGCACTGCACCCCTCGCTGCCCCAACTCAACGGCTGCGCTCAGGCCGACCGGACCACCCCCGACGATGAGGACAACCGTCTCCTGCGGAATATCTTGACTTCTGTCTGTGATTTCTCTCGCCGTCATGGCACAATCCCTCACATCATATGGACGCACGTTTGTGGAACTTTTCGGCATTCTCATGCGCGATTTTTGCTCTGACGGCTGAAACGAGAAATCGTCCGGCCTCATACTGCCGTTGCGTCCATGCACTGTGTAATGCAAAAGAGCGGTTGACCTCTTCAAACAGTTTTTGAAAATGAGAGATCAGAACAAACATGCGCATAGTACCTTCAATCGAATGGAAAGAACGCCTTTTATCACCACGACTACATGGGAGAGTGGGGATCACCCAGTGGCACATGCAGATCCTGAGGGCTAGAAGGTTTAAATTCGCCAGCATAAGACCGCTCGTGCAACTCTGCGAAAGAAGCTCCAGCCCGGCGCGCCGCCACCATCTGCTCAGGGTCGACGGGCATCCCAATGGGATTGGCGGCGAATTGCGGCGAGGTACGCATCCACTCGCTGGACTCCTGCCAGCTCCCAAAGTTGTCGACTTGCAGTTCGACACTGTTGCCGTCTGGGTCTTCATAATAGAAGGAGGTGGTCAGACCATGATCGAGGCTGGCGTGTGGCACGATGCCCAGTGCCTTCAGACGCACATAGGTGTCGAGCAGGTCGCCCATTGATGGAAATTCGAAGGCGCTGTGATGGAAGCCGGTGTGCATCAGCTTGTCGGGGTCGTCGGTCAATACCGGTGAGACTAGCAGCGCAAGACGGTGATTGGCCTCGTCATTGGTGAGCCACGCCCCGCCTGGAAAAGCATAATTTGGCTTCATACCTACCACAATGCCATACCACTCAATCATCTCTTGCAGGCGTGATGTCTTTAGATTGAAGTGATGCAACGTAGGTCGAATGGTGGTCGTGTTCTCAAATACCTGTGACATACTTTTCTCCTCTCATGCTGTTTGGATGAGAGACATCTCTTCCACAAGACTCGTCTCTGTGAAGAGATGCACTCACCTCTTTTTTGTTCTGCTTACGTCCGCGTACCCACAACGGGATTGGAAAGCCGCCCAATGCCTTCGATCTCGACTTCTACGACATCTCCATCTTGCAAAAAGAGGGGAGGCGTCCGTTTGAAGCCCACTCCCGATGGCGTGCCGGTGGCAATGATATCCCCCGGCTCCAGCGTCATCAGGGAACTGAGAAACGAGATAATGCTCGCCACCGAAAAGATCATAGTGCCTGTGCTGGTGTGTTGTACCACCTCTCCATTGACCCTGGTCGTCAGGAGAAGTGCCTGGGGATCGGAAATATCAGAGGTCGGCACCATTCCCGGCCCCATTGGTGCGAAGGTGTCCAGGGTTTTACCTGCTATAAACTGGCTAGTCCGCATTTGCAGATCACGCGCACTCACATCATTCATGATGGTGTAGCCCGCCACATACCGGAGTGCCTCTTGCTCAGGCACCTCTTTACAGCGCGTCCCCATAATGACGGCTAATTCCCCTTCATAGTCGATCTGATGGCTCACGCGAGGTAAGAGAATCGGGCTGGTCGGACCTGTCAGGCTGTTGCGATACTTGGCGAAGAAGAGCGGTACCTCTGTCATTGCTAGTCCGGCCTCGCTGGCATGATCGGCATAATTGAGGCCAATACAGATGATCTTATCAGGATCGGGTATCGGTGGCCCCAGTTCAATGGATGCGGTTTGAAATACTCCTGGGGCAGCGGGACCAGCGTCAAGTGCCTCACGAGCCTGCTTGAAGACCTTATCTACGGTCGCGGGTCCAGCAGCGAGCAAGTGTCTGGTCGTCGCAGCAGAGTTCTCCTGCCAGATGGCCGAGACATCTACCATGTTGCCCTCATGTTCCACACCTGCACGCCAACTTCCATCCGTGTGATTGTGTATCCGATAACTCACTAATTGCATAACGACGCTCCTTAGCGTGATCTGCTCTAGAGACTTGATTGATGTTGACGATAAAAGATGCACTCCTCGACAAAAGCAAGTATTTTCATGTAGAATGCGCGAGCCAACGTATGTAACTCTGCTGAATGGCCCATCATGCGCTGCATTCCCACATCGACAAATGGTGCGGCAGTGAACATCTCTGCAACATGGCTGAGGGCCTCTGGATCACCGCGCCAGATGCCATCATATTCAGGAACAATGAACTGGACGGGAACCCGCACGTTTGCCGCAACCTGTGGAAGACGTGCGCCCCATTTTTGTGCTTCTCTAAACTCTGGCATGGGACAAGGGACGTCCCGTTCTGGGTCCAGCTCCGCCAGTTCCTCCGGGTAAGTCCAGGGCGGTCCATACATGACAGCGACCTTAATAGATTGATCCATAACCACTGTCGGATCGTCATTCATCAACATTGCAAATGCTGCACTTGTCCGGGTTTGATAAATAGCTCCGGAGCCAGTCATATTCAGCCCAAGAAGACGTTCGTGCGGGTTTTCTGCAGCGAGGAGAAGGGAAATCATGCCTCCGATGGAATGACCAATCAAAAACATCCCCGCAGATTGCTGACCATAGCCCTCCCAAATCTCCGCAAGCGCCTGCTGGAGGATAGGAACCTGATCATCGAACGAAAGTTGGTCCTGTGGAACAGAGGTAGCTGTCCCATACCCTGGTCGGTCAAGCGCCAGTATTGAGTAGCCCAACGAGGCGCAAAAGTCGAGGAGCCGCGACGGAGCAGTATCGAAATATTTACTCGAATAGGTTCCACCATGCACTGCGACAAGCAGTGCTCGTGGCTGACCATTCGTGGCTGGAAGGAAGAGCCCCGAAAGCTTCACGTTCTCAACACTGATACTGATAGAGCGATGTACCATAAGATGAATCCCCTTTCTTCGCCACCTGGACAAAATACTCTACAATGTTGTATATTATGCATAATGCATAATGCATTTGTCAAGGGGAGAGAGCAAAACGTATGAACTTCATAGCTCAAACAGGAAAGAGCGGCACACATACCACTCTCACAAAGCTCACAATAGCGGAGCAGATTGCGGCTGCTCTGCGGCACGAAATCATTTCGGGACAACTTCCGGCAGGTACCCGGTTACGCCAGGTGGAGGTTGCGCAACGCTTTGGGGTCAGTACAACTCCAGTGCGCGAGGCATTTGGACTGCTTCAAAGTGATGGGCTGGTGCAGATCGATACCCATCGAGGAGTCACAGTTTTCTTACCGACCATCCAGGATCTTGTTGAGCACTACGAAATTCGTATGGCCCTGGAGATGCTGGCTGCTGAGAAAGCCGCCATACACTTCCAGGCTCAGGATGCCCCTCCACTTGTTGCTATCCTCGATGAGATGTATGCCACTGGCGAAGCTGTTCGCTATGTTGAACTGAATCAGCAGTTCCACTTGCGATTGTATAGCCTTCCGGGACGTTCACGACTGGTCGCGATGATTGAGGAATTGCGCAATGCCTCGCTTGCCTACAATCATCTCTACGCGGCAGCCGACGTTCCCAGGGATGCAGAGCGCCTCGACGCTGAACACCGCGAGATTCTTGCCGCTTGCCAGGCCAATGATCCCGCTCGAGCTGCCGCAGCCGTGCGCCATCATATTCAACAGACGATTGTGCATGTTACGAAACTGCTTGAGCAGGCAGAGCATGCAGAAAGATGAACGCAGTTGGGGCTTTTTTTGAGTCGTCTATGAAAGGAAACGACAATGCGAATTCTCTGTCGATTACCCTTTCAGTACGAATGAGCAGGGGCGAGCCTTCCTGGATAGCGCATCTATCAGCCGGGCTGACAAGGAGAAGATCAGCCACCTGAACGCCGAGCGACTCCTGAAAATCGCTGAAGCATAACAAGGAGGAAATGATACGGATGTCTGAAGCAATCGCTATTACGAATGTCAAAGTATTTGATGGTACTGCCTTGACGGAGGAACGTACGGTGGTCATTGACAATGGAGTCATCTCAGATGCCACGACGGCTGCCACGACGGTTGATGGGCAGCACGGGACGCTGCTCCCTGGCTTTATCGACTCCCATGTCCATCTGAGGAATGCCGCCGAACTCGAACAAGGGACGCAGTGGGGCGTAACGACCATGCTCGATATGGGATCGCAATCGATGGCGGTGACGGACTCACTGCGGCATCGACCAGGGTTGGCCGATATCCGTGGTGCAGGAAACGTCGCCAGTGCGCCAGGTGGTATGCAGACGACAAGAATGGGCTTTCCGGCTTCGAGTGCTGTCACAGGTCCAGCCGATGCGAGTCGCTTTGTGGCTGACCGTGTGGCAGAAGGTGCTGACTACATCAAAGTGATCGTGGAGGATCCGAACAGAATGGGTTCCGCTGCGCTTGACATAGCGACCATCGCTGCAATTGTTGAGGCTGCCCATCAGTCAGGTCTGAAAGCGATTGCGCATGTCACCACCTTAGCCGCACTCATTGCTGCTGCCTCGGTAGGAGTAGATATCCTCACGCATGTGCCCATCGATGCGGATGTTGACGAGAACCTGGCGCTCTCAATTGCGAAGCGAGGCATCGTGTCGGTACCGACGTTAACGATGATGCGAGGAACGGCAAGCGTGGCAGCACACCTTCCAACGCATGCTGGTAGCAGAGTAGATTATGCTCATGCTCGCTCAACAGTGACAGCGTTTCACCACACAGGCGTCGTGATCCTGGCGGGGACGGATGCGCATCGATCACCTGCCCCATCCACGAATACAGCACCTGCTCCTTTTCCAGATGTTCCACATGGGGAAGCATTGCATGATGAATTAGGGTTGCTTGTCGAGGCCGGACTGACGCCTCTGGAAGCTCTGCGTTCCGCAACAGTCGTTCCCGCTGAATACTTTGGATTCAAAGATCGAGGAGTCATTGAGGCAGGTCGCAGAGCTGATCTTCTGCTTATCGAGGGAAACCCGGTTCAGGATATTGCTGCCACCCGTGCTATTCGTGGGGTGTGGGTAGCAGGCGTACAAGTTCGATAACCACATGTATTTCGATAACCACATGTATATAGAACGGAAACAGCCGGTGAACTCACCGGCTTGAGCGGAATAGGGTTCTCCGTCATCTTCCGTGCATCCATCAAGCAGCTTGTAAAAACCGTTGGTGCAACAAGGCAAACTTTTCACGGCCATACATGCTACGCTTGATATACTTGAGTTTGTTGATCTGCCCTTCAACGGGTCCATTACTCTAAGGAGAAGTCAGAGCAGCTCTCAGCGCTGCATATTCCCTTTTCAAGCCCTCGGCAAACGTTTGCAGGTCGGGAATGCCACTGCTGAAACATTCCTCCAGCCAGGAGTCAAGTAGCTCAGCATTTCGTTTCCGCACCATCTTAAAGAACCGTTGCACGAGGTCGTAGGTGGTATTGAGAGCTTCTACCTCACGAATAAAAGTGAGCTTCTGTTGTTCTTGCCCATTGAGGCTATCGGGATCACGTAAAAGCAACCAGGTGAGATGTCGAGGTGATTCTAATGGCTCAACTACCAGAGGTGGGCGTTCTCCCTGTGAGGCGCTTCCCAGCACCTTCTCTTCTGTTGGGAAAACTACGCCTTGTTCTGCCTGTACAGCATCGAGGAACGCCTGGCGTTTGGCTATCTCCTTTTCGGAAGAGTCGCGTCCTGGCTTCTCCAGATACTCCCGCAGCCAGCTGTTAACCACCTTGTATCCATGAGTAAATCCTTGCTGACAAATCTCCTGCCAGAGCAAGCTGGCATTCTCACATCCTTGCTGAACACGTTGTTCGAGGTACGGCAGGTACGGCTCCAGTCGAACGATACGGCGGCTTCTGTGGGCCGATCGTTCTGGGAAGGCTCCCGCGTAGACAAATTTGCGAACCGTCGTTGGACTCATCTGGAGGTGTTCTGCAATGGCTGCAATACTTTTGCCTTGTCGGTAGAGTTCCACCACCTCTTCATACCACGCCTGACGCCGCAAGCGAGCCACCTGTGAAGCGGCGATTTCGCTACTCCTGCGCTTTTTCTTGTACCGCGAACGAACGATGACACCGGCGTCTTTCTGGCGCTGCTTCAAGATAGCATGATTCCGGCTGACAATGCGCTGGACCACCTCGCGGACATTTTTGAGCACATGCCACCGATCAAGCACTTGCTGGGCCTGTGGAGCTCCTTCTGCTGCTCCGCGCATATATTCACTGGAGCGATCTCGACTGATAAATTCGACACCGGGATGTTCCACAAGCCACTGGGAAAGCGTTTCAGCCGTGCGTCCAGTGAGCAGATCAATCGGGCGATGCGTGGACAGATCAACAATAATCGTGCCATACGTTTGCCCACGACGGAGCGCAAAATCATCTACCCCAATAGCCTTGGGCGTCTCAGTGACAGGTAACTGGCTGTGCTTGACCAGCCGTAACAGTGTATCAGCACTGGTTGGCACTCCAACGTCTGCCAAAAGACGGGCACCTGCTTCTCCGCTCAAGGCGATAGAGAAAGCTTGCAGGAGTCTGGTCAGCCTCACCGTTCGCTGGGCCGAGACCGCGACCAACTCCGGCAGCCGCTCAGCAAATGTGTGACGAGGACAGTCTTCATTCTGACAGCGGAAGCGTCTGAGGCGGAGTCGAAGGTGGACGGAGAGGCCACTGCTCGGTAAATCCTGAGGAGCGCGTAGATAATAACTATGAATACTTGTGCCATGTGGCCACAAGATGGGCAATTGGCTGTTGGATTGGTCGCTCTGGCGGTAAAGGTTACTGTGCGATCAAGACAAGAAACTTCTTCGATCTCGAAACCAGGGAGCGAAACGGGAAGATGAGACAAAAAACACCTCTGATGGAAAAACTAGCTTTTTATTCGTCCTTATCTTTATTTACGAATCAGGGTTGTATCCGCAGCACGGAAGTTGCGGGAGAACCACGAAAACGGGGCAAGCTCACTAGTGGTTGATCTACCTGAACACGCCATTGCTCCTTTACAGTCCTTGCTCAAGCCGTACTACATTCTGGATGAAGATGAGATCCGGGAGGCAGTGCGCACTCGCGCATCGTGCTCGTTGATTCACCAGGACTCTTTAATGAAGGTGGATGTGATCCTGTAAAACGAGACGCTTTCGATACCTGCATGTACCAACTTGTCAATCAGCACCCCCTCGATGAGAACGCACTTCCCATCTGGCTTGCCTCTGCCTGCGAAATGATCCTCTTCAAGTTGCGACGTTGTTGGCGATACGAGCAGTCACGCACGGATGGCATGCGCGATAATGCCGAATGGAACGATGGGCTGGGTATGCTCAAAGTGCAAGCAGCGGACCTCAATCTGTCTCTACTTGAAACTTGGGCCACAGCCATCGACTTGACAGAGACGTTGCGACGAGCACTGATCGACGCCGGGCTAGGAGATGCCTGATCGCGGTCAAGCGCCAACAGACGAAGAGTGCAGAGTCGTAAAAATGCTGGTTCTCTCTTTAAGAGCGAACACGGCACGTAAAATGGATCAAGATCACAGCCCTCAGGATATCAGTTCATGGAGCACTGCGACAGGGAGGTTGGGTATGCGACGGAAAGTACTATCATTGGTCACTATGAGCGCACAGCCATGTAACAATGCTGTCGCCACATGGATAGCATCAGGTGTTCTTAGTCCCGGCGTTGCTCTCAGTTTCGCTGCCTCCTCCAGAATAGGTTGCGTGATGGGCAGCATTCGTACATCAGGTGTATGCTGGAGTACTGTGCGGAAGAGGGTAGCCGTGGTAGCATCACCGACTTTCAGCGGTTTGACGAGCACTTCAGGCAGCGTCAGCTCACTGGTAACGACCGTAATCTGCCCGCTACTGATAGTTTGCCATAGAGCATCAAGCAGGCTCCGATATGGGTCTATCCGTTCGATGCTATAGATAAAGCCATTGGCATCCAGATAAACGTTGCCACTTGCTGGCAACACTAACTCTCCCACGTGTCGCGCTCCTCACGGAGATAGGCATCCACTTCTTCAGCGTTCTGAAACAGCCGGTGTCCAGGTAAGGCGGTGAGCAAATCGATGACGTGATGCTGCTCCTGTGGTTCTGTGTCTTCTACCGTGACCACAACTGTCGCTCGTTTTCCCGCAGGCAGTTCCGGCGTGCTGATCTCTATCTTACCTCCAGGCAGCACCACTGTCTCCACGCGCAATTCTGTTGCCATAGCTCTCTCCTCGTTGTCTTTCACCTTGTTCCTGACTACGCTTACACCATACCACATCCTTGCGGTAATGCCAAGTAAGAAGAGGAAGGAATTTGCATTGAAAAACTCATGAGTAAGGCCGATTATAAAAAAATGTACTCGGACCCCCACCTGAGCGTTTGACAGTTTATTGACAGTTTATGACGTCGGCCAAATCTGAATGACTTTAGATGAAACTGGACCGATGGAGCAAGGATAGAGGCCGATTGATCCAATGACAGATGGGGAGGTATGAGTGACAGTGCAGAGTAAATATTCGGTATGCCGAAGGGGGGACTCCTCAATTTTCCACTATTCTCTATCCCTCAAGCCGCTTCCTATCAGCTTTCATTCATCTTCCTTGCTTCTTTGTCCTGCTGAGACAGTTTATTTGACAGTTTATGCGTTGGTAGGGTAGCAGTCAAAAGAAGAGATCCTTCGGCATTTCCCATCTTTCCCTGTCCACCACCGTCTTCCATCCACTCCACTCGCTTCCTGCTGAAAAGTGAAAGATTTTCCTGGGGCAATGCGCTCTTTGTCGCACCTGTTTCGACTGACCGCGTTCTTTCAAAGAGAAAACGTAACTACTCAGGTACCCCTCAACCCAGGCGTTGTCCAGGTTCTAGGGAATTCCATTCTTAAGAGAATAGCCTGTATCCAATGATGACTTTGGGGCTTGGACTTAGCTTCCACCTGCGTTCATGACAAACAAGCGATGAAAACGCCTTTGTTGTTGATCGAGCAGGTAGAATTGTTGAGCTGTAGTCCTCCGACCCAGGTCAGAACTGGATTTTCACCTCCTTAGAGGGTACCTGAGTAGTTACGAGAAAACAAACTTGTGGCCTCCTCTGGTTCCGATAGCCTTAGAGGTCAAGGTTGTTTGAAGCCAGCCTCAACGAGTGCCTGATCGAGTAGATCTCGCACGCCGAGGGCATCAGCCCACTGTGCAAGGTAGGAAAAATCAAGAGCTGTGCCTTGCTGCCTTACGATCCCCAGAATATCATTCCACTGCCGCGACGAGGAACGCCCTCCCATCTCAAACCACTCCAGCTTAGTCAAGATGGCGTCCTCTGCCGAGGCTACCCTCACCGGTCGCATTCCAGTTTCCAGGACGTGCGCTTGAGCCCGACTGGCCTCTTCTCTGGTAAAAGCCCGCTGTTTCAGGGGCATGAGATCTATCTTGAGCATCGTGCCCGGGTGGATCACGCTATAGGGTAAGCCTCGTCGAACCGCATCTTGCCAGGCCTGCTCATCCACATAATAGTCGCGCTGGAGCCGCTGGACCAGCAAACGCACCTGGCTTGATCCAATATCCGCAATCACGTCCACATCCTGGGTACGCCGGGCCAGACCGTGTAGTGAGCTGGAAACGGAGCCACCAATGTAGTACGCGATGCCAAGCTGCTCGAGTGCGTCGACGAGAGGGGTGAGGGCCTCCATCACCTCATGGTATATCGACATCGGCGCATTGCCCCTTTCCATACGTCATGTGAGATTCGGTGCCAGCTTCGCTCTCCCCGTCGGGGAATCAAAGTGTTGAGAGGACTCAGCATTCCTCATCTGTTGGTGCTTGACCGCAATCAGACATCTTGCAGTCCGGCGTCGATCAGCACCCGCCGCCACGGCTCCGTAAGGTCGAGGGCTGCGACCCAGGCTTCAAGCAGAGGCAGATCGAGAACTGGTGCCTGCACTTTGAGCATACCCAGTACATCATTCCATTCCGCATCGTCGTGCATGCCATCGGTGCGTGATTGCCCGTCTTGCTGATAGCGCCGCAACTTGAACAGAATCATTTCGCAGGCCGAGGCAAGCCGGATGGGAGGTGTGTTCTCATCGAGGGGGTGCTGACTGACAAGCTGGTGCATGCAGGTATCGAAGGCCCCTCGTTTTAGCAGGATCACATCCACCTTCATCAAGGAATCCAGGTGAATCAACGAGTACGAGGTGCGGCTGCCTACTGCCTCTCGGATTTCACCTTCATCCAGGATGTAGCACGGCTTGAGCAAGTCTAGCAGGGGAGCGACGGCGTGTTGAGGCAGGGCCACCACCAGGTCGATGTCCCGCGCCAGTTGCTGCATCCCATGCAAGGAACTGGCAATCGAGCCGGCAAGATATGCTGGCACGTGCAGCTGCTCAAAGGCCTGCAGCGCAGGAAGCAGAACGGTCATGAGGTCGATGGGCTGCACGCGCCAGTGCTCATGCCTCTCCAGTGCCTTCTGCACCCGCTGGGCGAGCATGGCTCCATAGACGCATGAGATAACGTGAACGGCTGCATCCTGTTCGCTAGCCGCCGGATGTCTCTCCAACCAGGCGTGGATACTCGACCACAAGGCGCTCTGAGTGAGGGACTGCACGAGCCGAAAACGCTTGCTCATTGGGGCTAGACGGATCAGCTCAATCAGGATCCGTTCAGCCTCGGGATGGGTATCGATGGACTGTGTTCTCATCATCTGCTCCTCACTCTAGAGTGTACGAGCATCGCGCTCTTAAGTCAAGAGATATTCCTAAAGTCAGGGCCTTCTCCAGAACTACAATCAGGAACGGGCTTATATTCTCGCGTGAACCACTATCTATGCGTTGGGGAGCGTTAGAGAGGGAAAGGAATTATTCTTCTTCCTGCTGTCGTTGATCCTGCAAGCGCGGCCCGGAACCAAACGCCTGATCAATCTTTGCCATTGCCTCATGTTGTAACGTTGGCAATACATGCGAATAGGTATCAAGCGTCATGCTGATGTCGCTATGGCCCAGAATTTCTTGCACGATCTTTGGATGCACACCCATACTCAGAAGGATAGTTGCCGCACTATGCCGCAGGTCATGAAACCGCAGGTGCGGCAGTCCTGCCTCAGCGAGCAGTTGGTTAAATTCCTCAAGCAACCGGTTAGGATGAAAAAACGTGCCAATGTTGCTGGCAAACACCAGCCCATTCTCTTGCCACATTTCTCCTGCCTGTGCTTTGATCTCCTTCTGTCTCAAGAGGTGTTGTTGGAGAAGATCACGCACAAAAGACGGCAGAACAATGCTGCGTCTCCCTTTGGTCGTTTTCGGCTCTGAAACCACATAGCCCACGTCTGCCCCATAGCGATTGACGGTTCGTCGTATTTGCACTCTTCCTTCCGCCAGGTCGATATCGTCCCAGGTGAGGGCCAGCAGTTCTCCACGCCGCATTCCAGTTGTGATGGCAAGAGCAATCAACGTTTCCAGGCGATGACCTTTGGCCACCTGAAGCAGACGGCCAGCTTGCTCTTTGGAAAGCGGGTGGATTTCGCGCCGGGGAATGCGAGGCAAGACGGCGTCATCGCACACGTTCCGGCTGATATAATGACGCTTCACTGCCGTTTCGAGTGCCTGATGCAAGACGTTGTGCATCAGGTGAATGGTTTTAGGCGCGAGGCCATCGGCTTGCTTCTTCGCATAGAAGCGGTCCAGATGTTCGACGCGGAGCTTTCGCATTTGCAGGTGTCCGAGAGCTGGAATGAGGTGATTATCCAGAATGCTTCGGTATCTCTTATAGCTGCCAACTTTAAGCGTTGGCCGCTCAATCTGCTCTAGCCAGTGGTCAAGGTACTGAGAGAGCCGCTGATCGCGGTCGGGCAAAATTGTCCCCTGCTCTACTTCGCGCATGGCCTCGTGTAATTTTCCCCAGGCTTCCTTCTCACTTCTGGCGTAGAGTTGTTTTTGCCGACCATCTTCCAGTGTCACCTGAGCAATCCAGCGTCCATCCTTGCGCTGAAAAACCGATCCCTCTCCTTTGGGGTGTCGGTTCTGCTCGCTTTTATTTGTGCGCTTTGCCATGCTTGTTTCTCCCTTTTTGTCCAGAGCGGGCTGGAATGGCGTTAGCGGGGTCTTCTGATTGCTCCTGTATCCAGGCCGCTAATGCCGTTGGCAGCACACGCCGCTGTCCGCCAATTTTGACGGTTGGGAAGCCATTGCGGATCAGCTGATACATTTTCGAGCGGCTGATCCGCAATACCTGTGCCGCATCTTCCACGGTGAGCAGCGCAGTGGTGAGCGGGACAGGCGTGGGGGAAGAGGAAGACTTTCTCACAACATACTCTCCTTACAGTTCCAGGTCAACATCCTCATGGAGTCTGTCATGGCAACACACTCCTTTTTTCAAAGAAAGGCAGTTCTGCGCAGAAGAGGCGCGGGATACTCCCGTACTCGCAGGTCGGCATCCCACGTTGCCGGATTGCTTCCCTTGCCGCGCTCGCCATGCTGCCTTGCCCACCGACTTCCCATCTGCTTCATGAAGACGGCAATACCGCGTTCGCGGCCTCGCGCGATCAGGTCGCGCACCCAGGACAGCTCCATCGGACGGGCCTGCGGTCCCGACTCTCCCCCGATCAGCACCCACGCGATGCCGTCGAGAGCAAGCGACGAGAGCGGGCCAAGCAGCGGCTCGCAGGAGAGGAATCTGACCGGCGCTGGAACCATCCGCAGCGCATCAGCGCGAGCGACGAAGCGGTCGGATTCGATGGACACGCCGACCCACACATTGGACGGCCAGTCCAGCGCCCTTGCCAGCCGCCTGAGCCTGCCGGGCCGTTTCGTGAGAATCTGGAACGTGTGCCAGTGCGCCTGGCGCATGACCGCGAACACTCGCAGCAGCAACGCATCGGGAACCTGCGAATGGAAGAGGTCGGACATGCTGTTGACGAAGATGCGCGAGGGGGTGCGCCAGCGTAAGGGCAAGTCCAGCACGTCCTCGTGCAGTGTCACCGCAAAGCCGTTCGTATAGCGCGGTTGCCCCATTGCCTGCAGCCGCTTCGCCATTGCCTCGGCATAGCAGTGGTCGCAGCCGGGTGTCACTCGCGAGCAGCCCGTGACGGGATTCCAGGTTCGATTTGTCCATTCAATCGAGGTGCTTGCCATCCCTTTTCACGTCCTTTCTTCGTCGCGCCCCCACCCTACGCGCTGCTGCTCTGCCTCTGCCTCTGCCTCGGCAATGGCAATGGCGCGAAAGAGGGGCAGAATCTGGGCGGGAACCACCGCGTTGCCCAGGGCATGCAGGCGTTTGCGCCGATAGGGGTCTCCCCCACGCCCGCGTGGGATCATCCTGGGCGGCTCCCAGACCGCCTGGGGGACGGTCGGCCCGGCGGGGAAGATGGGATGCTCCAGCCAGGCGGAAAGCCCATCAAGCACTCCACCCAATCGGCATTGAGGAACCTCGACTCCCCCGCCGTCGTTTCCTCTGCCTGCATGAGCCGCTCGGCCAGCGGGCGTGCATTGCGCTGGAGCGTTTCGTGCGACGCCTGCCCGTTTTTCCAGTCCCGCGCTTGCGGCGTCGGCCACCACGTCAGCACCGTTTGCAGATCGGGACTGCCCCGCCCATGCAGGCCCGCGCCATTGGCAGTGCTCCCCTTCGGCGTCGGCCACTGCTGTAGCGCCTGGTGCAGCGTCGGGCTGTAGCCCGCACTCGCCGTCCCCTCGGTCTTCTCGGCACGCGGCGTGGGCCACAGGCTGGCAGCCGCCGCGAGCATCATCGAGTGATACCGCCTGTAATGCCGTCTTCCCCCTTGCACGCTCTCTGCCTGCGCGTCCCTGGTCGGCGGGGTCGGCCACTGCGCTTTCCGCGCCATCCAGGCCAGCGTCGGGCGTGGCGTCGCGCCTGGACTGGCGCTGCGGTTGAGGCGTCCCGAACCACTGTCCAGGGCCGCCGGAGTCGGCCACTGCGCCCTCAGCTCGATAGCCGAGGAGGAAGACACGTTCGCGGCGGTGCGGCGCTCCCACCTCAGCAGCGCCCCATACACCCCATCCACAACGATACCCCAACGCGACCAGGGTTCCAAGAATCTCTCCCCATGCCCGTCCAGCGTCA
>Ga0209061_1003421_pt1 | contig 17290 bp, 14 predicted proteins | sample Coa_R1_10_FD_187157 | JGI IMG/M metagenome (GOLD analysis project Ga0209061, IMG submission 187157) | Surface soil microbial communities from Centralia Pennsylvania, which are recovering from an underground coalmine fire - Coalmine... | ecosystem: Environmental > Terrestrial > Soil >...
CCAAGCAGACGTTCGAGAATACACGAGCCGATCTCTTTGCCGAGAAGATGCTGTCCCCTCGTTGTAGTCACGTTCTGGCTCCTCTCCTGATCTTGCTTGTAAGACCGAAGCTGGTCGACAGGCTCAGGTGGTTTCCCTGCGGGTAGCCGTCCACAAGATGGTTTTCAGTTGAAGATCTATTGCAATTGTAACAAGGATGGGAGAGCGCTGTCAATCGTTTTCCTGGCCTGATCTCTTTGCTGTTTACCATGCTTAACGGGCATCGGCGCGTGAACCGAGAGAAGCATAGCAATGATTGGATGAATATGTTATATTTTAGAGAAGGAGCTATTGTTTTTCTCCGAGGGAATTCGCCGGCATGCGCCTGGCAGCATTCTTCAGGAGGTTCTTGATGAACTTATTCGAGAAACAATCTCAACTCAACCAGCTTTTCGCGCAAAATCCTGTGAACGCCGCCTACCTCGCCGGTTCACTCTCTAACCGCACCGCCTTTGGCCATCTCACCGATGTCGATATTGCTATCCTGCTGATGGAACAGATTAAATCTGATCAGTTCCTTGATTACCAGCTTTACTTTTTTAGCGAGCTGGCGAAACGGCTGGATTCAGATAATATTGATGTCGTGATTCTCAATCAAGCCTCTCTGTTGCTCAAATTGCAGGTAATTCGCTATGGTCAGATTCTCTTCAGCCGAGATGAAAAGTCGCGCATTTCGTTTGAGACCAGGGCAGTCATGGACTACCTGGACTTCAAGAAATTTGATGAGGTGCAGAATCAAGCTTTGAGCCGCCGGCTCGCCAGGCAGGTATTGCCGGTGGATAAGGATTTGCTGACGCGTCATCTGAAGCTGCTGCGTGAGTCTGTGACTATTCTGCGTGAGTTGGGAGAATCACCACGCGAGGAGTTTACAACCGATTTTCATATCTACGGCCTGGCCGAACGCTACTTGCAAACCGCCATCGAGTCCTGCCTGCATGTTTGTGGTATTCTGGTATCTGCATTGGGGCTGCGCAAGCCAGAAGGCTATCACGAATTGTTGAGTATCGTTGCAGCGCAGCAGATTATCCCGAAAACGCTGGCCTATCGCCTGGAGCTGCTGGTCAACCTGCGTGACGCGCTGGTTCACGAACCCGGCACGCTTGACCACGAGCTCTTATACGAGCATATTCAGCAGCGTGTGGGCGATCTGGAGGCTTTCGCGACTGCGGTAGAAGAGCGTCAGATGGCTTAGTGGTCTCTTCTACCACAAAGAGGAGGGTGCTGGAAAAATTGGGTCACACCCAGTTTTTCCAGCACCCTCCTCTTTCGTGATGGGAATTTCTTTGGGACAAGGCAGGGATAATAGGCTTGCCTTCACGTTTGATCTCTCTTACAATGCAAGGCATGGATAGCAACGACGAAGATGACATCTCTCCTACAGAGGAGACTGGCAGCGATGAATTGCTCGCGGCTGATGATCTGCGCCTGCCAGCGAGCGCGAATGTCCTGGTACGCTTGCATGCGTTGCGCGCCTGGCTCAACCGCCGCTACGATGAGACTGAGCTGGAGATCGGCACTGCTGCGCTTGATCTACAGGAGGCTCTGCGCACGGGGGAGAGCGATGTCCGCCCGCGCCGCCGCTTTGCGCAGAGCACTGCTTTTGCCCTGGTTCAGCTAGCTCAGCGTAACCTCTCCACTGCCCAGCAGCGCCTGAGTGCCTACGATGAGGCCCGCGTACTCCTGGAAGACTGCGTGGTACACACGACAACCGGCGAGCGTTTGTTGGTTGAATACTACCTTGCCCTGGAAGAACTGATCCAGGCGGCTGAGGCCTCCGCCGCTTCGCCCTGGCAGGAGGCAATGCAGAATGTTTTGCATCGCGTTGAGCAGGTGGGTGTGCCGGGTGAAGAGGAAGAACCTCAGCCATAATATCCCACGTAATACGGGTGGTGGCGTGTAACCAGCCAGCCGCCGAGCAGGGTAATCGCGCCGGTAATTGCGCAGAGAAACAGCGAGTAGATGATGAGAATAAGGAAGCCGCTGCTGATGCCTATAAAGCCACCGCTGAAGCCGGTATGGGTCGCGCTGGGATAGGATGAAATCTGCTGGAGGAACGAGCCAACAAGCGCGCAGAGCACCCCGCCGACAAAGCCTCCTATGAAGGCCCAGCGGCGTTGGACCGCGATTCTCCCGATAAGCAGGCCGCCCAGGAAAAAGAGAACCGCGCCAATCGCGTAGCCAAGAGCACCCAGGCCGGTCAACTGGGCCGCCAGGCCAGCAGGCATTGTGTTGAGCTGGTACTTCGCGCCTTCTCGATAGAGGCCGGCGTTCATCAGGGTGATAGTGACGCGTGCGATTTCGTAGAGCGCCCCGGCGATCAGCCCCGCAATCAGGGCTTTTCTACGATGGGCGTGAGGCAATTGCGGTGTTGTGGCGTTGTCGCGCTGATGCATGCGTTTACGGCGCGGATCTTCAAGGTCCCCTTCTTCCTGAACATCTGTCTCGAACGGGTCATGGTGATCATGGATCTGGCGTCCAGGCTGGTGCTTTGGATATTCCTGGTCGGGATCATGCAACATAGTGGTTAGCTCCTTTATTTAATTTGCGAAAAGACAGACGGATAGGTATTAATGACCTGCCACTGGCTCAACGGCCAGTAGACCAGGATGGCTTTGCCTATAATGAAGTCTCTTGGGACGAAGCCAAAGTAGCGCGAATCCTCACTGATTGGTCGATTATCGCCCATTACAAAGTAGTCATTAGCAGGAATTTTCATGGTTTCCGCGCCAGGGTTAGATTTCTGCGTGATATATGGTTCGTTCAGAAGTACGCCGTTAATCCAAACGTTGGTGCCATCTAACTTGATCGTGTCACCTGGAAGGCCAATAATGCGTTTAATCAGGTCGCGGCTCGGAACATCCGGTTCCTGAAGCACAACCACGTCTCCCCGTTCGGGAGCATGGAAGAGATAGGCCAGCTTGTTAACCAGCACGAACTGACCGCTATGCAGCGTATTCTCCATACTGGGGCCACTGATTTGATAATTTTGAACGGTGAAGTGTATCGCCAGAAAAATGAGGATCGTGAGTGCGACTGTCTCAACGATTTCGCGCGCTAGATGTGAACGTTTCACTGTCTTATAACCTCGTCTTTGCTAGTTACTGCGATCATGCGGGCCGCGAAAATGGAGCAATGGCCGCTATGCCACTTCCATATGTTTGGAACGATCTTTTATCTATAATAGATCGTTTTTGGACACCTTGCAGTTTCATAAACTCTCTCGCGCGGCGTACCTGCTACTTTTTGCATGTTTGCGCATATAACATCTGGCCTTCTGAGAGGACATTATAGCCATTCGGTTGAGTCCGGGCAAGTTTTGGCAAATTTGCCCATTTTCAGAAGGCCAGATCAAAGAGAAGGTCCTCCGTTATTCCCAGATCCAGGTCTGAGCGGTGAGAATGGAAGCAGCAAGCTCTGGAAGCCCTGTACCGGTGCGTTTGGTGGGCAAAACTTCTTTGCCTCCGGCGACTACACAGGCGATGGTTGCGTCGCGTATACTATCGTAGGCAAGCCCCTCTACGCTGCCGGGCATAACCGCATCTGTGGAGTAGCGGGACCAGGATGTTCCATCCCACAGCCAGATCTGATACGAGCGCTGTGACTGGTTTGATCCCTCTATGGTTTCTCCCAGGAGCACAACTTGCTGCAACTGCTCGTGAAATATCGCCTGGTAGCGTGCCCTGGCGGGCGGGAGTATATCTGGATGGAGTTGACTCCACGCTGTGCCATTCCAGAGCCACATATCGTTGAGATAACCGGTTGAGCCAATTCCCCCAAAGAGGAGTGTTTGCGCGCGCGCTTCATCGTAGACCATCTGGCCGCCCATACGCGCGGGTGGGGCGCCGCGCGTCGGCTGTTCCGTCCAGGTACTACCATCCCAGAGCCACGTCTCGTTGGAGAGAGTCCCAACCCGATTTGAGCCGTTCCGGCCATCAAAGCCAGTAATGCCGCCGAAGACAATGACCTGCTGGTTTACGACGTGGCAGGCAATGCCGGCTCCTCCTACCGGCGAGGGACGAGCAGACGGCTGTTGCTCCATCCACCGAACACCATCCCAGAGCCAGAGATCGTTTAGCGGGGTACCATCCACGCCGATCCCGCCGAAGAGCAGTACGCACTCTGTCGTTGCATCATACACAAGATGGGTTGTGTTGCGGGCAGAGGGAACGTTCTGGCTCTGGACCTTGCTCCAGATCTGGCCGTTCCAGAGCCACGTCGTACCGCCCGCGACAAAAACCGTCTGCTGGCGCTTCCTATCGAAAACCAGGCTGCTCCCCCGGTGAGGCGGAGGCAACGTAGACAGATTGAGACGTTGCCAATGGTATTGTAGAGTGCTCTCCATGGCTTCTCCTTCTTGCTAGTAACGTTAGTCTGCTTTCAGCGATTTTCCCCTGAGAAGCGCCTGGGCAGCGAACGAATGGATGAATGAACGAACGTAAAATAGCATGTTCAGTTGGCCGGTAAGAATGAGCGAGCAAGCTGGCTGGAGATATTCCAGTCGCCGCAGCCAGAGTTATCACAGCCAGGATTGGTGAGCCAGTATTGCCAGAGGACAGCATTCTGGCCACCGACATTGATTGGTTGGACGTAGTTGGTAAAGTAGTATTCAGCATCTCCGGGCGTGGTTGTGCAGGATTCGTTGCAGGGGCCACAAACGTTGCACACATAGACACCGTTAATCCAGAGGACAAAGGAAGTACCTGGAACAAAGCTATTTCCTCCCAGGTAGTCATTCCAGAAAGGAGGACTCACATAAAGACCCGGCCAGACTTCGGAGGGGGTGATGGCAAAGAGTTCGCTCAGGAAGCCAGAAATAACTTCCTGATTTTGCGTGATGTCCGATCCCCAGCCGCCGAAACCGGCCTCAACATCGCCAAAGACGGTATAGCCTCCGACATACGAGGCTCCGACGAATGTGCTGTTCCAGGCCGCCCAAGCCGCCTGAGCCTGCGCAACTCCCCACGCGTAGGCAGTGCTGTAGCCGGCGTTCGCCTCCGGGCCTTGCACGCCCCAGTAGCCGAAGGTATTCGTGTTTCCCACCTGCTGGGCCATAGCAGTGTTGAAGGCAAAGTAAAAGGTGTCTGGATAGATGCCATAGCCCATGCGGCCGACATAGAAATGAAAGGGCATGGCGCAGCAGATCGTTGTATTGGAATCGATGCCAAAAAACGAAGAAGATTGCGCGTGAGCCAGCTGAGGCTTTTCCAGGGAGAGCAGCAGATTGGTCGTAACTGCCAGGCCACCGGCGCTTGCCACCGCGTACTTGATGAGATCTCGCCGGCTCAGCCCTTTGCCGCGCATACCTATGGCCTGTTCAAGAGCGTCCTGAATTTCCTGTTCCGTAGCTCCGTGTTGTTTGGCCAGTTCAAAATACTTTTCCGCGCATGCAGGGCAACTGCTTTGAACTTTCTTGATGCCCATCTTGACTGCGTCCCGGCGGATTTGTTCGGGTGTCCTTTGTTTTACCATAGGTGGTATCCACTCCCTTAGACTAAAGATTCTCTCCCTTTCAATAAACGCAAAGGGATGAGGTTTCTGATGACTTGAGTATAGATAATTTTCTATCCTTTTTTCAGGAATTGGCCATAATTTCCCAATCCATGCATGATAATGCTACAGCGTCTGCTCTCTATTTCGATTGTTTATTCTTTCTTATGCTAATTATTATGTTTTACATATTTTTATATAAAATACTTATTTAGCTCTTTTTGTAGAACAAACGAGACCCGCTTCTCTGGTCAGCGGGGAGAGCCCCCAACGGGAAATGACGAAGATTCTGTAGTGCTGTTTGGGGAAGAGTGCGACTCCTGGTGGCCCGCGAGCTACGTGTTCATAAGTATGTGGCATTGAGATATGTTATGATTGAGGTATCAAGCAAACGGAGTTTGCGCTGCCACGTCCACTGAAGGTTGTTTGCTCATTCACACTCAAAGGAGCGTGACGGATGATTGCCAATGACATTATGACCAGGAGGGTATGTACCACCTTCCCCCAGGCCAGTGTGCAAGAGGTTGCACAGTTGATGGTAAGAGAGCGGATTAGCGGCGTCCCGGTTATTGATGAGAGTAGCGGCCGGCTGATTGGTATAGTAACTGAGGCTGACATTATCAAGAACATGGGCAATGAAGATTTGAGGGTTGCTGCCATTATGTCGCGCCAGTTAATTACGGTGGAGGAAGATACCCCTGTAAGCGAGATTGCGGCACTGCTGACGGAGCGCAGGATCAAACGGGTGCCTGTGGTGAAGGATGGGAGGGTGGTTGGTATTGTGAGCCGCGCCGACATTGTTCATGCTGTCGCGCAGGGCCACCTGGTTATTCGCCACTGGTAATCGAGCACACACGAAGGAGAAGCGAGAGCAGCCGCCCGCTGTTCTCGCTTCTCCTTTTCTTTATGAAGGAGGGCGGAAGCTGGTAAAGATTATGGATTCTGCAGGAAGCCAGTATCCGTGCAGAAGTTAAACCCATCGGGTGGAGGCGCGGGTATAGGAATCTTCATGATCTGGGTAAAGATCTGGTTGTAATCCTGGTTGAGCATCGGCCCATTGGCATAGGCGCCCTCGCCTCCAGCCTCCTTCATGGCCGTGATCGTGAGCGCCGGGATCTGGCCAGATTGATAGACGTAGGGAGCCTGGGTAATGTACCAGGAGTCGCCGCCCTCGCCTCTGGTTTCTCCACTGAACTGCGCCGTGCCAGTCTTGCCAATTACCGACCAGGGAGTATACCCATAACTCAGCTTGACACGGCTCAGAGAGCCGGAGCCGCATTGATTGACACCGTACATGGCGTCGCGCACTCCCTCGGCGGTAGTGGCTGAGATAGGTTGCCCAAGCGATTGTGGATTGAACGAGTAGAGCACACTCTGATTCTTGGGATCGACAATCTTCTGAATCACAGCTGGCTTCATCATCTGACCGTTGTCGGCGGCCACATTGTCGATCAACATCATTTGCAGCGGCGTCACAAAGTCGGTGCCCTGCCCAAAGGAATCCTCGGCCAGATTCGGCACGGTAAGGTTCGTGTCGGTCTGCGGATTATAGCTACAGAGGTTCTGTGAGGATTGCGGGGTCACTGTGCTGACCTTGACCGGCAGATCGAAGGGGATTTTCTGGTCAATATACATGGCATGATTGTATTTGAGCCAGGTCGTCGCTCCCGTTTTGACGCCCGCCTCAGCAAAGATGACGTTATCTGAATGCGAGTAGCCATAGGCCAGGCTGACTGGAAAGTGAAACGTATACCCCAAAATGTTTGACTCGGCCGGAGTAAACTGCTCGGTTTCGCCGTTTGGCCCTCTCACAGTAATGGGTCCTTCGGCTTGCAGATGCTGCGGATACGGGTGGGTTTGGGGATCGTTGTAGAAAACCTGATCGTTGAGGCCCAGCGTGCCCGAATCCAGGGTAGCCATCAAGGTCATGGTCTTATAGGTCGAGCCAGGCGGATAGCAGTCTTGCGTGGGACGGAAGACCAACGGCTGCTCCTGGTCCACATTGAGAAAGGCCAGATAGATCAGATTGCAATCGTTCTGGTCTTCACAGTTCGAGCCGGTGCCATTCACCCCTTGATTCTGCAAGATCTGCTGCACCTGGGAACTCTCCAGAGCGGCCTGGAAGGCTTGCATTGAACAGGCACCCGGACAGGGCAGCAACGGTGGGCGATCATACTGGCCAGTCTTGGCGTCAAAGGTGTTCTGATTGTAATTCTTGGCCAGCAGGTCCGTGCGCAGAGTGTCCAGGGTGCAGTAGACCACACAGTTGGGATCATAGCCTGGCTCGCTGAGGATACCCAGAATTTCTCCTGTCTTGGGGTCTGATACGATCACCGAACCGCGATCGGTGGCAAAGGTCTCGTTATTATCAATGGGAGCTTCGATAGGAAAATTCTGGACCAGGATATGCTCGATACGTGAATCGATGGTCAGGTAGATGTTATCGCCCTGGGGAGGCACGTGCAGAAGGTTGTTGAGCGTGTTGTCCAGCCCGGTGATGCCATTTTGCCCATCCAGGTACGAATTGAAGGTGTTCTCGATGCCCGTCGAGGTGAAAAGCGGGCTGATGTAGTAACCGATCAGCCCCTCCAAGCCTTGGGCAGCGGCGGTGTACACCCGTTTGTAGCCACACAGACCGGGCAGATCGCTTTTGACCGAATAGGCCAGTAAGACACCATTGCGGTCATAGATGTTACCCCGCAGAGGCGCGGACTCGCTGGTGCATTGGCGGGTATAGTCCAGAGCGGGGTTAGAGGTCACCTGTTGTGCGACCACCACCTGCCAGTAGACCAGCCCTCCGCTCAGAGCAACAAACAAGATCAAAAAGATATTGGTTAGCCGGCGGATATTGCCACTGATATTCACGGGATGTCCTCTCTTCTGCTCTCCTATTCCTGGTTCGTTGGCCCAAGTCTATCATCGTTCTGAGCGATTGACAAGCGGCCGGGGTAACAGAGGAAGCGTGATTTTCTTCACTAGGTGTGCTCAAAAGAGCGAAGATTGGCGTCTGCGAGATATTAGGAAGAATAGGCGGGAAGAGTTTGCTTCCTTTCTGGAAAAAAAGAAGGGAGAGAGGAATAGCTCTGTTCCTGTAGAGATTGCCAGTCAAATTTAAATGGAGAAGATTGGTTTTTCTGTTGTTGTAGTGTATTGACATCGTAATATACGTAGTTATACAATCAATACACTTGCGTTTTTTATTTGTTGATATCCCTGTCAGGGAAAGTAGTAACGTTGGAAGGGGGACGTATGCCGTCAGATTCGTTAAATCAGCGGGGACAGACCGTTGGGGCAAGGTTGCGGGCTGCGCGCCAGGCCAAAAAATACACGCAAAATCAACTTGCACGCCCTGATTTCTCAGTTAGCTATATTTCGGCTATTGAGCGTAGCCAGATTCAGCCATCGCTGCGCGCGTTAGAAATTCTGGCGCAACGCCTGGGGCTGAGCGCAAGGGATCTCATTCCGCCGCCGGAGCAAATGGCGCGCGAATTATCTATGACAAAAGGAAGCGACGCCTCGTCTGATATGGAGCGCGAGCTGCTCTTGCTGGAGGCGCAGCTCCATATTCATCGGGGAAATCCTGAGCAAGCAATTGATCTACTACGTCCTCTTCTCAAAGAAGCAGGGGAAACACACCGGGGGGTGATAGTACGCTATATCCTTGGCCGAGCCTTTTTAGGAAAAGGACTTTTGCAAGAGAGTGAGCAGCAGCTGATGGAAGCAGCACAGCAGGCATACGAAACCAGGGACCCTTTTTACCCCTGCATTCTGGGCCTGCAAATAGCTGTGTATACAGCTATGCGTAATGCCGAGCAGGCCGCTCAAGCGGAGCGTGCTGGTCTGCACTTTCTTGAACAGCAAGCAGAGAGATCGGAAGCTACAAACAATGGGTTTTTCCTGGCGCAGCTTTATAGCAGCCTGGGTCAGTACTATCTTCACCAGGAGCAGATTGAAAAAGCGGCAGGGATGTTTGCGCAAGCTCTGACGGCCTTGCGAGATCGAACTTTCCAGCAGGGTTTGCCGGTGACTTACTCGCGCCTCATGCAGGTATATAAAGAGAAAGAGGAATACTTGCTGGCAGCTCTCAACGCTTGCAAGAGCCTCCTGGCGGATTTCCAGGCCGGGCTCACGGGGGTAAGAAGTAGAATTCAGCACGCGCTGGGTAAGACCATCCTTGAGAACGCGCCGGATGAGGCATATGCGTATTTATCCGGTCTGATCCAGGAAAGCGAGCAGCACGATCCTCTCTCGCGAGCTAGCGCCTGTGTCCACCTTGCGACCTGGTTTCTTGAGCATGACAGGCTGGATGAAGCTGAGTTATATAGCTGCCAGGCGTGGGAGCTTGCCGAACCTTTTGGGGAGACAATTATTGGGGCTGACGCTTTATTTCTGCGCGGAGAACTCGCGTACAGACATCAGGACTCCGGTACCGGCGAGCAGTGCTTTGAGTCGGGGTTGCTCCTGCTTGAGCATCTGGGGGAAGAGGAAAGCCTGGTCAAATATTTGACTCGCTATGCTCAACTGCTTGAGGAGAATAGCTCAATACATAAAGCAGTAATCTACTGGAAGCGAGCATACGAGAAGAGCCAGAAGAGCCGGGCGATACCTTTGTGACAGAATCCAGGAGCTTGTACATCCCACTTCGTAGAATACCTGGCAATGGTGATCGAATCTTTCAGATCATGAAGAGTGACGATCTTTTAAAGAGTACCTTTCTTCTTTTGTTTCTCTAGTAGTATTACCTAAAAGTACTAAAAAGCGCTGAGAGAAATGTCATAGTATTTGAGTAGATTTGTCGATTTCATAGCTAACATGCTATGATGAATTCATTCAAGAGGATGTGGGGGTTTCGATCCGTTATTTCTATCAAAATTTGTTATCGGGTTGATCACCTGCCCCGCAGATTTTGATGTATGGCTATGCATAACTTTTGCAGTAGAGCGGACTCTTACGTAGGTAGATTACGTATTGTAGTATATTGAGGCAACTGCTAAAGTTTACATACCTTTCTCCGAAACCTTTTTAAAGCGAAATCGTATTATTTAAAGTATAGATTTCATTTCTTTTGGAATATATACGTTAGATTTCGCGATTTTTTTACTAGAACCACTCTTTCATAGAGTAGAGAAACTCTTTGAAGAGAGAAGGCACAGAGCTTTTGTTAACCATTGGGATTGCCTGCACAAATTGTGCAGCGAAAGGGGTTTTGAGGATACTATTCCCCTATCCTCAAGAAAGGACAACACATGGCTATAACAGAGACCGCTAACGTGGGAAAGACGGTCGCGACCAGGGTAGGCAAGAACATACGCGAAGTGCGTACAAAACTTGGGCAGACCCAGGCTCAGCTTGCCGCTCCGGAGTTCTCCATTTCGTACATTTCTGCTATTGAACGTGGAAAGATTCGCCCGTCGCTAAAGGCACTTTCGATCCTGGCGAGACGCCTTGATGTTCCTCTAACGTTTCTGTTGGAGGGCAGTCCAGAGGGCGTGAAGGAAGCACAGGCAATAGGGTATTCGCCAGTTGATTCTGGTCCAGATCAGAGGGTCGATGTCGATTTGCTGCAAGCCAGCGTCCTGGTTCAGCAGCACGAGTACACGCAGGCCAGTGAATTGCTGGCGCCGATGCAGCCCGACCGCGTGACTATGGATCAGGCATACCGACTATTTTTCTTGCGTGGGCAGATTCACCTGGGTTTGCAGGAATACCAGGAAGCCGTAGTTGATTTGAGGGCCGCGCTGGCGCAAGGAGAAGGGTTGGACGATGTAGAGTACATTGAGCGGGCGAGAAATATGCTTGGAAAAGCCTATTTCCTCCTGTATAACTACACTCTGGCTCTGGAAAATCACCTTCGCTGCTATAATGCTATCGAGAACCAGCAGATTGTGGACCCGATTTTCACGCTTGACGTCTACAACAATCTGGCGAATGACTACTTCCGGCATGGCAACCTGGAGAAGGCTGTGGCCTTCTACCAGCAGGCGCTCGCGACGTTGGACGAAACGCGCCGCGATGCGAAGAGTTTTGCCAGGAAATACATGGAGATAGGACAGAATTACAAGGCTGCGGGCAAGTTCACCATGGCGCGTGAGTATATGATGCGCAGCCTTGCCATCTATGAGATGTGCGACGAGCAGCGCCTGGAAGGGCTTTCTCACCAGCGCCTGGGTAAGGCGCTGGAGAAGCAGAACGATCTGGAAGGCGCGGAGCGCGAATATCGCGTTGCCATCGAGATCGAGCATAACCTCGATGATGCGATTGCCTCTTCTATCTGTCATACCAGCCTGGCAGAGTTGCTCTTAAAGTCTGGTAAGGCACAGGAGGCTGAAGAAGAGGCCGGGCGTGCTCTGGAGTTTGCTCGCGCTGGTAAAGATGCACAAGCAGAGGGCCAAGCTTTGATCTCTCTTGCTCAGATTCGTCACCAGGCGAAGGACTTTGCTGCAGCCGACAAGCTTTTCCAGCAAGCGCTTGACTTGCTGGATGCCTCAAATGCTCACGAACTAGCGGCCAGCGCTTACTTCAACTACGCAAATCTTTTGGAGAGCCGTAATGAAGTACAACGCAGTCTGGACGCTATTAAGAAGGCGTTTGAGCACCAGCGCCTGGGCAATCGAGGCAGCATCGAGTAAAGGTGCCTGCTGCACTGTAGTACTTTACGCAAGAAAAGCCAGAGCATCGCGGAAGATGGGCGCGAGATCTGGCTTTTCTTGCGTTCAGTAGAAGAGAAACACTTTGTATTCTAAGAAGAGAGATTCTATGTTTTTTGGAATGCTTTCTCTTTCTACCCATATGCTCGATAGTCAGAGAGAGATCAGCATGTTACAATAAGTAGCAGAAATGGAGGGCGGTTGGAAGAAAGGAAGAGTACGCGGAGGGCCTTTAAAGAAATGCCGTTTTCAGCTCATGATCTTCGATATCGCCTGGAAGAGAGCTATCCAGCTCTTTGCAGCTATCTCCAGAATCGCGCCCAGCGATATCTGGGGCAACTGGCTTTTGACGCGTTTGAGATGGACCAGGTAGTTGGACATGTGATTGAATATCTCGTCCGCATTCAACTTCTGGGTGGTGGCGATCACGCGCCAGCAACGGCTCTAGATGGGCTGAGTAACGTGCAATTCTATGCATTTTTGAATCGTATGGTGCAGAACAAGGCGATCGATCGCCTGCGCCGCCGCCGTTTGCCCATGAGCACCACCAGCGAAATGGAGGCGCAGAATAATCCGGAAGAAGAAAACGATCCTTTGAATTCTCTTGTCGAGCCGTTCTGGGGCGATATTCCTTTCGCCAATCCTGAGGAGGCCGTGCTGGAGGTTGTTTCTCAAGAGGAGCTGCGCACAATCTTGAAAAAATGTATTGAAGCCCTTTGTGTCGCGCCGCGCCAGTTACAGGCGGTTCTCCAAGAGCTGGAGGAACTGGGAGCAGGCGAGCTAGCCCGGAGCATACGCGCCGAGCTTCCCCTTGATCCAGCGAGCGAGCAGCCGATAGCTCATTTCAGCCAGCATAAAGACCATGCCCACAAAAAGTTGCGCCTTTGTCTACAGAAAAGTAGCGCGAATTTGGCAGTGATGATGGCTGTACGTTTAACAGAGTATGGAGCACAATCCAGTGGGATCGAGAGGATCGCGGTCCCTCTACAGACCCTGACGCAGGAAGATCTTTCCTTAAGGGAGGTGCAAACGGGTCTTCAACATCTGGCAAAAGCAGGCTTACTTGACTGGCATGGAGAAGAAGTAGTCTATCTTACTCCTGCCCAGCAGAAGCAGTTAACGCGCTTCTACGAAGAAGAGTAAGCAGATACTCTGGAGGACTTCTATGAGCGATCAATTTGTGGGAACACCCAATCCGCAGGAACAAAACGCGCCGCTGGCACGGTGGCTCTATCAGCTTCTAGTGAGCAAGCAGCAGACGGCATATCCTGATCAGATACCCGTTGGCGAGGATGTGAGTCTTCCAGGCATGGATTATCATGTGAAGTTTTATCCACAAATTCCTGATTTTGTTCTGGGACTTTTACAGCACGATTCAATGGTCGCAACTCGCTACGCGCCGCTGCTGTTTCATCTGCTTGGATGTCCCGTTTGTCACCATGCCTACCTGGAAACGTACGATGCGCTCCGCGTTGCGCTGTCTGGCGAGACCAGGCCAACAACAACGACGTTACGCCTCCCTTCTTCTTCTCACTTTGCTACCACCTCGCCCCGCCTGCTGGTCTTCCTCTGCCAGCTTTTGATCGGAGAAGCCAGGGCGTTGCTGCGTCAGGCCCACCGTGACCAGAGCGACAAAGATGCCTGGGCGCGTTCGCTGCTTCAACAGGCCATGCAGATGAGCCGCTATATTATGCAGGGCACCCTGCGCCAGCGAGCGCTGCGCGATCTTGTTGAGGTCGCCAGCCTTTACGCGACCTCCGCCGGGACAATGCCGGAAGATAAGGCGACGCTTTCCTACTCGACGCTCGTTGGTTCCAGCAGTGGCACACGTGGTCGTACGTTGCGCCGGGCGGAAATGCTGTCGCGCCCGAACGAGCAGGTCAGCATCGATTTACGGGCCGGCTCGCTGGAGGGCAGTATTACTCAGGAGGGAGAGATGCTGATTCTGCGCCTGGCGGATCTGGGTGAGGATTTGCGTGGAAAATTTCTCCTGATCTCTATTCCGCTTGGCACGCTGCTAGAGCCTGTGCGCTGGCTGGGAGGCAATCCTTATGCTATTCGCAGTGCCGGCCTGGTTGGCTCTGATGGCACCCTGATCACTCCCCTGGGCCGCACTGACCTGCGCTTGAGCAATCCAGAGGATCGCAACCTGATCGAGATACTCTTCAAGAAGATCGACATTCGCCCTGCCGAGGAATAGGCTGGTTGTTGGTTCTGCTTCAACGCCCATAGTACCGCTTCTATACGAAAATATAGACTTAAGTCGGGATATCTGGATTGTATCTGCTTCTGGATACGACTGCTTTCAGCCAGATGGGCTAGCCGGGTCGGCTTTTCCTCTGCGTCATTCTGTCTGTCCGGCGGCGTTTGCGCGCCTCTTCCCGTGTTTTTGTCCTCGTTCTATCAGCCTTCGAGGAGGTTAAGAAGGCTCTTCACAGTGCCTATGAACAGTGTTATAAAGTACGTAGTAATAACCATGTGGCCTTCTTCTCATTTGTACATAGTTGGGAGAGCGTAGCTCCTGACCAAGTTCCACAGGAAGAGAGATACGTGGACACAATCAATGACATATTTGCAAGCGCAGTGAAGCGCTTCCCTGAGCAGATTGTCTTGCTCGAACCGTCCGAAGAGGCAGGTGGCGTCAAAGGGGGCATGACAACCCTGACTTACACGGATCTCCAGCAGCGTGTGCAGCAATTCGCCGGATATCTCCAGGGGCAAAAGATCGAAAAGGGAGATCGTATCCTGATCTGGTCGGCTAGCCGGATTAACTGGATAGTCGCGTACCTGGCTACCTTGCTGGTTGGAGCTGTGGTAGTTCCGCTGGATGTGAACACAAAAGAGGATTTTCTCATCAGAATTGCCTCGATAACCGAAGCGAAAGCGCTGATTACAAGCCCAAAGCAGTATCAAGAGGTAAAAGAACCTCCTTTGCCCCTGATCGATATTGAACAGTTACCGGAAGACGTGTTTGATGCTGGCTGCCTGCCGCAGGTATGGGAAAACGACCTGGCCGAACTCGTATTCACCTCTGGTACGACCGGTCAGCCCAAAGGCGTGATGCTCAGCCATAATAATATTGCCAGCAATGCCGTGGCGGCCTTGAAAGTGGTAGATATCCATTCGGGTGATCGCGCCCTCTCCATCCTCCCACTCAGTCATATGTTTGAAACCACGATTGAGGTAGCAATTATTTGTAATGGCGCGAGCGTGGCTTACGCGCGTTCGCTGGTCCCGGATACTCTGTTGCGGCTATTGAGTTCACAGCAAGTTACCTGCATGGTGCTTGTGCCCCAGGCCCTGCAGCTTTTTATGAATGGTATTGAGCGCGAGGTACGGCGCCAGAAGAAAGAGAGAGCCTTTGAGCTGCTCCAGCGTGTGGCCGCGCACTTGCCTTTTGCCTGGAGGCGCTTGCTCTTTAGCAGCGTCCATAAACGTTTTGGCGGCCATTTCCGTTTCTTCGTGAGTGGAGGTGCGTACCTGCCGCCCAGGCTGGCCGAACGCTGGGAGAACATGGGATTCCGCGTAATGCAGGGCTATGGTGCAACCGAGTGCTCTCCGGTTATCTCCGTCACGCCATACCGCGAGCATGTTACCGAATCAGTTGGCAGGCCGCTTCCAGGTGTGCAGGTGCGTATTGCCGAAGATGGCGAGATTCTGGTGCATGGTCCGAATGTGGCGCAGGGTTATTGGAAGAACCCCGAAGCAACGCAGGCGGCCTTTAAGGACGGCTGGTATCATACCGGGGATCTGGGCTATGAGGATGAGCGCGGCTTCCTTTACATCAAGGGGCGTAAGAAAAATCTGATTGTGCTGCCCAATGGCCTGAATGTGTATCCAGAAGACGTTGAGAATGTTCTATTGGCTCAGCCAGCAGTCAAGGATGCAGTCGTAATCGGCCTGGCCGAGAATGGTCATGAGACGACGGTGCATGCCGTATTGTTGATGGAAGATCGCGCCCAGGCGAAGGCTGCCGTCCAGCAGGCGAATAAGCAACTGGCCTCGCATCAGCAGGTGCGAGGCTTCACCATCTGGCCTGAACAGGATTTTCCGCGCACGCATACCCTCAAGGTCAAGCGACCTGAACTGCTGGAGAGGCTGCCTGCTGTACGCGCTCGTAACAATGAATAGCGAGAGCATCGCTACAGCAGGTCAGAGTGAATGGAGCGACGCGGTCAGACCGCGTCGCTCCATTTGCAAAAAGGTCTGGATGGGGGAAAAAGACATGCTCTATTTAGTTGCTACGCCGATTGGAAACTTACAGGACATCACCTTGCGCGCGCTTGCTACCCTGCGCGAAGTTGATTATGTTGCCAGCGAGGACACGCGCAAAACCGGTTTGCTGCTCAAACATTTTGAGATCTCCAAGCCACAGATCGCTTTTCACGAGCACAACGAGGAGCAGGCGGGCCAGCGCATTGAAGCTCTGCTCAAGCAGGGCAACTCGGTCGCGCTGGTCACGGACGCGGGTACGCCGGGCATCGCCGATCCAGGCTTCACGCTTGTACGTCGGGCTATCGCGGCCGGGATCGAGGTCACAATGATTCCCGGCCCGACAGCCTTTGTTATGGCTCTGGTGCTCTCCGGCCTGGCGGTCCACAGCTTCACCTTTCGCGGTTTCCCGCCTCGCAAGCCCGGCGCGCGCCGCCGCTTCCTCGAAATCGATCAGCACTCCCCCCATACTCTCATCTTCTACGAAAGCCCCTATCGCCTTGAAGCCTTCTTGAGCGATGCTCTCGCCGTCTTCGGCGACCGCGATGCCGCTCTGGCCTGCGAACTGACCAAAATGTTCGAGTCGGTCAAACGCGGCAGGCTCTCCGAGTTGCTGGCGGAAGTGAGTCAGGAGAAGGTAAGGGGAGAGTATATTGTGGTAATTGCGGGAGCAAGTGAGGGACATGGTACAATGAAGCAATTGTAGTTGTATTATAACTTCACTTGAAAGCAAAGGGAGGGTCTATGTGAACACATCATGAGCACGTTGTTCAGCGGCTTGTTGAGCGCCTCCAGAACGATCCGCGTTTTCCGGCCTTACGATGCAACAGGTAGTGTAGCAGAAACGTAGAACCGTATAGATCATCGGGTAAAGAAGCAGAGAGAACGCAGTCATTTTAAACATC
>Ga0209061_1003422_pt1 | contig 17289 bp, 13 predicted proteins | sample Coa_R1_10_FD_187157 | JGI IMG/M metagenome (GOLD analysis project Ga0209061, IMG submission 187157) | Surface soil microbial communities from Centralia Pennsylvania, which are recovering from an underground coalmine fire - Coalmine... | ecosystem: Environmental > Terrestrial > Soil >...
GGGGGTTAGAGAACCACTGTATATCCGTGTAGTTGAGGCTCCAGTTCTCTAGGTCCTCAATGAGTGGGCCATGGTAGTAGTCATCTGGGCCTAGGAAGAAGGACACGGAGCCCAAGCCTTCTTGGGGCGTGATGTTATAGTAGTGGAGCCAGGGGGAGAACACGTAGCTCACATAGTCTTGAAGCCAGAAGTAGTATATGGTGGGAGCCGTCGAGTTGGCGTCCATGTCCCCGTTCCAAGCCGAGAGAGCTTGGTACTCGGGTGTGTCGGCGTACCCCGCGTGGGTGAGGGCTGCGAGTAGTGGTTTGAGGAATATGTTGGTGGTGTAGTCGTGCACGTTGAGTTGTAGCTCCATCATGACGCTTAGGTTGACCGCCGACGTGGAGGCTAAGATTGAATATATTTGGTCGGCTCTAAGCCCCGACTCGTAGTCCCAACCAATATAGTAGGGGTAACCCTGTGAAACAGTTATCTGGTTGGCTGAGAACACGAAGCCGTTTGGTGGGTCGTATAGTGCTGGTTGCTGCGATATAGGTATGTAGCCCTCCCAGTCATATTGACCCGTTCCCGGGAGAATACCTCTCGGGTCTCCCCCACCTATGATGGGGTAGTCACCGTAGCTGAAGATACCTATGTTGCCCTCTGAGTCCGCGGCCGCCCAGTTCTGGGTTGCAACCTTAAAGTATTCTGCGAGAAGAGACTGGAAACTTCTAACAGAGGTGGCCCTGTCAGCCTCTAGGAAGAAGGTTATTTCATAGCTTGGTTTAAGCCCAACCCAGTCCATCGCTATGGTCACGGGTGTGCGCTGGATGACCACCCCGTTCACGGCACTCAGCACGCTTAGATGGTACGGTGAAGAGCCCTTCACATATATTGTTTCGTTGGTAACAGAGAAGTTGCGCCACGCACCATCAGAATAGTATTCGCTTGGGTGATTGGGGCTAGTCACTTCGGCGTAAAAGTACGTCTGCTGTATCTGCCCATTGGTGGCGCCCCACGCCAGGTAGGGGTTGTGGCCCAACACGACACCGGGGAAGCCCGGGAACACCACGCCCACAACGTTCTGCCCGGGGGAGACGAGCTGGAAGCCCATCCAGATGGATGGCACGGTGGTTGAGAGGTGTGGGTCGTTGGCCAATAGTGCGGAGCCGCCTGTTAGGGGTGCGCTCACAGCCCAATCGTTACTCCCAAGGTCCTTAAGGCTTAACACTAGGGCGGATATATTCAGCCAGTTGCTACCCCACCCCACCGTTAGGTTATCGGGGACACCGTACTCGGGTGGGTCAGGCGGCGACGCGTTTAGGGGGTAGACATAGGTTGGTGTGTAGAGTGTGAGGTTACCGATGTCCCCAGACTCTTCGTAGATTTGTGGGTTGAGGTTTTGGGGGACGATGGGGTGCTGCACTCCCTCGGGGTAGGTGGGGTAGAAGGCCTGCACCACGCTACTAGGCATCTTCTCAAGCGCGAATGTGAAGTAGAGTGGGTCGAACTGTGCGGCTGTGTTCTCCCATAAAAAGAGCTGCTGTAAGGCCAACACGTCGGCCACACTCCAGTTAGTGGGCTTGAACCCTAGGAGCTTAAATATGAGGGGCATGCGCGCCACGCTAGTGGTGGATATATATGTGTTTATCCCACGCACAAACTCGCTTATCGCCATATACGTATAGCTGGAGGGCGATAGGTTCGCAGTCTCCTCTTCGGCTAGCTGGTAGTTCCCAAGCTCCCTGTTAAATATATCGGAGGAGAGCGCGGCTCTCCCCACCACACTTGAAAGGTTACCCGTAGCGGTGAGGAGTAGGAACTCCATTTGGGCGAGCCTATACTCCGCCTCAATGTATCCCTGCTCGAAGTACACCGCCCACGTCTCGTTTGAAGCGATGCCCACGAACCCATCCGCCTCCCTAAACACGGTCACAGACGCGTGGTTTACACCCTGCGAGACCACGAAGCTCTGGGTTCCATTAACATATGGCTCCTCGACCACCCAAACCCCTGAGGCCGGGTTGAGCAGGCCGAACAGTGGTGGCAAGGGGCCGAGTGACACGAGGCCGGAGACGAGTACAAAGCCAAGCAAAACGAGCGATGTAACCAACCTCAGAGGACGCATAAGCCCTCTATCGAGACCCACTATTAAAACCTTATCTGGTCAACATACTCTAAGCCTACATCAACAAACGACATGTAAACAGGTCGCCGCAGGTCCTATTATAGAGAAAACATTGGTTTGTTTAGAAAGGTCGAACAACGATTTTGCATTAACCATACCAAATACAGATATGCCTCCAACAGTAACGCGACATATCGCTCACCGCTTAAAGTATACGAGCAGCGGGTCGAACAACCTCCTATCTGGTGGTTGAGGGGGGATTAACAAAAGAGTGATATAGATGGGGTGTGTGAGCTGTATTAGGAGTTGGGTGAGCCATCGGGAAGAAATCGGCGCGTCCCCGGCTGGGTGGGGGGAGGGGGGTGGGTGGTGAGGCGAGGAGGGTTTCAGCTCGCGTAGGAGCCAAATCTCCCGCTGTGGGGGAGATATTGGGTTTCATCTCTAATCCAACTAACTCGTTGATCCTAGCATCACTCATGGGCGCCGAAGCCTACCCCCGAGAGCTCGCGCTGAGGCTGGGCATTCATGAATCACATGTGGTTGAGCGCCTTAAGTTCTTGGAGCGCCTAAACTTGGTGAGGGCTCGCTGGAAGAGGCTTGATGAACGCAGGGTCGCTAGGGTTTACACCGCCAACCTCAGTGAGCTGAGGGTTGTCCTCGACCGCAACGGAATACGCGTTGAGTCGGGGAGGGGAGGTGGGCGCACAGCGGAATTGGCGGCTCACTCCCTATATGTGGAAGAGATCCCTGAGCCTGAGGTCTTCGTGGGTAGGGGTAGGGAGCTGGAGCTGCTGCGCTCCAAGAAGGGTGGACTCACCGTTGTGGTGGGCATACCTGGCATAGGTAAGACGACGCTTCTAGCCAAACACGCAAGAATGCTCATTTATGAGAGACACGCGCACGTGTTTTGGCACACGGTTAGAGAGTCGGATAGCCTGGGGTATGTTTTATCCAAGCTGGCATCGTTTCTCGAAGGCGTGGGGTATACCTCACTCACGCGTCTTATGCGCGCCGGTGTCACCGAGCGTTCGACGCTCATAGATGCGGCTCGAAGGGACCTCGAGCGCGCCAAGGCGGTGGCAGTGTTCGACGACTACCACTACGCTAGAGATGTGGGGATAACCCAGCTTGTCCGCACCCTCGCAGGAAGCTCAGATGTAAGGACGTTTCTAGCTTCAAGGACAAGGCCGACTGAGCTGTATGTGGAGCCTGGAATTCAAGAGATAACGCTTGGCGGGTACGCGGACGTAGACGCGGAGGAGTTATTCGACGTGTATGGCTTGAAGCTCCCAACAGACTCTGTGAAGCGGCTTAACAAGGAGGTGGGAGGCCACCCACTGGCCCTTAACGCGTTGGGTGAGCTCGCTAAGAAGAAGGGGACAGGGGAGGCCGCGGTCAGGTTGGCTTCACTAAAGGTGCAAGACCAGGTTAAGGCGTGGCTTGAAACCGTGCTCGAGGCGGATGAGCTTAGCACGTTGGGTGTGCTATGTGTGTTCAGGGAGCCTATACGCTTTGAATCGATACTCGCAGTCATGAATAGAGATGTGAGGGAGGACGTTTTGGCTTCAAGGCTTATCAAACTCGTCAGGCTCGGTGTGGTCACTAGGATGGGTGATCTGTTCAGCGTCCACGACGTTGTGCGTAGATCCGTGTACGGCACGCTGGGTAACCCCCAAGCCATCCACTTAAGGGTGGCGGCTCACTACGAGTCGAGTGGTGAGGGGCGCTCCATGCTCGAGGCGCTGTATCACTATAGCTCGGCTGGGGATGTGGAGGGGGCTACACGCATTCTGGCCAACCCGCTCAAAATACACGACGAAGGATACATTCAGCCACTTATGCGTTTAGCCGAGGGCCTGCTCGCCAAGCCTCCGATTGAGGGAGAGCAGGGTAGGAGGTTGAGGGGCTGGCTCCTCCTAGTGAGAGGCCTTGGTTATGAGAGGCTGCTTCTAGACCTACGCCTAGCGCTACGCCTACTACGCGAGGCGCAGAGCATCGCCCTAGAATGCAACGACAGAAGGCTACTCGGCTACGCCCTACTTGTACAGGCGTATGCTCAAGAGTGGCTATCCAACTACCTTGAAGCTGAGAGGCTGTGCATGGAGGGATTAGAACGCCTAGAATGGGGGAGAGAGCAGCCTCAAGTAGCGATTTGGCTTCTGGATACGCTGGCGACGTTGATGTGGCGAAAGGGTAGCCTGACCCGCGCCGTGGAGACTGAACACCGCGCGCTCAAACTGTCAAGGGAGCTCGGCGATCAAAGAAACATCGCGTACACCACCATCCAACTCGCATACTGCTACTACCTGAAGGGCGACTATGGTAAGGCTCTCTCAACCCTCACAACACTCAGACTGCCAGCGGGGAATAGGATGCTCACCGCATACTATGAGAGAGCCCGAGGCCTCGCACTCAGCGGCTACCCAGATAGAATCCGGGATGCGGTGAGGCACCTAAACAGAGCGCGCCTAACCTCCACCCAAGCGGGGTTGGGTTACTTCGCCATCCGCGTGTTTACAGAGGAAGCCATGGTCCTAATCAAGTTACGCGACTCCACCCGGGCCTCCACACTAATCGACCAAGCCATCCAGATCGTTAAGGACACGGGGTATAGGGATGCCCGGGGATACATAGAGCTAGCAAGAGGCGGACTACACATACTCGAGGGAAAACTCTCTGAAGCGGGACGAGCACTTTCAAAAGCCGACCAACTCTTATCCTCCAACCCCGTCTCAAAGGGTAGGGTGCTGTTCTGGATGGGCGCCCTGATGGCTCTACGTGGCGACTTAAAGATGGCGCACGAACGCCTAGGAGAAGCACAACGCCTCTTCAAAAGAGTGGGCGCCCATGGGAGGGCAACACAAGTTGCAAAATTCAAAGCCACCCTGCAGGCATCAGCATCCACATCACCCGAACAGGTGACACGACTAGTTTGGTGATGAGCCACCTTTCCACGAACGGTGGGCCAAATATCTATTCTCAAAGCACGGTTAAACCCAAAATCGCGTTTCGGTTTTTCTGTGAACAGCAAAGCTTCCTACCACAGCTAACACAATACCATCTCCACTTGGTAGGTGGCCCCAGCCGGTGTCCGCAGATTCACAATTTAGAGCACCATAAGCACACCTACTAACCTCCTCTCCGCTTGGTTAGGATACTCTGTCGATTCGGGACGACATCCTCCCACTTGAGAGTTGAGGGGCTCAGATGACTCCTCTGATCTGGGGCTAGCCTAGCTGCGTTCCGGACCACGTTTCTACTATACCCTTGAGTTTAAAACTTGAACGTGCATATTTCATCCCCCTCCTGCTAAGCTTTCGGTTTAAAACGAGTTATCCCTTCCTTCACAATCAGTAACTACGTAGCATCACATCGTCAGTCGATTAGACAAAAACACGTGAGTAACGAACATCGAAACCCTACAATGAGTTAAGTATGGAAGCTCACTTCCATACTTTGGGGTCTAAGGGTACCCAAATTTTGGTAGCAACCATGCGGTGGCTAGGGTTCCTCGCTGCCGGGATCGCCGAGAGGCTCAAAGCCCTCTAGAAACCTTCTCACAGCTTCCTCAACCACCTCATCCCTGCTAGTGTAGCCGAGGCTGCGAGCTAACTCGTCAAGCCTCTTCGTGAACTTCGCAGATATCTTGACCGTTATGTGTTCGCCATCCAAGTCTGGTTACCGCCCCTTACCCCTCGAACAAGACAATTTAAGATTCACCCATTCGCATTCAATAATCATTACTCTATCAGCCTTAAGCAAAGAGTTTACCGAAAACGGTAAACCCCTGGATCCCGTTAAAACAAGCCTCGGATAAACGCTGAGCCGCCAAGTCTAGTGATATCGAATTCTACCGGAAACCTCCATTCAACGGGAACGGCAAATCGCCGTGGTACGCTCAGGCTTAATAGATCTATCCCAGCACGCCCATTTTTCTAACCAAACGTCCAAAACTAACCCCGCAGTCGCCATGTCGCACCATAGATAGCTCTGGATAGAGGTATGAGGGTTTTCTCGACATGCCCCCATAACACCATTATCGGATGTCTCAGGAAATCCTGAAATCTTATGTAGACCCCTAAGCTCAAGCTCTTTTGCCCATAGACGTATGCATTCAAGTGGGTATAGCAACTGGTTGATGCAACGACGCGCGTTATACGATTAACACGGGGACACAACGGAGACCCCATTCTAATCCCCATAGGAACTCTGTGGGTCATACGTTGCGTGTTGGGTAACGTATAACAGTGGGTTGCTCTGTGATGCTTGGGAGTCCGACGCTTATCCCCTACGAGTGTGCGGCTGCAATCGTACTACATAGTAGCCCCACAAGTCGTGGTAGCAGCATGCTCTTTTGGCCCGTGGAGGGTTTACCCTCCTTCAGTAGTGTTTTTCCACCCATCCACCCGCCCGCCCCGACGTGCCTTTAGCGAAATGTATTCACCAAAGCATCAATAGCTTTGAACACGGCTTCCCCTTCCTCCTAACAAGACCTCTAATCCCTATATAGTCAACAGGTGGAGGCTCCAATGGTATGCCGCAGGATGCAGGAGGTGTGACCCATTGGATTTGAGCTTTATCCCGACGCTGAGTCGCGGTGAACACCGCCTCCACCTATGATTCGGGGTAGCCAAGGCTAGCGGCATCATACGTGTTCGCATGGGATAGCTATTGCGTAGCATGGGGGTGCAACACAGGAGCGCCGTGCCTCCGTCCGGTAAAAGTTTGACGGTTTCCTAGAAACAGGAAACCCAGTGTTTATATGGCGTGGGTTCCTATCGTGTGTTGGCGGAGATGCACGATACTTCATTGTCAAAGGGAAAAGGGTCTAGATGGGTGAGCAGATCTAAGTATCTCTTCATCGCTGGATTGATCCTCCTTATTGCTCAATATAATACGGGTATGGTAATTAATGTTTATGTTACCCCACCATACACAGCAGGCGGCTACTTTGGTATTCACTACATAATAGGGCTAGTGTTGGTCCTTGTCGGCGTGATCGCTGTTATTATGACGGCGCTTTCAAGGCGGATAGTAACCACTCTCCTCGCCGTCGTGGGCTTAATCTCTATTCTCATCGCGGGTGAGTCGGGTCGTGAATTCGCGTTCATAACCCAGCAGAATGGCGTTTATGCTCTTCTAATGGCCTGGTTTTGGCTTGTGGCGTTCACCACGTATTTCTTAGGGCAACAGCTAACCCAATTGTCTACAATAAGGAGGAGCTACAGGAAATGGGGAGTAGGGTAGTCTTCTCACTCGGTGCTATAGCCGCGCTAATCGACCTCCTATTAGGAGTATTAATACTCGCGCACACTCTTCATTTTTCAAAATTCCTGCTCATTGCGTTATTTGATGCATCTCCCACACTCATAGCCGGCATCGGTGTTTTAGCTGGCTTATTCACCGCAATCAAGAAGCCACGGTCAAAAAGGGGTGGCGCCGTGGTGTTAATCACGGGGCTAGTGCCCGTCTTAACACTTTATGACATTATCCGCACCGTGGTTGTGTATGGCAGCAAATACATCTCTTACCCATCGTCCCTAATATTTCTCCTACTACTGGTTATCCCGATGATGCTATCATCGACCAGCGGCGCATTACTGCTAGGAGGGCGCCACCCCTCCCAAATGGAAAAATGATTGGCCCCTTCCCTGACCGTTGACTCTCTGGAACCCCTCCCCGGGGCGTCATATTGGCTTGGCTATGAGTTGGGCCACAGTTGTAAGATAACAGCTGTTCGAATACCCAGGGGCAGCTTTTACCACACATAACCCACTCCTCCAAGGATTTACGTAAATCCGTAAACCCACTGGTTAAGTAGAGGCTCCAACACTGCTTGAGCATGGCAAAAAATAGGGAACCCAACATGTTTGGGGCGCGGGGGCCGCGTACCGTGCTGCTTTGCTTTTTATTGTTAGCAGGCGTGGCCACCTTGGTGGTTTTAGGCAACACAGGAATAGCAAGTGTTAGGGCTCAGTCAACGGCTACAACATGGTATGTGCAGATAGGGGGAACGCTTCCAGGTTTCTCGACCGATCAGGCAATGGGGTTTTTCCCCGGCGTGATAGTAGTTGACGCTGGGGACACAGTGGTGTGGACAAACGTGGCGTCGGATGCCCACACTGTCACGTTTACCAGCGGGGCTAGGCCTCTAAACCCGTTTGCACCAGGAGCACAAGCACCCATACCCTGTCCCGGTTCTAACCCAAACACATATAATGGCACCGGCACATGTAGCTCTGGGATACTCACGGAAGGCCAGCAGTATTCCCTCACATTCACTAACCCAGGAGTGTATCTGTATTACTGCATACTGCATGCCGGAATGGTCGGGGTAGTGGTCGTCCAGCCGAGGGGTGCGGCGTACCCATACACTCAGACGGAGTATAACGCGATGGCGACCCAGGAGCAGTCAGCGTTTCTTAACGCCCTACAGTCCTCGGTGGACACATTCCGAGTTCAAACCACGCCTGGGGCGAATAACACCTTGACTTACACAATAGCCGACGGATGGCAGGGTATGGACATGTCTACGGGAACACTCAGCCAGGTGGGTTCATCAGGGGTCTCAGGTATGGTCACAGCCATGGTTATGGGGCCGATAACACTACAGGTGAACATCAGCCTTATTGGCCTCAAGCCGGGCGAACAGTACTCCGCTTCGCTCTATATGGGGTCGAGCGTGTACGGTGAAGCCGAGGGGTACCAGCCCATCAGTCTGGGTAGCTTCACCGCCCCATCAGCCAACTATACGGCTAGCCTGATGGTCAACACATCGCTTAACATACCCATGACAAACTGGCTTGTACTTCCAAGCTCCGGCCTCTACGTCACCGTTTTCTCAGGTTCGAACCAGTCTTCGTTGACCCCCGTAGCCACAGCCGACACCGCGGACATGAACGGGGGAATCATGGGCTTCCTTCCAAAGATACTAACGATAACCGTAGGCGACACCGTGACATGGGTTATGCAGAACCCCAACGAGGTGCACACGGTCACCTTCCTCGCACCCGGAATGCAGATGCCGGAATTCGGCGCCCCAATAACGCTTATGGAAACTGGAAACAACACGGTTTACAACCCCAACCAGTATTACAACTCCGGACCAATGCTATACGGTGAGAGATACACACTCACATTCAACACACCAGGCGTGTACACGTATGAATGCTTGGTGCACGATTCGATAGGAATGCAGGGCTACATAGTGGTCCTGCCTGCAAACACACCTGTAACCACCGTGGTCAACCACGCTACCACGGTGCAGCAGCAAACCACAGTTCAGAAGCAGACCACAGTTACCCAAAACTACAACACGACCATTCAGAAATCGGTCAGTAGCCCAGCCCCCACCGCTCTCGGCGCGGCGGGCCTAGCCTTCGGGCTAATAGCCCTCGGTGTGGCGCTCTACGCCACAAGGAGGAAGTGACACGGAGCCAACGCCGAGCTGTTTTTTTTTAAAAAAAGCCACATTAGTGGGTGTCCCATAATCAACGCAACCTCGATAGCGCGGGCGCTTGGCGGTATTTGGATTCTTGACGGATTGTTACAACTGCAACCCGCGATGTTTTCGCCTACATTTGAGGCTAACATAGTCGAATCGGCCGTCACAGCCCTGCCTCAGCCAGTTTACACGCGGGCGCTCACGGTGTTTCTCATCTACTTAGTGCCCTACTCAGCCTACTTTAACGTCGTCTTCTCACTGGTAGAACTCGGCGCCGGCATCCTGCTTATATCCGGCAAGAAGCAGCTGTGGTTCGCTGGCAACGCACTCGGCGCCGTATTTGGGTTCGTCGTCTGGTTTTTCGGGGAGGGTCTCGGTGGGCTAACAACGCTAACCGTGGTTCACCTGAGCCTCAGATATCCAGAATCACTGGTCACGGGGTTCCCCGGAGCGGGTCTCCTATACTCGATTATCTCGCTACTTCTACTTGGGTTTGCAAAGGGTGATCGGCTCTCCGAAGCTTCAAGATATGTCGCCACCATGCTCCTCGGAGCCGGAGAACTAATCCAGCTCCTACCACAGTACTGGATGCCCGATACACAGTACTCGATGTTCACGTCAAGCGTACTCATGGGTGAAACACCCAAACCACTCGTGGCGCCCACAATACGGCTGGCGCTCACCGCCGCCGCGAACCCGCTGCTATCCAACACGCTCGAAATACTGTTCGGCCTAACACTTGTCGCGTGCCTCGCATTAAGGGTTAGACTCAGGTGGATTCTACCCTTAGCGTGCGCCTACCTCGGTTTTATCTGGGTTTTCGGAATGGGCCTAATGGGGCTCTTAGGGGGTCAAGCAACGGATCCCGGAACACCACCGCTACTCCTATTACTGATTTTAGCCACATACGCGCAGAGATCAAAAGAATCGGGCCAAGCTGGCCAGGATCCAACGCTTAGCTTCACGGAAGACTAGGCTTATCCAAACTACTGACCTCCTCCCCGCCCTGAGGGGCGAGGGTTCCCCGAGGCCTTGAGGGTTACACCCCTTTACATACGGGTGCTACTCGGTTGTGGTCCACGACGAATGAGAGAGGCCTGCCCACGGCTTGCACCACGCTCCCTGTGGCCTTCTTCCGAATGTTTAACGCATCGTTCAGGTCCGAGTGCAACCTGTGGCCTTCGGGGCAGGTTACTACACCTCTCGGTTGCCCCTTAACTTCTACGCTGTGGTAGGCACAGTATTTGGACGTATTATACTCGACCACTTCGTACACTTTGATGCCGTACTCCTGCGCCTTAAGCTCCACAGCACTCATGATCTCGCGGTAGGACCACACGTTCACGCTGAATTTGTTGCCCGTGTCCTGACCGATGCCGTAGGGGTAGCCCAAGTAGATGGTTGAGACACCAAGGCTGTGGAGGCTTTTCACAAGCTCCGATGCCAGCGCCCTGTATAGGTGGAGAAACCTACGGCGCAGCTTCTTGAAAAGCCTCCTCCTTTCTCTAGCCAACTCTCCATATGCTTCATATTCCCCTAGCTTCTTCGCTTGATCTGCAAGAGACTGAACTTCAGCTATCTTCTTCTCAAAGTAGAAGTAGTCCTCCTTAGCCCTGACTCCCCTGTAGAGCAGCCAAGTGCCATCGTCCAAAACCACACTTGCGAGCACATTGATTCCCAAGTCAATAGAAGCAACCTTGTTTCCTGTAGGTGAAGCAATTTGTATTGACTTCCTCTCACCATGAACAATGTGCTTAGAGGGATTACCCTTCTTCGTAGTCTCAACACCCACTTCAACTGGAATGTGAGCATACCTGCGATTCACGGTATCATCGCAAACTATTTCGAGTCTACACTGTTTGCCAAACCACACCAATCTGCCAGCAAATTCAACCTACATGCTAAAGTCCTTGAGGATGAGCCTGCGGTTCTCATCATCCACGCGTACCTATCCTGCCTGATCACTAAGATTCTCTTTCTCTCTCCGTGCTCCTTCCAGTAGCTTGGCGGGGAGACACGTGTGATGTGTGGGGGCAGCCTTCCTTCCCTCTTCAGCTTAAGAAGGGAGAAGAAGGAGCACCACGCCTCATTGTTCTTCTGCATCACACCCTGAGCGTTGACACCGAGAACGTCCTTATACTTCCCGTAGCACTTGCCTCACGTGCCCTTGAAGTCTATCTTCTGTGCTTTGAAGAACTGCTGCCTCCTCTCGTAGTTTATCTTATTGAAGAGCTTGGCGGATGCATCCGCCAACCTAAGAAGCCTTCTCCCCTGAAAACCGTTAGGAAGAGGGCGTACAACACTCGTCCTCCTATTGCCGATTTCGACCTCTGCGACGGCTGGTATAGCGGGGTACCTCGGCTCCCGCTCGTCATCTTGACAAGTTGACCGTCCATCGCAGAGGACATGGGAAAGTGTTTTTTTAGGTTTTAAAAAGCTTACCCCGCCCTAAAAGGCGAGGTTTGCTAGTCGTTCTTATCACACAGTAGCGTCGGTGTCCCTAGAGAATTTTAGAATAATGGAGGCTTTTTACACTAGAAAAGCCGTGACCGCTAGAATTGCGAATATGGTTAGGTGGCCGTATAGTCCCAGCCGTAGGATTCTGACGCCGCGCCAGTCGAGTTCTCCCCTCCTATAACTAGATAGGGCGTTGAGGTATATCGTCCCATATATGCTTAGGAAGACGGCTGCGAAGAGTGATACGGCTAAGATTGCGTAGACATTCATGTGTTAGGCCTCCTATGGTGGGTAGACCGCTATGTGGGCCATTATGAGTATGATTGCGAGCTGCATTACGCCCTGAACACCCGCGAGCCTTATGTTTATGCCGTTTAGCCTCGCGATCTTGGCTCTGTCTGGGTTCGGCTTCGCTAGCTCTATGAATATCCTCATACTGTTTGGCATGAATATGCCGAAGCCTTGGGCGGTGAGTATTATGACCACGATTCCAGCCGCTATGATCCACGGTGAGGTCAAGACGAATGTTCCCAGAGACTCTGCTAGGTATATGCCGGCTGTTATCGCGGTTGAGGCGAGCGAGGGCATGATGAAGAAGGTTGTGGGTGTTAGGCGCTTTGCTACTTCAACCCTGCCAGGCAAGTCAAGTGAAGCCAGAATTCTGCCGAGTATGACACTCATGAATAAATCGAAACCAGTCCAAGTCCCACCACTAATCACGTGCACGTATTCAAGAAGGAGGAGGCTTTTTAACTGTAGAGCAACAACCAGCACGACGGGTGGAATTATGCCCACACCGAAACTCCACAGCAATAGACGGGAAGTGTATAGCGGTATACCGCCAACCCTCTTACCCTCCTCCTGAGCCATTTGACCAGTCTCCTGAACCTCCTGCCTACCAACGCCTACCGAGTCGGTACCCATTTTCCCCCATCCCGAAACCCACACCAACTATATAAACAGTGGGTTTACCGAAAATAGGAGACCACGACGCAAAGCACAACCGACTCACCCATCGGCGACCACCGACACATCTTATCCTCCCAACGTAGGATCAACGCGGGTATAACCGGGTATCCCCCTCAGCAAAGCGTGCCTCAAGTAATACCAAATACTATTCCCACAGCTCACTGAGTTAAGTAGATGGTTCGAAATGGGTGGGCAACATCACCGAACATATTATTAGCACCGCCTCTATTAGCCGTTGAGTTGCGGTGATAGACGAGCCAGAAGGAGATTCCACCAATCAGATTAGAACCAGGGTAGCACCCGTTACTTTACACTAATAGGCCGAAGATAGCCCACTGTCACGTGTGTCTTTAAGACGAGGTTTAATGGAGTTAGAGGTCTAACACAGCTTAAGAGTCGCGTAGGCGGCGCCTTAACCAGAAATGGGCAACAATTACCCTCTTCTCCGCGTTTGAGATATCAAGTCAGGTTGGCTTGCTGCGTCGATACATTGTGGTTTAGCCGCGGGGTAAGTGTGCACATAAAAAGGGTGTGGATTTATGTATTGGTGTAGTAGACAGTGTTGTAATAGTATTCGTTGTACTGACTGTAGAGTCCCGCCACGTATGGTTGCACGAAGAGGTACATGTCTTCGTCTGGTAGCCAAACGTATGGTGCATACCAGTATGTGATATTGTATACCTCCTTTACGAGTTGGATTTGCTCGGACGTGTTGGTCAAGAAGGGTAGGACGTTCATTATCTGATTCACGCTGCTAAGGTTCATCCATGCTGGTAGATAACTCGTAGTGGTCACCGCCGGCATGAGGAGCTGGAAAATTGGATCCGGCCAGTCGGGTCCCCAGCCGAGGTACACGAAGGCGGGAGTTGCCTGTGGGGTTGTCCAGCTAGTGGTCACTGCGGGTGTAACCCCCTGTATACCGGTGCTTAGCCCTATGGCTGAGAGGTCGGCTTGGATTATCTCAAGCTGTGTCTGAATCAGCGGGGTTATTGGTGTGATGTAATAGATGGTTATGGGTTTGAGCGGTGGGGCAGACGTGTCCCCGATGACTGTGCCGTTGGGGAGTGTTACCGAGAAGTTCTCCTGTTGCCCAGCTAGGTTCAGGTAGTACTCCGCAAGCCTAGTATTATAGGAGTAGAGGGTGAGGTTGCCCGGGTTATAGTACTCTGGGAAGGCTGGGTTAATGGGTCCAACATAGTTGGCGCCGTAGAGTGTCCCATTATAGTAATATGACTCGTATAGTAGCTGGGTGTAGTTTATTGCGTGAACTATCGCCAATCGGAAATCATTATTGTTGGTGGGGTAGATTTGGGTGTTCATGGACACATAGTTGAAGCCTGATCCAGCAGTTATCCCCCAATTCTTGATTATCTGGTTAAAGCTATAATACTGTTTATAGTTGTAGGCCTGATACATTTGTCCGAAGTATTCAGGGTTCACGAAGGACACTTGGGCTTGGTTCGTCGCGAACGCCTCAACACGCTCCGAGTGGGATAAGCCATAGTTTATTATCACCACGGGTATGGTTGGTGGCTTATCAACGTATGGAACATCGCTCGAATGTAGACCCCAGTATGTGGGGTTCTCCCTGAGCACAACGTATGTGAACCCGACACCCACAGACGATATTTCGTATGGACCCGTGCCTGGGCCGCCGTTGGCGTCGAAGTAGCTGTTGGCCGTGTTGGCCTGGACGCCGCCGTGGGCGTCCACGTAGGCTGGGTCCACGATGGCACCCCACCAGGCCGCGATATCCTGGAGGAAGAACTTGTAGTGGACAAGTAGGTTGATTTCGAATGTAGTGGAGTTGAGCACAACGTAGGCCTGGTCCGGGTAACTCATTATCGCCCTCTGCGTCGAGTTATCCGGGTTAAAGTTGCTAAGCATATTGTTGAGCACAGACTCCGTTATGTTGACGTTCGTGGTGGCCGGAAGACCAGTCGCCTTCTGGATCGCGTGGCGTATCCCCCAAGGTAGAATCAGGCCTGTGGAGAGAGTGGAGGTGTTCACGGTGAGCTCAGCGTAGTTGGATATGCCGACGGCCTGCCCCAAGTAAAGTTCACGCACGAAGCTGAACCACACATCATACACGGTGAGTGGGTCACCGTTGCTGAAGGTCACGTTCGGCCTGATCCTGAAGATATAGGTCTTATAGTTGTCTGTGATGCTCCAGTTGGTCGCCAATCCGGGGACAACGGTGGTTGGTGTCCCACTCGGTGTAGCGTTAAATTCCACCAACTGTTGGAACACGTTAAAGAACACAGCTATATCCGCCCCGTAGAACCCCGTGGCTGGGTCGAGTGCGTCAGGCGTATACGTAAACGAATCGTCCACGAACTCGCTCGCATTAGGTGGACCAAGCTTGAAAACGGTTGAGCTCGTCGTGGTGGTCGAACTCATAGTGGTGGAGGTTGAACTCGTGGTGGAAGTCTGGGTGCTCGTTGGGCTGCTTGTGCTCGTCGGGCTTGTAGGCGAACTGCTTGATGCGCTTGGCGGCGTAGATGGGTGACGCTGGGTTAAGACAACTGTCGCCGCAACTATAACTATGATTACTAGTACTACGGCTACCACTAAACTCCTAGAGAGACCCCTACTTCGGCTTAGCGTCAACATTAACCCATAGTGCACAAAGTTTTACTTAAAGTTTTCGTGCAATACATATAAAATTTTCTTGGATCGACTATAAAAGATGGAATTTGTTTGTACTTTCAAAACTACATAGAACTTTCATCAGGCATCATAGACATAATTAATGCACCCTCGGAGCTGCATAAGGATAGCTAGAACAATCCTCCCAATGCGCTGAGTTTCTCACCGAGTTTCTCCATGATTTCTCTCCTATTCGAGACACGCACACCGTATTCCCAGTGATGAACCAAGTTGATTCGCACTTCTTGGAGCGCTCGCTCTACGGTGGCTAAAAACCCCTCCTGGTTTTCGAGGACAGCCCGCACGTACGTCCCCTCCTCAGTCTTACTATACTTAACCAGGCGCCCCTCCTGAATGTAGACCCCAAAGCCTATTTCGATCAACTCAAGAATAATCAGACCCAACGCTACAAGGAATGGCTCGTGGGTTCGTGTAAAGATATCATCGTTGAGTGGGGCATACTTTTTTGACCCCAAGAACCACCTGAACGTGAACCCCGAATCCCACCTGCAAAGCGTCCTCCCCTCGAACAACACTTCCACCCCAGTCCTAGAATCCAGCTGGATGTTCACACCGCGCCGCGCGAAGTCGATTATCACCGCCCTAAGATCAGGGGGCATATCCTCCAAGACATCTTCAATCTCCCCCGCACACGCATAGTCCACACCCCTACCGCTTATCCGTCTAATCTCAACATTATGGCTATACACTAAATCAACTCTGTAACCCATGCTCTCAAGGAAATTCACCAGCTGAGCCTCAGCCACAAGACCAACATAATCCAACCCATCACGGTTACCATACTTGGAGAAAAAGTCATCCACTAAACCGTACCCAATCTCAGTCCCATTCACTGATACGCTCACGTGACGCTCATCGAACAAATCCATTGAAATCTAACTATTATACGTAAACAAAGCTATATACCTACCCAAGTATACGACCGACTCGGATTAACGCTGTAAACCCAGCTGCTGCATGGTAGTCCACGCGATAAGAATCCACGTCCTATTCGCATTTATAGAGAAGTGTTGTCACCCCGATTAGGTAGGAGCCAGCATTTGAGCATCGGGTCCTAATTGCGCTTTAGCATATAGTGTAACCTGAAACCTCAGCTTCGAAGAGTGGATGGCTTGCGACTAGTTGAAGAAGTATTCCTGCTGCGCTCTCTCCCCCTTCCCTCTTCTCTCCTCTTCCTCCTGTCTTAGCACGTTTCTTCTGATTTTCCCGCTTATGGTCTTCGGTAGCTCGGGGACGAAGTGTATTATCCTAGGAGCCTTTGGCTTCATGAGTAGTCTTTGGACATGGTCGTGGATTTGGGTTGCTAACTCTTGGCTTGGCTGGTATCCCGGTTTGAGCACTATGTAGGCCTTGACCACCTGCCACCTCATGGGGTCGGGGCTGCCCACCACCGCGGCCTCGGCCACAGCGGGGTGCTCGAGGAGAGCGCTCTCCACCTCGAAGGGGCCGATCCTGTAATCCGCGCTCTTGATGACGTCGTCAGCCCTACCCACGAAGAACCAGTGCCCCTCAGAGTCAAAGTATGCTTTGTCGCCTGTAACATAGTAGCCGCCGACGAATGCTTCACGGTTCTTCGCCTCATCCGAGTAGTGTGAGAAGAGGGCTTTAGGCCTCCACCTTGAGAGCCTAACCGCTATCACAC
>Ga0209061_1003424_pt1 | contig 17279 bp, 16 predicted proteins | sample Coa_R1_10_FD_187157 | JGI IMG/M metagenome (GOLD analysis project Ga0209061, IMG submission 187157) | Surface soil microbial communities from Centralia Pennsylvania, which are recovering from an underground coalmine fire - Coalmine... | ecosystem: Environmental > Terrestrial > Soil >...
CGATCATTGCCCCCCTCTTTGAGGGACAGATGGGGCCGGAGCGTGAAGCGAAATTGTGGGATGTTCTCTTCCCGTTTTCGCGGCAAGAGCTTCTGTACCTAGCCGGCTGTCTCCTGCTTACGCCCAAGGAGGCGCAGCAGCTGGGCATACAGAAACCTGAGGCCGCTGAAGAGAAGCCTAGAGAAAAGATATGAGTGTTCCCCGCACACGCGGGGCGGAACCGAATAGATTTAAGGAGCGTTCTTGTGAAGCTGTTTATAGGTCGAAAGCGTCTCTTTTTGGGGTTGATAGCGGTTTTGGGCCTCGCCGCACTTACCGGCTGCGATGCCTTCCCCATCCACTACACGTCGCCCGGCTATGAGAGCGACTATGTGGAGGGCGATAACGGCACAGGCCGCCAGCTTGGCGCAGGCGGTACGGGTGTCGGGCGCATTAGCCAACAAGGTGGCAAGGTTGAGCAGACCGGCACGACCACACAGGTGCTTAGCAGCGGCGATGCCGGCGTGGTTTCAAGCCCCGGCCCCGGCCGCTCCGGTCGCTAATCGTCAACTTCCCTCCAGACCTCTTTGCCGGAGGAGACCACAAGCTAAAAAGCTTTTTTGCTTCCTGCCACTTCAAGCGCGGTCGAAAGAAGGTTTCCCTACTTCTTGGCGGCTTCTAGCTCGCGTTCTACCGGCCGAATAGAAGAGGCGGGCACGGTTGGGGAAAGAGGAGCCGGCTCTAAAAGCATCTCTTTGGTGTATAGAAAGTCGAGACGGTCGTAGTCGGCCAACTCAAAATCTTTGCGTAATACAATGGCCCCTGTGGGGCAAGCATCCTGGCAGTAGCCACAAAAAACGCACCGCAGCATGTTGATCTCATAACGTGCGGCATAGCGCTCTCCGGGAGAATAACGCGCCTCGTCGGTATTATCTGCCGCCTCTACATAGATGCAGCGAGCCGGGCAAGCGCCGGCGCAAAGGCTGCACCCGATGCACTTCTCCAGCCCATCGTCGTAGCGAGTGAGGTAGTGACGCCAGCGCGTTCTCGGATACTGCTCCCGTCGTTCCTCCGGATACTGCACCGTACCACTCGGCTTGAGCTTCAGCTGCTGCTCCACATAGTGACGCAGGGTAATACCCATGCCGATGGCGATGGCTTTGGCGCCTCCTACCGTCTCACCAGCTTGGTTTTTAATGGCTCCAAGGCGTGTTAAGAACCCCATTACCTACTTTCCCTCCCCGAAGTCTCTTTCTGTAGAGGGGTCAACTCGATCAGCTTACCGGCTCCTTGCGCCTTGATCTTCTCTTGAAGCTTTATCACGGCGTAGATAAGGGCATCGGGGCTTGGGGGGCAGCCGGGGACGTACACATCTACCGGAATGATCTGATCTACTCCCTGAATGATCGCATAGTTGTTGTACATGCCGCCCGTGCTGGCACAGGCCCCCATGCTGATGACCCATTTGGGGTTGGGCATCTGCTCGTAGATGGAGCGCAACACCGGCCCCATCTTCGTGGAGACTCTTCCGGCCACAATCATGACATCGGCCTGGCGAGGCGATGCGCGAAACACCTCCGACCCAAAGCGGCTAATGTCGAATCGGGTAGCGGCAGAGGCCATCATCTCAATGGCGCAACAGGCAAGACCGAATGTCAACGGCCACAAGCTGTTGCGTCGCGCCCAGTTCACCAACTCATCGAGCTTGGCAAGCACATAGGGTGTACCCCCCGGTCCGAAGCTCGGAACCGGCGTAGCCGAGTCGTGCAATGCAAGCTCAACCGTCTTGTAGGCCATAACTAACCCCCGCAACCAAATCGTCGAAGCGTTCGCTTGCGCTATCCTTTTTCCGATACGCTCAAGCGCTGCGTTGAGTTCTGCTCATTATACCCGCTTCTAACACCCCCACGTCTAAAGCCTGTGAGGTTCTCGGTTCTCAGCCGATGGCTTGTGCCACAGGGGAGGCGCTGCCTGCGCCCTTCTTCTGGATGTTCAAGGCCGCATTCATGTCGCGATGGGTTTCCCAAACCGCAGTAAGGGCAGGAGTGCCACCGAACCGAGAGTTTCTGGGGACGCTCTCGCCGCAGCCTGAACAGATTTGGGGCGTGTCGAGGGGGCTACTTCCACCACCAACCGACGGCACTCGCAGCCTTTCCCTTCAGCACAGAAAAGCTCGACCTCACAGACGATACAGGCACCCCAGCGGTCTGTCGGCACAAACCTTCAGGGAGCCGGTGGGCTTTCTTCTTTCACACGCCCCCAATTCTGTAAGGCGGAGAGCGGAAAGGCCTTCGCCTGCAAACCGGCGCCTATTTCGGCGCGGTAGGATTGGTGCCCGGACGCGGATTGAAATCGGATGGGATTTCGTTCTTAATCCCCAGCAGATAATCTGTTGGGATGACCCCTATCTGACGTAGACCGTAGCCGCTTAGCTGTGGCAGGGTGCGCACGATGTTCTCAGGAATCTCCACGTAACTCGGTGGAAGCGGAGACGCCTTGCCGGTTAAACGGGCCGGATCAAACGCCGAAAGGAGATCGGTGATGTCGGGCGTGATGTCGTCGAAAGGCCCCATGTTCTGAAGGCCCTTTTGCTCCCCAATGGCGCGGCCCTTCTTCTCATCCGGCAGATCGGCCAAAGGCGTAAGTCCGAATACCGCGTCTACAAACTTCACCACGGAGGCCTGGTCGCCCACTTCATGCACAATGGAGTGCGTGCGGGCAAAGGGCGAGATGAAGATAAGCGGCACGCGTGGCCCGTCCGAAAGCCATTTGCCGTCCGGCCCCACAGCCCGCATCGGCGGCGGCACGTGGTCGTAATCGCCCTCCGAATCGTCCCAGGTGATGATGATCGCGCACTGCTTCCAGTAGGGGCTACGGGCGATATGGTTGATCGCTTCGGCAACCATCGCCTCACTGATCTGGGCGTCCGAATAGCCGGGGTGGTCATCATCGCCGAGAAAGTTCTTCTGAACGTTGGGATCGGGGTCGCCCGGTTTCATCCCAAAGATATTACGATAGCCGCCTTTTACGTAAAATACCCCGCGATCCGGCAGCTTGCGATGGTCAACGGCTTCAAAGAAGTCTTCAAGCCCGTGCAGCGACTTGGCCATCTCCGGATTATTGGCGATGTAACCGAAATACTGCGGGCCGTTATGGTGCGTGACGTAAGAGGCATGAAGCCCGGCGGCGTCGGTGGGGTCGGCATCGTTGGCATCGGTTGGCTCTTTGTCAAAACCCTCCTGAAACCATCCCCAAGGAATGAGGTCTCCGCCGGAGTTGGAAAGAAAACTTACATCGTCAAGCACATCGGCAAGGTCTTTATCGGGATCGCGGTCGTGCTGGGTCACCTCTTTGGCTTGCTTACCCGTCAGCGATAGCGGCAAGGTGGCATAGGTGAGATTCAGTTGAGGAGGATAGCGGAGGTCTTCCGGATTATAGGGCATACGCCCCTCTGTGGTGCTATCCTCACGCGAACCCCAAAACGGATTGGCGTCGTTGAGAACTGGCACGCCGGGGCTATAGCCCCCCTTAAAAGCCTCTTCTGGATGGAGCATCCATTGGGTCAGGCCGCTCTGAGCCCCAATGATAGTGAGATTGCCGGGGGTCGAAGGGCCGGTCATCTGCTGAAAAATATGGTCGAAAAGCACAAAGCGGTTGGCATAACGCCAATAGAAAGGAATCGTGTCGCCATCCACATAGGCCATGGTAAGCTCGCCGAACTGCACCGCCTTCAGCGAGGGATTGCCCTCCCGCGAAATCCTTCGCTCTTCGGTGAGCGCGAAGCGATCCATCTGCGGCTTTCCATCCACAATGTGCATTTTGGAGACAATACCATCGTGCGAATGATCCACATCGTCCGTATCCGCAGCAAACTCGGCCGGCCCAATGCGAAACGGGTGAATGGTGCGCGTTAGCCCGTCTACCCCAACAAGGGGTTGGTAAAAACCAGGTGTCTCCGCCGCCGGATGAGAGAATAGCCCCTCCGCCCCAGGAAAGGTTCCGAAATAGTGGTCGAAAGAGCGGTTTTCCTGATAGAGAATGAAGACATAGCGAATCTTCTTGCGGATAAGTTCTAGCAACTCCTCCCGTGAAAGGGTAGGCTCCTTATCCGCAGGCACCGTATAACGGGCAATGGCGGGGTCGGGTTTCACATCCGCCAGAGGGTTTTGCTGCGGGCGGCAAAAAGCGGGGCTAGCTGCCAAAAGCCCCATACTCACCCCAGCCAAAATAGACCATAACGCTTTTCGTAACACTTTGCTGCACTCCTCCTACCGGGCTTACAAACATAACGGCATTAGTCTACTCCATTTGAGTTTAAGAGCAGATTAAGAGGGAGAATCTGGGCGCAAATTGCCAAAACAGACCCAAAAAGCGGCGAGAAGGAGCAGGGGTGCCACCTGCAAAAGCAGTCGGTCCATGCTGGTGGCGATATGCCAATGAAGGTTGTGCGGGGTGATGAGGTACACCCCCGAGTCGAAGGCCAGCAGCAGAAGCGCCACTAGGGCAAAGAACCGAGCCATCTCTTGTGCACGCTCCCCACGACAAAACAGCCCCACAATAATCCATACACCCAAAAGCCCCCAGGCCGGATACCAAGGGCCGATGTGCAGTAGATGCAACATCCACTCGGAGAGAATAGTGAGCAGGTGGGATAGCGTATGGCTCGTGGCACGTTGCAGTACGCCGGGCACAAAAAGATCGCTGGTTAGATGCCATCTATGCTTCATCGTCGTCCAAGGAAGGTAGGCAAATAGGAGAAAACCTGGCCATAGTACAAGCCCTTGGTGCCTTAAGCGCCGTCGGTCTCATGTGTAATAGAGAAAGGCAAGGAGCATAGCGAGGTCGGCGGCCAAACCCTCATTCTTCGTTAAGGTAAGCCCTGCAAATAGCCATCCGGTAACCCAAAGCGCTCCCGGCTCTCCCAAAAGCGTCAGCGCAACCCCTATTCCTGTTGCGAGGAGATAGGCTGCGAGAGGCACATCCGCAAAGCCGGAAAGCGCCATATGGCCGAAAACGGGCATAGCCAGCAGAAGCGCACACCCCACCACAGCCGGTGCACGCCCCATAAACCGCAAGCAGAAATCGGCAAATAAAACGAGAATATCCACGGTAAAGAGAAGCCCTATGCACTGCGCCCAACGCTCTGAATAGGCGCCTGCATGCGCGCACGTCCACCAGGTTTGTAAGGGTACCAACAGCGGATAGTCGAGATGGGCATAGAAAAAGTGGTTTTGATCGTGCAAAATGCCTAAGGAACCGCCCAGCGTTACAAAGGCTTTCGCCTTAAGCTGCCAAATGGCATAACCATCCCAGTCAATGCCGAGCGCCAGCCCCTGCCAAACCATCACATAAAATGCTATCCCCAGCACGCTCCACGCCATAATGGAAAGCACGCGCTCTTGGGCAAAACGGGAGACAGGCGTTTCTATCCGCCTTGCGGAGGCTTTTTGTTGCCCCTTTAAAAAGATGCGCGCTCCGGCCCAAGAAAGCAGCACTCCGGCTCCAAGCCCTACATAGCCCTCCCAGAGGGCTAAATGTCGTGTTAGAAACGCGATTGGGGAGGCACAACAGGCCAACATGGCCGCTCCCACCAGATGTGACATGCCAAGCTCGCCCCACCAAGTCGCCATCACCCGCGTAGGAGAGACCGCTCTGAGAGCGCACCACCCCATTACCATCAACACCCCTAGGCTCACAAGCCCGAAGAACGCGGAGAGAGAAAGAGAGAAGAGGCTGCGAGGCTTCTGCGAATGGAGGCGAAGACCACGATAGTTTGAAGAAGCATAGAGCGAGGCGCGCTGCGCCCGTCCTATGAGCCGCCAACCGGGCGGAATAGGCTGCGTTTGCGCCGCCTCATAGGCAATGCAAAGCCCATAACGTCGGCTCGCGTTTTGTGGCAGAACATCCCAAAACAGATCGAAGTTGCGCGGCAAGACAAGGTAATGCAGACGATAGTCGAACCAGATGGCGTTAGGGTTGCGATGCGAGAGCAGCAGGACTATGGAACCCGGTTTCGGGTCTAGAGCCTCTATCTGTCGCGCCACCCACTGTGCGGTCAGCTCGTCCGGGTTGCTTTTCCATGCCGCCTCGAGGATGGCCGTGCGTCGCCAGGCGGCTATGGTGTTGATGAAGGCCACCAGTAAAGATGCATAGAGCAACACCGTAATCATTTTCTTACAGTGCGCCTGCAAGGGTCTCTTATGTTCCAACGACCTATCCCTTTATTTAACCGTCGAAAGCCAATCTTTTCATCGGCAGGAACTTAGCACTTCGATGATGAACTCTATTTTAACATCGAACCCTTTCAAAACTGCCAGGAGGAACAGTTATGACCCGTCCCAGACGATGGGAAAAGGTCTGCTTTATGTTTGTGCCGCTTCTGCTTAGCTTTCTCTTCACCACGCTTCCGTGCCAAAAAGGAAGCGCCCGTGTGCGTATGCGCCTAGACGATAACTGGCGCTTTCATTTGGGCGATATACCCCCCAACCTGCAGGGAGTGCCTATTACTCTATGGCATTGGCAGCAAGGCGAAAACGATCCGAAGGATGTCATCACCTACTCAAACCCACAGTTCGACACCTCCAGCTGGAACACGGCCACGCCAGGACAGGATACGTTCCACGGCAGAGTAGGCTACAGCTGGTATCGCACCCTTTTGCCTTCTGTCTCCTACCCCCGCCCCATGCTTCACTTTGAAAGCGTGGACGACAACGCAACGGTCTATCTGAACGGCAAATTCCTTCTTCACCATGAAGGCTGGGACGACCCTTTCGACGTGCCTCTACAGAGCGCATGGCGTCCTAAAGGTCCAAATGTCCTTCTGGTGCTGGTGCAAAACACGGCCGGCGCAGGCGGCATCGGCAACACGCTCCTCATGCCCTACGTCAATCAGGATGCCGCTCGCGGTCCCGCCCTTCCCTCCTACAACGATAGCCAATGGCGCGTGGTTCATCTCCCTCACGATTTCGTGGTTGAGGGCAACTATGATGAACATGCCGATGGCTCCCATGGATTTCTGCCAACCAACGTGGCGTGGTACCGCAAACGCTTCTACATTCCTGCCTCTGCCAAAGGAGAGAGCGTCTGGATTTACTTTGAAGGCATCTACCGAGATAGCCGCTTCTGGCTGAACGGGCATTTTTTGGGGCGACATCAGAGCGGATATATCGGCGTGCGCTACGACATCTCCCCATTTGTGCGCTATGGGGCATGGAACGTGCTTGCCGTGCGCGTGGATGCGCGCAGCGCCGAGGGGTGGTGGTATGAGGGAGGCGGAATCTACCGCCATGTCTGGCTTACCATCGCTAACCCGCTACATATCGTGCCATGGGGAGTGTTCGTCACCTCCAAACTGCCGTCCTCTCATCAAGCCCTGCTTACCATCCAAACGGGTGTTACCAACCAATCCAAACAGGCTCGCTCGGTTCATCTCCTCTCGCTCATCCTCGACGCCGCCGGCAAACCGATAGCGCGTGCTACCTCAACACTTTTTGTTCCTCAAGGGCAGACACGTCGGATTGTTCAAAACATCTCCTTAGTTAACCCGCATCTCTGGTCGCTTGACTCGCCCTATCTCTACACGGCCATAAGTCGCATCGAACAGGGAGATGATGTGCTTGACGAGGTGAAAACCGAGTTCGGCGTGCGCACCATCGAGTTTCGCGCCGATACCGGCTTCTACCTCAACGGCAAGCCCGTTAAGCTCAAGGGAACCTGTAACCACCAAGATTTCGCCGGTGTCGGCATCGCCATGCCCGATAACCTCTTATGGTGGCGCATCGCAAAACTTAAGGAGATGGGGTCGAACGCCTATCGGTGCTCCCATAACCCGCCTTCCGAAGAGCTGCTGACCGCCTGCGACCACCTCGGAATGCTTGTGATGGATGAGAACCGGCACTTAGGGGATGTCTATACGCCCAAAACCCCCCACGGGGCTCCCTACTCGAACCTTTCCGATCTCGCGGCGATGATTCAACGTGACCGAAACCATCCCTCCATCATTATGTGGTCTATGTGCAACGAGGAGCCACTACAAGGGACGGAGGAGGGAGCACGCATCTTTGCCGCGATGAAGAAAGTGGTTCTCGCGCTCGATCCAACGCGCCCGGTGACCTGCGCGATGAACGGGGATTGGGGCAAAGGCATCTCGAATGTGGAAGACCTCCAAGGCGGAAACTATAATCCCGGCGGGTACGATTGGTTTCACCAGCATTTTCCCGATAAGCCCTTCTTTTCCAGTGAGGCGGGCAGCACCGTATCCGATCGGGGCATCTATGAAAACGACCCTCAAAAGGGGTATGTAAGCGCCTATGACCTCAATGCCCCCCCTTGGGCACAAACCGCCGAAGATGCCTGGCGTCCGGTGGCCGAAAGGCCCTTCGTCGCCGGATGCTTTATATGGACGGGCTTTGACTATAGTGGGGAACCAACTCCCTATTGGTGGCCCTGCGTGAACTCGCACTTCGGCATCATGGATATGTGCGGCTTTCCAAAAGATAACTACTATTACTACAAAGCGTGGTGGGGAGATAAACCCATCGTCCATATCCTTCCTCACTGGAACTGGCAGGGACAGGAGGGGAAACCGATCTCGGTTTGGTGCTATAGCAATGCCGACGCAGTGGAGCTGTTTCTCAACGGGCAGAGTTTAGGCAAGAAACCCATGCCGAAATGGGGCCATGTGGAATGGAGTGTGCCCTATCGCCCCGGCACGTTAGAGGCGAAAGCCTACGATGCCTCTGGCCAAATCGTAGCGACCGACATCGTCGAAACAACCGGCCCCGCCGCGGCCCTGCGGCTTCTACCAAGCACAACCACACTCCCCGCCGACGGCGAGGAGGTGGCGCTCATTGAGGTAGATGTGGTGGATTCTCAAGGGCGCACAGTTCCCACTGCCGACAATTTGGTTCATTTCCAAGTGACGGGTGCCGGAACCATTGCCGGTGTTGGGAACGGCGATCCGAGCTGCCATCAGCCCAACATCGCCGACTACCGCAGCGCCTTCAACGGGAAGTGCATGCTTCTGGTAAGAGCTGGAGAACATGCAGGCCTCATCCATGTGCAGGCCTCAGCCGATGGACTTACACCGGCCGAACTCACCATAACCACCACCCCCTCGGCGATGAAATAGGTGTAAGGGTAGGCCTCGTGTCTACTTTTCTCTGTAGAAAGCAAAGGCAACCAAGAAAGGAGCGAACAGAAGATGCGGTTGTGGTACAAGCAGCCTGCGCGCGCCTGGGAAGAGGCGCTACCGCTAGGCAATGGGCGTTTGGGCGCGATGGTGTTTGGCGGATGGCCTACCGAGCGACTGCAATTGAATGAAGACACCCTCTGGTCGGGTGCCCCACGCGATTGGAATAACCCGCAGGCGCGTGAGGTGCTTCCTGAGGCGCGCCGTGCCCTGCTGGCCGAAAACTATCACGAGGGGGATGCGCTCTGCCAGAAGATGCAAGGCCCCTACAACGAGTCTTACCAGCCTCTCGGCGATCTCTATCTGGACTTCGAGCCGGGGCAGGCACCGCCCGAAGACTATGTGCGAGACCTAAACTTAGACACGGCGATTGCCACCGTTCGCTACCGGCTTGGTGCCACCCAATTTACGCGCGAGGTCTTCGTTTCTCATCCTGCCCAAGTCATCGTGATGCGTCTGGCCTGCGATTCGCCCGGAGGCCTTACCTTCACGGTGCGTCCCACCAGCCCGCATCCCTCAACGCTCGAAGTCGTCTCCGCCGATACCCTTCTGCTGCAGGGGCGCTGCCCGGCACATATCGCTCCAAACTACCTCAACGCGCCGAATCCGGTTATCTACTCCGACACCCCGGACGGGCCGGGCATGCGTTTCGCCCTCTATGTGCACGCGAAGGCAAAGGGCGGGCATCTCCAAGCTGCCGCCAACGGGCTCCAGGTGGAGGGGGCAGAGGAGGTCGTGCTCATTCTATCGGCCGGTTCGAGCTTTAATGGTTTTCGTAACCCGCCAAGCACCGATGTCAAAAGCGCCATCGCCCGCGCCCATGCCCCCCTAGCCAAAGCCCAAGGACGCACCTACGAGGCGCTTAAGGAGGAACATGTTCGCGATCACCAAAGCCTGTTTCACCGCGTAAGTCTCGATCTAGGCTCTTCTGAAGGGGAAATGTTGCCCACCGATGAGCGACTTGTGCAGAGCAAACACCGCCCCGACCCGGGTTTGGCGGCGCTGCTTTTCCAATACGGCCGCTACCTGCTCATCGCCTGCTCACGCCCCGGAACGCAACCGGCGAACCTGCAAGGCATCTGGAACCACGAACTGCGCCCGCCTTGGAGTTCCAACTACACGCTGAACATCAATGCCGAAATGAACTACTGGCCGGCGGAAAGCTGCAACCTTTCGGAATGCGCCGAACCGCTCTTTACGTTCATTCGTGAGCTTTCCGAAAATGGACAGAAGACGGCTCGCATCAACTACGGAGCGCGCGGATGGACGGCCCACCATAACGCCGATCTCTGGCGGCAAACGGCTCCCGTTGGAGAGGGGCGAGGCGACCCCGTGTGGGCGAACTGGCCCATGGGAGGCGCCTGGCTCTGCCGGCATCTTTGGGAGCACTTTCTCTATACCCATAATGTCCACTTCTTACGTGAGTTCGCCTATCCCCTCATGAAGGGAGCAGCAGAGTTCTGCCTCGACTGGCTCATCGAAGATGGTAAAGGGCACCTCGTAACGGCTCCCTCCGTCTCGCCAGAGCTGCGCTTCATTGCGCCCGACGGACAGTCGGCCGCTTCTAGCGTCGCCACTACCATGGATATGGCCATTATTCGCGAGCTGTTCGGCCACTGCATCGAGGCGGCCGAGGTGCTTAAAACCGATCCGGAGTTTGTCGCACAGTTGCGCAGCGCACGGGCACGACTTTTGCCTTATCAGATCGGATCGCAGGGGCAGATTCAAGAGTGGTACAAAGATTTCCCGCCGACCGACCCTCACCATCGCCACATGTCGCCTCTCTATGGGCTATTTCCCGGCAATGAGATAACCCCCGATGGAACACCGGAACTGGCCCGGGCGGCTCGCCGCTTTATGGAGATACGCGGTGACGCCGGCACCGGCTGGTCGCTGGCGTGGAAAATTAACCTTTGGGCCCGCCTGCGGGATGGCGACCACGCGCATAAATTGGTGAACGATCTGCTTACCCCGGTGGATGTAACCGGCATACAGGTGCACGGTGGCGGGGTCTATTTAAACCTGTTCGATGCGCACCCGCCTTTCCAAATAGACGGCAACTTTGGGTTTACCTCCGGCGTGGCCGAGATGCTCCTGCAGAGCCATGAAGGCTACATCGCGCTGTTGCCGGCGCTACCTACCGCTTGGCCTAAGGGTTCAGCTCGTGGGCTTCGCGCTCGCGGCGGTTTCGAGGTGGACATCACCTGGAATCAAGGCACCATGACGGAGGCGAAAGTGCGCGCGCTGCGCTCGGCTCCATGCCATATACGAGCTGCAGCAAGAATGGCCGTCCTTCATAAGAGCAAACGGCTAACACAGAGCGATGAGGAGGTGCGTTTCGAGGCGCAAGCCGGTGAGGAGTACACGATCTCTGTGATCTCCTAGTTCGCGTCCGAATCTGCCGGCAACAACAACGTGCTACCCAAAAGCACACCCACAAGCGCCCCACCTGCCATGCTCGATGTGGCTAAAACGGGGTTAAAACAGCCCACAACGATCGTTGCAGCCCACATCGCCTGCAGGGTAATGTGGTATAGTGAGCGTCCTTTGATAGCTCTTACTATAAGATAAACGGCCAGCAAAAAGAGCACGCCCCCTATCACGCCGAACTGCTCTAGCCACTGCAGTAACAGATTCTCAGGGTCGTACGCCACATAGTCTACAATGTTATCCTCAGTAGCCAAAGAGATGTAGCCCAAGCCGGCTCCAAAAAGCCAGTGCTTCACAAAGACGTGGAAACCGTGGCGCCACAGGCGCAGATGGCCTAGAGAGGAGCGATCGGTCGAAACTCGATTAATATGCCCCCACAACCGCATCCCGTTGATGAGCAGAATTGCTCCTAAGGAGGCCGTTATCCCGCCCCAAAACCAAGCCGATCTCAACGGGCTTTGCCTACGCTGTTCTGTGACCTTCCACAACATCCAAACGGTTGCGACAGCGAGGCCCAGCGCCGCGGCACGGCTGCCGGAGAGCGCCATCAGCCCCATTAGCCCGAAAAAACAGAGACCGCTCAGCGCTCGCTGCCAAAGCGGCCTCGGCTCCCGCAAGAACAGGTAGGTTATCGGCAACGCCGCCGCGGACAGCAACCCTAGCGTGTTCGGCGCGTCGAATGTGCCTCCGGCACGCCGAACCGTTCCCGAAACCACAATATGCTTGGCATGAAGGTAGGCAGTAAAGGCATAGCCCCCCTGAAGCAACACCAAAACAAGCAACAGAGCGAGCGCATACCGCAAACGGCCACAAAGGCGCGTTGCCAACAGCCCAGCTCCAATAGGTGCTAAGAGGTAAAGACAGCAACGCAGCGCGCCCAAGCGCAAAGGCGGGTAGAAGCAGTAGAGAATGTGCACCGCAAAGAGGCCCCCTAGTAGCAGCCAAAGCCTCTGCGCGTTCGCATCCGCTCGGCTCACTCTTTCGTAGGACAGCCAAACCAGAGCGATGATCGGCAAAAGCAAGACCTCCTGTCCCAAAGTGAAATAGATGCCATCCTGTTCTAGGAAATCGTAGGTCTGAAGGGGCAGCAGGCGGCCAAGGAAGGTGTCGGGCAGGAGGAAGAAGGCTAACACAATAACAGCCAGGCCGATGCGTAACGGCCAAATGACAGAGGCCGAAAGGCGCTTCATGGCCAACGATGATGTCGCGAGCGTCATTGTTTTTCCTTAACGAGAATCACGCCATCCCATCGGCGCTGCAAGTATCCATAACTCCAGTTGGATATATAGTAACGTCCCGGCCCTACGGGGTCGGCAACGGTTACTCCGGAATCGGTATATCCAATCAACGCGATGAAGTGGTTGCAATCTACATGAAGAATACCCAAAACCCTCCTTCTTTTCAAAGCCCAAACGGTCATCGCATAACCGGTCAGGCGGACTCGATAGTGGGCAGCAACACTTTGCAGCGTTGCCATATCACAGACTCCGCGCTCACTCTTAGGGAAAAGAGACGTGTAAACTCTGTCTTCACAGTGGCAGAAGAGCGGCACAGGGCGTCGGCTAAAACGTTTGTATTCGTGGTTCTCAAGCGTATCGCCATCTCAACCAACTCCTTCAAAGCAGGTGTTAACGGATTATCTCTTTTTGTTTCGTTGCTTGTGTGCCTATCTTTCCCTTGCTTAGACACCTCTTTGTTTTCGCCTCCATCCAATAAAAATGCCGGAAAGAATCAGCACCAGAGCGGTAAGGCTGCTGATAAATAGCCAAGCAAAGAGGTAGTGTCGCTCATTGGCCTGAACCGATCGAGGGTCGAGTACCCATCCTTTATCGGTAACATGATAGGTCAGATGCTTATCCACATCATACACGTCGGAGCCAACCGGCAATTTAGGCGTGAATAGACTATCAGGAACATCGAAGGAATAGCGAATGTCCTTGAACTCTTCAACATCCGTTACCTCCGGCGTACTGCCGTGTTTTGCTTCTAGATGCACTATCTTACATTTAGTAGGTAACCAAACACCGTTGAGCAGCATAGCTTGCTCGCAAACCGCACGAGTCTCTGTTGTTACATCACCTCCGCTTCCTCTCATGCTGCTGCGTACGGCGATATAACTGTATTTGGGCGCAATCCAAAACTGGTAATGAAGCGCGTGGATTTTGTCATCTCCATCAAGTATATACAACTGACCGAATTGGTTATCATAGATCATTTTTGACACATGAAATGGAAACTCAGAAACCGTGTCGGCGTTCCAGCCCACTTCAAACGTATAGCTGCAGTCTAAGGGGGAGGCCCAGGTAGCAGCTTGTGACCTATTCTTCAATGTATCCGTCAATTTGGAGGTTGTGCTTAGTCTCGATATCGAATTTTGCTGCTTTCCATCGTATATTTCCGTATCCTCTTCTTGTGCTGAGTCTTGGAGCGGCAAAAAATGGCAATATACTTTATTCCCTTTGTAAGCAACTTCAATCTGATCTGTAACTACCGGAGGTTGGAGTGGAATATGAAGAGGTGCATTCTGCAAAGGGCCTAAATCGCTGGGGTTCACACTAGGCTGCCCAGAATCCATCGTTCGAGTCACTTTGATACATGTCACGCGTATTGGCGGAAACTGCTTTTTGGCCTGAATTAAAGCTTGCCGAATATCTCGTACACTTAGCGCTTTCTGAGGCATCGGAGATGGTCCGCCATTTTGGGCGCGTGTAGGAAGATAGAGTGCGGTAATCAAAAAAACACTAATCATCGCCACAGTGGTGCGGAACATCTCCTGCCTCCTTCAAAGCAGTGAAAGCATTAGGCCTCCACCTCGCTTAGACACCTCTTTGTTTTCGCCTCCATCCAATAAAAATGCCGGAAAGAATCAGCACCAGGGCGGTAAGGATGCCGATAAATAGCCAAGCAAAAAGGTAGTGTGGAACCGATTGCACCATTTCGGTACGTGGATCATTGTATCTTATACCGCCAGGCCCTATCACATAGCGAGCATGCCTGTCTAGATCAAAGACAATAGAGCCTTCAGGCAGGTGGACTTCAAAGAGACTATCGGGCACATTGTTGAGTTCGTACTGGGCATCGGTCATCGCCTGTTCTCCATAAGCCACTTGTCTCCCTCTTTGACTGCCGTATTTTATAACCCTGCAGATCGTGGGAAGCCAAACACCCTCGATGGGTTTAAAGTCGCTACATACCACGCGAATTCGCTCTCTTCCCTGAATAACAGTGCTCGCCCGAACGGCTGCCCAACCGTAGTTAGGGGCAAGCCATAAAAGATGAGTAAAACCCTGAGGCGTCTTACAGCTAATTTCGTAGAGTGTGCCGGCTACGGGATCGGACAGCACGGTAAGAATACGGCCGTTTTCCTTGTGTAGTGTGTCGGCCAACCAATCTCCAAAAGGGCGATAGGCACATGTAAAGGGCGAACCAGGCAATACATAACTATTAGAGACCTCGTCATAGATCGGCTGTCTCTTACTTTGGACTTCAAGCTGATGAAACCTTTGCCCGTCATAAACTTCGATATTCTTTTCTGACACTCCATCTTGTGGCTCTTGGAGAAGGTAGAACTTCTTACCCTTCTCAGCCCACGTTCTAGACTCAATAACTTTTGCAACAATGACATTGTTGCCTGCGCTCTTTACCAGGGCGTCGAAGGCAGGAGTACTGGACTGTCGGTACTTATAGCTTACTTGAACCGACTGTATACGCTGTTGGACTTGTTGGCAAGCGTTCTCGATTTGCTCAATTGAAATCGGTTGGGAGCGATTCACGGTTTGGCCTAAGGCTATCCCCGTTGCAAACTCTAACAATAGGCCGATACATGCGCTTAGGAAAAGATGAAATGCTATCATTTCGGAATCCTTTCAGAAAGGAGTGCATAGGATACGAGGGGAGCAACCGAGTCGCCCCCTAAAGGACACAACAGTGTTGCAAACACAACGCTGTTGCCCACATACTTCTAGCGCTACGCAGGGTTGCAAGCGCTTTTGAAGAGAGCATGTGGGTAACAAACACATGCGCCTGTGGGTCGGTTGTACCAACCCCATAGAGGCCAATCGTCAGCCCTATCACCGGATGTTTTTCATTTGACCTTTGCTTAGACACCTCTTTGTTTTCGCCTCCATCCAATAAAAATGCCGGAAAGGATCAGCACAAGAGCGGTAAGGCTGCTGATAAATAGGCAAGCGAAGAGGTAGTGCCATGATTGGACATGTCCAAAACGGGCGTCGGGAAGAGTCCCACTCGGCGTGATGTGCCACATCTGTTGTTTGTTTTCATCATACCGTATAGAACCTACAGGCAGTTGAGGTGAAAAGAGGCTATCCGGGACGTCATTGAAGGAGTATGTTATATTCTTGAATTCCCAAAGAAAAGACGCCTCCAGCTTTCCATGCTTTAGGGCTCCTTCGAGCATTGAGCACCTCGTGGGTACGCATTGACCAGCTGTCCGCTCTGCTTTGGTGCAGGAGTAGACGACTTCGATAGACGGATGCGATAAGATTTGATCCTCTACTCTAACCGCCATATAGTTCCATCCGGGTGCGAGCCAGCAGCGCACAAGCTCCTGAGACGGCTCTATCTTCCCCTCTATCTCATACAGCATGCCGAACTCTGGATCATGAGTCGTCTGCACTAGTCGAAACGGGTAGCGCTGTACCAACATGCCGATCTACTCCCCATCAAGGCGATAACAACCGAGAGGAGAGGGCACTTCGCTCTTTTGTTGCTGGTACACGATATGATCGTAGTATGCCACGTGTGTCTTTGTCTGAATTGGGGAGAGCATGTGGCGCTGCCCGTTTTTGAAAATCTCATAGTCCTCCATCCCACTATTGCCTTGTGGAAACACGTGAAAGTAGACCATTCCGTTTTTTGTGGCCCAGTCCACATGGGACATGCTCTCGGTTTTGCCTGTTCGGGGAGAGAGGGTGATCCAATCGTACTGCACCCGCAACTGTTTAAGACTCTGTATCTGAGCCAGTAATCCCGCCTTAATCTGATCCAAAGAGAGGCTGTCGGAAGAAGGCTGCGCAAAGACGATACCTGTCTGGACAAGGAGAGCCAGGCCTAAGAAAAGCGCGCGAAGCAAGCGTAAAAGCGTTGAGTGCATTTTGCTTTCTCCTAAAGACTCTCGCTAGCGAGGCAGATGCCGTGCTTGCCTCGCTAGCTAAAGGAAGTAGTTAGGCTGATCCACACATTTTTCATTGCATCCATCTCTTCGCATAGCACACCGACAGGAAAGGCGATGAGGAAACTGCGGATATTCTCTTGCGCTCGTTTGCTCATCTTTTACTTCCTTTATTCCTACTTGCATCAAGTATAACAAGAGTTTTTATCCGAGTCAAGGCTTACAATATACCCTACGGATACATTTTAGTCTCCTCTTTATGAAGTTTCTGTTAAGGAGGGCTACATACCTCTGGCGCCTCTAAAATAAAAAAACCCTCTGCTATGGCAGAGGGTATCTACACACCAAACAGTTGGCTTTACTTATCGCCTTCTGCTGCGTTCTCGATGGCGGCCTGGGCGGCGGCCAAACGCGCAATGGGCACACGGAACGGCGAGCAGGAGACGTAGTCCAGCCCAATACGATGACAGAACTTCACGCTATCGGGGTCGCCGCCATGCTCTCCGCAGATTCCTAACTTGATGTCCGGCCTCACCCGTTTGGCCGATT
>Ga0209061_1003427_pt1 | contig 17264 bp, 10 predicted proteins | sample Coa_R1_10_FD_187157 | JGI IMG/M metagenome (GOLD analysis project Ga0209061, IMG submission 187157) | Surface soil microbial communities from Centralia Pennsylvania, which are recovering from an underground coalmine fire - Coalmine... | ecosystem: Environmental > Terrestrial > Soil >...
TGCCAGGAACGACTATCGCTCCTTCGGTTTCAAACGGGGCCATCAGCTATGGCAATGCGGGCGTTGTCAACAGCATCGCAAATACGCCCCGCGAACTGCAGCTTGCATTGAAGTTCATGTTTTAGACCAGATCCTGATGCAGCTATTGGAGGTAAACCAAAATGAACACCCGATTGGAACAGCTTTTGAGAGCTGGAGCGGTTTTATCCGCCCTGACGCTAATCGTAGCTCCAGTCAAGGCTCAGATCCTCTATGGCTCGATCGTGGGAACCATTAGGGACTCAACAAACGCTGCAATCGCGGGAGCCGCGGTACAGATTGCGAATATCGCAACAGGAGAAACTCGCCAGACAGCAACGAATGCTCAGGGAGATTACAGTTTCCCTTCCGTTCCAGCCGGCAGATACAACATCACCATATCTAAACCGGGATTTCAAAAGTACACGGCGCAAGCGCTCTCGGTGGCTGTAGATCAGACAGTTCGTTTCGATGCCACTTTACAGATTGGTTCTATCAATCAAACGGTTGAAGTGTCCGCAGAAGCTCTTACACTGCAGACCGAATCGGCTCAAGTACAGGGCGAGATCACGACGAGGAGCCTCGAAAATGTCCCTGTGCCGATCAATAGGAATTTTGAGAATCTGCTGATCACCATTCCGGGCATGGGCGTTCCACAGAATGCCAATTCCACGGCCGCAAATCCTGCACGTGGAGAGGAGTTTAGCGTTAACGGCACACCGCTCGTAGAAAACAATGTGCGTATTGACGGAGCAAGTGTAAATAACATCTGGCTTCCTTACTTAACTGCATATGTGCCTGCACTTGAAGCCATTGATCAGGTGAGTGTGGTCACGAACGCATTCGATGCTTCGCAGGGAGTTGTCGGCGGGGCGGCAATCAATGTGCATATTAAGAGCGGCACGAACGAACTTCACGGTTCGGCTTTCGAATACAACATCAACAACGATTTAACCGCCCTGCCGTTCTTCAACCCGCCGGGGCAGACCAATCCCAAGAACATCAATAACGATTTTGGCGGAACGATTGGCGGCCCCATCATTAAAAACAAGCTTTTCTACTTTGGGAGTGTCGATGAGAATCGGATTCGACAGTTCGCCTCGACCCTAACTACAGTGCCCACGGCTGCAATTCGATCCGGCGATATGTCCGGCTCGTCCAATCCAATCTATGATCCTTCAACCGGAAATACGAACGGCACTGGTAGGACAGTATTTCCGAATAATCGTGTTCCGGCCTCTCTTATCAGTCCAATCACAGAAAAACTCATTGCCCTTACTCCGCTGCCAAATCAACCTGGCACGTCAAATAACTATTACGCTTCCGGCGATTTCGCAGTGGACCGGCGAATAATCGACGCCAAGGTGGACTATCGTCCCACAGACAAGCTGTCGCTTGCCGCGCGGTTCGGCTGGCTCGACTACAACATGATCAGCCCTCCCGTATTCGGCAATAGCGGCTTGGGCCCCCCTGTGAGCAGCACCGGAGGCCGTGCAGGAACCGGTTTTGGCGATGTTTACTCCAGCACCTTCAGTGGAACTTATATTGCCTCGCCGAATCTGGTAATTGACAGCTATTTCAGCGTCACACAGGTGGGAACAAACTCTGAACCTCCTGGCTTAGATCAAAATCTAGGCCTGACTCTTCTTGGAATTCCGGGAACGAACGGGCCAAGCCGCGCCTATGGCGGCCTTCCCGAATTCGAGGTAACCGGATTCACGACACTGGGCAATGCCGGCTCCGCTGGAGGCCCGATTTACTATGACGACCGCCAGTACGGCTATTCAGCAAGCGCCTCATGGATTAAGGGAACACATACCTTGCATTTCGGCTACGAAGTAAACAGGCAAAGTCTGAACCATTTCGAGACGACTTCCGCGCCTGGTGACTTTGCATTCTCTGGAGGCGTAACGACCCGCAATGGCGGGCCGAGTTCGAATCAATATAATGCCTATGCTGAATTCTTGCTCGGACTCCCATCTTCGGCGGTTCATGATTTGCTGCCCTTTGATGGAAATCGACTTGTGTTGCACATGTGGCTCCACGATTTTTATTTTCAGGATCAATGGAAAGTTGCACCGAAATTGACGCTGTCATATGGGTTGGGGTATAGCCTCTTCCCCATCGGCACCCGGAACACCCGAGGGCTCGAGCGGTACAACTTCAATACGAATCAGGTCGAATTGTGTGGCGTAGCGCTCAACCCCGTGAATTGCGGATACGACGTAAGTAAGACCGAGTTCTCTCCCAATTTAGGTATTGCCTATCGTGTTACGAACACGTTTGTCATTCGGGTCGGTGGCAGCATCACTTACGATCCGGAACCATTGGCCTTTAATCGTGACATGCTGGCAAATTATCCGGAAGATCTACAAATCAATCTCGCTGGAATAAACACATACCAACCGGCCACGACGCTTGCGGCGGGCATCCCCGCAATCCTCGTACCGAACATCCGTTCAGGACTCGTGACACTTCCTCCAGGATTTAACATTCAAACACTGCCGCAACATGTGCGCCGTGATTACGTCGAGTCCTGGAATTTAACGCTCCAGAAGGAGTTTGGCGATGGGTTTTCTGCACAGGCTGGCTATGTGTCTACTCGCGGCGTGGATATTCCGCAAGAATTAAACCTCAATGTTGGTCAAGTAGGCGGAGGAGTTCCGAGCGAGCGTTATTATCAGCTCTTTGGCACGCAAGCCGCTCTGAACCTGCTTACTCCTGTGAATCATACGCACTACGATTCTTTGCAAAGTTCGCTGGGTCGCCGATTTGCCAAACGCTACTCCGTTGATGTGGGTTATACGTTTTCGAAGAACACTGGTATCTGCTGCAACTTTCTCGCTGATACGGCACCGGCCATTAGCATTCCGCAATACATGAATCTGGCACGAGCGCTGGAACCGTTCGACCGAACTCATGTGTTGACGATCAGCTCGGTAGCTGAGTTGCCGTTTGGGAAAGGAAGGAGATGGCTCAGCGGCGGAGGTTTTCTATCTGCGGTAACAGGTGGCTGGCAATTAAGCGGGTTGTTCAGCGACTACTCCGGCCTGCCGTTTTCGGTCAGCGCTTCCGGCACATCCCTCAATGCTCCCGGAGGAAATACGCAGCGAGCGAATCAAGTGAAACAGAGTGTACAGATCCTCGGCGGCATTGGTCCGAACGAATCCTATTTCGATCCGTTTGCGTTTGCACCCGTGACAACCGCTGCATTTGGAACAGCGGGCTACAACACGCTTCGGGGGCCCGGAACGCGGAACCTTGATCTGTCATTGTTCCGTAACTTCCGATTCACCGAGCGCTGGAATTTGCAGTTCCGCGCAGAGGCTTTTAACTTGACCAACACGCCGCACTTCAGTACTCCCAATGGGAACGTTTCGAATCTCGTTTTGAATCCCAACGGAACCATCAAGAGTTTAGGCGGGTATACCACAATCACGAGCACGTTAGGAACCGGCCGCGAGGGGATCGACCAGCGCGAGATCCGGCTGGGGCTCCGGCTTAGCTTTTGATCTACCATCATGGAGAGCAGCTTCAAGCAATCTAATTCTGTTTCTCGTCGAGCGTTTCTCTCTACTACGATTGCGCCCGTGATAACAGGCATATCGGCGACCACGCAAAACACGAGCATCAGTGACTTGGATGATCGCACACTTGTGTCCCGGGCAGATCTTGTTTACACGGCACCGGCATCGCGCAGCGAAGAAGGACTCCCTATCGGCAACGGAAGGATGGGATCTCTCGTGTGGACGTCGCCTTTGGCACTGCACTGTCAGATAAATCGGTGCGATGTTTTCGCCGAAAACAAGGATACACACAGCTTTCCCGAGCGACATTCGGATTACAGCGCCGGATGTGCATTTCTTGATATCAGCGTTAGCAATTTTGGTGACCCTGTATTTGAAGGTAGTGCTTTTCGGCAGCACTTATCGCTCTATGATGCGCTGATGACTGTAAGAGGCAACGGCGTAATTGTTCGTCTTCTGGCTTCCTGCAATCGCGACGTATTTGCGATTGAAATAGATGATCAGCGTGACCAGCCTCAAGCGATAAGTGTGGATCTGCGCATGCTCCGCTACCTGATGCAATATCTGGAGCATGAAAACTACCTCTTGGCGCACGAGCACAAAGTGAAAATCGTCACTCGCAATCACACCGCTATATCCGGACTCGATATTCGCGATGGACGCATCGTGCTCACCCAGCAATTTCGCGAAGGCACTTACTATAATGCTTCCGCTGTGGCCGCTGCGATTATCGGACGCAAAAGTTACGCGCAATATGCGAATGATGCATGTGTGCGCCTGACGTCGGCACCGGAACGCGGCCGTTTTTTGATTCTCGTTAGCAGCGCTTCGAATTTTGACCCAGGCCAGGATATTGCAGCTTTAGCCCTAAATCAAATCGATAACAGTCCAACCAGTTTTGATGCCCTGCTTGCGGACAACCAGCGTTGGTGGCACGATTTTTGGTCCAAGGGGCTTATTCATTTACACAGTTCAGATGGTGTTGCTGATTTCGTCGAACAGAACTACACATATTTTCTGTACGTGATGGGCTCTACTTCCCGTGGTACTTATCCGCCGCGCTTTGGTGGTCTCCTTTGGTTTACAAACGGGGACATGCGCGAGTGGGGCTCAGAGTATTGGTGGGCAAACACTGCCTGCTATTACGACGCCTTGCCGGCGACGAACAGATGGGATCTCGTCAATCCCGTGTTCAATATGTACAGCAGGATGTACGATTCTTGCGCTCAAGCTGCGCGCCAGCAATGGGGTAGCCAGGGTATTTACATACCAGAAACAGTATTTTTCGATGGCTTGGAGGATCTGGGTAAATTAGCCCAGGAAGTTCGCGATCTTTATCTGCTGCGCAAACCGTGGAACCAGCGCTCAGACGAATTTCAACGACTCGCGGACACGAAGCAACCTCACAACTCACGGTGGAACTGGAAAGACAAGGGACAGTGGACTGATGGCATTTGGAGCTATCACGACAAGGGCGCTGGCCCTTACGGCCAGACCAGCCATATTTTTTCGAGCGGAGCAAAAATCGCCTATTTGTACTGGCTGCGCTATGAGTACACGCTGGACACGGATTGGCTTCGGGATCGCGCATACCCGATGATCAAGGGAATCGTTGAGTTTTATAGAAATTTCCCCAGCTTAAAGAAGGGTTCCGATGGAAAATACCATATACATAATGTGAATAACCATGAACCGGTATGGGGAGCACAAGATACGAATGAAGAACTTTCGGCAATGTACGGCATTTTCCCCATCGCGATCCGCGCTTCTGAAATTTTGGGCATTGATGCAGAGATAAGAACGCTATGGAAGGAGATCTTGACAAATTTGGCGCCTCTCCCGGAGAGAAAACTTGATGGGTTTAGAGCAATCTGGATCGCCGGCCTTCCGCCTCTACTCAAAGGCCGTCTTGATGCTCCTGGCTCTGTTCCGTTACTTGAATATGATTTGTGCACAATTGAAACTCGCGATCACAACATACTCGAATTAGGCAACGCGACTTACGATGCGATGCATCCGAATGGAATCAATGATCAAACACCGTTCAGTGTGCTGAATCGAAGCGGAGCCGCGGCCGCGCATTTGGGCCGCGCCAAGGACATTCGCTACATTCTGCCCAATCAGTTGAGATGCTTGGTACCACAGCATGATTTTTGCGATTGGGAGGGTGGGGGAAGAACGCGTGTGCTGCGGAATCGCTTGACGCTGCGAGAAGGCCCGGGCAATGTGGACGCTGAACGCATCGGCAGAGTGTCGCAGGCCTTGCAGCTTTCGCTCTTGCAAAGCGTGCCTCCCGCACCCGGCGAAGACAGCATCCTTCATTTATTTCCGGCGTGGCCGACAGAATGGGATGCACGCTTCACACTTGGAGCGCGAGGCGGATTTCTCGTGAGCGCGTCGATAGAGCGGAGCGAAATCAAATCGGTCGAGATTGTTTCTCACGCAGGAGCGACATGCCGGTTGCGCAACCCCTGGGGCGAGGCTAGCGTGCGAGCAACAAGGAACGGACATAGAGCGGAAGTGCTTGTCGGAGCGCTACTTTCGTTTGCAACCAGCAAAGGGGAGCGGATCGCGCTTCGACCGGATGGCACGTAAAAATGACAAAGGCTGGATGGAGAAGGTCGGTTTGTGCAGCAGGAAGCCCACATCGCTTCTCGACGGTTAACCGCAGTGCATGCGGCCTCTGTCGGATAAAGACGCTATATCTGATGCTCGTTGCTGTATTCATTGGAAACGCAAATGCCCAAATTCCGCGCATTTCTGTAAGCCACGCGAACGGCCAATGGACCGTGACCGGCAAAAAGAACATCATTATATTGAATGATTCCGATCTATCAGTCGCAGTTCATGCTGGTCCTGTTACCTGGAAAATGCTCCCCTCGTCGGATCACGACATGCGGGTAGACGTGGCAGGGGATGAATTCTATGTCCGGCTGGCAGACGCGCAGAAAATCGACATAGAACCATACACAACCGGCTTTAAAACTGGTTTGCGCATAATTCTTGGAGATTTCCGCGATAAAGGGATACTCGCCCGCGGCTCGCTGCTGAACACACGTGTTGTCCTGACCATGTGTCTCGAAGGTAAGGATGAGGACTTAGTGGCTGAATCCATGGTCAACGAAAATGGTACTGCGGTAAAGGAATTGAACTGGCCTAAACCCATCGATGGCCGCGAGGCCGATTACACCATCATTTCAAGTGATAACGGTACGCTTTTGCCGCGCAGTTGGTCAAGACCATATCATCCTATTCATCACGCTGCAACTGATCACAGCGTGATTCAAAGCCATCTCATCGAGACCTGGGCTATGTCCTGGTGGGGGTTTGAGAAGGGTGATTCAGCAATGATTGTTATTGTGGAAACGCCTAACGATGCCTCTTATACTTTTTCACATCCCGCAGGAGGCCCTACGTATATGGGACCGAGCTGGCTCGCACAGCTTGGTCATTTTGGCTATTTGCGCAGCTTGCGTATGCGGTTTTTGCCTAAGGGCAACTACGTCGACCTGGCGAAACAGTATCGCCGCTATGTGATCGATTCCGGGCTTTATGCTTCTCTCAAAGATAAAATCGCGCAGCGGCCGATCGTAGCCAACCTGATTGGGCATCCCATGCTGCGTTTGCGAGTTCTCAAAAATGTCAGACCCGACAGCACGGAATATGACCCCAAAATCCCAAGTAAGAATTATCAGCTGACTGCATTTGCCGAGAACATCCAGCAGCTCCGCAAGTTGCGGTCTCAAGGATGGGAGGGGCTGAACGTGATTCTTTCGGGATGGCTACACGAAGGATATGATCGACAAACGCCTGATGCGCTGCCACCTTCCGAAAAAGCCGGCGGCTGGGCCGGCATGAGAGCGTTTTTCGATGCCTGCAGGCAACTTGATTATACCTGCTCGTTACACGATCAGTATCGTGACTATTACACTGATGCTCCATCATGGAATCCGGACTTTGCAGTTCACGAAGAAGATACAACTAGCCGACCCGATACTTTCCCCGGCACCCGTTTCGGGAAGGATTGGAAAGAAGGATATGTCCCGTTTATGAATCATTGGGACGGTGGAACGCAGAGTTACTTGAATAGCCGTTTCATGCTCGGCTTCTTAGTTAAAAACTATGATCTGCTCTTTGAGCATGGCATTCACCCTCACGGAAGTTACTTAGATGTATTCGGATACGTTCCGCCCGATCAGGATTTCAATCCAAACCATCCGAATACTCGCACAGAATCTATGAACTATCGCGTCGCTCTTTTTGAGTGGGTGAAGCATAATCTGGGAATCGTGGGCACAGAAGCGGGCTCAGATTGGGTAATCCCGTACGTGGATTACACGACCCCTCGCGCCAACCGTGGTGTAAACAGGGGAGCCAATCCTACCGAAGGAGATGCCATCCAGGTTCCGCTTTATTCACTCGTTTATCACGATGCGGTAGTTAGCCAAAGCTCTCCTGAGGATCTGCACGGTTTTTTGTATGGCGATGCTCCATTAATGAACACGAGAACCGGAGCTATCGCTAATCCGGAACAGATTCGACGCATGGCCGCCCTCCATAAGCGTGTAGGCCTACTTGAGATGACAAATCACGAATTCCTGGACGGGAATTACCGAAAAGAACGCACCACATTCGCAGATGGGACAACGGTTACCGTTGATTGGAACACAAACATAGTCACAATTAATCCACCTTTATGACGTTTCTTTGTGTTTTTATTGCCGCATCTGCTTTCACGTCGCCAGCGCCCGTTGCGCGCCGACCGGCAATGCCATAGGATATTTGCGAGAAATGTTCAATCGCAGATCGTTTGGCAAACTCGCCGCCGCATCGCTCGCTCTGGCGGCCCCAATACCGCCGCCTCAGACCAGCGTGCAGCAAACGAACAAGATGAAGCTAGGCACGCAGCATGATTCAAGCGATGAAACCCTGCGCGTTTTGGCGGCGCTCGGTGTCACGCATATCTGTAGCCGCCTCCCTTCTGCGAAGTTTGATGAAAACTGGTCCGTCGAAGGCCTTTCCCGCCTGCGCGAACGCGTGGAAAGCTTCGGCATCAAACTCGAGGCCGTGCCGCTGCCACTCAGCTCGAATTACATTACACAAGCCGAGAATCCCAACATTATGCTCGGCAAAAGTCCGGAACGCGATCGCGAGATCGACCAGATCTGCCAGATGATCGAAAATTGCGCCCGCGTCGGCATTCCTATGGTGAAGTACAATCTCACCATTCTCGGAGTGGTGCGCACGGGACGGGTACGCGGACGCGGCGGCGCAAGTTACTCAGCCTTCGATTATTCGAAAGAACCCAAAGACCTGCCCCTTACCGAAGCGGGGCCGGTTTCAAGCGAGATGATGTGGGAGCGCATCACCTATTTCCTGAAACGGGTGGTCCCTGTGGCCGAAGCCAATCGAGTCAAAATGGCCTGCCATCCGCACGATCCTGCCATGCCGCCTTCCGGCTTCCGCGGCGTGCATCGCGTGCTCGGCACTGTGGAGGGACTGAAACGCTTCATCGAAATCAACCCCAGTCCGTATCATGGATTGAATTTCTGCCAGGGGACGGTATCCGAAATGCTCGCTGACCCCGGCCGCGAGATCTTCGATGTGATCCGCTACTTCGGAACGCGCAAGAAGATCTTCAACGTGCACTTCCGCAACATCCACGGCGGTTTTTTGAATTTTCAAGAGACGTTTCCGGACGCCGGAGATGTGGATATGCTCCAGGCGCTCCGCGTTTACAAGGAAGTGGGCTACGACGGCATGTTGATGCCGGACCACGTGCCGGTCATTGAAGGAGACGCCGGCGGGCGCCAGGCGTTTGCATTCGCATTCGGCTACATCCGGGGATTGTTGCAGGCAGTTGATGCCTGAGGGGGACGACAAACTGACATGAGTGGGATCGATCGCAGGCAATTTCTCTCGGCTTCCGCTGCCCTAGTATTACGCAATTCTCTCTCCGCGATGGAGCGTTTTGACCTCTACGCGATCGAACGCCCGCGCGTCATCAAACAAGCGGATCAGTTTCTTCATCAGCAGCCTATTACGATTACGGCCTATCGCAGCCCCCGCAGTGCAGGCGGTCTGCATGATTACTTTTCTGAAGGCGATTATTGGTGGCCAAATCCAAAAAATCCAAACGGACCCTACATCCGCCGGGATGGGATGTCCAATCCCGACAACTTCGTCGCACACCGCCGTGCTCTGATGCGCTTAAGCGTGCAATGTCCCGCATTATGTGCAGCGTGGCTGCTTACTAAAGAGCGCAAATATGCCGAGCATGCCAGCGCTCACCTGCGCGCCTGGTTTGTAGATCCGGCAACACGCATGAACCCAAACCTTCAGTACGCGCAAGCCATTCACGGTATCACCACCGGCCGTGGCACAGGAATCATCGATACGCTTCACCTGGTCGAGGTGGTGCGCGGCGCGGCTGCTATTGAGAATTCGGGCGCCTTGTCCGATAGCGACAAGCAGGCTCTGCACCAGTGGTTCTCCGATTATCTGCGCTGGATGACAACTTCACCAAACGGTAAACAGGAGCGCGACGCAAAGAACAATCACGGCAGCGCTTGGGTGCTTCAAGTCGCCGAGTTCTCCACTTATGTCGGCGATGCCGCGCTGCAAGATGATTGCCGCAGGCGCTTCAAAACGGTTCTGATACCCGGCCAAATGTCTCCCGATGGCAGTTTCCCACTCGAACTCGCCCGCACCAAGCCCTACAGTTATTCGCTTTTCAATCTCGAAGTACTTTCCGGAATCTGCCAGGTGCTTTCGACGGACCGCGACAATCTCTGGACCTTCCACCTGCCCGATGGCCGCTCCATGAGTAAGGCCGTAGCCTTTCTGTACCCGTACCTGGCTGACAAAAAGAAATGGCCTTACAAGCCCGACGTCGAATACTTTGATCAATGGCCTGTTCGCCAGCAGAGCTTGCTGTTTGCAGGTTTGGCTTTCAACAAACCCGAGTATCTCGCCCTGTGGCGGCGTTTGAATCCCGAACCCACAGTGGAGGAAGTGATTCGCAATTACCCCATTCGCCAGCCTGTGCTCTGGATGAATTCGGCCATCGATCGCGGGGTGCTTCCCCTGACCTCACGCTCGGGCCGCGCTTGAAAGTACTGCCTGGCATCCACCCAAAAGCTTCGCCTTCTGAAAACTCATTTCGGTGAATCGTTACTCTCGCCTGACGGACAGCGCTCGAATCGGTATCCAAAAAACTGGATGTCCACCGTCGTCGGCCCCACCAGCTTCACATGCGAAAGCGAGGAGTTGTGGGAAGGCATCCAGAATCCATCCACTTCCGCAAAATTTTCTTCGACTTCCGGCCTTCCAACCCAGAAGGAAACGCTCTCTGCTAGGCGCCCCTTCACGCGCCGGATGGCATAGGACTGAGCATCCACCCAGGCTTTCCCCTCCACCAGGAATTTCGAACTTCTTCTTGGCGACAGCTCCAGCACGTAGCACAGCTTGCCGTCGAGAACCTGCTCGCCGAGCAGTTTGAACTTGTAATTAGCTGGATCAATGTCGCTCTGCTTTTGCTCCTGTTCTGTCTTCGGTTCCCCCTCTACGATGTCCATCAGCGCATGCCGCACCAAAAAACCGACATGCTGCTGCGATACGAGCTGGAACTGCTTTCCCTTGGTCCGGCTTGTCGTCACCTCAAACGTCATGACCGCACTCTGGCTGAGATGCGGATTCTGAAGCGTATACACTCTTGTGCAGCTATACGCGCACAGCGCAGCCTGCTGGCGTTCGTGCTGACGCTGCATCTCGGCAACAATCGTCTCCAGATCCGCTCTGGGCGCAGGCCGCCCCACTGCCAGCGTGACAGCCAGCCAAAGAACGAAAATCCCCGCTCGCACGTCTATTGGACGAAGGAACAGCCGCCGATGGCACTCAGATTGTCGGTTCTGAGGACAGAGTCGCCGGAACCCGGCCGCGGCTGTGGCAGCATCGGAACATGGGGCTAGTTAACGGCTCAAGACCGCACCACCATCCCCATGTCGACCAGGGCGCAAGCGCCGTCGGTCTGCGCACCGTCGCCACGTTTGAAGCGCTCAAAGGAATTGCCGTCCTGCTCATCGGCATTACCCTGCTTTTTGTCCACCAGCACGCCGAACAGTTTTCCGAAAATCTGCTGTACCGCCTCCGCATCGATCCCGATCGTAAGCTGGCTCAAATGTTTCTCAATGCCGCCTCTCAGGTCAACGATGCGCGGCTTTGGACTATTGCAGCCGTGGTTTTACTCTACGCTGCCGTCCGCTTCACGGAAGCTTGGGGCCTTTGGAACCGGCGCGTCTGGGCAGAGTGGTTCGCCATGCTTTCCGGAGCCCTGTATCTGCCATGGGAAATCTTAAAGATCGTGGAAAAAGTCGACTGGGAACGCATCAGCGTGCTCTGTATCAATCTGATCGTCATTCTCTACATGGCAGAAATCCGCATTCGCGAAACCTGGCAGTCGCGCAGACAGAAACAAAAATCGCGGGAATGCGAACAGCCCGCAACCAAAGTGCCCTAACCTTCACACCTGGATCGGAAAGATCTCCCCAATGCCCAGCGAGCGAATCGACGGCTCGACTTTGGCTCCATCGCCAACCACCAGCCAGATCATCTCTTGCGGATCGAGCAGCATCTTGGCGCAAGCTTCAATCGCTGCTGGCGTCAGCTCTAAAACCCGCTCGGCATATGTCTCGTAATAGTCGAGCGGCAGCCCCAATTGCAGCAAGTTCGCCAGCATGTTGCCGATCGCATTCATAGTTTCATGCGCCCCTGGCAGCTCCAAAATCTGCTGCCGCTTCACCTTCTCGAGTTCTTCTTCGCGAACCGGCTTCGCACCAATCATGCCGATTAGCTCTGCCAAAAATTCGGAAATAGAATCACTCGTCTTGTCCGCCTGCACAGAAGCATAGGCTACAAACGGCCGCTGCGCGCGCGCACTGTAGAGCACAGATGCCGCCCCGTAGCACCAGTGCTTCTCCTCTCGCAAATTCATGTTGAGACGCGAGCCGAACGTGCCGCCGAAAATGTTATTCATGGTCTCAATCGCTGGCTCGCGCTGCGCATCGGGCGGCGGCGCAATCGTCGCTGCAATCACAACCGAATGTTGCGCCCCCGGCCGGTCCACCAGATAAACGGCTGGCTGGGCCGGCTTCGGCGCCAGGCTGATATTTTTCGCGGGCACGCGCTTGCCCCGCCAGTGCTGCAAGCGCGCCTCTAATTTCGGCTTAATCTCCTCTAACGTGGTGTCGCCCACGATAATCAGCGTGTTGTTTTCCGGCTGAAACCAGGTGTCGTGAAAGGCGGCAATATCATCGCGCGTTAATTTTTGAACCGTCTCTTCTGTACCCGAACCGGTGAGCGGAACCCCATAGGCATGCTTCGGACCGAAGAGAATGGGAGGAAGCGCGCGCCACGCCATTTGCAGAGGCGTCATCTTCTCATTCGCAATAGCCGCCAGTTGCAGAGTCTTCTGCCGTTCGAAATCCGCCTGCGGAAAGATCGGGTTCAAGATTACATCTGCAAACAGATCGAGCGTCGGTTCCAGGTTCGCTTTTAGCGCAGAGAGATACACGCTCGAAAAATCGAGATTCGAACCGGTGTTGAGCTGCGCGCCCAGCCCCTGCAACTCATCGCTGATTTCGAGCGCAGTTCGCTTCTTTGTTCCTCCCGTCAGCAGCGCCGCGGCAAAGCGCGCTGTGCCTGGCAGAGCAAACTGATCAGCGGCATAACCGGCATCCAGTTCCAGCCAGAAACTCACGACGGGAATCTCATGCCGCTCCGCCAGCAGAAGGTTGAGACCGTTTGAGAGCTTATCCCATTGCACTTGCGGCAGTCGCAGCTTCTTCACCAAGCCAACTTCAGGCGCGGCGCTGCGATCACAGCTTGGCGCGGCCGCTTTCACCGCGCGAAACGGAAAGATCTCAAGCGCATATACTCCGTCGGACAACCAGGCGCGCGCTGCATCGCGAATTCCGGCAGCCGTGGCGCACTCAAAATCCTCCAGCCGGCGCCGGTACGCGTGTGGCGAGCCTCCATAGGTCTGGCTGGTAGCCAGAATGTCTGACTTGCCCCCAAATCCGCCGATCCGCTCCATACCCCTCACAAACGCCCCATAGGTCACGGTCTTGATGCGCTCCAGCTCACGCGCCGTCGGCCCCTCTTGCAGAAATCGGTCTAGCTCTTCATCAATCGCCTTCTCGACCCGGCTCAACTCGATGCCCTCGCGCGCCGTCGCTACCACCACAAACTGGCTTCCAATCTCCCGCTCATCCAAATAAGCAGCCACTTGCGTTGCAATCCGGTCGTCGTAGACCAGGCGCTTATAAAGACGCGATGCTTTGCCATAGGAAAGAACGCCGGCTGCAAGCCGTAAGCGATGCAGATCCGTTGCGCCATAGCCCGGCACATTCCAGACTTTGTAAATGCGCGCCTGCGGAACTCGGTCCTCGGCCGTCTCGCGATGCTCGCCCGTCATCTTGGCAATCCAAGACCGCTGATGAGCAATCGGAGGCCCCGGAGGAATCTCTCCAAAATATCGCTCCACGCGCTTGCGGGCTTCCTCAACTGCAATATCTCCCGCAATCACCAGCACTGCGTTCGATGGCGTGTAGTAAGTCTGAAACCACTCGCGCACATCCTCAAGCGAAGCTGCATCCAGATCCTCCATCGATCCAATTACCGTGTGCGCATACGGATGTTCAGCCGGATAGGTAGCCTTGGCCACCAGCTCTTCTGCAATCGCATAAGGCTGATTCTCCCCCTGCCGCTTCTCGTTCTTCACCACCTCACGCTGCAAGTCCAGCACCTGCTGGCTGATCGTGTGAGAGAAGTATCCCATGCGATCAGACTCGGCAAAGAGCGCGTAATCGAGAGCCGGCGTCGGAACATTTTGAAAGTAATTCGTGCGGTCCTCGTTCGTCGTACCGTTTAAATCTGTAGCGCCCACTCTTTCGAGCGCTTCGATATAACTGCCCGGTAAATGCTCGCTGCCGCCAAACATCAGGTGTTCAAACAAATGCGCGAATCCGGTCTTGCCCGGTTTCTCATTCTTAGATCCGACGTGATACCAAATGTTCACGGCCACAATGGGCGTCTTGTGATCTTCATGCACTAGCAAAGTCAGCCCGTTTTCAAGCCGGAACTCTTCACAAGGAATCTGAATCTCTGAAAACCGCATGGTCCGTGCAACCGTCACGATAGCAGAAGCCCTTAGCAAAGCCTGCAAGATCCCGTAGAGTAGTAACTATGGTGCAGTGCACATTGATCGAAGGCTTTTTGTCCGACGGATTACCCATACGATTGTGGCTCGCCGCATTGAATGGCAAGCTGGTGCGCGCTGCTTTGCATGACGATGCCCATCCCTGCACGCAAGAGGAGTTTCTTGAGAAAGCAGGTTTTCTGAATGAAGCGCAAACGGCCGGCGCCTCGGATCGCATGCTCGAGCACGCGGCAGCCGAAGTGCGCGACTATTTCGCGGGCCGGCGATTGGCATTCGATCTGCCGCTCGAGCTCTCCGGCACCGAGTTTCAGATGCGCGTCTGGCATCAGTTGACGCAGATTCCTTTTGGCGAGGTGCGCAGCTACGGCGCCGTCGCTGCGGCGATCGGTCTGCCTTCCTCATCGCGAGCAGTTGGCCGCGCCAACGGCGCAAACCGCTTGCCTGTACTCGTGCCCTGCCATCGCGTCATCGCAAGCAGCGGCCAATTGGGTGGCTTTACCGGCGGCGTGGGCCTAAAAAAACGTCTCTTGGCCCACGAAGCCGCGGTCTTGGGCAGATCCGCTTTCTAGTTAACTGCTCTTGGCCTTCGCCCGATCCATGTACTTGAGATCGGCAAGACTCAGCCGGATGGCATCGCCCGTCTTGACAAAGGGCGGGACCATCACTTGCACGCCGTTGGTAAGCCGCGCAGGCTTCCACGTACTATCTGCCTGCCCGTGCATCGGCGGCGCGGTCTCCGCAATCTTTGCTTCCACAAAATCAGGAAACACAACGCTCACAGGCCGGCCCTCGACAAACTCCACCGGCACCTGCATCCCAGGCTCGAGAAATTTGGCTCGTTCGCCGATCAGCGCCGTCGGTATTTCGGTCTGCTCATAGGAGGCCGGATGCATGAAAAAACAAGCGTGCTCATCGCTGTAGAGAAACTCGAGCGTCTGCCGCTCCACCGGAACCTCGGCCACTTTCAGATCAGCCCGCAAGCTGTGCTCCCAAATCGCTCCCGTCGAGAGATTCTCAAGCCGCACGTGATTCACGCCGCCCATCTTGCCTTGCCCGGGATGATAATCTGCCGCCAAAACTCTGTAGAGCTGGCCTTCGTAGCGAATTGCCATGCCTGCCCGAATCTGCGAAGCGTTGATCAAGTTCGCCTTGTTTCCTTTCTGTCACGCAATTGTACAGCTTTCCTCAGTTGGCCGGCCAGGGCGGCAGCCTTTTCAGCCTCAAGTCGCTCCGCCGTTACACTTGGGGCCGCCCGTCATCTTCGCACTTCGGCCCGCCAGATCTTTGCCTCAATCAGAGAGAAAAATTCCTCTTGCTCATCCAGTTGCACATCGATCTCAAGCCAGGCAAGATCAAGCGGCGCAATGATCTTGCCGAGATGTGGAGGACAGTTGACGCGGTCCTTCTCCGTCGTGACCAGTATCTCCGCGCCATGAGCGCGAGCCTGATGCGCGATCCGCTGCAGCTCAAAGGGCTTGTAGTGATGATGATCTTCGAAATACCATTGATAGACCACTTCGAGCCCCAGCGATTCGAGCGTGCGGCAAAACGTTTCCGGATTTCCCAGGCCGCAGAAAGCGCCTACGCGCCGCGCTGGCAACTCCTCCAAACACGCTCCTGTCAGATAGTCCCGCCAGCAGCGCGCCCGGATCTGCATACGAAAAACCGGAGCCCCGCGGTTGTATTCCTTCAGCCGTTTGCAGATCGCCTGAAACTGCAACTCGCTCGCCACACGGGTGACCACAAATACGTCTGCCCTGCTGAGCGCCTCGAGCGGCTCTCGCAAACGGCCCAGCGGAAAAATCGCCTCCTGCCCAAAGGGATCTAATCCGTCAATGAGCACAATATCGAGATCCCGCATCAAGCCTGCGTGTTGGAATCCATCATCGAGCAACAAGACACGCGTCGAAGGGAACTGGCGCAGTAAGATTTGAGCCGTTTGATACCGGTTGGCTCCGATGCCCACAGGTGAGATTCCCGTTCGCAGATAAATCTGCGCTTCATCGCCCGTGAACGCGGCTGGTATCTTTGCCCCGGGAGCGAGCGCGAGATATTTCGCTGGAGTGCGCCGGCGGTAACCGCGCATGAGAATCCCTGTCGGATAACCCCGGGCATGTAATTGTTGAGCCAAAAAATTTGTAAACGGCGTTTTGCCAGAGCCTCCCATCGTGATGCCTCCCACGCTGATCACCGCAGCCGGCAGCGGAGCCAGGGAGCGGGCGTGATGTTCGGCGCGACGCCGCTTGATCTTTCCCCCTTCCCGCCAAAGCGCCGCCAGGCCGGCCAGCATGAGATGCGAAAGCGCTCCCCGTGGAGGCCGCGGCGAAGCACCATAATAAATCTGCCAAAGATCTCGTGCCAGCCGCGCTGCCGCGCCGCGATGTTCCTCAACCACCGAACGCGCCCGCAAGCCAATCTCTCTCGCCTTTTCCCGATCGCGCAGCAAGTCTCGCACCGCCTCGGCCAGCGCACTCGCCTCTTGAATCTGCACCACGGCGCGC
>Ga0209061_1003429_pt1 | contig 17263 bp, 15 predicted proteins | sample Coa_R1_10_FD_187157 | JGI IMG/M metagenome (GOLD analysis project Ga0209061, IMG submission 187157) | Surface soil microbial communities from Centralia Pennsylvania, which are recovering from an underground coalmine fire - Coalmine... | ecosystem: Environmental > Terrestrial > Soil >...
AAGTGGCCGATCTCGTCGGAGAACGCCACGTTGTAGGAGTGCGCCGCCCACGGCACCCGGGTGTCCGGGCCGGAGGTGGCGTACATCGGGTGGAACGCGTACGGCGTCACGCTGCACGTGCTCGCGGCGGGCTGGTAGTTGACCTCGGCGAAGCCGTTGGCCTTGCTGGCGGTCATCGACCCGAAGGTGTGCGCGGTCAGGTCGAAGATGTCGACGCGGAAGCCCGCCGGGGTGTCGGACATGTGCACGCTGAGCAGGTCGCCCGGGTTCATGAACAGGTCCTTCGCCGGGTCGGGCGTGTAGGTGGCCAGCGTGGCGTCCAGCGGGTTGGCCGGAGCCTGGGCGACGCCGTTCCTGGTGATGAACGCGAAGTTCACGTACTCCACGCCGACGCTGTTCAGGCAGGCGGCGTTGTTGTTCACGCCCGCCGGGTTGGAGCTGTAGCTGTCGATGTTCAGCGCCGCGCACCACTGCGTCGCCGCGCAGCTGTCGCCGGCGGGCCAGGGCGCCCAGCCCGGCGGGTAGAACTGCATCTCCATGAACGCGGTGCCGGGGTGCTTGCCGATGTACCGGGGGGACGACGGGTCCGGGCTGTTGTAGATGTTGCTGTCCGAGTCCGCCGGGCAGCTCGTGGTGTAGTTGGGGAAGGACTGCGTGTCGCACATCGCCATGCCGAACCAGAACGCCGGGTGCAGCATGAAGTTGTCGGTCCCGCCGGCGCCGTCCTGCTGCGGCGGGGCCGGCGGGTCCTTCGGCAGCCTGACGTAGTACGTCTGGTTGTCGCCCGAGCCCGGCCTGTTGCTGTAGAACAGCAGCGACGGCTCGTCGTGGCCGACGTAGCTGCCGCCCCAGCCGACCGGCGGGTAGGCGTTCGACACGTCGGCGCAGCCGGCGGCGTGGGCGGTGTCGCTGCACAGCCCGTACTTCTACGCCGTGCCCGCCGTCTTCGCCGTCGTCGCGGCGGCCGCGACCGAGGCGGTGCCCGCCAGGGCGAACTGCCCGGCGACCGCGATGGCCATCGCGGGCACCAGCAGCACCGGCAATCGCCGCCAGCCCGGCCGCGGTGACCCCCGTCCGAACATCGCCGAAACTCCCCGTGCTGACCTGGGCGTGCGCATGGTGCGCTCCTTTGCGCTCACGCGTGCCGCCAGGTCCGGCCAGGCCCGACGGCCACGCGGATGTGACCGTCCCGGGGTACGAGACGCTTTCCGACGGAAGGTAACAATGCCATGAAAGATCAGTCAATACCTGACGAACTCAGGTTTTTACCGTGCGGGACAGGTATTGGTTGTGTTGCGGCATTGTTGCGGAATCGCATCACCCGGGCAGGCGCCCGCTCGCCGGCGGCCGGCGGTAGAGTCCACCCGTGAGCACGCGCGATGAACTGGACTCGCTGACCTCCGGCGAACTGCACGACCGTGCCGTGCGGCGGGCACTGCACCACGCAGACGTGGAGTTCCTGTGGGAACTGCTGCGCGCCCTCCCGGCGGCCGAGGCCGCCGGGGGCCACGACGCGGAGGCCGGGAGGGATATCACGAAGGTGTCCGCGCTCATCGCCGATGCGGTGGGGTCCGGGAAGGAGGACATCGCCGACGCGATGCGCCCGCTGTACCTCGACTACCTCACCAGGCACGATTGCCGCGAATGACGCACGACGCGGCCCGCCGGCCGCAGGCCGGCGGGCCGCGTCCGCATCGTTGTGGCAGCGATGCGCACCTGACCGTCTCGTTGCCACAGCGATGCCGCCAGGCTCAGGCGCGCGCCCCGGGGCGGACGCCGCTGGCCCGGGGCGAGACGGCGGGCGCGGGCGGGCACCACACCGGCCGTCCGGGCTGACCGGGAACGGCAGCGGCGCGGACGGCCGGCGCGGGCACGACGCCGCGGCGGGCGCGGGCCAAAGGCCCGCGCGGGCCAAAGGCCCGCGCGGGCGCGTGCGCGGCTACTGGTTGGCGTCCAGGACCGCCTCGATCTCCAGGTTGACCGTGACCTTGTCGCTGAGGACCATGCCGTTGCTGGCGCCGGGGATGGGGCCGTTGTAGCTGACGTTCCAGTCGTTCCTGTTGATCTCGGCGGTGGCGGAAAAGCCCGCGCGGGTGCCGCCATAGGGGTCCGGGCCGAAGCCGTTGACCTCGAGGCGGAACGTGACCGGCCGGGTGATGCCGCGCAGTGTGAGGTCGCCGTCGAGCAGGAAGTGATCGCCGTCGGGCCGGATGCCGGTGGACCGGAACGTCATCGCGGGATGCTGCTCGACGTCGAAGAAGTCCGCGCTGCGGATGTGGTTGTCCCTGGTGTCGTTGCCGGTGTTCACCGAGCTGAGGTCGACGCTGGCCTCGACGCTGGACTGCAGCGGGTCCGCGGCGGTGATGATGCGCCCCTCGAACTTGTCGAAGCGGCCGCGCACCTTGCTCACCATCATGTGCCGGACGGTGAACGACACCTCCGAGTGCACCGGGTCGATGGTCCAGGTGCCCGCGACGTATCCGGGAATCTCCAGGGCTGTCTCCGTCATCGTTCCTCCCGAGTGAGTGCTCTGATTCTTTCTCGTACGCGAGTTACTTTACATATCTGAGTTCCTGATAGTAACCTATATCAGTTGAACCGTCAAGCAGATGCCGCGCTGGGTTTCGCCGCCGGCGCGACGTACCCTTGGTGGCAGCAGGGAGGCGATGCCGTGGAGTCCGGGCACTCCGGCCCGGTCCGTGAACCGTCCGGGCCGGCCGGCGGCGGGTCGGCCTGCCCGCCGGCGCAGGCCGGCGCGTTGTCGCCGTGCCGCGCGCGGGAGGTGCTGGAGCGCGTGGGCGACAAGTGGTCGGTCTACGTGATCGACCTGCTGGGGCAGGGGACCAGGCGGTTCACCGAACTGCACCGCGCGATCGACGGCATCACCGCCAGGATGCTCACCGTCACGCTGCGCGGCCTGGAGCGGGACGGCATCGTGACCCGCACCATCCATCCGGTCATCCCGCCGCGGGTCGACTACGCGCTGACTCCGATGGGGCGCACGCTGCTGGACACCATCGGCCAGCTTGTCACCTGGGCCGACAGCCACCTGCCGGAGATCGACGCCGCCCGCGCCGCCTACGACGCGAGGCACTCCGCGCAGGAGGGCGACGCCGCCGGCTGAGCCGGCCGGAGACGCCCGGCGCCGGGTTCGTGCTGCCTATGATCACCGCCACACCGCGGGCCGTGCGGGCACGAGCCGCGTAGCATTGCTGATCAGGATGCGAGAGACGGTCAGCGGGCGCGCCCCGGCCATGACTGGTTCCGAGCGGCGCAGGCTGGCCTTCCTCACCTCGACGCACGTGGTCGACGACCTGTACCAGGGCGCCGTCCCCGCGCTGCTGCCGTTCCTGGCCATCGAGCGGCACTACAGCTACGCCGGGCTGACCGGGATCACGCTGGCGGCGACGTTCCTCGCCAGCGTGGTGCAGCCGGCGTTCGGCGCGCTGACCGACAGGCACTCCCACCTGGGCTGGCTGACCGCCGCGGGGCTGCTGGTGGCCGGGCTCGGCGTCGGCCTGTCCGGTCCCGGCGACAGCTACCTGATCACCTGGCTCGCCGTCGCCGCCTCGGGCGTCGGGGTCGCCGCGTACCATCCCGAGGCGACCAGGACCGCCCGCGGCCTCGCGGGCGACTCGACCCAGGCGATGAGCTGGTTCACCGTCGGCGGCAACGTGGGGATCGCGCTCGGCCCCGTCCTCGTCACGCCGGTGCTGCTCGCCACCCGGCTGCACGGCACCCCGCTGCTCGCGCTGCCGGCCGTCGTGATGGCCGGCGTGCTCGCGGTGCGCCGCCCGTGGCGGCAGGTGGCCGCGTCCGGCCGCCGGGGGCGGGGCGGCGCGCGAGCCGGCGGCCCGCGAGACGACTGGCGCGGCTTCGCCAGGCTCACCGTGGTCGTGATGCTCCGCTCGGTCGCCTACTTCGGCCTGGCGTCGCTGCTCGCCCTGTTCGCCATCCGGCACTTCCACCAGCCGGCGGGGATCGGCTCGGCGGTTCTGACCGTGTTCGTCGGCTCGGGCGTGCTCGGCACGCTCGGCGGCGGCTGGCTGGCCGACCGCTGGCAGCGGATCGGCACCATGCGGCTGGGCTACGGGCTCGCCGCGGCCGCGGTGCTGCTGCTGGTGCGGGCGCCGGACCTGCCGGTGCTGTTCATCGCGGCGTTCGCGCTCGGCATCACCTTGTTCGCCCCGTTCGCCGTGCAGGTCACCCTCGGCCAGGATTTCCTGCCGAACCGGATCGGCGTGGCCAGCGGCGTCACCCTCGGCCTCGCGGTGTCGGCCGGCGGGGTGGCCGCCCCGTTGTTCGGGCTGCTCGCGGACGGGCGCGGGCTGACCGCGGCGCTCGGCGTCGTCGCCGCCTTCCCGGCGGCCGCCTGCGCGCTCACCGCGCTGCTGCGCGACCCGCGCGGCCCGCGCGGACCGGCGGCCGTTCAGGCCGGGACCGCGCCGCGGGGTTCCGCGTGACGCCCGTCGGCCGGCCCGGCGGCGCCCGATGAGCCGCTGCTGGCGCGCACGACCAGTTCCGGCGTGAACACGAAACGGCGGTGCTCGTGCTCGGCCGGCCGGTCGGCCTCGTCCAGCAGGAGCTCGGCCGCCGCCCGTCCGAGCTGGTACTTGGGCTGGCGCACCGAGGTGAGCGGGACCGCGCCGTCGGCCGCGAACTCGATGTCGTCGTAGCCGACCACGGCGACGTCCGCCGGGACCCCGACTCCCAGCTGGCCGAGCCGGCGCAGCACGCCGAGGGCCAGCATGTCGTTGGCGCAGAACACAGCGGTGACCGCCCGCCCGGACCCGAGGACATCGTCGGCGGCAGACGCCCCGCCGCGCGCGTTCATCGCCGGGACGGTCACCTCGACCAGGACCGCGTCGGGGTCCAGCCCGGCCCGCGCCACGGCGCGGTAGGCGCCGCGGCGGCGGTCAGCGCACTGCCGGATCGTGGTCGGGCCGTTGACCAGGGCGATGCTGCGGTGCCCGAGTTCCAGCAGGTGCGCGACCGCGATCTCGCCGCCGCGCCGGTCGTCCACCGCGACCGAGCACTGGTCCGCCGATCCGGGCCGGTCCAGCAGCACCACGGGCGTGCCGCGGTCGCGGATCCTGCGCAGCTCGGGCGCGCGGCCGTGCACCGGGGTGATCAGGATGCCGCGCACCCGCTGCTCCTCCAGCACCCGCAGGTACCTGCGCTCCTTGTCGGCCGCCTCGTCGGAGTTGCACAAGATCACGGCGTAGCCCGCGGCCTGGGCATGGTCCTCAACCCCCCGCGCGACCTCGGTGAAGAACGGGTTGGTCACGTCCAGCACCACCAGCCCCAGGCAGCGGCTGCGGCCCGCCCGCAGCTGGCGCGCCGAGCCGTTCGGGACGAAGCCGAGTTCCTCCATCGCAGCCTCGACGCGGGCGCGGGTCAGCGGCCGCACCAGGTCGGGATGATTCAGCACGTTGGAGACGGTGCCGACCGCCACCCCGGCCAGGCTCGCCACGTCCTTCATGCCCGCAGCCATCAGCCCTCCGGCCTGCTCGACCCCGCCCGCTGGCTCACCACGCCCTCGGCGTCCCATCGTAGACGCGCGCCCGCCTGATAACGATTCGGCGGCGAGCGGCGACGGGGCCATTGACACCCATGCCCGCCGCAACCAGACTACAGACCTAATTGAAACGTTCCATTAGCGAGCGGCGGAAGCGGGAGGAGCGAGGCGGAGGGTGGAGACGGCGTCCGGTGGTACCCCCCGCAGGCAGGACCCTGGCTGCCCAGACGAGCCCGCCCCGGGGGCTGGACGGGATGCCGCCGCGTCCGGCGGGGCACGCCCGGCCACCGGGACGGGACGGGTGCCCGGCCCGGGCGCCGGCACCGGGAGAGAAGCCGGCCCGGTGCTCGCGCTGCGGCACGCGGCGAAGGCGTTCGGTGCGGTGCAGGCCCTGGTCGACGGCTCGATCGAGCTGTATCCGGGCGAGGCGCACGCCCTGGTCGGCGAGAACGGGGCGGGCAAGTCCACGATGGTGAAGATCCTCGCGGGCGTGCACCAGCCGGACGCGGGCGAGTTGCTCGTAGACGGCGCGCCGGTCACCCTGCACGGCCCCGCGGCAGCGCAGGCTGCGGGGATCGCGGTCATCTACCAGGAGCCGACGCTGTTCCCCGACCTGACCGTCGCGGAGAACATGTTCATCCGGCGGCAGCCGCTGCGCTCGGGGCGCCGCATCGACGGGCGCGCGATGCGAGCCGCCGCGGCGGCGATCTTCGCCCGGCTCGGCGTCCCGCTAGACCCGGCACGCATCGCCCGGGGGCTGTCGATCGCGGACCAGCAGGTCGTCGAGATCGGCAAGGCGCTGTCGCTCGATGCCCGCGTGATCGTGATGGACGAGCCGACGGCGGCGCTGTCGGCGGCCGAGGTGGACCGGCTGTTCGCCGTGATCCGCGCGCTGCGCGAGCACGGCGCGGCGGTCCTGTTCATCTCGCACCGGCTCGAGGAGATCTTCGCGACCTGCCAGCGGGTCACGGTGATGCGCGACGGCAGGCAGGTGCTGTCCCGGGAAGTGGCCGGCCTGGCCGCCGCGGACCTGGTCCGCGCCATGGTCGGCAGGGAACTGGCCGAACGGCCAGCCGGGGCGCACGGCACGCCCGGGGAGCCGCTGCTGGCCGTGCGGCGGCTGACCCGCGAGGGGGTGTTCACCGACATCTCCCTCACCGTCCGGGCCGGGGAGATCGTCGCGCTGGCCGGCCTGGTCGGCTCCGGGCGCAGCGAGGTGGCCCGGGCGATCTTCGGCATCGACAGGTACGACGCCGGCTCGGTCACCGTGCGGGGCCGGGCGCTGCGGCGCGGCTCGCCGACCGGGGCGATGGCAGCCGGGGTCGGGTTCGTGCCGGAGGACCGCCGCCAGCAGGGCCTGATCATGGACATGTCCGTGCAGCGGAACGTCGCGCTCGCCTCGCTGCGCAGGCTGCGCCGTGCCGGGCTGATCCGGTCCTCGGCCGAGCGCAGGCTGGCGGCCGACTGGGCCGCCCGGCTGAAGATCAAGTACGGCAGGCTTGGCGACCCAGTGTCCATGCTGTCCGGCGGCAACCAGCAGAAGGTGGTGCTGGCGAAGTGGCTGGGCCGCAGGCCTGCCGTGCTGATCGTTGACGAGCCGACCAGGGGCATCGACGTGGCCACCAAGGCGGAGGTGCACCAGCTGCTGCTGCGGCTGGCACGGGATGGGGTCGGCGTGCTGATGATCTCCTCGGAGCTGCCCGAGGTGCTGCGGGTCAGCGACCGGATACTCGTCATGCGGGAGGGACGGCTGGCGGCCGAGTTCCGGCACGCCGACGCCTCGGAGGAGGAGATCATGGCCGCCGCCACCGGCCAGGCGGCCGGTCCTCCGGGGGCCCTGGCAGGACAGGCGGTGCCATGAGCGCCACGGTGACCCCGCAGCGCGAGCGGCCGCCGGCGCCCGCGGGGACCGGCGCGCGCAAGCTCACCGAGCGCGCCTTCCGGATCAGGGAATCGGGCATCATCGCCGTGCTCGCGGTGTTCGTCGCGGTTACCGCCGCTATCCAGTCCCGGTTCCTCGACATCACGAACATCCAGTTCGTGCTCGTCAACACCACCGTGTTCGCGCTGCTCGCGCTGGGCGAGACGCTGGTCGTGATCAGCAGGAACTACGACCTGTCCGTCGGGTCGGTGCTGGGGCTGTCGGCCTACCTGTCGGCGAGCCTGTTCGGCCAGCACCACGGCATCCCGATCCCGGTAGCCTTCCTGACCGGCCTGGGCATCGGCCTGGCCTGCGGCGTCGCCAACGGGGTCATGGTGTCCGCCGGACGGGTGCCGAGCCTGGTGGTGACCCTCGCCACCTTGTACATCATCCGCGGCATCGACATCCTGATCGTGGGCGGCAAGGAGGTCGTCGCCAACTCGCTGCCGGCCGCCTACACGGCGATACCGAGATCCACGGTGCTCGGCGTTCCGGACGTGGCCATCGCGGTCGCCATCGTGGTCGGACTGGGCGCGTACTGCCTGCGCTCGTTCCGTTCCGGCCGCGAGCTGTACGCGATCGGGTCGAACCCGGACGCCGCGCGCCTGGCCGGCATCCCCATCGGCCGGAGGGTCTTCGCGGCGTTCGCGGCCAGCGGCGCGATTGCCGGGGTAGCCGGGGTGCTGTGGGCCGCGCAGTACGGGACGGTCGACTCGACCGCGGGAACGGGCTACGAACTGCAGGTGGTCTCGGCCGTGGTCGTCGGCGGCGTGGCGATCTTCGGCGGCAGCGGCAGCGCGGTCGGGGCGGCGCTCGGCGCGCTGCTGCTCAACACGATCAGCTCCGCGCTGTACGTGCTGGGCATCTCGCCGTTCTGGGACCAGGCGATCTGGGGTTTCCTGCTGATCCTGGCCATCTCGCTGGACCGGCTCATCTCGGTCCGGCTGACCGCCGCGCTGCGGCTGCGGGGCGCCCGCCATGGGTGAGGTCCCGGTGAGCAGCGAATCCATGCCGGCCATCGGCGACAGGCTGCGCCCGGTGCTGCGCTGGGAGGCCGGCCTGGCGCTGGTGGTCGTGATCATCGGCATCGTCGGCGCGTCGGCCTCGCCGCAGTTCCTCACCGGCAACAACCTGTTCAACGTCGGCTTGTCCAACGGCGAGATCGCGATCATGACGCTGCCGATGACGCTGATCATCATCGCCGGGGAGATCGACCTGTCGGTGGCGTCGATCCTCGGCATGTCCAGCGCGCTGCTCGGCGTGCTGTGGGCCAGGCACTGGCCGATGATCGCGATCTTCGTGCTGATCGCGGCCGTGGGCCTGGCGGCCGGCGCGGTCAACGGGCTGCTGGTGACCAGGCTCGGGCTGCCGTCGCTCGCGGTGACGATCGGCACGCTCGCGCTGTACCGGGGCATCGCGACGATCCTGCTCGGCCCCAGAACGATCGCCGACTTCCCCGCGACCTATACCAACGTCGGCGTCAACGCGGTGCCGTTCACCGGCAACGACGTCACCTACTCCACCGCGGCCTTCGCCGTCCTCGCGCTGATCTTCGGCGTGATCCTGCACGCGACCCCGTTCGGCCGGTCCGTCTACGCCATGGGCGCGAGCGCCGAGGCGGCCCAGTTCGCCGGCATCAGGGTCAAGCGGATCAAGACCATCCTGTTCATGGTGTCCGGGCTGGTGTGCGCGCTGGCCGGGGTGCTGTGGACGTTCCGCCTCGACACCGCCGTGCAGGACAACGGGCTCGGCCTGGAACTCGACGTGGTGGCGATCGTCCTGCTCGCCGGGGTGTCGATCTTCGGCGGCAAGGGCTCCATCGCCGGTGTCGTGCTCGCGGTGCTCGCGTTCGCCGGCATCCAGAACGCGTTGCTGCTGACCAACTTCAACCAGGAAGCGGCGGGCATAGTCACCGGCGGCCTGCTGCTGCTGTCGGTCTTCGGCCGGAACGCCGCGGCCGTGTCCGCGAGGCTGCGGCGGTGGCTGCCGTCCCGGGCCGCCGGCCCGCCGCCGGACGGCGCGGCCGCGGGGCCGCAACCGGAGGCAGGCCGGCGGCCTCCAGGCTAGCGGCCATCCCGCTACCCGCGGCGGCCGCCGGAAGCGCACGCGCTACTCGCCAGATCGAAAGGGATTCAGGCACAGGAAACGGAAGTTGAAAGGATTCAGGACATGGAACTGAGAGATCGGGACATGAGGCTAAGACCGGCCGCGTGGCTGGCCATCCCGCTGGTGATGGTGCCGGTCCTGCTTGCCGCCTGCTCGTCGAGCCCGAGCTCGTCGTCTCCGGCCTCGCCGTCCTCGTCCCCGGCCGCCGCGGGCGGCCTGAAGAAGGGCCTGAAGGTCTTCGTCATCCCGAAGAACCTCGGGAACAACTACTTCACCGTCGCCGACAGCGCGAAGACCGGCGGCGCGATCGCCGCGCTGGACGCCCTCGGCGAGACGGCGGCGGAAACCAGCGGCACCGCGGCCACGCCGGCCTCGCAGATCCCGGCCATCCAGGCGGCGATCAGCAAGGGCGCCAACGCGCTCATCGTCTCGGCCAGCGACCCGACGGCGCTGTGCCCGACGCTGAACGCCGCGATGAAGCGCGGGATCACCGTCGTCACCTACGACTCGGACGCGCCGGCCTGCCGGGACCTGTTCATCAACCAGGCCTCGAGCGCCCAGATCGGCACCAGCGAGGTCGACCTGCTCGCCTCGGAACTCCACGACACCGGGGACATCGCGATCGTGTCGGCGACGGCATCCGCCACCAACCAGAACACCTGGATCGGGTACATGAAGCAGGAGCTGAAGAAGTACCCCAAGATGAAGCTTGTCTCGGTCGTCTACGGCAACGACGACCCCACCACCTCGACCCAGGTGACCCAGGGGCTGCTGGAGCAGTACCCGGACCTCAACGGCATCATCTCGCCGACCACGGTCGGGATCGCGGCCGCCGCGGCGGTCCTCGACACCCCCAAGTACCGCGGCAAGGTGCTGCTCACCGGGCTCGGCACGCCGGACTCGCTGAAGAAGTACGTCGCCGATGGCACCATCAAGGCCTTCGAGCTGTGGAACCCGGCCAACCTCGGCTACCTCGCCGGGTACGCGGCGGTGGCGTTCGCCTCCGGCACGATCAACGGCACCGCCGGCCAGACGTTCAGCGCCGGCAAGCTCGGCACGTTCACCGTGGGGGCAGACAGGACCGTCGTGCTCGGCCCGCCGTTGGTCTTCAACTCCGCCAACATCAACAACTTCAACTTCTGACAGCGACGCGGTGACCATGTGTGCTTACCTCCCGGCATCCGCTGCGGGGGGTAAGCACACAAGCCAGCGGGCCCGGGGCGCGACAGGCCCCGGCACCGGAGATGGCCGGCGCCGCGAGCCCCCGAGCGGGGGTTCCGTTCTGGCAGTGAGGAACAAAGCGAGGATGAGCCGGGATGCGTGACCGGGCCGCCGTCAAGGCGGCGCTGAGACAGCACGAGATCGAGCTGCCGTCCTGGGCGTTCGGGAACACCGGGACGCGGTTCAAGGTATTCGGCCAGCCGGGGGTGCCGCGCACCCCGTGGGAGAAGGTGGAGGACGCCGCGCAGGTGCATAGGTTCACCGGCGTGGCGCCGAGCATGGCCGTGCACATTCCGTGGGACAAGGTGGACGACTACGCGGCGCTGGCCCGGCACGCCGGCGACCTCGGCATCAGGATCGGCACCGTCAACGCGAACGTGTTCCAGGACGACGACTACAAGCTGGGCAGCGTCTGCAACCCCGATGCGAGGGTCCGCAAGAAGGCGCTGGCCCACCTGCTGGAGTGCGTCGACATCATGGACGCGACCGGCTCGCGCGACCTCAAGCTGTGGTTCGCCGACGGCACCAACTACCCCGGCCAGGACGACATCTGCGCGCGGCAGGACCGGCTGGCCGAGGCGCTGGCCGCCGTCTACGGCAGGCTCGGACCGGGCCAGCGGATGCTGCTGGAGTACAAGCTGTTCGAGCCGTCCTTCTACAGCACCGACATCCCCGACTGGGGCACCAGCCTCGTGCACTGCCAGGCGCTGGGGCCGAAGGCGATGGTGGTGGTCGACACCGGCCACCACGCCCCGGGCACCAACATAGAGTTCATCGTGGCCATGCTGCTGCGCGCGGGCAAGCTGGGCGGCTTCGACTTCAACAGCCGCTTCTACGCCGACGACGACCTGATGGCGGGAGCCGCCGACCCCTTCCAGCTGTTCCGGATCATGCACGAGGTGGTCAACGCGGACGCGCTCAGGCCAGCCGCGGGCATCGCCTTCATGCTCGATCAGTGCCACAACATCGAGCCGAAGGTCCCCGCCCAGATCCGCTCGGTGATGAACGTCCAGGAGGCCACCGCCAAGGCGCTGCTGGTCGATGCCGGCGCGCTCGCCGCCGCGCAGCAGGCCGGCGACGTGCTGGGCGCCAACGCGGCGATGATGGACGCCTACAACACCGACGTCCGGCCGCTGCTCGCCGAACTGCGCGAGGAGGCGGGCCTGGACCCGGACCCGGTCGCCGCCTACCGAAGATCGGGCTACGCGGAGAAGATCGTGGCCGAACGCGTCGGCGGGACGCCGGCAAGCTGGGGGTCGCAGCGGTGAACGACCAGGTGCGGGCGCTGCTGGAGCGCAGCCGCCGGCTGGGCGCCGACCCGCGCACCACCAACTACGGCGGCGGCAACACCTCGGTCAAGGCCACGGCGACCGACCCGGTCACCGGGGAGCCGACCGAACTGCTGTGGGTCAAGGGCTCCGGCGGGGACCTGGGCACGCTGACCGCCGACGGCCTGGCCGTGCTGCGCCTGGACCGGCTGCGCGCGCTGGTGAACGTGTACCCGGGTGCGGACCGGGAGGACGAGATGGTGGCGGCGCTCGAGTACTGCCTGTGGGGCAGCGGCGGGGCCGCGCCGTCCATCGACACCGCCATGCACGGCCTGCTCGACGCCCCGCACGTCGACCACCTGCACCCGGACGCCGGCATCGCGCTGGCCGCTGCCCGCGACGGCGAGGAGCTGACCAGGGCCTGCTTCGGCGGCCGGGTGGCCTGGGTGCCATGGCGGCGGCCAGGGTTCCAGCTCGGCCTGGACATCGCGGCGGTCAAGCGCGGCAACCCGGACGCGATCGGGGTGATCCTCGGCGGCCACGGCATCACCGCCTGGGGGGACACCAGCGACGAGTGCGAGGCGCGCTCGCTGGAGATCATCGCCACCGCACAGGCGTACATCGACGAGCACGGGAGCCGCGAGCCGTTCGGTGAGATGATCTCCGAGCCGCTGCCGCGGCGGGAGCGGCACGCGCGCGCGGCGGCACTGGCCCCGCTGCTGCGCGGCCTCGCCTCGACCGACCGCAGGCAGGTCGGGCACTACACCGACCCTCCCGCCGTGCTCGACTTCCTGTCCCGGGCCAGGCACCCGGCGCTGGCCGCGCTCGGCACCTCCTGCCCTGACCACTTCCTGCGCACCAAGGTGCGGCCGCTGCTGCTCGACCTGCCGCCGGACGCGCCGCTGCAGGCGGCGGCGGCCCGGCTGCGCGAGCTGCATGAGGCGTACCGGGCGGACTACCGTGCCTACTACGAGCGGTACGCGGACGCGTCGTCGCCGCCGATGCGCGGCGCCGACCCGGCCATCGTGCTGGTGCCGGGGGTCGGCATGTTCAGCTTCGGCGCGGACGCGCAGATCGCGCGGGTGGCCGGGGAGTTCTACCTGAACGCGATCAACGTGATGCGCGGCGCCGAGGCGCTGTCGCGGTATCAGCCGATACCGGACAGCGAGAAGTTCCGCATCGAGTACTGGGAGCTGGAGGAGGCCAAGCTGCGGCGGCGCCCGGCGCCGAAGCCGCTGGCCGGGCGGGTCGCGCTGGTCACCGGCGGCGGGTCGGGCATCGGCCGGGCGACCGCGCGCCGGCTGGCCGCCGAGGGCGCCTGCGTGGTGGTCGCGGATCGCGACGGCGCCGCGGCGGCCGAGGTGGCGGCCGGCATCGGGTCGCGGGACCAGGCGGTGGACGTGACCGCGGACGTGGCCGACGAGGCCCAGGTGGCGGGGGCGTTCGCCGCGGCGGCGCTGGCGTTCGGCGGCGTGGACCTCGTGGTCAACAACGCGGGCCTGTCGGTCTCCAAGCCGCTGGCCGAGACGACCGCCGCGGACTGGGACCTGGTGCACGACGTGCTGGCGCGCGGCTCGTTCCTGGTCTCCCGCGAGGCCGCCCGGGTGATGCGGGCGCAGGGCCTGGGCGGGGACATCGTCTACATCGTGTCGAAGAACGCGGTGTTCGCAGGCCCGGCCAACATCGCCTACGGGGCCGCCAAGGCGGACCAGGCGCATCAGGTGCGGCTGCTGGCGGCCGAGCTGGGAGAGCTCGGCATCCGGGTCAACGGCGTCAACCCGGACGCCGTGGTCCGCGGCTCGGGGATCTTCGCCTCCGGCTGGGGCGCGCAGCGCGCCGCCGTCTACGGGGTGCCCGAGGATGAGCTCGGCGCGTTCTACGCGCGGCGGACCCTGCTGGGTCGCGAGGTGCTGCCCGAGCACGTGGCCGCGGCGGTGTTCGCGCTCGTCGCCGGGGACTTGCCGCTGACCACCGGCCTGCTGGTCCCGGTCGACGCCGGGGTGGCGGCGGCCTTCCTGCGCTGAGCTTGTTTCGCTGCTGAAGGCAATCGGGAGGCAACGGATGGGAGCGGTTCCCGCGGCATCACCCCTGCTGAACCACGAGGACATCGCGCTGCTCAGGCTGCTGGCCCAGGGCCTGCCGCTGGACGCGGTGGCCAGGCGGGTCGGCAGATCCGAACGGACGGTGCGCCGCCGGACCAGGCATATCTGCGACCGGCTCGGCGTGCGGGCGCCGATCCAGGCCGTGGTGTGGGCCGCGCGGCGCGGCGTCCTGTGAGAGAGCCGGAGGGGACACGCTGAGCCGGTCAGCATCGGTCGCGGCGGTCGACCTGGGCGCCTCGGGCGGCCGGGTCATCGTCGGCCGCGTCGGCCCGGGCGGCCTGCACCTGCACGAGGTGCACCGGTTCCCGAACGTGCCGGTGACCGTGCGCGGCACGCTGCACTGGGACATCCTGCGGCTGTACCGGGAGATGCTGGACGGCCTGGCGGCCGCGGGGCGGGACGCCGACCTGGCCGCCATCGGGATCGACGCCTGGGGCTGCGATTACGGCCTGCTCGATGCCTCCGGCGCCCTGCTCGGCAACCCGGTGCACTACCGGGACCGGCGCACCGACGGCATCGTGCCGCGCGTGCTGGCAAAGGTCGGCGAGACGGAGCTCTACGCGGTCACCGGGACCCAGCAGCTTCCCTTCAACACGCTGTGCCAGCTGGCGGCAGCGGCGGGAACGCCCCAGCTTGCCGCCGCCGTCACGATGCTGCCGATCCCGGACCTGCTGACGTACTGGCTGGCCGGCGAGCAGGGGGCAGAGGTCACGGTCGCGTCCACCACCCAGCTGCTCGACGCGCGGGCCAGGGACTGGGCGCGGCCGCTGCTGGAGAGGGCCGGCCTTCCGCCGGGTATCCTCCCGCCGCTGCGGCAGCCCGGCACGGTCGTCGGCGGCCTGCTCCCCGAGGTGGCCGCGCAGACCGGGCCGGCAGCGGGCGCGGGGCTGGCGGCGCCGCCGCAGGTGGTGGCGGTCGCCTCTCACGACACCGCGTCGGCGGTTGTCGCCGTGCCCGCCCGCAACCATCGTTTCGCCTACATCTCGTCGGGGACGTGGTCGCTGGTCGGCGTGGAGCTGGACCGCCCGGTGCTGACCGAGGCCAGCCGCCTGGCGAACTTCAGCAACGAGGCCGGCCTGGACGGGACCGTCCGGTACCTGCGCAACGTGATGGGCCTGTGGCTGCTGCAGGAAAGCATGCGCGCCTGGGAGGGCGCGGGCCTGCGGCTGAGACTCCGGGACCTGCTGGCCCAGGCGGCCGCGGTCCCGGGCCTGCGCGCGGTCATCGACCCCGACGACCCGGCGTTGCTGCCGCCCGGCGACATGCCCGCGCGGATCGCCGATGCCTGCCGCCGCAGCGGGCAGCCGGCGCCGCAGCAGCCCGCCGACACGGCCCGCTGCATCCTGGACAGCCTCGCCCTCGCCTACCGGCGGGCGATCCGCCAGGCGCAGGAGCTGTCCGGCGTGCACGCCGAGGTGATCCACATCGTCGGCGGCGGCTCGCGCAACGCGCTGCTGTGCCAGCTCACCGCGGACGCCTGCGGGCTCCCGGTGGTGGCCGGCCCGGCCGAGGCCGCGGCGCTGGGCAACATCCTGGTCCAGGCCCGGGCGATCGGCGCCGCGCCGGGCGAGCTTGCCGGGCTGCGCGGCATGGTCCGGGCGGGCACCCGGCTGCGCCGGTTCCGCCCCGGGGGCTCGCCGGCCCGCTGGGCGGCGGCGGAACGCATGCTGATCGGTGAGCCGGGAGGCATCGAGCGACGCTGACCGACACGCCCGGCGGTGACTGCCGGGCGCCGGGGATCGCCGCCGTGCATCCAGGGGCAAGGTGCAGTTCCCTGGCCTGCTGACCTGCCTATCGCCCGGCCCCCGGCGCGGATCTCGCCGCCGACCTCGCCGCGATTGACGGGTCTTCCGGGGTCCTCGCCGGGGAGGAGACGTTCGCCCGCGTGCGGGACGAGCGCATGGATTACCTGGACCGGCTGGCCGGCGCGTGATCCTGGTGACAGCGGCGTTCTGATCGAGCACCTGCGCGGCAGCACGGCCGCACGGGACTGGCTCGTGCACGCCCGGAGATCTTCCGGGCCGCTGGCCATCAGCGTCGCGAGCCTGGCCGAGATCGCCGGGGGGATGCACTCGCCGGAGCGCCGCGAGGTCATGCGCCTGCTCGGCAGCATGCGACGATTCGCAGTCAGCGAACAGGTGGCGCGGCGAGCCGCGACGCTGATGCGCGAGTACCGCCGGTCCCATTCCGGGATAGGCCTCGGTGACTACCTGATTGCCGCGACCGCGCTCACCGAGGGACTGGAGCTCGCCACGCTGAACGTGCGTCACTATCCCATGTTTCCCGGGCTTGCATGCCCATTCTGACTCAGGTGCAGCGGCAGCACGATGGCGCGCCCGGCACCGGCCCGGGCTGCGGTTACCCTCAGCCGCGCCGGCCGGCACGGCTTCTGCGATGGCGGCGATCTCCGGCGTGGCGAACAAGGGCGGCGGGGCTTCGGCGTCCGTGGCCATCGGCCTGCTCCTCGGCTGAAGCTGCCCGCTACGGGCTGGCCGCCTGGCTGGCCGGCTCGCCGGCCAGCCAGGCGGCGCCGCGCGCATACAGGCGCTCGACCACGGGGCCGCGCAGGCCCGGCATGTCGTCCTTGACGGCGAACCCGGCCTGGACCTGCAGGTACGCCAGGTGCCGGTAGCCCTCGGGGAACCTGGCCAGCAGGCCGGCGTCCAGGGTGAGGCGGGCGCCGGGGTCCACCGGGTCCAGCCGGTCCTTCTCGTAGATCGGCTGGCGCAGCACGACCGCCCAGCGGCCGGCCCGGCGCTCGAAGAAGTCGTAGAACCGGCCGATGCAGGTGGCGTCGCACAGCACGCCGTGCACCTCGGCGCGCTGCATGATCGTCATCCTGGTCTGCGCGATGGCCCGGGGGTGCGTCGCCTCGGCCCGGCCGCTCGCCGGCGCGGCCTTTGCCAGCGTGATCCGGCAGCCGCCGGTGTAGTGCAGGATGTTGACGCCCCTGGCCCAGCCCTCCTGGCTGGCCTTGATGAAGTCGTCCTTCGGGCCCTGGAACCAGGTGGCCATCATGTAGCCGTCATCGTGCCAGCAGTCCCGGAACGCGTCCCAGTCCGCGCAGTCCCTGGCGCTGACCCAGGTCTCCACGACCTCCCTGATGGCAAGGCGGTCGGCAAGCTCA
>Ga0209061_1003430_pt1 | contig 17259 bp, 16 predicted proteins | sample Coa_R1_10_FD_187157 | JGI IMG/M metagenome (GOLD analysis project Ga0209061, IMG submission 187157) | Surface soil microbial communities from Centralia Pennsylvania, which are recovering from an underground coalmine fire - Coalmine... | ecosystem: Environmental > Terrestrial > Soil >...
CGCTCATAGCGTCTGTTCCTCCAGGTGTGCCCGAACACGAGCGCTGGTCTCATCCGGTTCGGTACGGACGTGATCTGTGCTGCCAGACCGTTCGCCCCGCCAGTCCGAGCCATCGGCCGTGCGCCCCCGAACGGGCGCGTGGCTCGCTCGCCCCGGCACCCTTCTCTGTTCGGGCGATCTCGACTATAGCGCGCTGGAGGAGCATTCCGCGGCAGCGACGTTGGTTCACATGGAAGAAAGAGGGCCAGGACATTTGGCACGGAGCAGCATTGCTCATAATGGCGGCATGGAGACCTACAGCGTGCGAGCGGCGGCAGTCGTACTCGCAGGCGGGGCAAGCCGCCGCATGGGAAGCGACAAGGCGCTGTTGCGGTTGCCAGATGGCCGTGCGGTCGTTGCGGCGGTGCTGGAGACGGCGCGGGCCGTGACGCGGCGCGTGTTTCTCTCCTGCGATACGGCAGAACACGCGGCGCAGCTGCTGGCGGCGTTGCCGGACGCGCCGCCTCCAGTGCTGCTCGACACTACGCCGGGCGAAGGGCCGCTGGCGGCGCTAGCGCGCGCACTCGCCGAGATCGAAACCGGGCCGCTGCTGGCATTGCCCGTCGATGCGCCGCTGGTTCGGAGCGCGTTGCTCTATGCCATGCTCGACACCCACACCGCGACGGGCGCGCTAGCAGTGGTGGCTAGGATCGGGGAGCGTGTCCAGCCGCTGCCCGCGCTGTACGACGCCGTGCTCGCGGGGGCAGCGCGTGCCGCGCTGGCGGGTGGGCGCCGCGATCTGCGCGCCCTGATCGAGGCCGCCGGGGAGCGCGTATGCTGGTTCGACGAAGCAGACGCGCGCGCGCACGATCCCGCGCTGCTCTCCTTCGCGCGCTGCAACACACCCGACGAGTGGCATGCCCTGCTCGAACGCCTCGGATAGAGGATTGCGGAGGCGCACGGTTCGGCACGCCGCACGGAGAAGGCTAGTGGACGGCTAGCGCATCCCCCACACGCGCGCGGGACGCCGCGACATTACCTCAGTCCGCGCGGCGCGTCACGCGGGTCGGAGGATCGGCAGTCGATGGCTGCCGCGTTGCCTTTCACCGCGCGCGATTACAGCGCTCCTCACGTACGCGAGAGCACGCGGCGTGCGCTCAAAGTCGCGAAGGTAGAGGTAACCAGCGCGAACAGCACCGAGGCGACGAAGCCCGCCAGCAACTGGCGCCCCTGCCAGCCGTGCAACAGCAGTGCTCGCATCGCGTCGAGCACGTACGTCGTCGGGTTGATCGTGGCGGCAACTTTCAGCCACTCCGCCGCCAGCAGCTCTTTGGGCACGAACGTCGTCGAGAGAAAGATCAGCGGGAAGAAGGCGAACGTCGCGGCCTGCGCGGCCTGCGCGTTGCGCGTGCGCAGCGCCACGCCCGCGGCATAGCCCGCGAAGGCAACGCCCCACAGCAACGCCAGCAGTAGCACGACCAGCAGGCCAGCCAGGCCAGTCGCCGGGCGCATGCCGAGTGCCACCCCCAGCACGATGATGATCACCACCTGCACGCCAAGCTCGAGCGCACCCGCGATAATCGGCCCTAGCACGATCGCGGCACGGCTGGCCGGCGTCAGCAGCAGCTTGTACAGGTAGCGCGATTCGAGGTCGCGCACAAGCGCCTGCCCGGCACTACCTGCACCCGAGACCGCTGCCGAGACGATCGCCACGGGCAGGATGAAGCCCAGGTAATCGCCGCCAAAGCCAGGTAGCTTAGCGATGTTGCCCAGCCCCGCGTCGTATACGAAGAGGAAGAAGACACTGATCGCCAGGCTCGGCAGAAACGCCGCCGGCACGCGCAGCGTCGTGCGCACCGAGCGGCGCGTCAGCAGCAAGATATCGACGAACTGACCGGCCGCGGCCATGCCACGCTGTCGTGCTTCAGCCGCGGGCATGGTAGCTGCGCTCTCTTTCATCACTGCATCCTTCTTGTGTGCGCATACGCGCGCATCAGGTATGTGGGCGTTCAGGCGGCGCGTTCGGCGGTAGCACCATTCGCCAGACGCGAACCGGTGGCGCGCAAGAAAACATCATCGAGCGTTGGCTGCGCGACCATGATGCTCTCCGGCGCGAGACCAGCATCGTCGAGCAGCCGTACCAGGTCGGGCACGGCAGCAGCAGCGCGCTCGCGGTAGACCACGAGCGTCGCGCCGGTCGTCTCGATCCGCTCGGCGAAGCCGGCAAGCGCCTCGCGCGCCCGGGCAACCTGCGCACGATCGGCGAAGCTCACGCTGATCGCCTCGCCGCCGATGCTTGCCTTCAGCTCGGCGGGCGTGCCCTCGGCGACGATCTTGCCGTGGTCGATGATCGCCAGCCGGTGCGCCAGCCGGTCGGCCTCCTCCAGGTACTGCGTGGTGAGAAAAACCGTGACGCCCTCGGCGTTCAGGCGTCGCACCTCTTCCCAGACCTCGGCGCGGCTGGCCGGATCGAGGCCCGTCGTCGGCTCATCGAGGAAGAGAATGCGCGGGTTATGCACGAGCGCAAGGGCAAGGTCGAGCCGGCGGCGCATACCACCCGAGTAGGTGCCGATACGGCGATCGGCAGCGTCTGCCAAGCCGACGAGCTCGACCAGCTCGTCGGCGCGACGGCGGGCGGCGCGAGCGCTCATCCGGAACAACCGTGCCTGAAGTTCGAGGATTTCGCGCGCGGTCAGCAGCGGGTCGAGACCCACATCCTGCAACGCCACGCCGATCGCCCAGCGCACCGCCACCGGTTCGCGCACGACATCGTGCCCGGCCACCAGCACTCGGCCGCTTGTGGGCATGAGCAGCGTGGTCAGAACCTGCACCGTGGTGCTTTTGCCGGCGCCGTTCGGCCCGAGGCAGCCAAAGATCTCGCCCGGCTCGACGGTAAACGACACGCCATCCACCGCGGTGATGTTGCCCGCATAGCGTTTGACCAGCTGGTCGACAACGATGCTGCTCTCTGCCATGACACAACTCCTTGTCAGGCCGTGCCGCGAGCGATGCCACGCAGCAACAGGGTGGTGATTAGCCGTGGCGATACCACGTCTTGCTGTCCGGCATCGCTGGCGGAGAGGTTACCCGCGAGCACCAGCAGCGCCTCGGCGGCCACGCGGGGAGGGATCTCGGGCCGCAGCTGCCCCGCCGCACGTGCATCGGCGAAGAGTGCGATCAACGGGGCGAGGATGTCGCTTTCGAAGGCCGCCAGCAAACGCGCGCGCGCCTCGGCGGAGAGGTGCTCGCGCATATCCGCCAGCATCCGTTGGAGATGCACCGCGCGCACCTCGGCAAGCACCTCGCACACGGCCATGACCCGCGCTTCGAGGTCGCGACCGCGCGCGATCGCCATGCACAGACGCTCGTGCCAGCGCGCGCTCATCGCCAGACAGACGGCCACGTACAGCGCCTCCTTATCGCGAAAGTGGTAGTACAGCGCCGGTTTCGTTAGCCGCCGCTTCGGTGCCAGCGCGGCGATCACGCGGTTCATCGAGACGGCAGCGTAGCCGTGCTCCAGGAAGAGCTGCTCGGCGACGCGCAGGATCTGTTCGCGCGTGCTCTCGGACTCCGCTGCACGTTCCATTTCTTACTTACCAGTCGGTAAATTCGTCGCAGCGCTGGCAGTCCGCCGTCAACGTTGCCGGTGCGCACGCTCACACCCGCCGCGAGAGCAACGCGCACGCTGCTCTCGTACGACTAGGCCGTTGCCAGCAAGCAGGGGAACAGCGATAGCTACCGTGGGAGCGCTGCTGCATCCGCCCTCGTTCCGCATAAACGCGCTCTTCTCCGCGAACGCCTGGCCGCGCGCCAGCGCGCTGCTGGTTTCTCTGGCGTGCGGTTCCGGACCGTATGCGCAGGAGTGGGCGAAGGAGCAGCGGCGCATAGCTCTGGAACACGCGATCGCCGCGCTTTGTCCGCAACGACACGAGAACGATGGCTATACGGCGAGCGGCCTTTAGAACGCGAGGTCGCCGCGGAGCAGCTGCTGCGCGATCGTGCGCCGCATGATCTCCTGGCTACCATCGGCGATACGCACCGTGCGCAGCTGGTGGAGCGCATCATACAGACGTATCTCGTTCGTCAGCCCCAGCCCACCGAAGACCTGGATGCAGCGATCGATCACACGGAAGCCCGCCTCGGTGCTGAACGCCTTGACCATCGCCACTTCTTTGACCGCTCGCTCGCCGCGTTCCAGCCGCCAGGCGCAGTTCAATCCCATCATCCGCGCCGCGTACAGTTCCATCGCCGCCTCGGCCAGCAGCCATTGCACCCCCTGGTACTCGGCGATGGGGTGGCCGAAGGCGACGCGCTCCTTCGCGTACGCCGTGGCGCGCTCGAGGGCCCAGCGACCCAGGCCCACGGCACGCGCGCAGTTGTACAGCCGCCCGTTCGAGACCCCGCCGAGCGCGCGGCGGAAGCCCTGGTCTGGCTCGCCGATCAGCGCATCAGCCGGCACGCGCACATCGGTGAAGCCCAGGATCGCCTCGTGGCCACCTCCGTGGCCGTAGAGTCGGATCACGCTCTCGACCGCGAAACCCGGCGACCGCGTCGGCACCACGAAGCAGGAGATGCCACCCTTGCGCGCGGCGGTCTGGGCGGGATCGGTCACCGCGAAGACGATCGCGTACTCGGCGTAAGGGCCGTTGGTGATCCACTGCTTCTGGCCGTTGAGCACGTACTCGTCGCCGTCGCGCACGGCGCGGGTTTTCATCGCCCAGACATCGGAGCCTGCCTCCGGTTCGGAGAGTGCGAAGCAGCAGGTCGCCTCGCCGGAGAGCAGCGATGGCAGCACCTCCGCGCGCACGCGTGGCGAGGCGTCGCACAGCACGGCGCTGGGGCCGGTTGCCCAGTGAGCGATGGTCTGATACGGCAGCTCGCGCGCGGGGCCGGCGGTGCGATACAGCGCCTCCCAAGCGAAGAACAGCATGAGCGGCCCGCCGCCGCCGCCGCCGATCTCGGTGGGAGCGGTAAGCGCGTAATAGCCCGCACGCGCGGCGGCCATGCGGACCTGGCGACGCAACGCCAGCACCTCGGGCACAAGCCGGCCATCCGGACCATAGCAGCGGTGCGGGTCTTCGAGTAGGTCGCGGTGCGCCTGCTCGAGCGGTTCGACCTCGCGCTTGAGAAACGTGTCGATGCCGGAGATGGTCAGAGCGATCTCTTCGGGAACGGTGAAATCGATCATGGCTGCCTCCTACACGGCGCAGCCTACCGTTTCCACCACCGATGTCCAGCCCCGGCCGCGAATACGTGGCCAGATGCCGCGATCGCCAGCCGCGACCCGCTTCAGGCCGGCGCGGCTGCGCGCAGCGTGGCGAGCCGCTGTTTGAGCGCCTCCGTCACCGTGAACACGGCGTAGTAGCGGCCGCTCGTCTCGGCGATGCGCCGGTAGAGAGGCAGTTCGGCGCGTTCGAGCCGCGCGAGATCGGGTAGCGGACGCAGCGTCGCATCGGCGATGCCCAGGCCAAGCAAGAAGCCGCGGATCGTGTCGATGCTGGTCACGCGGCGCAATGGGAGCGCGGCGTAGGCCTCTTCAGGGTAGCCGTGGTCCTCGTGCGGCGTTTCGGCGCGTTGCAGCCGCTGCACGAGCGTGCTCGCCCGTTCGCGCACGCGCTGGCCGGCGCCATCGCGTGGCGCCAGCCAATCCAACCAGAGTACGCGCCCACCGGGCCGCGTCACGCGCACCCACTCGACGATTGCGAGGTGCGGCTCAGGCATGGTCCACAGCACGTGACGGCTCGCGACAAGGTCGACGGCGTTCTCGGGTAGCGGCAGCGCGGTGGCCTCGCCCTCGGCGAACTCCACCGTCACGCCTGCGCGTTCGGCACGCTGGCGCGCGTACGCCAGCATCTCCGGCGAGAGGTCGAACCCACGCACGCGATGGCCCAGCTCGGCCAGCAGCACGGCGAGGAAGCCCGTGCCCGTGCCGACATCGACGACATCGAGCGGCTCCGTGCCGACAAGGCGGCGCAGCAAAGCGAGCCAGTAGGCGTGCAGCCGTGGTGTCAGCGCGCCGTGGCCGATATCGAGATCGTAGGTTGCGGCGCCCCGTGCCCATGCACCGCGGATCACCGCGCGAAGACGTTCATCGACCGGCATCGCATCACCTCGCTTCTCTCTTCAGGATCGCGGGTCGAGCAGGTCGCGCAGTGCATCGCCGAGCACGTTGATACTCACGATGGTCAGCGCGATCGCCGCACCCGGTGCGAGCACCAGGTTGGGATGGGTCTGGAAAAACGGCCGCGCCTCGTTGATCATGGTGCCCCATTCGGCCGCCGGCGGGCGCGCACCAAGGCCAAGAAACGAGAGCGCTGCCAGGTTGAGGATCACCTGCCCGAGATTGACCGTGGCCACGACAAGCGCGGGGCCAGCGATGTTCGGCACGATCTCGCGCAGGAAGACGCGCCGCCGCGTTGCGCCCGCCGCCAGGGCCGCTTCGACGTACAGGTTGGCCCGCTCCGTGAGCACCAGCGAGCGGTAGACGCGCCCGTACCAGGGAACACCGGCAAGCGCAAGCGCGATCAGCAACCCGCGAAACGATGGTCCGAACACGCCCACCAGCGCCAGCGCCACAACGAGCGACGGCAACGCCAGCAGGGTATCGAGCGTTCGGCTGATCAGCGCATCGAGAACACCCCCGGTGAGCGCCGCGAACGCGCCCAGCACCAGCCCGCCGCCGGTGGTCAGCGCCAGCACCAGCACTGCGCCCCCCAGCGTGTCGCGTGCGCCGCCGAGCAGCCGCGCCAGGATATCGCGTCCGAACTGGTCGGTACCCAGCGGGTGCCGTGCCGACCAGCTCTGCAATTTGCTGCCAAAATCCACGGTGTAAGCGTTGCCATGCCAGAGATGCGTCCCGAACAGCGCCGCCAGCGCCACGGCAATCAGCACCGCCGCGGCACACCCTCCCTCGACGCCGAGCACACGGAACAGCCTGTGGCTTCGCCCACGTCTGGACGCGCTCCCCGGCGCCGCAACCAGGGTCTTGCCTTCTACTGCCATGGCGCCTTCACTCGCAACCGCGGATCGACGACCGCGTAGAGCACATCGACGACGAGGTTGACCAGCAAGAACGTCGCGGCCACGAAGAGCACGTAGGCAAGCACAACCGGCATATCGCCGTCTTGAACCGCGGCCACGGCGAGCCGACCCAGACCGTTCCAAGCGAAGACGAACTCGATGATGAACGCGCCCGCGAGCAGATTGGCGACCATCAGGCCGGCAACAGTCAGGATGGGCACGAGGGCGTTCGGTAGTAGATGGCGCAGCGCCACGGTTCTGCGCGGCAACCCCTTCGCCTGCGCAACGACAACGAACTCGCTCCCCAGCACATCGAGCACCTCCGCACGCGTCAGGCGCACCAGCAAGCCGGTCTGCGGCACGGCGAGGGCAACGGCGGGCAGGACCAGCTGTCGGAGCGAAGGACCACCGAAGGCCGGCAGCCAGTGCAACCGCGCGGCGAACAGCCAGATGAGGCCAAGCGCGAGGGCGAAGCCGGGGATCGATGCGCCCAGCACCGAGAGCACACGCACGGCCACATCGAAGAGGCGCACGCGCCGCCAGAGCGCCGCCGCCACACCAAGCGGCACGCTCACGACCAGCGTGAGCGCCAGCGCCGCCACGGCCAGGAGGATCGTGGCGGGCAAACGCTGGCGTAGCAACGTCGAGACAGGTGTGCCATCGCGGTAGGACCGGCCGAAATCGAATCGCACGATTCCGCCGAGCCAGCGCACGTACTGAACCGGCAGCGGCCGGTCGAGGCCAAGCTCGTGCCGTTTCGCCGCGATAGCCGCTGGTGGGGCGAAGCCGCCGTTCTGCCGCGCCACGATCTCGTGCGCCGGGTCGATGCGCGACGCCGTCTGTAGCGCGAAGACGACGATCGAGATCAGCAGCAACGCAGGCACGATCTGCGCAAGACGCCGCAGGATGTATCCGGCCATGGTCGCGACCGCTCAGCCGATCTTCCAGTCGGTCGTGATCAGATACTCATCGATCGGATGCGGCACGTAGCCCGAGAACTTCTTCACGTACCCGGTTTTGAACGTCTTGCTCACCATGTAGACCGCGGGCACATCCTGGCCGAGCAGCTGCTGGATCTGCTTCGAGAAGTCGGCGCGTTTCTGCGGATCGATCTCGCCGCGCAATTGCATGACCAGCGCATCGAGCTGCGGGTTCGAGTACTTGCCCAGGTTGAAGCCGCCGTTGGTGACGTAGGCGAAATCGTAGAAGTACTGCGGATCGGCGGTGGGCAGCGTCATCGCCGAGGCAAATGCAGCACCGAAGTCGCCCGATTTCGTCGCTGCCGAGATGCTCTGGACCTCCTGCGGCTTGACCTCGAAGCCGAGCGGCTTGAGCTGGCTCTGGATCGCGATCGAGAGCGGCTTGAGTTCCGGCCGCCCCGGATAGGTGAGCGCCGTGAACGAGAGCCGATTGCCGTTCTTCACGCGCACGCCATCGCTGCCCATCTGCCAGCCCGCCTGGTCAAGCAGCTGCTTCGCCTGCGCCGGATCGTACGTTTGCGTCTCCACCACGTCGACGCCAAAACCGGGCGGGAACGTGCCGCGCATCGGCACGCCCGCACCGAGCAGCACACCCTTGACGAGCGCATCGCGATCGATCCCCAGCGCGAACGCCTTGCGCGCTGCCAGATCGTCGAACGGCGGGCGGTGCACATTCAGCAGCGCGATCGAGCCCCGCACCGATGGCACATCGACGATCGTAAACTGCCCCTTGAGGCTATCGACCTGTTCAACCGGCAGCTGCCAGGCGAAATCGGCGTCGCCGCTTTGCAGCGCCAGCGCGCGCGTGTTGGCATCGGGCACGATCTTCGCCTGGATCTGCTTGATCTTGCCGGTCGCGCCCCAGTGGCCGAGATACGGCTCCAGCGTCAGCGAGGCATCCTTGACGATGCTCGTGGCGCGGTACGGCCCGCTGAGGACCACGTTATCCTCCGTGATCGCTCGGTGGATGACGAACGGATAGTTGGCGAGGTTGTTGAGCACGTTGCCCTGCGGCGCGGGCGTCTTGAACGTCAGCGAGGTGGGCGAATCGACGACGATCTGCGTCTGCTTGCTGATGTAGGCATCGGTGGAAGGGTTCCCTGCCCACGCGCGTTCCAGCGAGAGCTTCACCGCCTGCGCATCGAGTGGTGAGCTGTCCCAGAACGTCAGACCCGGTCGCAGCGTGAGCCGCGTTGTGGTCGCGTCGACGATCTCCATGCTCTGCGCCAGCCACGGCGCCAGCTTCATGTCGGCCGTGACGCGCGTCAGGCATTCGCCCATCCCGTACTCCATCAGCAGATCCGGGCTGTCCTCTTTCACCGGGTCGACCAGCGCCGGGCCTTCCCAGTGCACAAGCCGCAACGTTCCGCTTGGCGCGACAGCCGCCGGCGAGCTACCCGCGCCTGGTGCGCTCGTAGCCGCGCCGGCCGGTCGTGTCGCGATGGCCGTGTTGCTATTGTTCTTCTTTGCGCTGCCGCAGGCTGCCAGCGTCACGGCACCGGTCATCGCCACCAGGCCGCGCAGCACCATGCGGCGGTTATACGTTCGCTTCGTCCAGTAATTTTGCTCCACGCTCAATCCTCCTCGAGTTCGCTTGGTGCAGGAACCAGCGTTGCCGCACACGCCTGGCAACGGCCGGGCAACACGAGATGACGTTGGTCGAGTACAAAAGCGTACGCGCCGCGCAGACGCGCGGCGAGCTCGTCCACGACGGTGACGGGTAGCGGTTGCAGCCGTCCACACACGCGGCACGCGAGGTAATGGCGCGTCTCATCGCCCAGCCACTCGTAGACGACGCCCGAGCCAAGGTACGTTTCGGCGACAAGACCGAGACGGCAGAGTAAGTCCAGCGAGCGGCCGACGGTGGAGGCGTTCGCGGTCGGGCAGTTCGCGCTCACGAGGCGCAGCACCTGCGCGGCGCTGAGGTGGCCGCCATCGTGGCGCAGAGCGCACGCGACCAGCAGCCGCTGCGGCGTGAGTTTGTAGCCTAGCGCGCGAACGCGCTGCGCGGTATCGCCTTCGCAACACATGCGCCCCTCCCGCGGCCAGTCTACCCGCGTTTTGACGATAACTGCAATTCAGAGCAGTTGCAATTTCTCGCCACAGCCGCTCATTGCGACCGCATCGCCCTCTTTTCCACCCGCCTCGTACTATGGTCAGATGCGTGCAGAGTCGGGGGAGGGGAGAAAGCGATGCCGGACGAGCACATTCACGTCGAGCAGCGCGACCGCGTGCTGCTGATCACGCTCGACCGCCAGGAGAAAATGAACGCGCTCGATGCAGGGATGATGGCCGCCCTCGCCGAAACCTGGGAGCGCGTGCGCCAGGACGATAGCATCTGGGTGGCGATCGTGACCGGCGCAGGCGAGCGCGCGTTCTGCTCTGGCCGCGACCTGTTTGCAGGCGCGCCGGGGTCGATCGAGTACCACCGCGCTCGCCGCGAACAGGGCGACGCCGTGCCGCCCAACGAACGGCGCTGGCTACCGGTGGATGTCTGGAAGCCGGTGATCGCGGCGATCAACGGCTATGCGCTGGCAGGCGGCTTCGCCCTTGCGCTGGCCTGTGATTTCCGCATTGCCGCCGCAGGCGCGCGCATCGGCAGCATGGCTGTGAAACGCAACTTGCTGGGCGCAGGGCAGATCGTGCGGCTGGTGCATTACGTCCCGTTCGCCAGGGCGCTCGAACTGGTCTTGTTGGGCGACCACATCTCCGCCGAGGAGGCGCAAACGATCGGGCTGGTGAACGCCGTCGTGCCGGGCGAGGAGTTGCTGGCGACGGCGTTCGCCTGGGCCGAGCGGCTCTGCAAGAACGGCCCACTCGCCGTACGCGCCAGCAAGGAGGTCGCCTACCGAGCGCTCGACCTGCCCTTCACCGAAGCGAGCCGTTTCGAAGCGCGCATGTACGAGGCAATGCTGGAGACGGAAGATGTGATCGAGGGACACGCGGCGTTCCGCGAACGGCGCGAGCCGGTGTGGAAGGGCCGCTGATCGTGGGGTGGGGTATCGCGCGCTGGTGCATCCGGCGCTCGTTGCGATACAAGCATCATCTCCCGCCCGACAGGCCTCGGGTCGCGATAGCGTCCGCGATCCGCTTCCTCGCATCCTTGTGACTGCAGGAGAGACGTTTTCCGCCCGGCGAGCTTGTGCGCGCGATCGCGCTTATCCGAGCCGTGCCGGCCACGCGAGCGCGGAAAAAAAGCCGGTTAGGCGACGCACCACCAGCCTGGACAAGCGTTGCTCTCACCATCGGCGTTCTCTCCGGCACAAGATGGCCGCACTGGCAGAAGGAGCCGCGCACGCCAGCATGGTTAGCCGTCTTTGCGGAGCAATCGCGCGCAGGGTCAGGCTAGCCAGGCCAGGTACGCAAGCTGCAGGCGAGATCGCTCGATGACTGGCAGCGCAAGCGCCTCTGGCCAGCAGAGCAAGCGTGCAATCATCGCGCTCTCAGGCCGGATGCGAGGGGCGTAGCAGCGCCTCGACCTCCTCATCGCTCACTGGCGAGAATTCGACGTAGTACAGACCGACGGCGTAGAACGGCTCCGGCATGTAGGGGCAGACGATCTCGTCGGCCTCTTCGGCCAGCGCCTCGACCGACTGCTGTGCGCCGACGGGCGCGGCGATGATCAACCAGGCGGGGGTACGGCGGCGAACGGAACGCGCCGCCGCCCGCGCCGTTGCACCGGTGGCCAGACCGTCATCGACGACGATCACGATGCGGCCTTCGATGCGCGGCGGCGGGCGCCCGTCGCGATACCGCTCCTCGCGCCGGCGTGCTTCCGCCTGCTCGATCGCGGTGATGCGCTCGATGTAGTCGGGCGGCACGGCGAGCGCGCGCACGGCCTCTTCGTCGAGATACCGTACGCCATCGGCCGTAACCGCGCCGATCGCCAGCTCGGGCTGGTGCGGCGCGCCAAGCTTGCGCGCCACCACAACGTCCAGTTCGGCGTTCAGCCCCCGCGCGACCTCGGCCGCCACCACGACGCCACCGCGCGGGATGCCTAGCACGAGTACGTTCTGACTGGCATAGCGCGCGAGATCCTGCGCGAGACGTGCCCCGGCCTCGCGCCGATCGAGAAAACGGTGCCAGCCACCATCACCCGAACGCCGCCACATCGGGCGCTCCGTCGTGCTACACCGCGCCCGCTAGCCACCACCCACGGCGGGCATGATAACGATCTCGCTCTCGTCCTTCACAGGTTGCAGGAGTCCTAGCGGAGCGATCTCGCCGTCCACGCCCACGGCGAGCTCGGGCCGGAGCGCGCCATCCTCCATCAAACGTGCGGCAATACCAGGGTACGCCCGGTCGAGCGCATCGAAGACCTCGCGCACCGTGCGTCCGGGTAGTCGCACCACCGCAACACCGCCGGTAAACGGTTGCAGCAGAGAAGGGATCCGTACCACCGCCATGACGCGATGCCCCTCCGCCGGGTTCCTTCTGCGTTGATGGTAACGCGGCACGCCACGGCGGGATACGCCGGCACGGTGTTCGCACGGCGAAAGAGCGCTCGCCGGTCCAACATTCCTGACACGCGCTGCTACCTGATGGTACTCTTCTGCCATGGCGCGCCCTGCCGCTTCGGTGGCAGGGCGTGGGGCCGCTTCCAGACGGCTCCGATTCATCCCTTGTCGGGCACGGCGACGCTGATGGGACGGATGACGGTGATCCGCGGCGATATCACGCGGCTGGCGGTGGACGCGATCGTCAACGCCGCCAACGAAGCGCTGCTACCTGGCGGTGGCGTCTGCGGGGCGATCCACCGCGCCGCCGGTCCTGGTCTCTGGGAGGAGTGCAAACGGATTGGCCGCTGCCCTCCTGGCGAGGCGGTGATCACCGGCGGCTACGCGCTGCCGGCGCGTTACGTGATCCACACCGTTGGCCCCATCTGGCGTGGCGGCGGCCACGGCGAGGATGAAACGCTGGCACGTTGCTACGCGAGCAGCCTGCGCCTTGCCGCGGAGCACGGCATCCGCAGCATCGCCTTTCCCGCAATCAGCACCGGCATCTACGGTTTTCCCGCCGACCGTGCCGCGCGCATCGCCGTCGAGGCCGTGCGGCGCTACCTGCACGAGCACGAGCAGCCCACCGACGTGCGCTTCGTTGTCTTCGACGATGCGAACATCGCGGCCTACGCCGCCGCACTGCCCGCCAGCGTCGAAGAGGTGGTGAGAGAGGCTTAGACCCTGCGCTGTGGCGCCGCCGCGGAGGTCAGGCCGGCCGGAATGCATCGTTGAGCCGATCGCGAGCCGATGACGTTCGCGCCCGCCTCTGTACGCAGAGAGCGCGGTTTGGCAGCGCGTGGTCTTTCTACCCGCGACCACAACGCTGGAGCCTCTCTCCACCCGTGAGCAACGAGCGCCCCGATAGCGCGCGAAACGCAGGAGCGGCGCCGCGCGTTCAGCCCGCCACGGCGGCGATCCGTTCCAGAATCTGGTCGAGGATGGCGGGCGTGGTCGCAAAGTTGAGCCGTGCCCAGGCAGGATCGGCTCCAAAATCGATGCCGTTGCTGAGCGCCACGCGCCCGCGTTCCAGCAATACATCCGCCGCGGGCGCGCCAAAGCCGCACGCGCCGAAATCGAGCCAGGCGAGGTAGGTCCCCTCCGGGCTGCGATGACGCACGTGCGGTAAGCGTTCGCGCACGAATGCGGCCACCGCCTGGCGGTTCGCATCGAGCTGGCGTAGCGCGGCGGCGAACCAGTCCGCACCACTCTCCCAGGCAGCGATCGTCGCCTCGATGCTGATCGCGCTAGGCATACCGCGTAGCTGCTGCGGCCATGCAGCCCAGCGCTCGCGTAATGCCGCGCTGCCACAGATCGCCAGCGCGCAGGGCAGCCCACCGAGGCTGAACGTCTTCGTCGCCGAGGTCAGCGTGATCGTGCGGGCCGCCACGTCCGGCCCGAGGCTGGCGAACGGGATATGTTTGTGCCCGGGATAGACGATGTCCATCCAGATCTCATCAGAGACGACGAGCAGATCGTGCTCGATCGCGATCGCGGCGATCGCTTCCAGCTCGTCGCGACGCAGCACCCGTCCTGATGGATTGTGCGGATTGCACAGCAACAGGAGCCGCGTCCGCGGCTGCGCCGCCAGCGCGCGCAGGCCATCAAGGTCGAGCGTTGCGGCGCCGGTGACATCCACCAGCCGGTTATCGACGACCATCCGTTGCTGCGCCTCGATGCTGCGCAGGAAGGGCGGATAGATCGGCCCCTGCACGATCACGCCATCGCCTGGCTCGGTGAAGAGGCACATGGCGATGTTGATCCCCTGCACGACATCGACGATCAGGGCGCACAGCGCAGGGTCGATCTGCCAGCCATGGCGGGCGGCGATCCAGCGGCCCGCCGCTTCGAAGAAGCGCTCTTCGCGATCCATGCGCCAGTAGCCGAACGCCGAGCGCGCGGCCATCTCGGCCACGCGCGCCTGCACCGCCTCGGAGGCAACAAAGTCCATATCGGCGACCCAGGCGGGCAGGACATCGGCGTTGTACTTGTTCCACTTGACGCCGCCGCGTGCACGGAGCGTCTCCGGGGTTACGTCGAGCAACGCTTCGATGGCCACCATACCTCCACACCTCGACGCGGCCAGCGTCGAAGGCAAGGTCCGTGCCAGGAAGCGGATCTGCCGGCACCGGTCGCGGGCAACTGTCGGGCAGAGACTAACCGCTTTGTCTGCTTTTGTGAAGTGGGAGCAGGATTGCCACGGACATATCAAATCACACCCGCTTCGCTGAGGGATGCGATCTCCGCTGCCGAGAGGCCGAGCAGGTCCGCGTAGACCTCGCGGTTGTGCTCGCCGAGCCGCGGCGCGGGGCGGTAGATCGCGCCGGGCGTCTCGGAAAGGCGCGGCATCACACCCTGCATCGCCAGCTCGCCCAGCTCGGGATCGTGCACGGGCACGAAATCGCCACGTGCCTGGACATGGGGATCAACCATCAGATCGGCGATCGTGTAGCCCGCCGCTGCCGGCACATCCGCTTCGCGCAAGCGGGCCATCACCACCGCCAGATCGCGCGCGGCGATCCATGCGCGGATCGCGTCGTGAAGGAGATCCTGCGCCGCGGCACGGCCGGCGTTGGTCGCGAAGCGGGGATCGTCGGCGAGGTCGGGCCGATCGACAGCGTGCATCAGCCGCTGGAACATGCGCGTTTCGCCGGCGATCAGCAGCACCCAGCGGCCATCGCGCGTGCGGAACGCCCCTGCCGGCTGTGCCGCGCCGCCGTTGCCGACACGGTTGCGCACAACGCCGGTGGCGCTGTAGTGCGTGGCCGTGAACTCCAGCGCGCGCACCACCGCCTCGTACAGCGCCATATCGATCACCTGCCCCCGCCCGCTGCCGCCCGTGTCGCGGGTGTAGAGCGCGATCAGCGTGCCGATCGTCGTCAGCATGCCGGTCATATAATCCACGACCGAAAGGCCAGGCCGCTGCGGCTCGCCATCCGGTGCGCCGGTCAGGTGCCAGAGGCCGCCGAAGGCCGCGCCGACACGGTCGTAGCCGGGCAGGTGGCGGTTCGGTCCCGTTTGGCCGAAGCCGGAGACGCGCGCGATCACCAGCCGCGGGTTTGCCGCGTGCAGCACCTCTGGACCCACTCCCCATCCTTCTAGCGTGCCCGGAACGAAGTTTTCGACGAGCACATCGGCGACGGTCACCAGCTTGAGCAGCAGCTCGCGTCCGCGCGGTGTGCGCAGATCGAGCGTGATACCACGTTTGTTGCGCGCATCGGCGGCGAACCAGTACGAAGTGCCCTCTTTCACGGGCCCGAGCGTGCGTAGTGTATCGCCGCGGCGGGGTAGCTCGACCTTGATCACGTCGGCGCCGAAATCCGCCAGCAACGTGGCCATGAACGGCCCGGCAACGACGGTCGCCAGATCGATCACGCGCAGGCCGGCCAGGGGCAGCGTCTGCCGGATCGCCTCGGGGTCTGACGGCGAGGCTGTCATCGCTCTCTCGCTCCGTTCGCGCAGAACTTTATCACCCATGGTGCACCGGCGCGGCCTTACCTGCATCCCCGCCCGCGCTCGGAGGCCCATGCGCGAACGGCTTCGCTCAGTGCTTGCGGCGCTGCAGCAGCACGGCCAGAGCGCTGAACGCGACGATGAACCCCGCCAGAATCAGCCAGCGTTCGGTGGCGCTGCCGCTGAGCTGGTCGGTGTAGGGAAACGCCTGCGGAATCGCCGCCACGTGCGTGACGTGCACCACGCGGCCGATCGCCTCATACGCCCAGCGCGTCGCCACGATGAACGACAGCGGTTGCGCCGGGCCGAGATCGCGGATCGGCGTCAGGCCGCCGGCGAAAAGGATCTGCGGCACCATCAACAGCGGCGCGGCGACGACGGCGCGGTCGGGATTGCTAACCGCCGCGGATACCGCCAGCGCCACCGCTACGGAAGCGATCCCGGCCAGCACCAGCGTGAGCCATACGCCATCAAGCGGCCCGACCGGATAGGGGATATGCGCGGTGGCGATGCCGGCGATATGCACCGGCAGGTCGACGCTCAACACTCGCCGATCGACGGGGATCGCGACGCGCGCCCCTACCACAGCGAGTAGCAGTGTGCTCTGGATCAGCACGAGCATGGTCAGCACTGCCAGCTTGGAGAGCACGTAGGGCAGGACGCGCAGGCCCACGAGCCGCTCGCGGCGGAAGATGGCGTCCTCGCGAGAGATTTCGCGGATCGCGTTCAGCGTACCGAGCCAGACGGCCACCGCCGCGAGGATGAATGCCAGCTGCGTCGCCTTCAGTGCGCGATTGTTGCCGTTGCCATCGACAGGCGAGCAGTTCTCCGGCAGCACGTTCTCGGGGCCAGCCTCGGCACAGCCACTCCCCTGTACGGCCAGCAGCTCATCGCCAGGCTGCACACCCTGCAACTCACCTGTGGCCGGATTGCGCGGCACGATACGGACATCATTGCCATTGCGCGCCACCACGGTGACGTTTTCCGGCGGCTGCAGCACGTTTGGTGCGAACAGCGCCCACAACAGCAGCGCGAGCAACGGCGCCTGGAGCAGAAGCATCAGTATCTGGCGCCGGTCGTGCAGCAGCGTATCAGCGTAGCGGCGGGTGAGGATACCAAACTGTCGCCCCGGCGCGAGCGCGGGCGCAGCGGCCAGCAACGCTTTGCCGCGTTCGGCGGTGCGCGACGCTTCTTCCTCGCTCCCGACCCGCTGCAGCTCGGTATAGGCAGGCGAGGCACGAAACCGCTCTTCCCACTCCTCCGGCGACAGCTCGTTGTCCAGACGGTCGTACAGCTCGTCGAAATCGGCCACATCGAAGTACGTCAGCGCT